>JGI12316J14372_10000383_pt1 | contig 88898 bp, 78 predicted proteins | sample MarCyaLeptolynsp_FD_14372 | JGI IMG/M metagenome (IMG submission 14372)
TGGTTTTAGTTGCCGTCTTCTACTTTTGACTACGCCCTTTTTTTCAGATTTTGTTCCCCAACGCAACCCTTACTGAGAATGGTGCAAGATCTCAGTTAACCGTATTGCCTCGAATGGCTCCCGCGAAAGTCAGATCCCCATCGGAGTTAAGGGTGACCGTCGAACCCGTCAGCCACAGATTCCCCTCCCCATCAACGCGAATGCCGGTAGCATCGTTAATTTGGGGACTGGTGAGCAGGCGAGGCAGGGTGAGGGCAGAGATGCCATTCTGGATGCTGTCGGGGGTCACTTCCAACCCCAATATCATCCCCTCCTGATTGATCCTCACCGTTTTCCCGCCGGGAACGGTGGCGAGGGTAATATTCCCCCCGGCGGTGAGGGTGCCGGTGTTGAGTATGTTGCCCCCGACGAAGGTGAGGTTTTGCCCTTCTCCCACAGTTAGGTTGGCGGCGTTAGCGATGCTGCCAGGTGCGGGACTGGCGAATGCGAAACTGTTTGGGGAACCGACGAGGGTTGAGTAGTTGTTGTCGCCAATCGCATTAAAAAAGCCGCCGTCAAAACCGATCGCATCGGCGGTGGTGACGGTGAAGTCGCCGGGGACGTTAATGCTGGAAAATTGTCCGAAGACAAAACCGGCGGGGTTCATCAGGAAGAGGTTGGAGTTACCGCCGGTAACGGTTATCAGTCCTTGAATAATTGAGGGGTTGCCGCTGGTGACGCGGCCGAGGATGTTTTGGATGCTGGGGTTGGAGAGGAAGTTAGCAATTTCGCTGAAGGAGAGTCCCAGTTCGCTGAAGGAGTGGAAGAGGTTGGCATCGACTTGAGTGCCGCCGGTGATGGTGTAGGTGTTGCCGTTATAGTTAACGATTGTGCCGGTGCCGTCGGGGGCGGGGGTAATGGTTTGGGCAAGGGCGGAAGCAGGAAGAAGGGTGAGGAGAGAAGAGAGGAGGAGGGTAGGGGTAGATTTTCGGGGCATGGCGAAACAACCTGGTTCATTGGTGCGGACTTACATCCCAATATAGCTTTCCCTCTCAAAGGGAGGCACTTTTGTAAGAATTATTGAGGCGATCGCAGCGAGTCTCCCTGTAGGTTGGGTTTCATTCCATTCAACCCAACAGTTTTAATTGACTTTTGTTGGGTTGCGCTCTCGCTTAACGCCAACCTACGGAGCTATGGGGTCTGAAGTGAAACCCAAGCCAACAGGAAGAGCTATTTTAAAGTTGGGTTTTGCTTTCCTCAACCCAACCGACACCTCGATAATTCGATCGAAAGGGTTGAAACGGATGTCAATAAAGCTTGGGCGGCAGCTCGGAGGGTGGAGGAGAGTTGCGGCCGGGAGGAATGGGGGGAGACGCGCCCGGCGGTAAAGGAGGTGAGGCGGGAGCCGCAGGAGCCGTTGGAGGCGCTGGAGCGGCTGGAGCTTGGGGCGTTTGAGGGGCTTGAGGAGTTTGAGGAGGTGCGGGAGCGCCAGGGACTTGGGGAAGCGCGGGGATGGTTGCCGGATCGCCCTCCATCTCCGGTTCTGGGGGGACGAGAAAGGTTTCGATTTCCACCGATCGCTTCAACTGCTTGCCGTCTGGGGTCGTCACTTGCAGCATGAGGACGAAATTTTCGGGGTTGGGACTGAGGGGATAGGGAATTTTGCCAGACAGCGGCACGCTTCCCGGTGCAGGCAGCAGTTCGACCTGAGTGCCAGCATCGCCCTCGACTTGCCAAGCAACGGCGAGAACCATCTGCTGGGCGGGATCGAGCTGGATAAAGTATTTGGGCAGTCCTTGCGCGCCGTTGACTTTAAATTCGACAATTTTGGCGGGGATGGAGATGCCTTTAATCGCGATCGGGTCGGTTTTGAGGGGGGCTGCCGGATCGGCGGATTTTTGCTTGGGGATGGCGGCGAGTTCAAAAACATACGTCCCTGGAGCGATCGCGCCCGTGGGAACATTCTTGCACTTCAACTCCTCCAGCGTCAGCAAGCACAACCCTCGCAATTCTTCTGGCAGTCCCCGGCTGAAATCGTAGCGCTTGAGATCTGTGTTAATTTTTCCGTCCGGATCTCGCCCGATCAATTGCAAGGCCTGAATTTGACTGGGATACGTGACCGTCCAGTTGAGTAAAATTCCCCCGCTTCCCAAAATGCTGGGCGGTTTGGGTTTGGGGCTGTTGGTGGCGGAGTTGTCGGGCGATGGGAGCGCGGGTAAAGCCGCGGGCAGTTCATCGGGAGCTGGCGATGCGGGCGGTTTGGCGTTGGGATCGACTTGCTTGTACAGGGGAGAGGTGGGCGCTAGCGCGATCGCTTCCGGTAAGGGAATGGGGGCGATGCGAATGGTATGCGTTTGGAGCTTGATGGGGGCGGCACTCTTTTGGCGGCCGCGGCGATCGGTTTGGGGAGTGGGGATAATGGTGAGTTGAAAGATGTAGTCCCCCGCTTTGCGAGCGTCAGTGGGGACATTTTGGCAGGTGAGGAAGACTTCCAGACGACAGAAGGGTTTGAGGGGTCTGGGAATTCCTCGGCTGAAGTTGTAGGTCACCGGGCGGCTGTTAACCGCGCCATCGGGCGAGAGTCCTTGAATTTTAAGGGATTGCAGGCGATCGGGATTGCTCACTTGCCAGTTCAACCGCACCACATCCTCATTCACCTCCTCATAGGAAGTTTGTTGGGGGGCAAATTCCACTATTTCAGGAGGGGCGGGCGGGCGAGGGAAGAACCACCAAATCAGGAAGATAATCGCGCCGAGGAGTCCCAACACGCCGATCGCCAGCAAGAGAAAGTGCCACCAGGGCCGTCCCTCCCAGTTGGCAACGCTTTGAAAACGACTGTTTGTTAGGGGAAGTTGTTGGGCATCTTCTAGTTCGACAACAAACTCGATTAAGCGGCTGTAGAACGGTCGCTTCCAGCGTTTCTTCGGCTCAATTTCTAGATCGACAACGGCTCTCGCACCGGGCGCAAGCTGCACTCGTTCTGGCAGGACGGTATAGGTGCAAAGGCTTTCTTCGTCGATCTCCCGGGCCCGCACGATAATTTCTCTGGGGGTATTGCCGCCATTGTGCAGTTGCAGGCTAAATTTACCCGCGCGATCGCGAATTTTTCCTGCTGTCGTCAGCAGTTCCACCGCCAGCGAGTAGACCGGCAAAACTTCGAGGTAGAGCGCGTCCAACATCGTCAGGTCGGGACTGCTCGCCGACTTGAGCGAGATCGTGGGGACGTAAATCCCCGCCAGCGTATCGAGAGGCGGCGAGATTAACAGCAGAATTTGACCGAGATCGCCAGGGTTGAGTTCGAGGTTTTCTCCCGGAACCGCTGCGCCAATATCGGAAAAGCCTTCGGGATAAATAACCTTGTACCAGTTTGCGTCTAAGTCCGGGCAAAGCACTTGAAAGCGATCGACGCGATCGGAGCGGTTGCGGACAAAAACGGCGACCTCTAACAGCTCCCCAGCTTGGAGTTGGGCGGGTTGAGTCGAATCGGTTTTTGGTTGTAGGGTAAAGCTGGGATCGCTGCTGGTGCGGCCTTCCGAGACAAACGGGCTGACTTGGACTCGGCTTTGGTGCAGGATGGGCGTGTCTTCGGGGTAGCTATCGGGCGCATCGATAACGAGAACAAAGTTGTAGGTTCCCGGTACAGTATCGAGGGGAACTTCAAATTCAAAGATAACTTCGCTGCTTTGTCCCCGGCCGAGGGCAAGTTGTGCCTCAGGAACCAAACACCACTGGCGAACGGTTTCGGAGGTTTCAGCCAGGTAAATGTCGATCGCCGGACTGCGATCGCCCTGGTTGGAGATGGTGAGACTGAGTTCAAAGTTTCCCCCCGCCATGACGGAAATATCGCCAAGGGGGTTGATAATGATGCTGAACGGCCCGCCAATTCGATTCGCGTGTTGGGTTCTAAGGGCAGTTTTATCGCTGGGGTTGTTGGTCATGCTCCGCTCGACTTTCGCGACTGGGAACTGAAGCTATTGTCCGGCAATTCCTCTCGATTTAATGCCAGGGAGGATTTGAGCAAAGGGTCGCTATTGGCTTTGTCGCCCCAGTTCGTATACGCCACATCCAATACAAGCCAGAATTCCCAGACTAATTGCCCAACTCCGCCCCAGACTGATTTCAATGCCATAGTGACACAAAACACCCGCTCCTAAAAACGGTAGAATGCTGAGCAGCGAGGCATAGAAAGCATTTTGAGATTCCCTGGCGGCGCGGGTGCGCTCGAATTCTTCGGCTGAGGTATAGAGCGATCGCTCGGCAAAGTTAAACCAGCGATCTAAGAGTTCGGTGACCCATTCTCTGGTGGAGGCTAAGGCGAGATACAATGCCAGCGACCACAGACAAGCGCCGGCGATCGCCGCTGCATTCAGCGTCAGTTGAAAGGGAAGAAATTCATTTAGCATAAACAGTCAGCGCTTGTCCGGTAGAAGTTAATCGCAGTTTGGGGAATTTTAGCAAAATCACGTCAGTTTCCGATTTGAACGAGTCCCCGATCTGCACAATTGAGGGGGGATAGATGCGATTTAATAAGAGGTGACCTTTCGCGCTAAATTCAATTTCTACGCCAATGTTTTGCCCTTTGATTTGCTTGCAAGACGCGATCGCCGCCGTACCAACCGATCCCCTTGACGATCTTCGCGAACGGCAAGTCCAAGGCGTGACGACAGATACCCGAACGTTACAAGCAGGGGAGTTGTTTGTTGCATTGCGAGGAGAGAATTTTGACGGCCATCGCTTCTTAGATATTGCGGCGGGGAAAGGGGCGATCGCGCTCATTGCCGATCGCAAAACCGATCGTCCCATTCCCCCAAATCTTCCCGTCTTCCGAGTCGAAGACACCCTCGTCGCCTATCAGCAAATGGCGCGGTGGTGGCGCGATCGCTTCGAGATTCCCGTCATCGGCATTACGGGATCGGTAGGGAAGACGACAACGAAGGAACTGATCGCTGCTGTCTTGGGGACTCAGGGGCCCGTTCTCAAGGCCCGGGCGAATTACAACAATGAGATTGGCGTGCCGAAAACCCTGCTGGAATTGCGTCCGGAACATCGCTACGCCGTGGTGGAGATGGGAATGCGAGGACGGGGAGAAATTGCGCTGCTCGCCCAGATTGCCCGCCCAACAATTGGTACGATCGTGAATGTGGGAACGGCCCATATTGGTCGCTTGGGTTCGGAGGAGGCGATCGCCCAGGCGAAGTGCGAGTTACTGGCAGAAATGCCGAACGATAGCGTTGCCATTCTCAACGCCGACAACGATCGCTTAATGGCCACCGCCGCCACTGTTTGGCAAGGGGAAACCCTCACCTATGGCTTAGAAGCCGGAGAACTGCGGGGGAAACTCATCGACTCGCAAACCCTGGAAGTGGACGGAATGCACTTCCCTCTACCCCTCCCCGGACGGCACAACGCCTCGAACTATCTAGCGGCGATCGCAGCGGCCAAGGTCTTGCGCATTGATTGGGAACCCCTAACCGCAGGCTTATCTGTGGAGTTACCGGGGGGTCGATCGCGCCGCCATCAATTGCCCGAAGATATTCTTCTGCTCGACGAAACCTACAACGCCGGGTTTGAGTCGATGGTTGCCGCCTTAAACCTCTTGAAAGAAACGCCCGGCCGCCGCCATCTTGCCGTTCTGGGAACGATGAAGGAGCTGGGAGCGCGATCGCCCCAACTGCACCAACAGGTCGGAGAAACGGCACGCAAGCTCAAATTAGACCAGGTGCTGATTTTAACCCATGACCCCGAAGCTGAAGCGATCGCGTCCGGAACGGGAGACATCCCCACTGACTGCCTCTCCACCCACGATGCAATCGTTCGCCACCTGCAAGCCATCGTCCAACCCGGCGATCGCATTCTCTTCAAAGCATCTAACTCCATCGGACTCAATCGCGTCGTCGAACAGTTCCGCGCCCGAATCATAGATTAAAATCAGCAACTCCTCCGTGCAACAATCCCCCTTCCCCTCCTCCTGGCAAGGCGAACTCCACCTCGCCTACGCTCAAAAAAACGACGAAACTCAGGTTGTTCGAGCTTATGCCAAAGCCCCCTTCAAAGTTCAGCGTCCCTTTTACCCCGAAGGACGAGACATTTGTCACACTGTCACCTTGCACACGGCCGGCGGGGTTGTTGGGGGAGACCAACTCCACCAAACTGTTGAGCTGCACGAGAATAGCCGCGCTCTAATCACCACCGCAGCCGCAGCAAAAGTTTATCGCAGTAACGGGCAACTGGCACGCCAGACAGTCAAGCTCCAGATCGAGCCAGGTGCCTATCTCGAATGGTTGCCCCAAGAAACGATTCTCTTTAACGGAGCAATTTACCAACAAGACATTCGCGTCGAACTTGCACCTGGAGGAAGTTTCTGCGCTTGGGACATCGCGCGGCTGGGACGCAGTGCGAGGGGCGAGACCTTTCTGCACGGCGACTGGCGATCTCGCCTAGAAGTTTGGCAGCAGGGAACGCCTTTATGGATCGATCGGCAGCGGTTGCTCGCTAGCGAAGAACTGTGGTTTGCTACCAACGGCCTCGCCGAATTCCCCCTCGTCGCCACTCTCCTGTACCTCGGCTGTCCCGTATCGCCAGAGACCGTCGAGCAAGCAAGACAGTTGTGGGAGCAAACGGCCTCTCCCTTAAACGGCCTGTCCGGACAAGCAGGAGTTACTCAAACCCAAAACCAAGGGCTGCTCTGTCGCTACCGAGGCAGATCGACGGCTGAGGTCAAAAACTGGTTTATTGAGATCTGGAAGGTATTGCGCCTCTCGCACCTCCAGCGTCCGGCTCGCAAGTTGCGAGTTTGGCCATAAAGGCGGGCGATCGCTTTTTGAAATCCAGTACCTCGCGCGAATGGCTCAACGTTTCTCCCCGTGCTGGTAGCGGTCAATTGGAAATTCTTCCCTATACCCCACACCCCACCCAGGGGTCAGAGTCCCCCGCCAATTGGCGGTTGGCGTTGGTGGTGGGTTCAATCCCCCACCCTACGCCTTCCCTATTGCCTATTGCCTATTGCCTATTGCCTATCCCCTATTCCCTTGAATCGGCTTGTCACCCCTTGAGTTGTATGCGTTTACCCTGAAGATTAAAACCATGACATTCCACCGCCGCCGTTTCATTCTCGCGATCGCGCTTTCTTTTGTCTTAGCGATCGGCAGTCGAGTTGGGTCGCAAACACTACCAAGTTTCAACTCGCGCGATCGCTTTCACCCCGTGGTTGCCGATCGCGGCATGGTGGTAACCCAAGAAGCACTGGCGGCCGAAGCGGGTTTAGCCGTCCTTAAAGATGGCGGAAACGCAGTGGATGCGGCCGTTACCATCGGCTTTGCTTTGGCCGCAACCTTACCGCGTGCGGGCAATTTAGGCGGTGGCGGTTTTATGCTCGTCCACCAAGCGGCTACCTCGGAGACGGTTGCTCTAGACTACCGAGAAAAAGCTCCGCAAGCGGCGACCGCCACCATGTTTCTGGACGAAAACGGCGAAGTCGATGCAAAAAAAGCACGATTTAGCCACCTTTCTGTTGGCGTTCCGGGGACGGTGGCGGGGATGATTTTCGCCCTGGAAAAATACGGCACAATTTCTCTCGAAAGAGCTTTAAAACCTGCGATTGAACTAGCAGAAAATGGATTCCCGATCAGCGAAGATTTAAGCAATACTCTACGCTTAGCACAGGAAAGAATGCAACCTTATCCTGCCAGTATGGAAACCTTTTTCAAGAAAGGGGGAGTGCCTTACGAAAGAGGCGATCGCTTTGTGCAAAAAGATTTGGCTCGGAGTTTGAGACTGATTGCCAAAGAAGGGAGAGATGCATTTTATCGCGGTGAAATTGCCAGCGCGATCGCGGCTGAAATGGAAGCCAATGGCGGCTTGATAACCAAAGAAGATTTAGCTGCTTATCGTCCCGTTCTGCGCCAGCCGATTCGCGGCACTTACCGAGGGTATGAGGTGTATTCTATGCCGCCTCCAAGTTCGGGGGGTATTCATTTAGTTCAAATTCTCAACGTGTTAGAAGGTTTTCCGTTACAACAGTTAGGACACAATACCGCTCAAAGCATTCATCTCTTGGCAGAAAGTATGAAGTTAGCTTATGCCGATCGCTCTAAATATTTAGGAGATTCTGATTTCGTCCCCGTTCCCATCGATCGACTCATTTCTAAAGCTTATGCAAGCCGACGGCGAACTCAAATCGATCCGAATCGAGCGACCCCCAGCCCACAAATTTTACCGGGAATTTCGATTTCTTCCTCTGAAAGTAATGAAACCACTCACTACTCCGTTATCGACCGAGAGGGTAACGCCGTTGCTAACACTTACACGCTCAATTTTAGCTACGGGACTGGAATAACGGTTCCCCACACGGGCATCTTGTTGAATAATGAGATGGATGACTTTTCTGCTAATCCGGGTGTTCCTAATGCTTTCGGACTCATTGGCGGGGAATTCAACGCAATTGAACCCGAAAAGCGAATGTTAAGTTCGATGAGTCCAACAATTGTCATGAAAGACGGCCGGCCTTTTCTCGTCACCGGGAGTCCGGGAGGTAGCAAAATCATTACGACAACCCTACAAGTTATTCTCAATACGATTGACTACAACATGAATATTGCCGAAGCAACCAATGCTGTCAGAGTTCACCATCAATGGTTGCCCGATCGCTTGCAAGTTGAGGAAGATTTGAATCGAGATACGGTTAAATTGTTAGAGCAAAAAGGACATCAAGTTGAAGTTAGCAATGCCATGGGAAGTACTCAAAGCATTGTGAAGCAGGGACGCTCTCTTTTCGGCGCTGCCGATCCCCGCCGGCCGGGTGCGATCGCTCTTGGATATTAGGAAACAATTTATTCTGCGATCGCGCCGACATCAACAGGCTAAAGTCTGAATTCTGAATTCACGCCTGATGTGTATTTAGATGTTCAAAGCTTGACCCTGCCATTGCGTTCTCCCCCTTATTGCCTATTGCCTATTCCCTATTGCCTATTCCCTGTCTGAACCGAACACCCCTTAACGGTTACATCGCTGCTCCTGCCGCTGAGTCTAACAGCCAGTACAACTCCCCTTGGGGTTGAATAAGGCGTGCGGGATAGTGGAGGTCATCGGCAGATTCGGCAAAAATTTGGGCTAAGGCGGCTTGTTTGTTCTCTCCCGCCACGAGAAAGAGCGCGCAACGGGTTTGGTTAATGAGGGGTACGGTGAAGGTAATGCGAGGCTGACCGTCTTTGTTCCCAACCGTTACGAGGCGATCGCGCGCGGAGAGCGCGTCGGTGTGGGGAAACAAAGAAGCGGTGTGGCCGTCGTCACCCGTGCCTAATAAAATCAGGTCGAAGGTGGGAAACTCTCCCGCACCCGTGCCGAAAAAGGTTTGTAATTCTGCGGCGTGTGCCGCTGCATCGACCGCCGGATCGCCCGATCCTGTTGGCATGGGATGAATATTTTCAGCCGGGAGGTCAACCTTGTCCAGCCACGCAAGGCTGGTCATACGCTGATTGCTGTCGGGATGGTCTGGCGGCACATAGCGCTCGTCTCCCCAAAAAACGTGAATTTTTTCCCAAGGCAGAGACTGGGTAGAGATGGCTTCGTACAGGGGTTTGGGAGTACTGCCGCCTGACAGAGCAATGGTAAACTGTCCCCTCTGAGCGATCGCATCCTCCATCTTTTCGAGAATGAGGGCGAGCGATCGCTCGATTAAAGCGGTTTTATCCGGGAGAACTTCAACAATTTTCGGCATAGGATTTTAGCTCAGTTAACGTGTAACTTCTTGGCAACTTTCGCGATCGCGCGTTTCATCCACAACTTCCCGATCCGCCACCGACTTAACCCCTCAATATTCCCTTGCCACCGGCCGGAGCGATCGAAAAAGTCGTTAATTTCCCTCAAGATAACGCGCAATCTCTGCGTAACATTCTCCGCACGGTAAGGGGCTAAAAATGAGTCGGAGAGGGGAGCAAGGCCCGTCGGGTCGCTGTGGAGAACCGACAAAATGCGCTGCACGTCATACTCCCTCGAATACCCGGCAATTTTATGACAATTAAACCCCGGATCGAGATAGTCTGCCAGCGCCCCATTAACGCTCGAAAAGACCTGACAGCCGCAAGCTAAAGCCTCCAAAGGCGGCAAACCAAATCCCTCACTAACGCCGCTCGTTCCCCAATACTCAGCCGAGTCATAGAGGTATATTTTGGTGCGGTTGAACAGTGTGGGCAAGTCCTCCACATAGCGATCTAACAAGTGCAATTGACAGTGCGGTTGGAGAGCGGGAACTAATTGTTTGAGTAAATAGGCCGAAGACTTGCGAACCTGCACCAAGACATCAATATCGCGCGGTTTGCCCCAATTGCAGAACTCATCGCTAATTTGGTTGGGCAAATAGTAAATGAGCGAGTTGGGGGATTTTTGACCCCAATATCCCATCGTATTGCGACTGACCGTTATGATGGGAACTTCGGGCGGCAAATTGAAGCCATACCCCGCACTGTGAGCGTGATAGATGATGTTCCGAGGTTTGAGTTTTCCAACCAACCGAGCCACATCAAAGCCCCAACTGACTACGAAAATACTGTCGGTCAAATCTTTTTCGCGCAGCAAATCGTCTAAAAAAGGGCGATTCGGTTCTCGCTGTCGGTAAGTTACAATTTCTGCCGGACACACTTGTCGAGCTAAGTTGAAAATTTTCATCTCGGCCCAGAGTCCGCCACCGCCAAACGGTTGTGTTGTTCCAGGAAGAAGGAAATAGAGCGTTCTCATTTAGGCTATTCGGGAACCTTAAACTTCCGCAGGGGTGGAAATTGAAACTGCCGCGCAAGTTTGAGGAGCTGTTGTTGAACTTTTATATCAAAAAGTATGTAAGCTCTTCGAGTTGGGGCGCGGCAGTCTCTACTATATCGCAGTTATTCCCAGGATTGAGCGTTCTGCAACAGTTTAGTTTCTGAAGAGCGGATCGCCGATACCCCCATCGGTAAAGCGTTCAAAGAAGCACATCCTGGGAAGTTGTAGGGGCGGGTTCGATCGATTTTCGATTTCTTCTGGATTGTACCGAGACAACCTCTCAAAACCCGCCCAACTCGGAGCTAAGACCCAAATAGGGGATCGATCGGTTTGGGTTTGTTGGTTTCGGACTTCACGCTTTCTTGACCTTCCGTGGCGAGGAAATGTTGGGGAACTGAGGGATTTCTTCGCTTTGACTTGACTTTTTCGGGATCTTGTGAATTTGAACTTTTTAACCAATTCGGAGCGTTCGGAAGGCTTGTCGTTCGACTCGGAACGCTTGTTTTGCTGTTAGTTTCTCGGTTGGAATTTTGCTTGTCTTTGGCTTGATTGGTTGCTGAAGGATTGTCCTGGAAATTGTCTTGTTGCTTGTCAAAGATTGCGGCAATTTTGGGCGTGCGAGAAGTGTCTGTCTCCCGATCGACAGAGGGCAATTCAGGCGCGTTCGCGTAGCGTTCCGGTACGGAAATCGCCCAACTCGAATTTGAGGGCATTTGATTGCGCTTTATTCGAGGTGCTTTGGGAGTATAAAACAATTGAGATTTTGGATATGGGAGAGAGGGTTTCGGTTGCTGAGTTTCGGGTAAAGCTATTTGAGTTTTCTCGGGTTCCGCACTCCTTTTTTTTTGTATTTCTACCTTGTGGTGCGACCATCCCTCTGCTTCCCAGATAATTTTTCCCGGTGTGGATGTGCGATCGCCAAGTTTGACGATGCGAGCATTCACCGCAATTCTGCGCTTAAAAGTAGGAGAAACAAGGAAAAAACTGCCGTAAATTAGAGTATCTTGCGGTACTATCTCCAGATTGAGATGAATTTCATTTGCTCCAGGTTGCAATTGGCGAGGAGTGAATTCTAGCCCAGAAATATTATCCTCAATTCTACACGCAATAGGGATAATAATTCTAAGAATAAAATTATGAGCGCAACCATAAGCGAGTTGTCCTAAATTCAAAGAAAAAGGATAGTTCCAGTCGCCTTCTTCTTCTGCAATACCGATAACATTCCCTCGAACTTCCACTTCTTCCAGTTGAGGTGTATATCCCGATTTTACAGAGATCGAACAGTTATCCTTGCTCTCCTCTGTGACTTCAATTCTCAGGTTTCGCAAACAAACTCCATCCGAACGAACGGAAACAACTGGCCCTTTTTTCGCCCAAATTGTCGATCCTTGACCGTCAAGTGTTAGAGGTCGATCGATGTTAATCGGTGCTTCGTATTCGCCGTTGGCAGGGAAGAGTTGCAGCGTTTCTTTTATCGCTAGAGAGTCTAGTGTTTGCTGCAACGTTATCTCAGTTTTTTGGGGAGGGATCAAATTCATTTTATCCTCGTTGGGCAAGTTATCAGTTACAGAAATAATCCGATCGAATTTAAGAGGCAAGCTATTCGCAACAGAAGAGTTTTTCCTGCTGCGTTCTGTTAGTTCAGTTTTGCAACCTCGTTGAGTTGAGTTGTTCTCTCTGTCTCGAACATCGGGAAGTTGAGGGAGTGACTGTACGGTCAGTAAATTTCTAATCGTTTCAATAACATTACGCATAGCCATATTTTTAGGAAATAGGGAAGAGCCAACAGGGAATAGAATTTCCGATTTTTTCAAGAGCCCTTAAGCTGTCACACCTTTAAATTGAATTTTCTCACATCCCACACTCCACAACCTTGATGAGAATTTGGATGTCATAGTTTAAATGTCGAACAGCCTAATACATTACAACTCATTGAAGATTGCTATAATACTTATCGAGAAGTCAAGAAAGCGAAAGAAGGTTTCTTGTCTCCTACTAATTCAAGGTTGACACACTTTAACTTCTGCAATGCGACCATAGAGATCTTGAGAAAGTTGAAAGTACATCCCCTCTTTTACTTCAACTGCTTGACCTGATTTTCCCGACTCCAAATTGGGTGCAACTCTTCGATCGTTCGGTAGCGTTAGCGAAGTCAGTTGTTGATTGACTAAGAACCAACGACCGTCATAGAACGTAAAATATGCTTGGGGCGTACGATCGGCTTGTTCGCCAGGATACACATTGTCGAAAACGTGCCATTTGAACAGAGACAGATTGTTGTAGATAGCCACTTGACTGTCAACTAACCATTGACCGGGACGGCGTTGCGATCGCAATTTTAGAATGAGAACCTTCTCTTTGTGTCGGGTTCCGCAAAAAGGACATTTGACTGCTGCGTTGGAATCTAAGATAAACCACTGTCGGGGACATTTTTTGTTCCGACAAGGAAAGAGTAAATCCCAGGTTTTGATTAACCCTTTCTCCCATTCCAAAGCAGTAGGTCTGTCGTAAGGAGAATGCAACCCTTTGATAAAAGCACGTTCAAAGAGAGTAGTGAGATGGGGGCCTAAAACGGTGTAGGGGATTTGTATATCTTGGGGACGGTTGGAAGTGTCTTGAGGATTTTCCACGAACAGTGCTTGGGAACCAAAACTGAGAAGATCGTCTTCTTCTGCGGAAACTGTTGAGTTCACTTTCGGCCCTTCTAAGGGATGTCTCAAGAAGAGATATTGGTAGATGAGAACGGCTAAAGCATGTAAGTCCGTGCGAGTAGATGGGTGCTGTCTTTTCGGATGGTCGAGAGGTAAATGAACGGTGGATAAAACTTCCGGTGCGATATACCCTCTCGTTCCTAAAACATCGGGAGGAAAAAGGCCGGGAACGACCAAGGAGTCAATATCAATAATTAAGCACTGTCCGGTTTGCGGATCGACAAGAACATTATTATTAGACAGGTCGGAATGAGCCAACCCTGCTTGATGCAGGCGGCGAATTGCTCTTGCTAACAAGAGACAAATTCTGAAGGTATTCAGCCACGTTCCTCGTTCTGTTTTGGGAAGCATCGACTGCAATTTTTCTTTAACAAACCAGGTACTTTCCTTTTCTTTTCCGGTAAAATAGCCGGAGGAAAAGAAGTAGTTTTGCGGGTATGCAGGAGTCATCACGCCAAGCTGCGGTTGCAGGATAATTGCAGTCGGCCAGCAGAAGAGTTTTTGCCAATAGTCGCCTGTGGGATTGCCAGTTGTCGGATTATATTTCTCGATAATTGCTTCTAAACGTAGGCGACGATTGGGATCTTGTGCGGTACTTTGATTTTTGTAGAAACAGAGAACGGCAGTTCGATCGGCAGTGAAGTAAACTTGTTTCATTGCTCCTTCTCCGATCGCGTCTGGAAAATATTCAATGGTGCGTCCGTCTGCGAGAGTTGCGGTGAGTAAGTGAGTCATCGTAGCAGTATTTCCTAGCTGGGTTGTGCAGAATGGTTAAGCGTTCATTGTGGTTGGTGTAATTCTTTTGGAAAAACCACAGAGACGCAGAGGCACAGAGAGAGAAAAGAGGGGTGCGAGAGATTAGAGAGAATTGAGTTCGCGACAGCGATCGCGCGCGTTTAAAATAACTAAGGTTCGATCGTCAAAGGAACCCTTGATGGTGTAAGTATCGAGCCAATTTTGTAGCTGTACTTCTGGCGGACAAGACTTCTGTTCTTCTCCGAGGAAGGTGGCGGCGAGAAGGGAGCGATCGCGCACAATTTCTCTTATCTCACATCCCAATGCTTGAGCATATTTAGCGATCGAACAAATCCGAACGTCCCGAACCTCGTCTTCTGGAGAAGTTAAGCGTCGAACGACCGATTGAAATTGAGCTTTTGCTTCTTCTACTGCTTGCAAGGTTCCCAAACTGGTTTCGCTGATGCGATCGCACACTTCTCCCAAATTAGGTTGTGGAAATGGTACGATTTGATTTGCTAATAAATCGCCGTACAGTTCCAACATTCTGGATGGGTAGGGGAAGTAGTCATCTGCAACGCCGTCTGTCATCACCAGAAGTGCTTTCAGCGGTCGAAAGAAGGGAAAGGTTTTCCGCATCAAGTAGTCGCGTTCCCGCGTTCCGGGAGAGGTGAGAAATTCAGTTTCGCCTGCAAACTCGCCGCGATCGGGAAGGGAAAGAAGCTGAGTTTCATCATTGCCATCGATGGCCGCGATCGCGCCGTCGCCAATCTGACAAGTGAGGATTAAACTATAGTCAACTCCCTTGTATTTCGTAACGGTTTGCACCGCTAATAAGAGGGTGGCGGAAAGATCGCGAACCTCAATCTCGCGGTGATTCAAACTTTTGTAATAGGCGGTGTAGGGAAGGCGTTCGGCGACGGCTTCCTCCACTGCGGTATAAGCAACTTCCATCGCCTCGTGCAGTGCTTTTTGAAGGGTTTCTAAATCCTCTTCGGCAAAGGCTCCAGTTGTCCCGTCCCGCGCAAAGGTGTTCGCAGACCAATTCTCTCGTTTTTTGAGTTTGCAATCGGCTAAAGCGGATTCTAGATAGCGCACAGCCGCTTGACAAGATACCTTTGCACCAACGCGAGAAAATACCTTCGATCCCGCACCATCGGATACGGCAATAATTGTCCAATCTCCACTCGTCGAGAACTCAAACCAATCATCGCAATTGCTTCCATCGTGCTTGTGCTTTTTCCCTCGCACCCTCGCACCTAACAGTTGATATTCTGACGGAGAAATTCCTGCTTTCGCGTAAAATTCTGCATGGCGATCGGGTTCGCCTGTTGGAAGGGGATGATATTGCCAAGTTCCTTCGCGAGTTCTATTTTTTGCTGTCGATTGTTCGACTTCTATAACAGGACTAGATAAACTTCTCTGCGTCTTTCCATTTTCTTCGCAACTGGGTAATAATCTTTCTAGAACGCTTCTCTCATCCGATCGGTCGAGTAAAGTTTGTGGCGCGATCGCTTTCTCCACAATTATCCTAATTTCTCTCTGTAGATTCGCAATCTCGCGAGAATTCAGTTGCGGGAGAAAGTCTTCTTTCCACAGCTTTTGGATAAGAGTTGTGAGATTCGAGCGATCGCCTGTTGATGTGGCAATACCCAACTGAGAATTTAAGGCCTTGCTCAAAATTTTGTCGGTCGCAATAACCAACTCTCGTTGAATTTGTTCTGCGTGCTGGGGATAATCTCGAATAAATGTGTGCCAAACCTCTGAATGATTTTTTCCTGTTTCTCGTACGGGAATATAAAGCTGCCAAAAGAGAGAGTCAAGGGCTGCTTCAAGACGTGTAACTTGTAATTTATTCATCAAGAATACTCCTAGGAAAATATAGCGAGCCGATTGTCCAGGTGAAACTCAGAGCGAGCGCACTAGGGAATAGAAAGAAAAACAGATGTTCGCAGACTTTTGGGAATTCAAAAACTGAAAGCTAAGTCTTGGCAAAGATCGGGCAACCAACAACCAAACTCAACCCAATGAGTTGAGACAACTCCTTATCTTTATGATGCGAAATTCGGAGAACTCACTCCAGCGAGTTGAGAGCAGGTTAAGGCAGGATCGAAAGCAGGAAAGGGCGCGATCGCGCTTTGAGATCGGGTACAGACGCGAGAGAATTAAAGATCTCGCTCACTCTATTCGGTCGCCCGATCGCGATCGCCCGTTTCAGGAAAAGCTATGGCCAATCAACCGAAAATTATTGTCCTCGACGACGATCCGACCGGTTCCCAAACCGTTCACAGTTGCTTGCTGTTAATGCGTTGGGATGTGGAAACGCTGCGCTTAGGACTCCGAGACAGCACGTCGATCTTCTTTATTTTGACCAACACGCGATCGCTCACCCCCGAAAAAGCGACGGCGGTGACGCGAGAAGTCTGTCAAAATCTCAAAAGCGCGATCGCGGCCGAAGGAATTGAAGAATTTCTCGTCGTCAGTCGCTCCGACTCCACCCTTCGCGGCCACTATCCCATTGAAACCGATGCGATCGCCCAAGAGTTAGGCCCCTTCGACGCGCATTTTCTCACCCCCGCCTTCTTTGAAGGGGGACGCATCACCCGCGACAGCACCCACTACCTCCTCATCGATGGGGTCGAAGTCCCCGTCCACAAAACAGAATTCGCTCGCGACTCCGTTTTTGGCTACCATCACAGCGACTTACCCCACTACGTCGAGGAAAAAACCCAAGGTCGCATCACCGCCAATACCGTCGAACGATTTCTCCTTGATGACATTCGCCAGGGAACCCAAGAGCGATTGCTAAAACTCAGCAATAACACCTGTTGCGCCGTCGATGCGGAAAAACAGAGCGACCTCGACCGCTTTGCCACCGATCTCCTCGCCGCCGCTGCGAGGGGGAAACGCTTTCTCTTTCGCAGTGCGGCCAGTCTCTTAACCTCTCTCGCGCAACTGGGGCCGCAAGCGATCGCCGCTGAAGAGATGGGTCAATATCGCCGTACCGATCGACCCGGTGCGATCCTCGTCGGTTCTCACGTCCGCAAGACCACCCAACAGCTCAACCAACTGCTCGCAGAAGCGGATGTGACTGGCATTGAAGTTGATGTTTCTCGCTTGCGGGATGACCTCAATCAACAAGAAATTTTGCAAACTGAAACTCTCGTTTGCGTGGAAAAAGCCTTCATTCGCGGTCAAACCCCCGTTATTTACACCAGTCGTCAAGAACTGACCTTTGAAGACGCGCAACAGCGCTTGGATTTTGGGGAAGCGGTGTCCGGGTTGCTGATGGATATCGTGCGGAGATTGCCCTCCGATCTGAGCTTCCTGATTAGCAAAGGCGGAATCACCTCAAACGATGTTTTGAGTTCGGGTTTAAGTTTGCGATCGGCACGACTCCTCGGTCAAATTTTAGCCGGATGCTCTATGGTTATTACGTCCGACAACCATCCTCAATTCCCCCAACTCCCCGTCGTTCTTTTCCCCGGTAATGTTGGAGACGAGCGAGGTTTGGTCGCGGCCTATCGCCGCTTGCAAGGTCGCAGTCCTCAGACTTGACGCACTGGAGACAAGCGATCGAAATGGAAGTTTTCTGCAGCTTCTGAAAGCTACATCATTAAAATCCTGTGTAGGGTGGGTTCGGCGATCGCTTAATCGAAAACTCACTCTCTGCCTAGCAAACCGACGTAACCCAACAAAGCTAGGGTTTTCAAGTCCTTAAGATTCACTCGATCGATGGTTTCTTAGAAGAAATAGCTGTAGGAGAGGGTGAAAATAATTGTGAGTTGGGCCGCGATCGCGAACAAATAAAGGACGATGCGAGGCTTGAAAATGGAGAGCATCAACCCGATCGCTTTGATGTCGATCATCGGGCCGAAGACCATAAACGCAATCAACGATCCGGTGGTGAAGGTGGAAGCAAAGGCGAGGACGAAGAAGGCATCGACGGTGGAGCAAATGGAGACGACTGCCGCGAGCAACATCATTGCCAGGATCGAGGTAATCGGCCCCTGACCCAGACTCAGAACCAACTCGCGCGGGGCCAGGACTTGAATGGAAGCCGCGATCGCGCTACCAATCACCAGCATTCCCCCTAACTCGCGCAACTCCTGCACCATATTGTCTGCGAACAGGCGCACCTTCTCCCACGGAAAAGGCTTTTTCTGCTGGCTTCGCAACAGCGCCGAGGGGGGGATATTTTCAAGAGAGAGAGACTGTCCAGACGAGTCAAGTAAATAGGTTCCCGATCGCAGCAGCGGCGACTTGCCCCCGGCCGGTTTCTCAACCTTTTTTGTAGACCGTGAAATTGCTCTGATGGCGCGCGCGGCCAATTCTCCTTGGAGCATTCCCTTCGGGTCTTTCTGCACCCCAAACAGACAGCCGATAATGGTCGCGATCGCGAGGGAAAAGGCCACGCGCAACCCCACAACAGTCCAGTCTTGAAAGGCCACCCAAGTTGACCAAATCACTACTGGATTAATGGTTGGTGCGGCCAGCAGGAAACCAATCGCCACCGGAGGCGGCGCGCCTTGGGACAGCAAACGCCTCGCCACCGGCACATTACCGCACTCACATACGGGAAAGGCAAAGCCAATACAGCTTCCCACAAAAGACCCTAACAGCGGGTTTCGGGGCATTTTGCCGATGAGTTGACGCTCGTTAACGAACAACAGCAACGCGCTAGAGAACAATACCCCCAACAACAAAAAGGGTATTGCCTCGACCAATAAGCTCAAAAATAGCGTGAAGCTGTTATAGAGTTGGTTCATCAGTCATCAGTAAACAGTAACCAGTAAATAGTAACCAGTGCCTGACAGCAAGGGAATAGGGAACAGGCAATAGGCAATAGGGAAAGACCTACACCGAAAAAGAAGAGAGAAACTCATTGAATCTCGATTCTACATAGGTTTTAGCCTTCGATCTTCATTTTTTTAGTTTCCAAAGAGTAATTAGCGATCGGTAAAGAGGAACCAGAAAGGACAAACGAACTTACCCAATTCTGAATTCTGAATTCTGAACTCTGAACTCTAACAACGCTTTCTCGTAACGCGATCCGGCTCGTTCCCAGGTGAACTCGCGTTCGATCAGCGATCGCGCATTTTTGGCAATTTTCCCGCGCAATTCCCCGTCCTCGAACAAGCAGCCTATCGCTTCGACATACTCCTCCACCGCATTGGCCCGCAGGGCCCCCAGCGTCCCGTTCTCGCCATCGATTGCCAATCCTTCCAAACCGCGATCGCTTCCCACCACCGGAACCCCGGCCGCCATCGCCTCTAGGGTCTTATTTTTAATCCCAAATCCCGCTTGCAGGGGAATGACGCAGGCGGTGGCTGCGTGCAAGCAGTCCACCATCGAGGGGACGCGACCTGTCACAATGACCCCCGGACGTTCGCCTAACGCTTTGACCTCAGCAGTGGGACGGTTCCCCGCGATCGTAAAGGTTGCGTCGGGATAGCGTTCCTGGAGTTGCGGCAAAACTTGCAAGACAAAAAAGCGTACCGCATCAATATTGTGGGCCAAATCCATCGCCCCTACAAAAATCAGTCCCCGTCCTCCCGGATCGGTTGTTCGGTAAGGGAAAAGGTCGAGATCCACGCCGTTGGGAATAATTTCGATGTTTGCGTCGGGACGAAGTTGGAGTAACTGTCGCTTGTCATCCGGGGTCGTTACGACAATGCAGTCAAAATTGCCGCAGTAATTTTTTTCGTAGCGGTACATCGTCGAAAGGTAGAGGCGATCGCGTTTGGCATTTTCCGAGGCCCCCGCCTGCAAATAATTCAGCGTTCCCCAATAGATTGAACTGTGAACGTTGACCACCGTCCTCACCTGGCGGCGATATTCCGGCCGCACGTAGATCGCGTTGACGCTATGCTCGCAGGTCATCGCATCCACCTTCCCTTCCCGAACGCGATCGTCGATCCAGGCCTGCATTTGCGGCGAATAGCGGTGCAACACATTCGGCGGCGTTGCTTTAACAAACGCTTCGAGAAAGCGTCCTCCCTTCGCCAAAACTTTAGCAATTCCTTGGGTCGGGACGCGATCCTCTCGCAGCGGAAACACCACCAACTCGTCTACCCACTCCCTCAACGCTTCAATATCCTGCGGCGAGGCCCCTGGCGTTTGCTGCGTCACTAGAGTCACAGAATGGCGTTGGTGGAGATATTTAATTAAATTAAACGTTCTCACCTCCGTACCGCTGCGAGTCGGTGGATAGGGAAGGGTGGAAGAGATCGTTAAAATATTCATAGAACCAACCAGCTTGCGAGTCAGCTAACCCTTCCTAGGATACATAGGTCACTGATGAAAAAAGTAACGCTCCCCGAACAATGTCCCGACAGTTGGAAAGAAGTCTATTACTACGACTTAATGGAAATCTATGGCGAGAAGAGGGTTCTCGGACATACCTATGCGTATCAAAATCGCCGCCAAATTGTCATCGACATGATTCAAAAGGTAGCGAAACCGGGAGCCAAAATTCTCGATGTGGCGGCGGCCCAGGGGAACTACAGTTTGCTCCTCGCCGAACTCGGTTATGAAGTGACTTGGAACGATTTACGATCGGAATTAATTGATTACGTCAAGCTCAAACACGAACGCGGAACTCTCCATTTTGCCCCCGGAAACTGTTTCGATCTTGGCTTTGATTCTTGTTTCGATGTGGTTGTCATTACCGAAATTATCGAACACGTTGCTCACCCCGACCAATTTCTCCAAAAAATTTCCCAACTGGTTAAACCCAGCGGCTATATTGTCATGACGACTCCCAACGGGGAATACATCCGCCACAACCTTCCTAAATTTTCTGAATGTGCCGATCCGTCGCAGTTTGAAGCATTGCAATTTCAACCCAATTCTGACGGACATATTTTCCTCCTCCACGAGGATGAGGTGCGTCCTCTGGTGGAACAAGCAGGGTTGTCAATTATCGATTTTCGCCTCTATACTAACTCGCTAACCAATGGGCATATTAAGACGGAAAGTCTCTTGAAAGTGATGCCTCGCAGTTGGGTGAATGGGTTGGAATCTATAACCCAATCTCTCCCTTTTTCTGTGCAAAGGAAGTTGCATAAGGGGATGGCAGTTTTGATGCAGCGTCCGGGTTAATATTCCTCTCTTACAAAGGCACATATAAAATTTGACCTTCTAATTCTTCCGCAGCAATACACTCTAGAATGAGCAAAAGATCTTCAATTATTCGACTGATAGAGACATTTGTGCGAACTTCTATCGCTCCCGGCATTGAATAACTGTTCGCGACTCTTTCGTAGGCATATTTGGTAATCGTCGCAACGTCATGAGTGAGCAACACTCGGTTTTCCTGTGCTGCCCATGAGAGAATATTAGGATCGTCTTGACCTGATAACCCAACATCTTGAACTCTGACAATATCAATATTGGGATTACGTCTGAGCAGGCCCCTGATAATTGTATTATCAAAGTTTTCATCTGCAAGCAACTTTAACACGCTTCTTGCTTATGCTTGCGGGCCAGAAGGCGATCGCGGATACCGTGAGGGTCTAACTGAGCTTCGTTGAGCTTTCGGACTTCCTGAGACTGAGTTTGGCGCTCCAGCAGATATTTCTCAACCATCTGCTGATGGTTAAGATAGAAAGCAATTGTGGCGTAAACGTCTGCTAGCTTCAATGCCGGATAGCGATAAATAATTTCTTCGGCAGTTGTACCTTGCTTGAAAACACTCACAACAGTATCCAGCGTGACGCGGGTGTTTCCCACCAGCACGACGCGATCAGCGTTGATTTCTAAAGGGGGTGATTCGGCAGTAATTGTAAATGTCATGGAGATCGGAAGGCTATTTGCTTCGATATTAGCAAAGGCCATACCCAATCCATGTGAGAGTCTATCTCAACGCATCACCCTCAATTGTTTCACAGGAATGCCACAAACAATTTTTTCTCGCGATCGGCTGCGAATGCAAGGCAAGCTTTGATATCTTCCACAGTGAGTTCGGAAAAATCTTCCAGAATTTCTGTTTCCGTCATCCCACCAGCCAAATATTCTAGGATGTCATATACCGTAATTCGCAATCTTCGAATACAAGGTTTTCCACTGCGTTTTCCTGGCTCAATTGTAATAATGTTTTGGTAGTTCATGATATGGAACAAAAATAAGCTCTAACGCATTGACTGCTTAGGTTGCAACGATACTAACTTTCTCCCATTCGCAACCTGCCTTTTTTGCCAATCAGCAAAGATTGCTTTGAAGTTAAGGTTACTGCGTTGCAAAAGTTGCTCGGCTAAATCAAGCACAGATTGGTTCAAGTCGAGTAACGCAAAATTGCGAATGATTTCTAGTCGTTGAGATGCGATCGCAATATCTCCTTGAGAAGAGTCGCGTTGGAAGTCATTGCGTTGCATATCTCACCACTCTCTCGTTATCTCAATATTAGCAGCTACAACAATGTCGTAATATACGAGAGCAATCGGCGGGTCTTTCGCCTAACTTTTCACATCAATTCACTCAATTGAATTATGAGCGCGGTCTACATTGCCATTACGTCCCATGGTTTCGGTCATGCCGTGCGTGCCTGTTCCGTTGCTGGGGCCGTTCAACAGCTCAATCCGGACATTTTACTCATTTTGGCGACCACGGCCCCGCGCTGGCTGCTAGAGTCCTATATTGCGGGAGACTTCATCCATCGCCCTCGCGCCTTTGATGTGGGCGTGATTCAAACCGATAGTTTGACGATGGATAAGGCGGCGACTTTCGAGAAATTGCAGCACATTCGCGCTCGACAAAATGCCATCATTGCCAGCGAGGCCAATTTTCTGCGGACAAATCGAGTGGGGTTGGTGCTGGCGGATATTCCTCCCCTCGCTGCGCCGATCGCGTCTGCTGCGGGAGTTCCTTGCTGGATGATGAGTAATTTTGGCTGGGATTTTATCTACCGAGATTGGGGGGAGGCATTTGCAGAGATTGCTGATTGGATGGGAGACTGTTACGGGAAGTGCGATCGCCTCTTTCGCCTCCCCCTTCACGAACCGATGAGCGCTTTCCCGACAGTCACTGATGTGGGGTTGACGGGAGGAACGCCACGCTTTAGCGAAATTGAGTTGCGACAAACTTTTCAGTTGCGATCGCTGCCACAGAAAACAGCCTTGCTGACGTTTGGGGGACTGGGACTCCAGCAAATTCCGTACCGCAATGTTGCAAATTTCCCCGACTGGCAATTTGTCACCTTCGACCGTCAAGCGCCGGATTTGGACAATTTAGTCAAGGTAAGCGACCTGCAGTATCGTCCGGTGGATTTTATGCCGCTGTGCGGGCGAGTAGTATCGAAACCAGGCTACAGTACATTTGCCGAAGCGCTAAAATTGAAAGTCCCAGTGGTCTCGATCCAGCGAGAGGGATTTGCCGAAGCACCAATCTTGATCGAAGGGTTGCAAAATTACGGAGAGCATCAAATCCTGGCTGCTGAGGAGTTGTTTGAGGGGAATTGGGAGTTTTTGAACCAACCCCTTCACCCTCCTCGTAATAGCACTGCTTTGCCGATTGATGGGACTGAGGCGATCGCTCGCGAAATTGTCGGCTATTTGCACGCGGGGAAGGACGGAAAATTTTAGGCGCATTCAAGGCGAGAAGGAAGATGAGCAAGCAAACGGCGAAAAGACGAGGTGCAAATCTCGCGATTGAGTCTTTACCGGGATTGAGCGATCGCGATCGCGCTCAACTGAAGGCGTGCGGGATCGCCACAACGCAGCAACTCCTCGCACGCACGCGCGCAAAGTCTGCCCAGCTTGCGATCGCCAACCAACTTCAGATTCACCCCCAATACATCTCTAAATGGGCCGCTTTAGCCGATTTAGCTAGGGTCCCCAGCGTTGGCGGCCGGTATTGCGGTCTCTTACTCCACGCGGGGATCGCGTCGGTTGCCCAACTCGCCCAAACCCCAACGCATCGACTGCACCGTCAAATCTTGCGGATGCAGGTGGCAACGATGCAGCGTCGGGATCTCTGTCCGGCGGTGGAGGTGGTGCAGCGGTGGATCGCAGAAGCGCGATCGCTCTAACTTGCTAAGATTCTGCTGTTTCCTGCAACTTTTTCCCAATTTGCGGCTCTGTCCCCGCCAGCAAGCGCTGAATGTTGCTGCGATGCCGCCAAATGACGTAGATACCGGCAAAGGCGGCGAACAGACAGTAGGGCAAGGGTTGGTGTAGCGCGATCGTCAAAATATTAACCGCGATCGCGCCGACAATTGACCCCAAAGAGACGATGCGAAAGAGGGCCAGAGTTACGGCAAATACGCCCAAGGTTCCCAAACCCACTGGGGGACTCATCGCCAGTAACACCCCCAAGCTAGAGGCCACTGATTTGCCGCCGCTGAACCCCAACCACACCGATTTACTGTGGCCGACAATTGCGGCAATTCCTGCGAGGGTAATCAGCCAAGGTTGCCAGTTGGCTGGCAACCACTCGGCCGCTCCTTGTCCGTAAGCGAGGTTCACCGCTGCTACGGCCGCCGCTCCTTTGAGTAAGTCTGCGAGCAACACCGCGATCGCGGCCCCTTTGCCCACGGTTCTCAAAACGTTGGTGGCTCCTGTGGAACCAGACCCTTGTTCGCGAATATCTACGCCCCTCAAGGCTTTCGTCACCAAATATCCTGTCGGGATCGATCCCAACAGATAGCCCAACATTACCAAGAGTCCGCCAATTGCAATTGAATTAATCACGATAACCTTTTCCACCAACAGCTATTCGTTCCCCAAACCGCAGGTTTCCCCCATCACCACCTTTAATACATATAACTTGAAGCTTGACTGGGATCGGGAGCGAAAGCCAGCCACAGCGGGAATTGCAGCAGGGATAAGTCAATCTGGTCTTCAGTTTCATCAATGACAATCAGCGGTAAATACTTGTTTTCAACCAGTCGTTCCGCTTTTTGCACCAATGCTTGAGCTGACTCAAACAGAGCGACACCGCGCGACGGGCCAAAGTCGCTGCGAGAGATGCCCAAACAGTCTTGTAGCCCCCTGCGCCATTCGCCCAGGCGTTCGGGGGTATTGGCGATCGCCAACACGCGCAAGCGATCGCCATACAAGCTGTGCAACACGGAAATCGCGGCAGAGGCAACTAAAATATTTTGCAACCGACTACCCATGCTCCGCATTGATCCCCGTCCGCCTTGGGAGAAAAACCAATTTTGCACGCGCTCGGCATGAATGGGTTCAAAGGTGCGTCGCAACTGCCAGGAGGGCCCGTAATAGTCGGGTCGGGTGCGATAGCGATCGAGGAGGGTGCGAATTTGCTGTCGCTGTTCTTGAAAACTCTGCTTGGCAAATTGGGGACTTGGAGCTGCGTCAGATTGCGATCGCCCGGAAGGCGGCGCGTCTCGCCGCACTTTTCTCGGCTCCAAATCCGGTAGCTCTAACTGTTCGGCCGCTGCAGCCAGGTCTTGCAAGCTTCCCACTAAATAGTCTTTGAACCCCTGAACCCGGATGGCCATATCTTGAGAAACCCCCGCGAAAGAGGTTCGCATTTCTCGCTGAATTCGCTCTCGCCGCCGCTCCAACTGCTCGACCGAAACTTGCAACTCTTGTTTGCGCTGCTCTAGTTCTTGCAGTCCTTCTCGCACGAGGCGAGCTAACGTTTCTCGAACTTCAGTCGTTTGTTCGGCGAGCAGGCTTTCTTTTTGCTGTTTCAGCGTTTGAATTTCTGCCCAGAGAGCTTGCTTTTGTTGCTCCAGGTCTGCAATTTCTGCGTCGCCATCGGAGTCTGGCAAAGGCGCTGCGGGGGTTTCCGTGTTAGAGGGGGGAGGCGTTTCCTCAGCGGGGCGATCGCCGCTTTCCTCCAGTTTGAGTTCCGGAAGCGGTTCCGAATTCCCCTGCACCTCAGCATCTTCCCCGGTCGCCAACTCATCCCGAGCTGAAGACGGCTCCAAATCTAACGGCGGTTGTTCTTCCCCCGACTCGGCAATATAGGCTTGTTCGAGCTGTTCCTCTGGGGTTTGTGCTTCGTCTGGATGCATGGGTCTCACAAGATTACTAACATTCGATACGATCGCGGCAATTGTTCCTCTCCCTAGTGGTCTGTCAAGAAAGAAAGGAGGGATTGTCGATTTCCCCCTTGTCTCCCCAACTCCCCCAACCTCAATTGAAAATTGACAAAGCACTAGTCCCGGCGGGGTAAGGGAGTCAAACAAGTTTCCAGGGTTTTAGGATCGAACAAAATGGGTAAAAAATGGATGCTTTTGACTTCTTTGAAATAAAACAAAATCGGCAGCGGTTGCCAGAAAATTCGCCAATTTTGCCAATTTGAGTAGGGAAATCGCCGGATTAGTTTCCCAGAGCGATAAATATCCAAAGCGCTCTCGGAGAACTGGAGGCGAAGGGTGACGGTTTGCCAGAGCAAAAATAGGCCAAACAGCGCGATCGCCATCCCAACCCACCGCTGTACGAGGGTCAGGGGAATGGCTCCCAAAATCAGACCGAACGGGAGGAAGTAGTTTGGAGCCAGTTCGACAGTTTGTGAGGGTGGGGTAACGGGTTTAACAGCGGTCATTTGAGGGGTATTGTTCGGTTTAAATCGTTATTTCTGATTGCTGCTTCTTATTCTAAGGGAATTTGTCTCTTCCCCTTGAGGATGAGCGCCGATCGTTGCCTTGACTCAGCGGACTGCGAGGCTTTAAAACCCTCCCGACAGAGCGCTCCCCGCTCCTTGAAACATGAGCCAGGACAGCAAGAAGTTGGTTGCGAAAATGGCCAGCAAGGACGTGACGACTGCTGTTGTGGTTGACTGGCCCACGCCTTTAGCTCCGCCTGTGGTTGTTAAGCCCCAGCTACAACCAATGACCGCAATCAATGCGCCAAAGACGGTGGCTTTGAGGATTGCCCCCACAACATCCCAAACGCCGAGCATGTTGCGAACAGACTCTAAAAAGGTGTGTTGGGAAATATGCTCGCCGTATAAGCTGGTGGAAATAATCAAGCCACCGGCTAACCCGACCATGAGGGAAAGAACGGCGAGCATGGGCAGCATCAGACAACAGGCGAGAATTCGAGGAATGACTAGATAATCAATCGGATCGGTTTTAAGGATGTAGAGGGCATCAATTTGCTCGGTGACGCGCATCGTGCCAATTTCAGCGGCAAAGGCAGAACCGACTCGTCCCGCCACCACAACGGCAGTGAGAACCGGGGTCAGTTCGCGGGTAAGCGCGATCGCCAATACCCCCCCGACTAAATTGGCACTGCCAAAGGTAATAAACTCTCGTGCCACCTGGATGGTAAACACCATCCCCACAAAGCTCGCAGTAATCAGCGCAATCACCAAGGAATCCGGCCCCACCACCGCCATTTGATCGAGGGTGTTGCGGCGATGAATTTTTGTCTTAAGCAGGTGAAGGACAACTTGTCCGCCTAAGAAGATGGCGGCCAGCAGGCGGGTTGCCCACAAACTCAATCCAATTCTAGAAGTAAGGTTGCCGGACATTTGTTAGGGTTGGCGAGCTTTTAATACATCTTAGGCGTAACTCCGACCTCCGCGCAGCAACCTAGGGCATGTCATCAATTAAGCCAGATAACGATAGCCGCTAGGTAAATACCTCCTAAAAAACAATAGGCTAGCTGATCGTAGCGGGTGGCGACCCCTCCAAACTGTTTGAGCCGTGCAAAATGGAAGTACAACCGTCGATTGGCTTCAAACTCGTACCGTGGGCAATCTCTGGAAGCAAACCTTTGTACCCTCTCGCGAAAGGTAGATCGGGGTAAAGTGTACCCATTGTAAGGGGCGGAAGAGTATTGCCATGTTCCGTCGAGTTCCGTTTTGTCACAACCGCTCGATCGGGATCTTCAACATCCTAAGCGATCGCGCGACTGGATTGCGATTCTCCAGACTAACGGTAAAGTGTAGGCTGCTGGCTGCGCTGTTTAAGTGGCTTTGAAACGATTTGCCTTCCACTCTTAGCTTCCTGTTTTCGCAAATCGTTACAGATTGCCTTTAAATCGTAGTTGAAAGATTTTGCATGTTCTTCTCGAACTCTGTAAATCTCTTCGAGAATTTCATCCTGCCACATTTTATTCTCCCATTAACTCATACAAAACCATTTATAAAGTGAATCCTAAGGACTCAAAGACCTTAGCTTTTGGGAGTGGGAGGTAGGGGTGCAAGCATTGCGCCCTGAATCTTCAATTACAGGCGTTTCCAACCGCTGGATGCGTAAGTCCTATCCTTGAAGAGATTTCTACGTCTCTTGAACTCTTGAGAACCCCAAAACTCGCACAAGATTCCTCGCCGAAAATGTCACAATATTAAACACCAGTCAGAAGACAGCCTAAATTAAATTCTTATGGTTACTCCCCTTAAACCCCTTAGCGGTAGCGACATTCGCCAAAAATTCTTAGACTTCTACGCGCAGCAACAGCACAAAATTTTACCCAGTGCTTCTCTTATTCCTGAAGATCCCACCGTCTTGCTGACGATCGCGGGAATGTTACCCTTCAAACCCATCTTCCTCGGCCAAAAACCCGCACCCCAACCTCGCGCCACCACCTCCCAAAAGTGCATCCGTACCAATGATATTGAGAATGTCGGTCGCACGGCCCGCCACCATACTTTCTTTGAGATGTTGGGGAATTTCAGCTTTGGCGACTACTTCAAAGAACAAGCGATCGCCTGGGCCTGGGAACTCTCTACTGAAGTTTTTGGCCTTCCCCCCGAACGCCTCGTTCCCAGCGTCTACGAGGAAGACGACGAAGCGTTCGCGATTTGGCGGGACAAAATTGGCATCCCCGCACATCGCATTCAACGCATGGGTGCGGAAGACAATTTCTGGAAGTCTGGCCCCACCGGCCCCTGCGGCCCCTGTTCCGAGATTTACTATGACTTCCACCCAGAAAAAGGGGACGAAAACATCGACCTGGAAGACGACAGTCGCTTCATTGAGTTCTATAACCTCGTGTTCATGGAGTCCAACCGCGATGCAGCGGGAAATCTGACCCCCCTTGAGAAGCAGAATATTGACACGGGAATGGGGTTAGAACGGATGGCCCAAATCTTGCAAGGCGTTCCCAACAACTACGAAACCGACCTGATCTTCCCCATCATCAAAACGGCGGCGGAACTGGCGGGACTGGACTATCACCGGGGAGATGAGAAAACGCAAACCTCTCTCAAAATTGTGGGCGATCACATCCGGGCCGTGGTTCACTTGATTGCAGACGGGGTTACAGCCTCCAATATCGGTCGCGGTTACATCCTGCGTCGCCTCATCCGTCGGGTGGTGCGTCACGGACGCTTGTTGGGAATTAGCGGAACTTTTGTCACCAAGGTAGCACAGACTGCAATTCAACTCTCAGCCGATGTTTTCCTCAACGTGAAGGAACGAGAGGATGTAATTCAAGCAGAACTGCAACGAGAAGAGGCTAAATTTCTCAAAACCCTTGAACGCGGCGAGAAGTTACTCTTCGAGATTATTGAGGCGGCGAACAAAGCGGGGAAAACGGTTATTGACGGCCGGAAGGCTTTTAAACTTTACGATACCTATGGGTTCCCGTTGGAGTTGACCCAGGAAATTGCCGCCGAACGTGATTTGACGGTGGATGTAGAGGGCTTCAACAAGGCGATGCAGGAACAAATTGAAACCTCTCAAGGGGCCCATGAAACCATCGATCTGACGGTACAGGAAAGTCTGGATATTCTGGCGAGTCAAATTCATCCGACTCAGTTCCTCGGCTATACCGAACCGCAATCAACGGCGGACGTGGTGGCGGTTTTGGTGGAAGGGAAAACAGTTGAAGCGGCGGATGCGGGAACGACGGTGCAAATTATTCTAGATCGCACCCCCTTCTATGCGGAGTCTGGGGGACAAATCGGCGATCGCGGCTACCTGACCGGCGACACGCTGCTGGTTCGCATCGAGGACGTGCAGAAAGAGTCGGGAATTTTCATCCACTACGGACGTATCGAACGAGGACGTTTGCGGCCGGGGGACGGGGTGAGTGCAACCATCGATCGCGCCTGTCGCCGTCGCGTCCAAGCGAATCATACCGCAACGCATCTCCTGCAAGCGGCGTTGAAGAAGATTGTGGATGAGTCGGTGTCTCAGGCGGGTTCTCTAGTAGCCTTCGATCGCCTGCGCTTCGATTTCAATCTTCCCCGTCCCGTCACTGCTGAGGAGTTACAGCAGGTGGAGGAACAGATTAATACTTGGATCGCCGAGGCCCATGATACGACCATTGCGACGATGCCGATCGACGAGGCCAAAGCTAAAGGCGCGATCGCGATGTTTGGAGAAAAGTACGATGAGGTGGTGCGCGTCATCGATGTTCCCGGCGTGTCGATGGAACTGTGCGGTGGAACTCACGTTCGCAATACGGCGGAAATCGGCCTGTTCAAAATTATGTCCGAGGCGGGGATTTCGTCTGGAGTCCGGCGCATCGAAGCAGTGGCCGGGCCGGCGGTGTTGGAGTATCTGAACGTGCGGGATAAGGTCGTGCGGGAGTTGAGCGATCGCTTCAAAGTGCAGCCAGAAGAAGTGTGCGATCGCGTGACCAAGTTACAAACCGACCTCAAATCCTCCCAAAAAGAAATTGAGTCCCTGAAAAAAGAATTGGCCCTGGCGCAGTCCGACCAACTCCTCTCCCACGCAGAAGCAGCGGGCGATTACAAGCTGCTGGTAGCGCAAATGGAGGGTGCCGACCCCGAAAGCCTCAAAACGGCAGCCGAACGCTTGCAGCAAAAGCTAGGGGAGAGTGCGGTGATTCTCGGTTCCACTCCCGCTGAGGGGAAGGTGAGTTTGGTCGCCGCCTTCAGTCCGAAAGTTATTAAAGAGAAGAAACTACAAGCGGGGAAATTCATCGGCGCGATCGCCAAACTGTGCGGTGGTGGCGGTGGCGGCCGGCCCAACCTGGCCCAAGCGGGAGGACGCGATCCCAGTCAGTTAGCCGAGGCATTAGCTGTGGCGCAAGAACAGTTAAGAGAAGGGTTGCAATAGTCCGATCGACAAACACCCCCAGAAAAACCAGGGTTTTAACGAACCCAATCAAAGGAGAAAGGAATTTTAGTTCGCGTTTAGAGGCGATTCAAAGATCGGTTAATCAAGTGGATTTCATATCACCGTTGAAATGACCAACAGCTTAGCGCGATCGCACCTGTCCTTGTGGATCGGCTTGGGGGTCGGCGCGGCCCTCCTACTACTTTGTTTGGCCGCTAGTACGATCTACGGGATAACAGACATTGCCTTGAGCGACATCTACAGCGCTTTCACCGCCTTCGATAATTCCACCGAACAGTTAATTATCCGCACGGTACGATTGCCGCGATCGCTCCTCGCCCTGCTGGTCGGTTCCGCCCTCGCCGTCGCTGGGGCGCTGATGCAAGGACTGACGCGCAATCCTCTCGCTTCTCCCAGTCTTTTAGGGATTAATGCTGGGGCCGCCTTCGCTGTCGTTGTCGCGACCTTTCTCTTCAGCGATCGCGCCCTCAATTTCTATGTTTGGTTTGCCTTTCTCGGTGCGGGTTTAACCGCAACATCTGTTTATTTCCTGGGTTCTCTGGGTCGAGGCGGACTCACGCCCCTCAACCTAACCCTCGCCGGGGTCGCCCTGACCGCCTTACTGTCCTCGCTCACCCAGAGCATTTTAGTCGTCAACCACCGCACCTTCGATGAGATTCGTTTCTGGCTAGCGGGTTCTCTCGCCGGACGCGATCTGACCCTTTTGCTGCAAGTGCTGCCCTACCTGGGCGTTGGATTTCTACTCGCCTTCGCCTTGGGTAAACCTCTCTCGACCTTGAGCTTAGGGGAAGATGTGGCGAAAGGGTTGGGACAGTCCATTGCTTGGGTGAAAGGATTGGCGGCCTTGAGTATCGTTCTCCTGGCCGGAGCAAGTGTCGCGATCGCGGGGCCCATTGGCTTTATCGGTTTAGTCGTTCCCCACATTGTTCGCTTTGGGGTCGGTTCCGATTATCGCTGGATTTTGCCCTACGCGGCGATCGCCGGCGGGATTTTGCTCCCGATCGCTGATTTAGGGGCCCGTTTGCTGCTGCAACCCAACGAACTGCCGGTGGGATTGATAACCCCCTTACTCGGCGCGCCGTTCTTTATTTATTTAGCACGATCGAAGATCCATTGAGCATTCATTCAAACGCGAAAAGGGTATTACTCGTTTTAGGATTGGTGCTTCTCGCAACCATGCTGGGCAGCGTCAGTTATGGCGAGTCCGCGATCGCGCCCTTAGATGTTGTCAAAACCCTGTTCGGCATCAAAACCGCTAACCCCAACGATGCCTTTGTTATTTTCGTCCTGCGGCTCCCTCGAATCCTTACAGCCCTCTTAGTGGGAGTGGGACTAGCGATCGCGGGAACCCTCACCCAAGGCATTACCCGCAATCCCCTCGCAGCCCCCAGTATTATTGGTGTCAACGCGGGCGCGTCCCTCGCAGCAGTAACCTTGTTAATTCTCCTCCCCAACACTCCCCCCGCTGCACTGCCCTTTGCTGCCTTTGGCGGGGCGATCGCAGTGTCTCTTCTCATCTATCTCTTCGCTTGGCAGGGAGGAAGTTCTCCCCTGCGCTTAATTCTTGTGGGTGTCGGATTTAGTCTGATTGGGGGCGCTTTCACCAACATTCTGATCGCTCTCGGTCAGGTGAACCGCGCCAATCAAGCTCTAGTTTGGCTGGCTGGGAGCGTTTACGGACGAACTTGGGAACAGGTTTTGGCTCTTTTCCCCTGGATTGCGATCGGCGGTATTTTAGCCTTCTGTTGGGCGCGAGAGTTAAACGTTTTGCACCTCGGCGACGAGACCGCGCGGGGGTTGGGGAGTCGGGTCGAAAGGCAGCGCGGTTTCTTGTTACTGCTCGCCGCGGCCCTTGCGGGGGCATCAGTGGCAACCGCCGGAACCATTGGTTTTGTAGGATTGATGGCTCCACACCTGGCACGGCAATTGGTCGGCCCAACTCACGAAGAATTATTACCGACGGCGGCTCTACTAGGAGGGACGATGGTAGTACTAGCCGATTTGCTGGGGCGCGTGCTGTTTGCCCCCCTTGAATTGCCCTGCGGTACGATCGCCGCCATTATTGGCGCGCCCTATTTTCTCTATCTCTTAATCCGCGATCGCCAACCCTGAATCTCCATCTCGTGGAAACGCGCCAATTCAAGGGAACAGGGAACAGGGAACAGGGAATAGGGAATAGGGAAGGCGTAGGGTGGGGGATTGAACCCACCACCAACGCCAACCGCCAATTGGCGGGGGACTCTGACCCCTAGGTTGGGAGTTGAATAGGCTTGTGTTTTATGCCAATCTGAATAACTTCTTCGATGCTTGGGTTGTATTCTGAAATATCAATGTTGCGCGCATTGTAATCTTCTGGCCAGTAGAACAAATTAGCCGTATCTGGGTGTGAAAAATGAGAATTGAATTCTTCGTAAAGACGACAACTCTCTTGCTCATGTTCTACATCAAGCATTCGTTTTGCGAGTGCTTTGAGTTCTTCTATTGTTATGTTCGTGAGAAGCATAATAGCGAATTAATTTAGCAGTAGATTAAGATGTTAAGATTGTCCGGAATATTGTATTGCTCTTATGATGATTGAATTGAGTTCGCTGACAATTTCAGCTTGTGTCAAAAACGCGATCGCGCGAGGTTAATCTCCTAAATGTTAATTATTTCCTCTACATTGTCTTTCGTGAAAATATAATGGTCGTCCCTAATTTGTTCGTCAAAGCCCAATTTCTTGAGTAGCTGGCACAGTTCTGAAAATTCAATTCAGTTTTCATAACTCGTATCCCAATGTCACTAAGACCACTTCTTCTAATTGAGTAATTGTTTTGGAACTGAGTTGCCCTAACCGTTTAATTAACCGTGTCTTGTCCAGTACCCGTAGTTGAAAACAAAGTGCAACGGAGTCCTGTAATAGTCCACCCTCTCTTTGGTTAATCATTACGCAAATTGGTAAAGAGGCACGACGCTTGTTGATTGTAAGGAGAATAGTAATCGCTGTTGTAGAAAACTACGAAATGATGTCGTTCTGGAAAATAATGACGGGGCGAATGCCTGCTTGTTCAGAACCTTGGGTAGGAGCGAGATTTGCTAACCAGACCTCTCCTCGCTTCAGCCTCTTGGTCATAGCTGGTCTTCCTTAGCAAGGATAGTCGCGTAGTCATCAATCCCTGATTCTGCAAGAATGCGATCTTCCTTGGCAAACTCAGTGGCAAGAGAGGCTAAAAGGGCTGGTTCCAGTTCCACGCGCCTCCGTTTTTCTTGAAATCTAAGGAAGGCAATAAATTCAGCAACTTGCTGAAGTTGCTCGTCCGTCAGTTTCTCAATATCGTGCTTAAGGGATTCACTGGTAACCAGCATAATGTGGAGATTAATAGGCTTTTAGTTACAGCTCTATTATAAATAATGAATATTCCAATCCTCCGCTGCCACGCAATGTTAAGTGGCTATCGCTGCTCCTGAAAGGCCCCAATTGTGAATCCGAACAATACCAACGTTTGGGTTTGACGAAGAACGCCTTGCACAATCTGGTTCTGATTCCGTTTAGCAAGTAGGCGATCGCGCATTCCAATTGCATTAAGCGTTGTTCGTCCTTTTGCCGAATTATATGAAATAGCTGAATGTTTGCAAAAAATGATTGACGAGGGTAGCGATCGGTAGCATTCTTTAGGCGATTTCACATTACATCCGCTTGATGTAACTATCAGACACCAAATGAATGCAATCAAAAAAAAGAGAAGTACGCTGAAGCCTCAAGCCTTAGTGTACTAGCAGTTAGGCATACCTTTGACAAGCCACTGTCAAGCTCAACAATCTCCTTAATAAATGCCTTACGCAGATGTGAGCCTAAATTTATATCGTACTTCATGTCCATCAGGGATTGGACTCCAAAGCCATAGTTTTCCACCGTTTTCTGTTTCTCCAGAACACAAATATTTTCCAGAAAACTGATGACGAAGATAGTAGTATCCTTGCCCCGCAGAAGTTAATTTGAATTTGTATCGTACTTCATGTCCATCAGGGATTGGACCCCAAAGCCATAGTTTTCCACCGTTTTCTGTTTCTCCAGAACATAAATATTTTCCAGAAAACTGATGACGAAGATAGTAATGCTGCCCATTTTGAAGACTTGCAGATGCAGATAGAGATCTATCGATCGCTCCAACTATAGATAGAGAGATAAGACCTTTGAGAAAATGACGTCGTACTAACCTATACATATTTTTTTCACTCTCAAACTCAACCAGTGTTGTTTCTTACTGATGAGATCAGTAGCCAATGCACGCCAAAAGATGGAAAATGAAGTGACCTCACGATTCCCAAGCCTCTGGTACACTGCAGATTGTAAATGAATTAATAAGCCATTACATCTTACAATGTCGCTCCAAAACCAACTCAAGATGCAACAAAAATTAAAGAATTACAGTGTCATAAAGAAAGGTGGCAGAAACCGAAACTCAAAAGCTAAAAGCGAAGCAAAAAGATAGGTATAGGAGCGGTAAGCTAATGTAATTAATAAGTTAGCTCACACTACAGGGTGCAAGATCCCCTATTCGTTAGAAATTACCGCAAATCACGGATAAATATTCTTCTGTTCTTACTCTCCATCGGAATCTCCTTTTTTGAATTAAGTTCGACGTACTATTCGACTTAAACACGATCTCGCCCTAACCCCACCACAAGCTTTTCTTCCCCTCAATCTTCCTTCCCTGGTTGGGCTTCCGGTAGACTATTGCCAGCAGTTTTACTCTCCTTGCTCGCTATGCCTAACCACTCGCGTACTGTTCAACTCACTGAAATCTCGGCAACGGATTTTCCAGAATCGAAGGATTACAGGTATCAATGTCGAGTCGAAGTCTTGTCGGAGTCGGGAGAACCCTTGCTGGAAAAGACACGCTTGACAAGAATTTGGACGTTACAGTTTAAAGGTCGAACAGCTTACACAAGGGCATAGCGTTACTATGCCCCCAAAATATTCGCGGACTTTGAACTTTTAAGAACCCCCGCGCAACTTATCGAGAACGCTGCGATCTTCGAGGGTTGAAATATCCCCAGCAAACTCTTCACCGGCCGCCAAACTCCGCAGAACGCGACGAATAATCTTACCCGATCGCGTTTTCGGCAGCGCATCGGTAAAGCGGATGTCTCCCGGTCGCGCGATCGCGCCAATTTCGCCAACCACGTGTTGCTTCAGTTCCCCGGCTAAGTCGTCGCTTCCTTCATAACCGCCTTCGAGGGTAACAAAAGCAAACACCTCTTCCCCTTTCACCTCGTCGGGACGGCTGACAACGGCCGCCTCCGCCACTGCGGGGTGCGACACCAACGCCGACTCCACCTCCATCGTCCCCAAACGGTGTCCGGAAATATTCATCACGTCGTCCACTCGACCCATCACCCAGAAGTACCCATCCTTATCCTTGCGGGCCCCATCGCCTGCAAAGTAGAAGTACTGCCCATCTTTGGGAGGAATATGTTCCCAGTAGGTGCGACGGAAGCGATCGTCATCGCCGTACACTGTTCGCAGCATACTGGGCCAGGGATGCTTAATGGCTAAATAGCCGCCCTCATTCTCGCCTACGGGGTTCCCTTCCAGGTCAACAATATCGGCGATGATACCGGGGAAGGGGAAAGTTGCCGAACCCGGTTTGGTGGGGGTTGCACCGGGGAGAGGAGTCAGCATAAAACCGCCGGTTTCCGTTTGCCACCAGGTATCGACAATCGGACAGCGTTCGCCCCCAATGACCTTGTGGTACCAGATCCAAGCTTCGGGATTGATCGGTTCGCCAACGGTTCCCAGGATGCGGAGGGAGGATAAGTCTCTGGCGTTGGGATGTTCGTCGCCCATCTTAATAAACGCGCGTACGGCGGTGGGGGCGGTGTAGAAGATGGTTACGCCGTACTTTTCCACCACATCCCAGAAGCAGCCGGGGTTGGAGGGACGGGGGGCGCCTTCGTACATGAGGCTGGTTGCGCCGTTGGAGAGGGGGCCGTAGACGATGTAGCTGTGACCCGTGATCCAACCGACATCCGCCGTACACCAATATACGTCGGTGTCTTTGAGATCGAAGGTCCACTGGGTTGTCATGTGGGTGTAGAGGTTATAACCGCCGGTGGTGTGAACAACTCCTTTCGGTTTGCCCGTCGTGCCGCTGGTATAGAGGATGAAGAGCAAATCTTCGCTGTCCATCGGTTCGGCGGGACAGTCTGCGGAGGCGCTGGGTTGCAGGTCGTGCCACCAGTGGTCGCGGCCGGACTCCATATTAATGTCTTGTTCGGTGCGCTTGACGACGAGAACGTTTTCAACGCTGGGCGCGCCGTTGTCGGCAAGGGCCGCATCCACGGCATCTTTGAGGGGAACGATCTTATCTTTGCGCCAGCCACCATCAGCTGTGACGACGAGTTTCGCTTCGGCATCCACGAGGCGGGTTCTCAAAGCTTCGGCGCTAAAACCGCCAAAGACAACGCTGTGAGGTGCGCCAATTCTGGCGCATGCCAGCATCGCGATCGCGGCTTCGGGGATCATGGGCATATAGAGGCCGACGCGATCGCCTTTCTTGACTCCCAACTGTTTGAAGGTATTGGCCATCTGGCAGACTTCGCGGTGCAGTTGGGCGTAGGTGAGGGTGCGCGAATCTCCTGGTTCCCCTTCCCAAATTAAGGCCGCTTTGTTCTTGCGCCAAGTTGTTAGGTGTCTGTCCAAACAGTTGTAGGAAATATTAATCTTGCCGCCCGCGAACCACTTGGCAAAGGGGGGTTGCCAGTCCAGCACCGTGTCCCACTTCTGGAACCAGTGCAATTCTTTTTCCGCCAGTTCTGCCCAAAAAGCTGCTGGGTCGGCTTTGGCTTGGTCGTAGAGCTTTTGATACGCTTCCATACTCCCAATTGCGGCGTTTTGGGAAAATTCAGCGGGAGGCGGGAAGACGCGATTTTCTTGCAGGATTGATTCGATGGTGGATTGCGACATTGTAATTGTTGGGTTACCAAGACTACTTTGTACAAACCTTACTGGCTTCGGCGGCGCGATCGCCTAAATATTGCCTTTCTTTAAAATTCTAGTTCCGGCGCGATCTCAGTTCCCCTCTGCCCTCAAAAGAGGATGATTGTCACAATTTAAAGTTTTCTTAATAAAAAATCAATAAAAAAGATTATCTTATTGTAAAGATTAGTGTAGAATATGAAAACATTCGATTAAAGCAGACCGTTACTCTGCGAATTGCCGATTGCGGAGTCTGGCGGTCAAACAAAATACAACTTCGATAAAACATAAGCTTCCTGTAATCGTTGGAAAATGAGGGATTATACCGAGTTCGTTAAGCCTCGGAGGGTTCATCTTGTCCCGCGATCGCTGATTGCAAACATGGACGCTCAGAGTAATTTCTGTAGCATTTAGCTGAGAAACAGAGTCGGCAAACCGTTTCATTTTGAAACAAAAATGTTAAATCCGTTACATATTTAGGAGTCATTACCCATGATTGGTTTAATCAAGAAAACATTTGGCGGCGGCAAAGAATTTTATTTAGAAGCTGACGAGAGTCAAGAAGCGGCAACAGAATTAGAAGTCGCACCAGCCGTTGTGGAAAAGAAAGAGGCTGAGCCAGAGCCTGCGTCCGAGACTGAAGCTACGCCGGAAGCAGTTTCCGAAGAAGCAGAAGCTCCCGTGAAAGCGAAGAAAACCAAGAAGAAGAAAGAGGAGGTTGTCACTGAGGCTCCCAAACCTGCAGCCGCCGCTTCCCCCGATCTCATTGTTGCCGCAGTCAACGGTACCAAAAGCAAAGCAGAAGCCGTAGCAGCGAATAGTGTCGAACCGTTTGCTCCCAACAGCTTGCTCCCAATCCCGACATCACGCCGCCGTCCCGGCCCAAGCTTAAACTCTTTTCGGAATATGGCCCGTCAGCTCGGCCGATAGTTTTTGAGCGTGGAATTTTACCCGCAAAAAATCGCACGCAACAGTATTAAATTTTAAAGTTAGGCGGAAGTCAAAACGCTTTTTCAAAGAGCGATCGCAGACTTCCGCTTTTACTTTTTATCTCGACAATTAACCTTCAGCTTCTATCGACAAAATAGGAGTCAGATAGCTTCCCGCACTATCTCGATTAACCGGCCGTCCATTCCCCGTGAGATCCGGACTTTCCGCTCGTGCAGACAGATTTATTCCCCCCGCGATCGCCCAGGTCAGAGCTAGAACCAAAGCGATTCTCCAATGCCGAAAGCGCATGCGATACATAACAATTTAAACGGATGAATTTATGCTTCAATCATCATTGAATTCCCTCCTGCATGCTAGATAGGTAAAAGCAGATTAAGGCAGGATTTTAGAGTTGGAGATAAAATCCAATTAGAAGGTACGCTGTCACACCTTTAAATTGAAGAGGATTTAAACTTACCAAGGACTGCCAATCAGGGTAAATGCGCTCCAGTAATAGGGATGAATCAAATGTCTATCTCCCGCAACGGCTAGCTCTGGAGGGAGGGGAAAATTTCCCTGGGGAGTCACAAGCTGGCCTTGCTCGATCCGGACTTCGCCGCGCATCATTGCCAATTGCGCTTGTCGCAGTGCTTCTGCTTTCAACGGTGTTTGCCGCAACTGCTGGTAAAACGCGGTCATTAATCCCAACGTTCCCTCATCGCTGACATACCACAAACTTCCCACAGCCGACTTGACCCCCGCGGCCACAGCTAAACCAGCAAACCCCAACTCCGCTTCTTCATCGCCAAGTGCGGTACGACAAGCACTCAAGACCAGCAGATCGACAATCGGGTCGTTCAGATTGAGCGATCGCAGCCGATCTAGAGTCAGTTTGGTGTTGCCCAACTGAATATAGGAGTTGCTGGGTTTTCCCGGCCGAAACTCGCCGTGGGTGGCGAGGTGAACGATGCCATAGGCGATTTGGGTGCGGGCTGTTTTGAAATTATTGAGGGTAAAGGCTTCGTTGAGGAAAGCGCGTCCCTGCCATAACTCCTCAGTGATAATTTCCAGTTCCACCGGCACGGCCGGAAGGGCATTTTGTTCGACAAAGCGATCGGCTCCCATCGCCAGCACCGACGTTTCTCTGACATCAGCATAGCGAGTATCGGTGAGGGCGAAACTCGCCATTAAGCCAAGACTGTAACGTTCGATGATAAACCCACTCCCATCGTGAAGAGCGGCGAGGGGAAGGGAACGCAGGCCGCGATCGGGGATAAACACGAGGTTATTGATGTTTTGCGATCGCAACTCTGCTTCCACCGGAGCCACCAGCCACCCATAAAGCTGTTGGGCGGGAGCGAGGTAAGCTGTGGGACGGCGGGCGTTGGTGACCGTACTGCGAAACATCTCAGCCGCTTCCCAGACTTGCGATCTCGTTACTGCCGTCCGACGGCGGATCGGCTCCCCTGTCGCAGTGACCAGTAACAGTTCGAGTTGGTCTGTCGGTTGGGTTGTCCGAACTGTTGCGGGAGGTCTTTGGGTGTCGAACTGCCACAGTTGTTGGGCACGGACCGGTAGGTCAGCGGAGCGATCGCCCCCCGTTCCGCTGACAAAAAAAGCGTAGAGAAGGGCGGAGCGATCGCCGACTTCTGCTTGAGCTTGCTGTAAGGTTTGCCGTGCCAAATCGAGCGTCGCTAAGGGTGTATCTGGGAGGTCAAAATAGTTTTCAAAATCTTCTGTAAAATAGCGTTCGATCTGTACAAAATTAGCGTCTGGAGTCAGGTTGGCGGTAGGACTGAAAGCGACCAAGGGCGCAAGAGAAACGCTCGAAGCAACTGTAGAGGAGGGGAGGGTCGCATTCGTAAGATTGTTGGTCAATTGAGTCGTCGTATCGGCGACTTGAGCAAGATCGGTGGAGTTGAGTGGCTCGTTCGTTAGCTCAAAAAGGGCCGGGTTGGACGCGATCGCCGCCTCGGCCGAGATTTGATACGAGCCAGCCGAGAAATTGGCCGCGAACGGACTGGCCTCAGCTTGCCCCGATGCATCCGTCGTCACAACGTTTGTCCCCGCAAAACTCCCCCCCGCATCGCCGTTCGGAGACGTAAAGGTGACCGCCACCCCAGCGAGCGGAATGGCGCTGTTTGCGAAGTTTTCGACTAATTGCACCTGCAAGTTTGTCCCAAATGTCGCGCCAATGGTCGCACTTTGAGGCGTTCCTGCGGTCGGAACGAGGGAAAAACCTTGGGACTCAAACGCACCGATATCGACTGTGCCGCCGTTGATGCGGGTTGCCCCCCGCTGGTCGCTGCTGCTGGAAACCAGAGCATTGTCTCCCCCATCCAACGCCGGACTCGTGGGGAGGAGGGCGTGAGTCTGAGTTGCGCCGCCGTAATTGCCCAGCGGTGCAAGGCCGGGGTCGGGGCTGACGCGATCGCTCCCCGTCCCCAGAGTGCCGGTGAATCCGAGAGTGCTGCCAATCAGGTTATTAGCATTGCCCACAGTTGCTCCCACCACATCCGGAGCGCTACCGTCGCCGTCTGCGTTGCCCGCAATAATACTGTTGCGAATCGTCACCGTTCTCGGTCCGCCGTAAAGACCGCCACCGTCATTACTCGCAAAATTGCCCGTTAGGGTGCTGTTGACGATCGTGGTGTTACTCCTACTAGAAATACCCCCGCCAAAACTCGTCGTTGAGTTGCCCGAAATCGTGCTGTTGGTTACGGTTAAATCCCCCAGGCTAAAAATTCCACCACCGTCAGATGTGGCAGCATTCCCCGAAATTGTGCTGTTGGCAACGGTCAGCGTTGCCATGTTCATATTGGCAATGGCAGCGCCCCCTGCAGCGCTGCCATTGCGAATTGTCAGACTGTCGAAGGTGACATTCCCATCGCCCTCAATCTCAAAAACGCGAACGGTGTTATTGCCATCGATCGTCACATTGGATGCGCCAAAGGCCCCGGAAATGGTTAAATCGCCACCGGGGTCTGTCTCGATGTCCAAACCGCCGCTGATGAGGACAATTGCCCCCTGCATGCCATTAAAGGTTCCCGGATCGAAGCGAATTTCGTCCGCCCCCGCGATCGCATTTGCCTGCGCGATCGCCGCTCGCAGCGACCCCATCCCGGCATCGCTGATATTCTGGACGGTGAAGGTGACGAAGGTGTCGTTGTAGCTTGCCACAACTTCCGGACGAAAGGCTAAGGTTGCCTCAATCTCTCCCGTCTTCCTCTCCAGACTCCAATCGCCTCCCAGTGCCGCACTCCCCGTGAGATTGGTTGACCCCGCCACATCTGCACCGGAAAGGTCTGCAATCCTTTTGAGCAGAACAGTTCCCGACTCTCCTACAGCCGTTAAACAGGCATAAATGAGCAGGTCTGCACCGGGATTTAAACTCTGTCCCCAAGACTGAAACTGACTGCGATATTGCTCGATGTTTTCGCTGCTGACAAAGGCATTTCCCAACCAGAAGTTCCCTTCATTCCCTTCCGAAACCACATGCAATTCGTCTATTCCGTCTATTCCCTGTAGGGTTTCTGTAACCTTCTCAATGCCGTTTTCCCTAGGGGTTACCACAACGGTAGTGGTTCCCGCTTTACCCCCGTAGAGGAGGGTGTGGTAGTCGGGAACGGTGGAGTCGAGGAAGACGAAGGCGTTGGCATCGTCGGGACTTCGGGGGAAAAGGGTGACGGTGGGGGCACTTTCCGTCCCATCTCCAGTGAAAACCCAAGGAGTATCTGAGGGGATGGGGAGGACGCGGTTGGAAGCGAAGAGGTTGACGCTTTGAGCTTGAATGGTTCCCGCAATTGTGACGTTTCCCGGCGTAACGGCAATGCCTGTATTTCCGACAGTTACAGCATTATCTGGATTTAGGGTTAATCGGGTTTCAACTCCCGCACCCGTGAGGAGTTGGGGGAGGTCGGTAGCAGTAAAGGGTACGATCTGACCTTGCAAATCCCTTGGCGGTTCGATTTCCAAACTTAGCAAACTTCCGGGTTGGGAGATTCGGATGAGGCTGCTTCCGGGAACGGCGGCAATGTTAACTGTGCCGCCTTGTGAGGTTATTTTCCCGGTGTTAACGATGGTTCCGCCGATGAGGGTGATGCTGGGCGGTTGAACGCATTGAGGGCGCAAGCATTGCGCCCCGACGAGGTTGCCTGCGTTGATAATGGTGCCAGGTTGGGCGAGGTCGAAGGCAAATTGTGTGGGGTTACCGATTAGGGTTTGATAATTGTTACTACCAAAGGCGTTGAACCAGTTGTTCTCGCCGAAACCAATCCCGGTTGCGGTGGTGGCGGTGAAGTCGGCGGGGAGGTTGAGGGTGGCGTTTTGACCGAAGACAAGTCCGGCAGGGTTCATCAAGAAGAGGTTGGAGTTTCCCCCTGTTATTTGAATTAAACCGTTAATAATTGAGCGATCGCCTCCCACAACCCGACCGAGAATGTTTTGAATTTGTGGCTTGGAGAGGAAGTTGGCGACTTGGTTCGCATCGAGGCCAAATTGCTCGAAGGAGTGGAAGAGGTTCGCCCCATCGACCGAGAGGGTTCCACCGTTGATGTTGAATTGGTTGCCATCAAGGGTGACGGTGGTTCCGGTTCCGTCTGTTGCGGGAGTTATGGGTTGTGCGGCGACACCGTTGGAGTACAGAAATGTTCCGGACAGCACCAACGGTAGGAGTTTCAGGCCGCTGTGGCGATAAGTCCCCAGCGTGCTTCTCCGGCCGCAGACGAGTTTTAACGTTCCGGACAGGGTTCGCAGCAGAATATTCGGTAGATGCTCCTGAGATCTTTCACCTTCCCAAGATAAGGGAATTACTTCTGGGATTCAATCCAATCCCAAACTGACCTGTAAACCGGCCCCTTCTGGCTGGCGAGAACCGCTAAAATTGCGAGGCGATCGCCAAAAAACGATTTCCACCGCGACCTTAAAAGCCTACAATGAGTAGGAATTGTCTGGATTGCAGCATCCTGTCTGAAGTGCAAAATTTTCCCCCATCGGGAATTTTTCTCTCTGGTATGTCAAGCTTGTCGGTCTGAGAATTGAGTGCCGAAGCTCTTGAAGCCGTATCCCCATTCGTCGCGATCGCTTCAATCGCTTGCCTCCTCCCCGCCGACAGCCTCACAGGAAAACCAGACAGGCACAAGTCCTACGGTTGCCTCGCTGCCTCACAGCTCCATGAAGTTCGTCGGTTAGATGCGAAGGAAGACTTCAACTTCCAATACAGTCTCCTTTGGCCCCTACCCAATCGGTTTGAGAGCAAAAACACTCCAAAACTCCGCTCAAGTTTAGAAGGATTTATCGAGATGGAATTTTCAATCGCTACACTCTTGTCCCAATTTAGTCGTGACAAATTGGTGGCCGGCAAAAGCTTGGAAAAAAAATTAGACTGTCAAGACGATACAAACAGTCAAAAGTTACAAATTGCCCTAGATGCTTTAGAAAAAATTGGCATTTTAGAGAAAGAAATCGGCAAGTATCGTCGGGCACCGGATGATGAGTTAGTCGAGGCAAAATTGCGCTGTTCGAGCAAGGGCTTTTGTTTTGCCATTCAAGAAGAGGAGGGAGCCGATGATATCTACGTGCGAGAAAGCTATCTGAGTACGGCCTGGAACGGCGATCGCGTTCTGGTGAAAGTGATTAAAGAAGGTAGCCGTCGGCGCTCTCCTGAAGGCGAAGTTGCGGTGATTTTAGAGCGTGCCAACCCCTCCTTACTCGCCAGAGTGAAACGCGAGAGCAGCGACTATCGGGCCGTTCCCCTCGACGATCGCTTGTTGTTTGAAGTCCAATTGGCCGCCAACAACAACGAACTAGAAAGCGCGATCGACCACCTCGTCCACGTCGAAATTACTCGCTATCCCCTCGCCTCTCAATCTCCCATCGGTCGCGTCACCAAAGTCTTGGGCAGCGATGCAGAAGCGGCGGCCGATACGGATATTGTCTGTTGCAAGCACGACCTTCCCCAAATCTTTAGCGACGAAGTTTTAGCCGCCGCTCAATCGTTTCCCAAACCCGCGTCATCAGGAAAGCTCGCGAAAGCAGAACTGAAAAATCGCCTGGATTTGCGTAAGGCACTGACCTTCACTATCGACAGCGAGACAACCCTTGAGGGGGAAGGAATTCCGGCGATCGAAAATGCGCTGACCCTCACGCCTTTAAAGGGCGAGAAATGGCAGATCGGCATTCATATTGCCGATTTTGCCCATTACATCGAACCCAACTCTCTCATCGATCGTGCCGCCCGCAAGCGAGGAACGGTGGTCTATCTCGGCGACCTCATTCTCCCTCTCTTTCCGGAAGAAGTGATTCGTCGCTGCTCGCTCCTCCCCGGTCAAGAACGGTTGACCTTCAGCATTTTGCTGACCCTCGACAAAACGGGCAAGGTTGCCGAATTTGAGATTCAGCCCAGCGTTATCAAGGTTGACCATCAATTGAGCTATCGGCAAGTTCAGGGGTTGTTAGGAGATCGAGAAGATGTTCCCAAAGACATGAAGGCAGCGGCCGAACTCCTCGACACTCTCTTCTTTACACTGAGTCCTGCCGTAAAAGCTCAACGCTTGCAACGCGGAGGATTTGACCTCGCGCTAGAAACAACCAATGTCCCCTATAAAGGGGATAACCGTTTGGGTGCGATCTGCACCTCCACCGCTCTCCCCGTGCAGTCTCTGCTCGCGGAGTTAATGGTCTTAGCCGGTAAAGCGATCGCCGATCATTTCCGCGCCCTCTCTTTGCCCGGACTGTATTGCACTCAAACCGGCCCCGATCTCATCGAACTCGAAGATTTTCTCAAGTTAGGCAATAACTTAAAGCTCGACTTAGAAACCGAGTTAGAGGAAGCAATGCGCCCCCAAGACTATCAGCATTTCACCCAAGAAATTGCCAGTTCCCCCGCTCCCAAAGTTCTCACCCATTTCCTTAAATCAACCTTGAAACCGAGGCGCTACAGCACTCATCCAGGTTTTTACTTCGGTCTGGCCTATGAGGAGGGATACTCTCAATGTATTGCGCCCGGCCAGCGGTATGCTGACTTAACCGTCCAGCGCTTGCTCCAGTCTCTCTTTGAAAGCGGGCGCGATCGTCGCTCCACCCGCTCGAAAAAAAGCGTGAACCTCGGCAGCAGCACCTGTTACAAAGATGTGAAGTGGAATGTCTTGCCCGCTGCCGTTCAAAGTCACTGGGAGACAGAACTCCCCCCTCTCGTTTCCCACCTCAACGATCGCGATAAGTTAGCTCAAGATGCCGAGGCCGATCTCGAAGGACTGAAAAAAGCCGAACAAATGAAGGAGCGCACGGGAGAAGTCTTCCAGGGTTTAATCACTGGCGTGCAATCCTACGGTTTCTTCGTGGAAATTGAAGAGTTGTTGGTTGAGGGACTCGTCCACGTCAGCTCTCTCAAGGACGATTGGTATGAATACCGCTCTCGCCACAGTTGCCTGGTCGGCCGTAAATTCCGCCAAGCCTATCGCCTGGGCGATCGCGTTGAAGTGCAAGTCAAAAGCGTTGACTACTACCGCCAGCAAATCGATCTCGTCACGGAAGGAGGCGGCAGCAAAGCCAGCGATGCCGATTGGGAAGACGAATAAACCTTTGATTTTGGGCGTTAGCGGCGCAAGCGGCCTCATCTATGCAGTCCGCGCCCTGAAATTCCTGCTCGCTGCCGACATCTCCGTCGAACTCGTTGCCTCCAAAGCCTCTTATCGGGTTTGGCAGGCCGAGAGCGATCGGCGGATGCCTCCCGACCCAGACGAACAAGAGCAGTTCTGGCGGCAGGAAGCCGGAGGCGTTACCGGAGGGGAACTTCGCTGTCATCGCTACGATGATGTGGCTGCGAGCATTGCGAGCGGATCTTTCCGGACGTTAGGGATGGTTATCTTGCCCTGTAGCATGGGAACAGTTGCCAAAATTGCGGCAGGTCTCAGCTCCGATCTCTTGGAACGGGCTGCAGACGTGCAGTTAAAAGAAAGTGGCAAACTAGCGATCGTCCCCCGCGAAACGCCATTAAGTCTCATTCACCTGCGGAATTTAACGACGCTCGCAGAAGCCGGCGCTAAAATTGTGCCAGCCATTCCAGCGTGGTATCACAATCCTCAAACAATTGAAGATTTAGTGGATTTTGTCGTTGCTCGTGCCTTTGACCAACTCGATATTGATTGCATTCCTCTCAATCGTTGGGTTGGGTCTTAGGAGGGCGTTGGTCTGGGGTATCGGGAATAGGGAGTCGGGAGACAAGGGGGAGTGGGGAGTTCGGGAATTGGGGAATTGGGGAATGGGGAGACATTGATGACTGTTGACCGATCGCTGACGACTGAATAAGACCTCCGCCGAAAAAGAAAAGTAGAAACTTGGGTAATGTGCTTAAGCGTAAGTTACGTCGGGCATCAATGACCCTTCAAAACCTACCAAGGACTGCCAATGGTGGAAAACGCGGCCCAATAGTAGGGAGAGGATAGATCTTCGCGCAGTGCGGCTAAACCTGAGGGCAGATTTACCTCGCCGCGCGGCGTTCTCAGTTGACCTTGCTCGATTTGGATTTCGCCGCGAAGCATGGCGATTTGAGCTTGTCTGAGGGCTTCTGCTTTTAGGGGAAGAGTTTTCAACTGCTGGTAAAACTCGCTCATGAGCGCTAGCGTCCCCAGGTCGCTCACATACCACAGGCTGGCGATCGCGGACTTCACCCCAGCTTGAACGGCAAATCCGGCAAACCCCAACTCAGCTTCGCGATCGCCGACGGCTGTTTTGCAGGCACTCAACACGAGCAGCTCGACCGGCGGATCGCTCCAGCGCAACTGTCTTAAGCGATCCAATCCCACGCGGCTATCAAAAAACTGGATATAGGAGTTGCTGGGGTTGCCCGCTTTAAACTCGGCGTGGGTCGCGAGGTGAACAATCTCAAAATCTTCTGCTCGGCGCTGTTCTTGTAAGTTACTGACGGTGAAATCTTGGTTGAGGAATGCTTTGCCCTGCCAAGGTTGGGGTGTAATGGTTGATAGTTCTAGTGCGACCCCAGGAAGGGGACTGAGCTCGGTGAATTCTGAAGCGCCCATCGCCAAAACTCTAGCATTGCGAATGCCGGAAAAGTCGGTGTCTGTGAGGTTAAAAGCGGGGATGCGGGTAATGCTATATTTCTCGATCAGGAATTGCCGGCCATCGTGGAGGGCGGCAAAAGGCAGAGAGCGCAAGCCTTCGCCAACGCAGAACAGAAGGGTATCAATCTCTTCCGCTTCGAGTTCCGCCGCGACGGGGCCGACAATCCATTGATACAGTTGCTGGGCGGCTGGCAGGTAACCTGTCTGTCTCCCCCCCGGACGGGTGATGTTTCGGTAAAACTGTCGGGCAACTCGGAACAACTCGTCTCGCCTGGCTTCGGAAACGATGCGAGTTATCTTGTGGTGGTGGGGAGTAACCAGCATAATGGCCAGATGGTCGGCTCTGGGGGCGGCCCAGAGAACGGCGGGTCTTTTGCCAATGCGATCGCCTACTTGCAAGAGCTTATTGGCGATTTCGTCTGCATCCATCGACTGGTTGACAAAATCTTCCCCGAAATAATTTTCGTATTGGCGTTCCCAGGTTCCCTCCAACTGCGCGATCGCTTCAGAAAACTGGCCGGCTCTCACCGGATTTCCTATTTCCGAGCTTTCTTGCCGTTTTGGCGGTGGATACTGCGAGCGAACCGGGAGGGGGCCGGTGCTAACTGCCAAAAGAAGGGAGAGAAAAAAACAGGCAAGGCTAGCCATTATCCTCTTGCGGCGGTCGCGCGCGCCGAGCCAGAAATGGATTGAGCGTTTGAGGGAGTTTGCGATGGCTGACCGGAAATTTGTCATGGGAGTTTGACTAACCCTTAGTGTGCTTCCAATTATGACTTAAGATTGCGAAAAAAAATAAATCGAACGAGATCGCTCCCTTCTAGCTTGGATAAAAACAATTCAGAATCAAGCGAACAATGCATAGAATCTGGAATTCTGCGCTCAATTCAAGGTTTAGATTTGAGCGCGCGTTTTTTGTTTGATTATGCGCTCGGATTTCAAATCTTTTCCCGCCTTTACTCTCTTTCCGAGGAGTCAATATTGTGCTGGTTCGCGTAGCGCTTCAACTCATCGACGAGCTGGGTATCGTTAGAAGCGGTGCGGGCCCCAGCCCTGGCGGCCCACTGTTTGAGAGCGGTAATTTGTGCGGCGGCGATCGCGGCCAGCGGGACGGTTTCTTCGATCGCGCGTAAAATATCTTCGGTGGTAAAATCGCGTCGCTGCCCGTTGACGACGGTGGCAAAGGCACGGTGCATCGCATCAATAATAACCTGCTGAATTTCCGCACCGCTAAACTGACAGGTTTGTCTGGCTAAAAGTTCCAGGTCGAACTCCCGCAAGCGAGACGGGCGGAGGGGTTGCAAGTGAACTTTAAAAATTTCTTGGCGTTCTCGTTCGGTGGGTAAGTTCAAGAAGAAAATTTCGTCAAATCGCCCTTTTCGCAGCAGTTCGGCGGGTAAAATCTGTACGTTGTTAGCTGTGGCGACAATAAAAACCGGAGCCGTTTTCTCCTGCATCCAGGTCACGAGAGAGCCAAACACTCGCCGCGACGTACCAGAGTCGCCATCAACTCCCGCCGTAATGTTGCCAAAGGCCTTATCAATTTCGTCGATCCAAAGAACGCAAGGCGCGATCGCTTCCGTGATTTGAATCATCTGGCGCACTCGACTCTCGCTTTCCCCCACCAAACCCCCAAACAGGCGACCCGTATCCAACCGCAGCAGCGGCAAACGCCACTCGGAAGCAATGGTTTTGGCCGACAGAGATTTTCCCGTCCCCTGAATGCCAACCAGCAACACGCCTTTGGGGATGGGAATTCCGTAACGGCGGGCTGCCGAGCTAAAGGAGTGCTGGCGCGTCCTCACCCACTGCTTGAGATTTTCCAACCCTCCCACATTCTTCAAAGACTCTTTCGCTGTGAAAAACTCCAGCGTCCCCGTTTGGCGAATAACCTGTTTTTTCTCTTCCAGCACCGCCTCGATATCGCTCTCATCCACTTGCTGTTTGGCCGCGATCGCCTTCGCCAGAACGCGCTGAATTCTGATGCGACTCAGGCCCTGACAAGCCTCGATCAGCTTCTCTGTGGCGAGGTCGCTAACTCTTAGGTTTTCGGGAACGACCCCTTGAGCGATGAGGGTGCGAATTTCAGCTTTGTTCGGCAGAGGAAAGTCAATAACTGTCGCCTCTTCCCCAAACTCCGGCGGAATTTCTAAGACGTGACTCGTCAGGATCAGCGTTTTGCGGCTGCGCTTGAAGTCGCGGGTCAAATTCTTAATTTCCCTGACCACTGGTGCGTTGCGAGGGTCGAGGGGATATTTCAAAATGAAGTGCAGATCGCGCAACACGAAGATCGTTCCCTCTTGCCGTTCTGCTTTGCCAACGCGCTCTAGAGCGCCCATCACCGACCCTTTATCTCGCCCCGTATCATCCCATCCCCGCACGAGATCCCACAACAGGAGGCGGCGAGGAGAGCGAGCCTTTTGCGCCACCTGTTCTAGAACGCTTTCGACAGGCGCTTCCTCAGCCGAAACAATGTAAAGTAAGGGATACCGCGCCCGAATGAGTAAATCGAGTTCGGCAACTAAGTTTTGGTGAGGGAAAGGAGAGGGGTGTGTCAAAATAACAGCAATTCGCCCCAGAGAACTCGAAAGTTTTCTAGGGCGTAATGATAGGGGTTTCTGTATAGGGGGTTCGAGTTAGAGTTTAGATATCGGAGCGGCGGGATTTGAACCCACGACCCCCACTACCCCAAAGTGGTGCGCTACCAAGCTGCGCTACGCCCCGACACAAGTTCCCATTATATCACAGTTTTCGGAAACTAAAACACTTTGAGCGTTGCGATCGCGCCCAGCAAACCCGGAACCGCCGCCGCCGCCCAATTTCCCTCGCAGCCGCGACCGGAGTTCAAAATTAAGCGCAACTCATACGCGCCAGGATATCCTTCCACTTCCATCCACAACAAATCTGTCTCGGCTTCGCAAGCAATACGTTCTTCGTCCATCAACTCGGCGGCCATCTGACTCATCGTTTGAGACAATTGCTCCAACAGCCGACAAAAGTCATCTAACTCGGCTGTGGTTAGCTCGACGGCCCAATCCTCGCCTCCCACAAGTCCTTGATAAACAGGGGCGTTAGGGTTCCAGCCGACTCGCCATCCCGAACCACTTTTCATGACTCGCTCGTTCATGGGCGAATTTTAGCAAAGAAGGTAACGCCAGCAGATAAAGAAATAAACGGTCGCCAGCTTGATTAAAATTGAGAAGATTGAAAGAATTTTTAGGGACAGCAGTGATTTTAACGATCGGAGAGCGACAGTTTGGGCCAAAAGAAATCGTAGCCGCACTCCACCAGCACAACTTACTTCCGCAATTGATCCGCGAACTGGTAATTGATGCAGCGATCGAAGGCATTGAATGTACGGAAACCGAGCAACAAATTGCGAGATCTGACCCTTCCGAGACAATCGACCTTCGCCAGCTCAAAATTGAGAAGTTTAAACAGCAGCAGTGGGGCGATCGCGTCGAATCTTATTTCCTAGAGCGCAAAACCAAACTCGATCGAGCCATCTATTCTCTCCTGCGAACCAAAGATGTGGGGATGGCGCAAGAGTTATACTGTCGGCTGTTGGAAGAAGAAGCCTCCTTTGAAGAGTTGGCGCGGCAATACTCCCAAGGCCCGGAGGCAAAAACAGGGGGACTGGTGGGGCCGGTGGAACTGAGCAACCCCCACCCCACCTTAGCCAAAATGCTTTCGATCGGCGAACCCGGAAAGCTTTGGCCGCCAACCCTGCTCAAAGAGTGGTACGTCATTGTCCGCTTGGAAAAATTCATCCCCGCTCAACTCGATGAAAAAATGCGGCAACAAATGCTCGACGAGCAATTTCAACTGTGGCTGCGCGAACAGGTGCAAGCGGCTTCCACAAGTTAACATCTACTCCCGACTCCCTATTTTCCCGCCGTCCGGCACTAATTACTTAAAATGACTGCTTCGCTGCTCAATAATCGCTATCGCATCCTCAAAACTCTCGGTCGCGGTGGCTTTGGTCAAACCTTTCTCGCTACTGACACTCACCTCCCCTCTCAGCGTCACTGCGTTATCAAACAACTGAAACCCGCCGTCCAAAACCCAGAACAACAACAGTGGCTGGAGGAACGGTTTCAGCGCGAGGCGGCGATTTTAGAGCAACTGGGAGAAGGACACCCCCAGATTCCCCAACTTTACGCTTACTTTGCCGAAGGGGGAACCTTTTCTCTGGTGCAGGAATATATCGAAGGGGTGACGCTGACGCAAAAAGTGAGTCAGGACGGGGTTTTGTCGGCTGCGGCTGTGCGGGATATTCTGGCAAGTTTGCTGTCGGTTCTCGACTATATTCACAGCCAGCGCATGGTGCATCGCGATGTGAAGCCCGACAATATTATTTTGCGGGCGGTGGATGGAAAACCTGTCTTGATTGATTTTGGGGCGGTGAAGGAGGCGATGGGGACGGTGGTGCAAACCTACGGCAATGCCCCCCCTTCTGTGGCGATCGGGACTCCCGGCTATATGCCTTCCGAGCAAGCGGCCGGACGGCCGGTGTATTCGAGCGATTTGTATAGTTTGGGGCTGACGGCTGTCTTTTTACTGACGGGGAAAATGCCCCAAGAACTGGCCTCCGATCCGAATACGGGAGAGGTTCTGTGGCGCGAGGTTTTGCCGAATATTGATTCAACTTTGGGAGCGGTGCTAGATCGGGCTATTCTTTATCATCCCCGCGATCGCTTCCCCACTGCCGCTCAAATGCTGGCGACGTTACAGTTAGAGTCGGTCTCTTCCACTGCAGCAACGCTAGCCGTTGCGCCGGGAAAACCTTCGACCCGCGTTAGCAATACGGCAACGGGACAGCCGACGGCGACAGTTGCCGTTTCTGCCCCCCAAACGACAGCATCTGGGAATGGATGCTTGAAGTTTTTACTAGCAGGGTTAGCGGTGGGTGCGATCGCGATCGCGGGTTTGGTTGTGGGTTTGAGCCGCTTCTTCAGTTCTCGGCAGCAACCTCAACCCGTGACGATTTCGCCAACCCCGACACCCACGCCCGAACCCAGTCCAACTCCGAGTCCCCCTCCTTCCCCTACCCCAACACCCTCGCCAACACCCACGCCCGAACCCAGTCCGACTCCGAGTCCCCCTCCTTCCCCTACCCCAACCCCCTCTCCCTCTCCCCAAGCTTCCACTAGTACGGGGAATGGGGCTGTCCCCATCTTCGTGACGGGTAGCTCGGAACGAGACGTTTTCGAGGCGCTGGGAGAACCGACGCGCGATCGCAACGGCTACTATCCCAATACGAGGGCAGTGGTTTATGACGACTACGTGCGCGATCGCATCGACCTGGGCTATATTTTCGACCGCAGTACCGGAAAGTTGCGCCAAACGGAGGTCACCTTTAAACAAGGGGGCGATCTTGAGGAGATGAAGGCAACTTTAAGACAACTGTTAGGGAGCGCTTCTGCTGCGGGGGCTGAGAGCGCGCTGGAAGCGGTGTATCGCGATCGCGCTAACCTGCGCTCGTTTCGGACGGGTAATTTCAAAGGGATGATCCAAAAACAGCAAGGGCGAGATATTTACATCGCCATTTGGGATGCTGATTTCCATTAAACGGACGAAGGATGAAGAATTGACATCCTCCCCGACCTCCAGGAGCGGGGATTCCTAAGACTCACGACTTAGGTTTCTGCTTCAAAGCACCCGCCTTCACAGATTTACTCTGTTCGGGTCTCACGGTCGCTCCACAGACTGACACGGCTAGCCCAGCCGCCAAAATATTGACACTCGCATTCACGTCCCGGTCATGCACAGTTCCACAACTCAGACACTCCCACTCGCGAATATTAAGCGGCATCTTTTCCGCAATATACCCGCAGTTGGAACATCGCTTAGAACTGGGGAACCATCGGTCAATCTTGATGAGGGTACGACCGTACCACTCGCACTTGTATTCAAGCTGTCTGACCAGTTCTCCCCAAGAGCAATCGCTAATCAAAAGAGCGAGTTTGTGGTTTCTAACCATATTCTTCACCGCCAAATCCTCAACCGCGATCGTTTGGTTATCGCGAACCAGTTGAGTGGTGAGCTTGTGAAGGAAATCTTTTCTCGCATCGGCAATCTCTTGATGGACTTTAGCCACTTTGAGTCGTGCTTTCTCTCGATTTTTCGAGCCTTTCTGTTTGCGAGAGAGAGCCTTGTGCGCCCTCCTGAGCTTGGCTCGTTTGGCTTTAAATCCCTTGGGGTTGGCAATTTTCGTGCCATCGCTCAGGGCCACCAAACTCGTAATGCCCAAATCAACCCCAATCCGATTGGAGGATTCAGACAATGGCTCGATCTCGATATCCGCCAACAACGAAACCGTCCATCTCCCGGCCGCAGAAAGCTTGACGGTTATGGTCGATGGGTAGGTTCCTTTGGGAAGTTGACGACTCCAGCGAATCGGCAAAGGTTGGGCACATTTGGCCAAATAGACTTGTCCGTTTTTAAACTGAAAAGCCGACTTGGTGAACTCGGCACTCCCACCGTTCCGTTTTTTCTTGAAGTTAGGGTAAGCTGCGCGTCCGGCGAAGAAGTTACTAAAGGCTTTTTGAAGATATCTCAACCCCTGTTGCAAGGGAACGCAACTGACCTCATTCAAGAATTGGAGTTCGTCTTCTTTCTTCCATTGAGTCAGCATCGCCGAAGTTTCCCTGTAGCTCACTCGCTCCTGGTCTTCATACCAAGCTTGGGTGCGAAAAGCCAAGGCGCGGTTATAGACCAGACGAGTACAGCCGAGGGTTCGCCGGAGCAAGTTTTCTTGTTCGGGCGTGGGATAGAAACGGTACTGGAATGCTTTGAGTGCCATGCCTCACATTATATATCCTGTGTTGTGAGTCAGTCCAAGGATTATTGTCAAGCCGTCCTTCAAGGACGGGGTTTGGGACCCAGGAGTTTTTGATGAGAATTGCGGTTTTGTCTCAGGGATCTCACCTGTACTCAACCCGTCGCTTGGTAGAGGCGGGGAAAAAGCACGGTCATGAAATGCGCGTCATTGACTATATGCGCTGTTACATGAATATTACCTCCCACAAGCCAACAGCGATTTATCAAGGGAAACCGCTGGATAAAGTTGATGCAATAATCCCCCGAATTGGCGCATCGGCGACCTTTTATGGCACGGCGGTTGTTCGGCAGTTTGAGGTGATTGGCGTGTTTAGCATCAGTGATTCTCAGGCAATTTCGCGATCGCGCGACAAGTTGCGCTGCTTGCAAATTCTAGCGCGGGAGGGAATTGGGTTGCCGGTTACCGGGTTTGCCCATTCTGCCGAAGATATTGATGGCTTGATCGACCTCGTCGGCGGCGCGCCGCTGGTGATTAAGTTGCTCGAAGGGACGCAGGGAATTGGAGTGGTGCTGGCGGAAACCTACCAAGCGGCTAAGTCTGTCATTGAAGCCTTTCGCGGTTTGGATGCCAATATTTTGGTCCAGGAGTTTATCAAAGAAGCGGAGGGAACCGATCTCCGCTGTTTTGTGGTTGGGGGTAAGGTGGTGGCGGCGATGAAACGTCAGGGCGCGCCGGGGGAGTTCCGTTCCAACCTACACAGAGGCGGTTCTGCGGTTAAGGTCAAATTAACTCCCGAAGAAAGAAGTACGGCAGTGCGATCGGCCGAAGCAATGGGGTTGAAGGTGGCAGGGGTCGATTTGCTGCGCTCCAACCACGGCCCGGTGGTGATGGAAATTAACTCGTCCCCCGGCCTCGAAGGGATTGAAACGGCGACTGGCGTGGATGTTGCCGGTAAGATTATTGAGTTTATTGAAAAAAATGCGGCTTCGGGGAATACGCGCGATCGCATCCAATTTTAAGCAGCCTGCGCCGCGATCGCGGTAACGCTATAAAATCTGGGAATCGCCCTCATCTTTGCAATCCTCCTACCGGCGCTCAAACCCATGACCTTGATGAAACTCCCCGCCGCTGCCATTCAGTGCAGCGATCTGCTCAACTTACCCGTTCTCGATCGCAATACCGCCAAAACGATCGGCCGGGTTGCCCAACTTTGGCTCGATGTTGAAACGCACCAAATGGTCGGGTTGACCTGCAAGTCGGGTTTGCTCGGCCGCCAAGATGAGTCCTTCGCCTGGACGCAGGTTGAAATCTACGGAACGAAGCGAGTGGTCGTGCAGCCAGGAGATCCCCCCGCATTTCACGAGCGAGAATCGGTGGAGTGGGCGTTCTGGCAGGAAGTTTGGACGGCGGCGGGGAAGAAAGTGGGCAGCATCGCCGACTATCGCATTGACGCGCAGACGGGGATTATTACTCAGTATCTCCTGGCAGCGGGAGGCGGGTTGGGCATCGCTCCGGGAATGTACGAACTCCCAACCCGCGCGATTGTCCGGGCGACTTGGCAGGGGTTCATCGCGGATGAAGCAGGCGTTCAAAGCGCTCCTAGAGCTGAAGCAGTACTTGTTTCGCCGCAGATGGCAGATCGACTCGTGCAGTGTGTCGATAAGCAGCGTCGAGAAGAGGAGCGAATGCGCGATGCTCTGTTGCTGCTGCAACAGTTGGTCGAACGGGAGGAAACGACGGTTAAGGCAGTTTTGGACTGTCTCTACGATGTGGGTTCGGTCAACCTCATCGATAGTAAGGTTTCTGCAAAGTCTCTCAATCATGTGATGAAAGCGATCGCGCGCACTTCCAAACCCGCCTTCAGAATTGTGGCGTTTCAATGGTTTAAGAATAAGTGTCCCCAACTGATTGCCAATTGGTTGCACTCGAAAGTCTCATTTTAGTGGTTAACCTTAACCGCCATGAAAATCCCCTCCTTCGTCGAGGCCAAATGCATGCACGAGCGGGCCGGGATTGAAGTATTCACGGAAGAGCTTTATTTTCCCATTTTGGACGTGAAACAGACCGCCGTACGATTGCTCGTACTTTCTTTGCGTGGGAATGATGTCAGCACTCCCCTTGAACTCTGCAAATACCATTTCCGGGTTCAACATTGGATAAAGAACCAATGCTGATGTGAAATCTGCCTCACCGCTGTTAGTCGGCCACGTGGCGTAATGGTTCAGAATGTTCTCTTTGCCAACGACTCGATTTGGGAAACCCTCCGGAGCGTAAGGCATGTGTTGAATGGCATCATCTGCCCAGACCATCGCAAACTTTTCCATATCTTTGGTTTCAAGCGCCTTCAGAAAAGTTTGAACCGCCTCTAAGGTCTTCTGTCGAATCAGATAGCTTGGTGGATTAGCTTCCGCGTTTCTGGTCGCGAAGCCCAAGAGATCTCGCGAACCTTTCTCGTTTTGCAGGGTCAACTTGTGCGAATTGATTTGCCAAGCATTATCGGTCTTCTGCAATTTGTATCGGTAGTCGCCTTCGACGATCCAAATTGCGCTGTTGATTCCATGAGTGGCTATGACCTTGGCTGTTGCGACTGCGCGATCGCCGTCAATTTCTATCTGGATATTTGAGATATCGTGCTGGGTGAAGTCGAAACCGGGCAGAACAGATGCCCACTGAGACATTAATGCTTGAGGACTCTTGAGTTCTACCTCTCCGCCAGCGAGCGAAGTGTAATCAACTTCGACTTCGTCTGCATAGAGCTGTTCGAGCGATTCAAAGTTCCGAGAATCTGCAAGCAAACCGACAGCCCGAACAATGGTGGCGATCGCGGACTTATCCGATTGTATATTGTCTCTCCATGGGGAAGGCGTTGAGTCCGAGACTTCCATTGTCAGGTTGAAGTGCTTTGCGACAGCATTCGCAGCAGAAGCTACAGCATCGGGCCGATCGTAGAATTCAAATTGCGCGATCTCCGACAGCCAAATTATCTGCGCGCATTCCCCCATAATTTCCGCATATTTCTTGGCTCCCTGCGGAATCACAGCCGATTCTGAATGAACGAGCAGAGTTGGTTTAGATAATGTCTGTGGTGTTACGAAGGCATTGTAGGTTAGCCAGGGTTCCCAAGAAGCAACGTTAAATTTGTTGTCATATTCAGGAATAAGACCCCTGTGATTCTCGGTGTAGTATGGCACCTGAAACATCAATGCTTTTTCATTTGTCGTACTCGCTGCCTCAACGATCGCTAGGTCGGGCGATTCAGCGGCGGCCCGTCCAGTTTCTATGAGCGAAGTGACTCCTTCTTCTCCGCCGTAAACTTCTTTTGCAATTTCTGCATCGTGAAGCCAGGGAGCGACCAAGGCGAGAGACTTTAAGTGCGGACTCTGAAGAGCCGCATCACTCATATATCCTGACGAAGCACAAATTCCCAAACCGCCGATTTTGTCGCTGTTGACCTCGCGACAAGTTGCCAAGAATTCGAGTGCAGCCAGAATATCTTGTGTCTTGATGCTGGGGTCTTCCATAAATGGAGGATTTCCTGGGGACTGACCCCACCCCCGAAAATCGAAGACCAAGGCAGCAAATCCGCGTTTTGCCAGTGCAGCGGCGTAGATACTCGGCATCTGTTCTTTGACCGTTGTCCACGCACCCGTTATTACCACGCCGGGAAGCGACCGACCATCTTCGTAATTATCCGGCAAAAACAAGTATCCTGCTATCGGCATACCGTGGCTTGCGAATGTCACATCTCTCTTCATCGTTCCTCCAGACAAAATGAGTTCTTGCTTCAAAAAATGCTGTAGAAAAGCATCTCTGTATTTGCCAATGGTAGAATTGCGGGCGAAAGAACTCTTGCACAAGGCTGCGGAACGAGTTGAAGAATCTTGCTATTCTCCGGTTCGCCAAGCTTTAGGCGTTTTTCCTGTTGACTTTTTGAATGTTCGCGAAAAGTGGGCCTGGTCGGCGAAGCCGCATGAAAGGGCGATATCAATAAGCGGCACTTCCGCGTCTGATGAAAGAGCTTCCTTGGCTTTCTCCACCCGGTATGCCGTTAGAAATTGGTAGGGCGACTCCCCAATTGTGCGTTTGAACAACCTCGAAAAATGGAAAGGGCTAATCGCAGTTTGTTTTGCCATGTCCTCAACTGTAATGCTCCGTCCGTAGTTGTTTGCGACAAAGTTGAGAACCCGTTGGTAGTGCTTGACGGTGAAGCTTTCCGAGAACGCGAGTTCTTCGTTTTGCTGCCGGCCATATCGTTCGAGTAGTTTGACAAGAAATATCCGAGAAAGACTTTCGTAGATGACTGCCGAACCAAACTCAGCCTGAAGTGCGTTGCACAAATCCCAACCAGCTTGTACGAGGCCGGGGTCTTCAAACTGAGGTTCGTCCAGCAGTTGCTCTTGTCCGAGAACAATGCCAAGCTCATACTTGGCAAACCGTTCCAGTTTTTCTGGCTCCAGCGTGATGACGATTACCCTTGAAGGCGCATGCCATTTCCAACCACTGGATACTCCTGCTGGAGTGACAACGACTTCGTTTTGCCGAAAAATAAAGTCGCGGTGTTCGCCATTCCTCCAGTTTTCAACGCGATGCGGCTCTTTCTTGAGATTGAGAAGCACATGATGCTGCTCAAAAATCTCTGTCGGCATCTCGCCTGGTTCTGCCTCAAAGTATTCAAGGGTTAGGAGTTCAGCCGCAGCCCGACGAGCAAGATCGCCGCTCGTTATTGTCGGTTTCGAGGGATAAACGTCTTGATACCGTCTTGCACTCATCTGAAAATACTCGCTAGGGCGTGTCATCAATTAAGCCAGATGACAAGGTAATTTGCCCCTAAAAAATTCTCGCTCAGCTTATGGTAGTGGCTGGGCAAAAAGTCTTTGATCTTGTCGGTTTTGGGTTAGGTTTCAATTCCTTGAGAAATTGACGATCGGCTCATACACCCCCTAGCGTTCGGATTAAGGAACGAGCAAATAATCGAGCGGTTTTTCGCTGTCTTTGCGGATCAAATATTGATAGAGATGTCCTTTTGCAAAAGCATTGGGTTGTGAAGTCCCTTCTTCCTTGAGCGGATACACCGTCCCCTCCACTTCCAAAGGTTCGGTTCTGCGAGTCAGCTTGCCATCCTGGGTGGACAGCACAATTAAGTTAGAACTCTCAACTTTCGGCCCCGATTTGTACAGCCATTTCAGCGCTTGTACCGCATTGTCCAACTTCAACTCCTGACCGCTCGCCAAGACTTTCTCTTCCCAATTCGGGTGGGCGCGATACACTCTGGGTGGGGTTTTCCACGCTGGGGGAAATTGATAGAGTTGCTCTAGGATAAAGGGCATCGACCAACCGTTGACTTGAATTTGTCGGGTATCGCGCACGCCTGCGGGTTCCTGGAAAAAAATCCACTGTCGCGTATCTCGCAACCCCGTTGGTTCGACTGCGATAACCGTTCCCTCTTCCACATCGGGAACCAGGCGCGCCACATCCGTCCAAAATGCTCGCTGGTAGGCCCAACTGGTCGTATAGTCCTGCTGAACGACTAACCCAAACCCGATCGCGAGGGAGAAAAATGCAGCCAGTCCCCGCACGGCAAACTGCCTTTGGCGGCGCGCTTTGGCGGCGGACAGAAGGGAGGCGAGAATACTCGCGCACAGCAGCGATGCGCCGAGAACTGCGGCGGTATGCACCCGCGTTCCTCTACCGCTAATCAGGATGGCTGGGGCGCTGAGGGTGAGAGGATAGGCAAAGACCATCATCACAATCCCCGTCAGTGCTGGGGTTCCATAGTTTTGCAGGGATTGGGGGAGTTTGAGGCGTTTGAACCATCGCTGCGTTCCGGCGGGAGAGGCGGGGAAATTGCGACTGGGTTTGAGTTGCCAGAAAATCCATCCTAGGGCGAGAAAGCACGGCGGGAGTAGGATGAGAAGCTCTCCTTTGAGTTTAAATAGGGTTTCGATCGCGCGGTAGGGGTAGGTCGCGATCGCAACAAAAGGCCCTGCGATCGGATTGCCAACTAAGAGCAACAAAGAGAGCAGTCCCCGACTATTGGGACTCGTTCCAATGGCCAGGCGAACGATAACAACGCCAGTAAAAAGGGTTCCCACCAATAAGATGTGGCGAATGAGTTCTCGCTTCAGCGTTGCATCCCATTTCTGCTTGAGTAAAGGAGCGGTTACAAAGACGGTAAAGAGGGTTTCATAACAGAGTAAAGATCCCAGTGCAAAGAGATAGGAAAAGGGGCGAGTGGGGCGCGCTAGATAGCAGTGAAGCGCAATCAAAAGAAAGGTAATCGAAGGCTGGACTCCCAGCGTATGCGTTAGGTAAATTTGGGTTGTATCGGCGGGATAGAGAGCAAAACTAAGTCCTCCGAGGAGGGCAAAAGGTTGCTGTTGATAAACGCGCTTGAGGAGGAGATAAAAGAGTAAGGCGTTGGCAGCAACGATCCCATAACCGATTAAATAGACGGTTGATAAATCTCCGAGCTGTTCGCCTAAATAAGCAAAGAAGAAGATGGGACTATCGTGTAGCGGACGACCTTGACCGGGGAAGAGAAAAAATTCTTGAATGCGACTCAAAACTTGCGATCGCGTCATTCCCAACGCCACTCCAACCCGATAGTAATCGTCTTCGTACAGTCCAAATTGTTGAAAGTGTAAAAACCGAGCGATCCAGACCACTAGCGCTAAAAAGAAACAAGTTAAAGGAGTTTCCCAAGCTTGCAAGCGCGATGAAGCTGGATGAGAAGAAGTTGAGAATTCTTCGCTGTCAATTTGCGCCATATTCTCCTTTTTTGAGTTTCTTTGATTCATGTTCTCTGCAGTTTTTATATTTCTTTCAATTTGACAGCGGTTCTAAAACTTGCTCTTTTAAAAAAGCACCATAAACTTGTGCATCGGGGGCAATTAAGTGAATGCCATCGCTGGCAATCCAATCGCGATCGGGTGGGTCTGGCAACCATTGGTAGCGATCGCGCGGAAACAGCGATCGCGTCAACTCTCGAACTTGTCGATACCGTACTGTCTGTTTGACAACCTTTTCTCCAGGAAATTCGACTAAAATCGCTTGTATCCCAGCTTGTTCGAGATCGGCAATTTGCGATTTTATAACCTCTGCTTCCTTCTCAATTTTTGCTTTCAACTCCTCTGGAAGTTGGCTGCTATTTTCTGCAACAATTCGCTCGATCTCTTTCTGTCGCAGCGGCGAATCTTGAATGCTTTCTCGACTCAAGTTTGTTGATTTTCGGTTCTCTTTTCTCAAGTTATCGACAAAAGCGCTCACGGGTCGATACTCTTGGCGAAAAATGGAAAAGCGATCGCGCACCAAACGCCAAAACGGATTAAACAGTGCCTCAACTAATTCGCGATCTTCGCCGCGTTCGATCGTACTATTCATCTCGACCAAAACCACGTTGGGTTTGAGCGTATTTTCTCGAACGATTTCCAATCCCGTTTGCGCGCACCCTCCCGCCATCCCTAAATTCACAACCGGAGGAGCGATATATTCTGCTTGAATATTATTGGCGATCGAGCTGCCAACTAAAACCATCTGCAAATCGTTCTGCCGGTCGTGAAGATACCGCTGTGCTTTAATCGTATTGGTTTGAAATTGATTAATACCATTACTCGGCGCGATCGCGCCGCCAAAGACTAAAATTTGATACAAAACCAAAAGAAGAAAACAAGCGATAAACGGACGAAAGAAGAGAACTTTTTTAAGCTGAATCCAAAGTGCAGCCATCTTAGAATTGGAAATAAATAAACGCCGTAGAACTTCCCGCATTCAACAACAGCAAAACCAGCATGAGTCCAAATCCCAAATCGGTTGTCAGCGTCCAAAAACGGTTCTTCGTCGCAGCGACAGTTCCCGAAAAATACTGACTGACTCCAGGGAAGTGAGGGAGATGGTAGAGAAGGACAGGAAGAGAGAAGATGAGAACGGGAATAATGTAGATCAGTTGCAGCCCGACGTTAGTATTCTCGAACAAAGTAACGACAAAATCAACAGCTTGGTCAAAGCGAGGGAGCTTAAATAATAACCAGCCGAGGGAGACAAAAGAGAACACCGTTAAAACTTGAATTGCATCCAGTATAAACTGCTGCCAAGCCGGACGAGGATTGTCCGCAGAATTTTTCGGTTTCCCTCCCAGTCCGAGAAATCTCTCGATTGCCAACCCAACACCGTGGAAGAGTCCCCAAACAGCATAACTCCAAGCCGCGCCGTGCCACAGTCCGCCTAAAACCATCACAATAATCAGGTTGATATAAGTCCGAAGATTGCTCTTGCGATTTCCGCCTAAAGGAATATATAAATAGGACTTTAACCAAGTGGAAAGAGAAATGTGCCAGCGCCGCCAAAACTCAGCAATCGAACGAGAGATGTAAGGGAAACTGAAATTTTCCGGGAGAGTGTAGCCAAAGGCGGCTGCGATGCCAATTGCAATCAAAGAATATCCGGCAAAGTCAGCAAAAATCTGCATCGAGTAGCCGAATAACAGAGATAAGTTAGTGACCGTTCCCAAACTTTGGTAGTAAGGATAGGTAATCCAAAATGTGTAATCTTTTAAGTTGTCGGCAACAACCATTTTGAGGAAATAGCCGGTGACCAGAGAGCGAAAAACAATATTCCACGCAATCTGGTTGTAAAACTTAGGGGCAATCTGAGGAAAGAAATCATTCGCTTTGACAATTGGGCCGGCAACCAGTTGGGGAAAGAAAGCAAGGAAAAAAGAGGTGTTGAGCAAGTACTGTAAAGGCGCAATCTGGACATAATATTTTTCTTGCAGTTGCTTGTTCTTCAGTTCGCTGTCTTGCTGGCGTAGCACGTCAACGACCAAACTAATGCCTTGGAACGTGTAGAACGAAATGCCGACGGGAAGAGGGAGGGTCAACAGGAGATGAATGAGCCGATCTTCTGGAGTTGGCGTAAGACCAAACAAGTTTACGAAAAAGCCGGTAAATAGACCTGAGTATTTAAATAAACCCAACACTAATAAGTTAACTGCAACGCCGGAGAAAGCCCAAGTTAGACGACTTCGTTTGGTGTCGCTGCGAGCAACCTTAAAACTGGTTAAGACATTAAGAAGAATGGAGGCGATCAAGAGCAGTAAGAGTGCGGGAGAACTCCAGGCGTAGAAGAGGAAACTGGCAACAATGAGAAGGGGAACCTGAAAGGTGCGGAGTCCGGGAAGATAATAAACGCAAAACGTGAGGAGAACGAGGACAAAAAATTCAAAACTCGTGAATAGCATAGAGCAGTTTTATTGGAGTTGTCGCGCGAATGTTTGAGAAATAGAGAGTAGATGATAGAGTTTCGGAACTTTATTAATCAGTCTAGTAGGCCGAGGCGGAAATTAAGCGACTCTTCAAAATCGATGAAAGACTGACAATCCAAGAATTCTGTAGCTTGCTTCTGCGATAGCAGTACTCTGAATTCTGAATTCCACGTAGCGGTACTAGTCTGCGAGATTATTCCTAGAGTTCCCAAAAATTCGCGGGAGCTTACCAAGCAGGAGAAAAATTTTCAGGTCGTTTTTGCGGGGATGGGGGAATCTGCTTTTTGTCATTCGCGATCGCGCAACGGTGTCGGAAACGGCAAGGTCGATCCAGGCAATTCGTTCGCAGTGTAGCATCGCCTGACGATCGCGCTTTGGGTTGGTTAGGATAGTCGTGGTTAAGTTGGTGGGACGAATGGTAGAACCCTTATCTGCGACGGCAATTGCGACCCTTGCGTTTATCGGCGGAACCGCGGCCGGAACGGTTGTCGAGAAGTTGACCGAAGCGGCGTTGGAGAAAACAAGCGAACTGCGAAAGAAAATTTGGGACAAGTTGAGGGGAAATCCCAGTGCGGAGAAAGCGTTGGAAGCAGCGGAAGAAGGTTCGGATACAGAACTTGAAACCGTGGCGGATTACTTAAAAATCGCGATGCGCGAAGATCCCGACTTTGCCGCAGAGATCCAAGAACTCGCACAAGCAATTGAAGGCGAGACACAGCAAAGTAAATCTCCTGTCACCCAAATTAATCAAGATAATGCTCAAGGAATTCTCAGCAACGACACAAATTATGGCGGGACTCACCACAAAGTGAACACAATCAACATAACTTACGGAACTCCCCCAAAAGATTAGCTGAACTCGCCGGGGGAACCGGCCAACCAAACTCCAGAAAATATCTCTTGCAAGCGCAGTCACGTCCGCGAGTTTGTGGGACGGGAGAAAGACTTGGAGACGCTGCACAAAACCTTGCAGCAGGATCGTAAAGTTGCCATTTCCGCGACTATTTCCACGGTGACGGGGATGGGAGGGATCGGTAAGACTGAGTTAGCGTTGCAGTATGCACTGCGCTACTGGCGAGAATTTTACCCTGGCGGCGTGCTGTGGTTGCAGGCGCGGGAGGCGGACTTGGGGGTGCAGATTCTCAATTTTGCGCGGATGCGGATGCAGCTTAATCCTCCGGAAGATTGGGATTTGGCGGAGCGAGTGGACTACTGCTGGCAGAATTGGCCGATTAAGGACGATGTTGATGGTGTTGAGGATAAGAAAAGGGTTAATGATGTCTTGGTGGTTCTGGATGATGTCACCAGCTACCCAAGCGTAGAACCCTACTTACCGCCGAATCTCCCTCGGTTCAAGGTAATTGTGACGACGCGGGTGCAGCAGTTGGCGCAGTCCTTCGCGCAGTTGAATTTGGAAGTGCTGGAGGAAGAAGCGGCCTTGGCGTTGCTAGCGTCGCTGATGGGGGAAACGCGCTTGCTGCGGGAGGAAACTGCGGCCAAACGTCTCTGCGAGTGGTTGGGAGGTTTGCCACTGGGATTGGAGTTGGTGGGACAGTACCTCGCGCAACACCGGGATTTGTCCTTGGCGAAAATGCTGCAACGCTTGCAGAAAGAGCGACTGGAACAGAAGGCGCTACAGAAACCCACCAGCGCAACTAGCGCACAGCAGGGGGTGAGAGATGCGTTTAAGTTGAGTTGGCAAGATCTGGAACCGGAGGCGAGGAAAGTTGCTTATTTGTTGAGTTTGTTCGGCCTTGCAGCCGTTCCTTGGGAGGCGGTAGAAGCTTGTTTGGAGGAAGAAGATGAGGAAGAATTGGAAGAGATCCGAGATGGGGTTTTGGTTCGCCTGAGTCTCTTGCAACGGGTAGCAGAAGGATGGTATCAACTGCACTCGCTGCTGCGGGAGTTTTTGCGAGAGAAGTTGGAGGTGTTGGAAGTTGCTGATGAGTTGAAGCGGAAGTATTGTCAGGTGATGGTTGGTGTTGCCAAGCGTGTTCCTCAAGACCCAACACTCGCAGTTATTGAAGGGATAACCCCTTTAGTTTTCCACTTAACCGAAACAGCAACCACCTGGGTCAATTGGATTGAAGATGAAGATTTAGTTTGGCCGTTTCTCTGTTTAGTTTTTTATTACAGAGGACAGGGACTTTACAGTCTAGCAGAACCTTGGTGTCAAACGTGTTTGTTAGAGGTGCGCGATCGCATGGGAGAAGAGCATCCTGATGTGGCAACTTCCCTCAACAACCTCGCCGAATTGTACCGAAATCAAGGACGGTACGAAGAAGCCGAACCTCTCTATCTTCAAGCTTTAGAAATCAGTAAGAAACTGCTCGGAGAAGAGCATCCTAATGTGGCAACTTCTCTCAACAACCTTGCCGAATTGTACGCATCTCAAGGACGGTATGCAGAAGCCAAAACCCTCCATCTTCAAGCTTTAAAAATCAGGAAAAAACTGCTCGGAGAAGAGCATCCTGATGTGGCAGCTTCTCTCAACAACCTTGCCGGGTTTTACGCATCTCAAGGACGGTACGAAGAAGCCGAATCTCTCTATCTTCAAGCTTTAGAAATTAGGAAAAAACTGCTCGGAGAAGAGCATCCTGATGTGGTAGCTTTTCTCAACAACCTTGCCGAATTGTACGCATCTCAAGGACGGTACGAAGAAGCCAAAACCCTCCATCTTCAAGCTTTAGAAATTAGGAAAAAACTGCTCGGAGAGGAGCATTTTTCTGTGGCAGCTTCTCTCAATAACCTTGCCGAATTGTACGCATCTCAAGGACGGTACGAAGAAGCCGAACCTCTCTATCTTCAAGCAATCATTATTTTCGTTAAACGGTTAGGGGAAAATCATCCCAGTACCCAAACTGTTATCAACAATTTCTGTGGTCTTCTAGTCCAAGTCACTCGTGAGGGACAACGTTCGCGATTAAGCAACCATCCCCTCACCCAACACTTTTTAACAGCAATCGACAATGCAACCCGCCATTAGCGATCTCAGCAGAACAATTAAACCGCCGCAAACTCTGTTAATATTCTCGTCTCTGCAGTTTGAATCGATAATTATTCCAAAGAAATTTACAATGTCTTCAGTCGCAATCAAAAATGTCGTAGAAATGATGGAGTCTTTGCCAAAAGACATCCAAGATCGCGTCGCAGAGCATCTTCGCGAATATATTGACGAGCTACAAGATGAACTCAAGTGGGATGAGTCATTCCAAAGAACGCAGCCAAATCTTGTTGCGATGGCTAAACGAGCGAGACAAGAAATTGCGGAAGGACTGTCCCAACCCTTAGATTATGCCCTGCGCGGAACCCCTATTCAATACATTGCTCCCACCGAACCCGTAAGTCAAGATAATTGGGAAGTTGCACAATGACGATTGAAGTGAAAAGCGAACAACAAGTTTTACAGGAAGGGTTAAGAGTTTTGCTGGCAAACATGGAGCCATCAAAAGTCGCTCGATTTTGGGCCGCTTGTCATTTGGGAAGTGGAGATTACCTCAAACTGAAGGATGAGCTTTTTGGACAAGAATCAGTCACTAGTTTATATTCCGAGATTGTAGACTTTCAGCAGTCGAGGAGTGAAGCTTAACTCTTTTAGCGATCGCTTTTGAACTGCAAATCGCGATCTCAGCAGAACAATTAAACGGTTGCAAACTCCGTCAAATGACGAGCATTAGGATCGTGAAAGCCAATGACAATAGACTGCTTCGGTACGCCTAACTCCACCAATTCATTTGCAACTCCCACTTCCGTCCCATCGTGCTGAATCCAGATTTTATCGCCTTTGATATCAATGTGAATCAAACAACCAAAAACTCGGCGATTTCCATCCCAACCCACAGTAGAAATCTGGTAATGGTCATTTGGAATATCAAAAACCGTAAATTGCTCGATATCCCCATAAGACGGCTTTAGTTGATTGTGTTTCGTCAATAATTGCTGAATCCACTGACGGTATCGATCTAGTTTTTCCATTCGACAATCACCTCTCGATCGGGATCGAATACGAGCAGTTTGACGTTATATTCACAAATGCTCAACTGTGCTAACTCGTCTGTCAGAAAGTTGCGATATATTTTTGCTGGAACGGCCAGCAAAAATATTCGATGGAGGTCTTTTACTTTTAGCACAACTCGATAATTCAGGAACTATTTATAAAGTGAAATTTAAAGACTAGAAGACTTTACCTTTGGTGGGTTACGGCGGTTCTCGAACGAGAGAATGAATTCTCTATTCAGCGGCCGCCTAACCCACCCTACTGGCTGCACCCAAATCAACCTCCAACCGACCAGAAGATAATTCCAAAATGAGCGGATCGTGGGTAATGAGCCAGCCATCTTTTTTTAGGGCTGCGATAACCGTATTATGGTAAATGTCTTTGGCAGCCATAGTATAGTCAAAAACTCATTGATAAATTTCTAATCAACGCTAAAGTGATTTGCTAAAGTTACGGATAAAAGACTCGCTACAATATTGACAGACTTGCCTTTTAACAACAGTTAACCAGATGGCAGCAAAAAGAGCCAGCGCAATTGTCCCAAAGATCTCAGCCTGATGAAGACAAGGCCTGCAACTTAATCCATCGTCCATGAGAGCATTGACTAATGGTTCGGCAACTTCCTTCTCAAACATCCGATCTCATCTACCCCGAAAGCGATGGTAAACCTTTGGCAGACAATACAGTTCAATTTCGCTTGATTGTGACTCTTCAAGGGGGTATCGAGACTCTCTTCAGAGATGACCCCACGGTCTTTGTCGCTGGAGACTTATTTTGGTATCCGGTTGAAGGACATCCAGAAATTGTTCAAGCACCTGATGTTATGGTGGTTTTGGGCCGTCCCAAGGGAGATCGCCGCTCTTACAGACAATGGGAGGAAGAGAATATCCCCCCTCAAGTCGTGTTTGAAATTGCCTCCAAAAACAATACTCAGGCGGAATTAGAAGGAAAAAAACTCGCTTTCTACGAGCGTTATGGCGTAGAGGAATATTACCTTTACAACCCCGACCGCGATCGCCTCAAAGGTTGGCTGCGATCGCAAGAGAAACTGCAACCGATCGCCTCGATGCTCGGTTGGGTGAGTCCTCAATTGGGAATTCGGTTTGAACTCTCGGAGGGGGAACTGCAAATCTATCAACCCAATGGCGATCGCTTTGGCAGTTATGTTGAGGTTTCCCAACAGCTTGAAGAGGAGAGACAACACCGCAGAGAAGAGCAAGTTCGGTTTGAAGCGGAAAAACAGCGCCTTGAAGCAGAGAAACTACGCCTTGAAGCGGAAAAACAGCAGGAACGCGATTATTTTGAGAGGCTACTGCGAGAAAATGGGATTGACCCCGATCGGTTGTCAGGTCGGGATTAAAATTTTGGCGCGATCGCGCGTAAAGGATAGCAAACGGATGGCCGATAAAAGAACCCGCGAAATTTTCCGAGAGATTGCTGAGTTGAAACGCCGAGTCAGCAAGCTGGAGTACGGCCAGCAAGAACTCGATAGTGTCGTCGATCCCAAAGGGTGGATCGGGGAAGCGTTTGAACGTTTTGAGGAAGATTTAGAGGAAAAATTTGGCAATATCGAGGCGAGATTTGAGACAGTTAACCAAAAACTCGACACCATTTTGAAACGCTTAACTGGATACCCGCAAGATGAGGATTGCTTCTCGTAAAGAACTTTGATACTTTCGCGATCGCCGATTTTGGGTAGGATATTTGCATCCCTTCGTCCCGAAAATCCCAAATTGCTGCTCGTCAATCTTGCTATCCTCTTCGATAAGCCCACCGGAATCACCACCTACACGCAAAATCTTTTTCCCTACCTCCAACCCCTCGACCCCACGCTGCTGACAGCCAACCCCATTCCCGACTATCGCTATCATCCCATTCCCGACAATTTATCTCCCGCACAGGGTAGCAAAGGACATCTCAGGCGCTTGCTGTGGACGCAGTTCCGACTGCCGCAAATTTACCGCCAAACGCGCTCTCGCTTCCTCTTTTCCCCTGTCCCGGAGGCCCCTCTCTACAGTTCCTGTCGCTTTGCGGTGATGGTACACGACCTGATTCCCCTGCGCTTCCCCGACCTGTTTGCGAGATCGCCTCTCCTCTACTACTTTCGCTACTACATCCCCCAAGTTCTGCGACAAAGCCAGCATATTTTCTGCAACTCCGAGGCCACAGCAAGCGATATTGTGGAATTTTGGGACATTCCAGCGGAAAAAATTACGCCCATTCCCTTAGCTTGCGATCGCGCGCATTTTCGCCCTTTAGATTTGCCGCAGCGCCTCGATCCGCCTTATTTCCTCTACTTGGGACGGCCAGATCCGTACAAAAATCTGCGACGTACCCTGACCGCATTCGCCGAGGTTGCGAAGGGGAACGAGTGGGAATTTTGGATTGCGGGTTCTCCCGATCCGCGCTACACTCCAGCCCTACAAGCTCAAGCAGGGGAATTGGGAATTGGCGATCGCGTTAAATTTTTAGAGTACGTTCCCTACGCGCAGTTACCCACCTTACTCAACGGTGCGATCGCCCTCGTCTTTCCCACCTTGTGGGAGGGATTTGGCATCCCCGTTCTCGAAGCAATGGCCTGCGGAACCCCGGTCATTACTTCCAACTGTTCCTCCCTCCCGGAAGTCACTGGCGATGCAGGGATTGTGGTCGATCCCTACAATTGTGAGGAAATTGCCGAAGCGATGAAAGCAATTGCCAATGACAGCGATTTGCGATCGCGCCTCAGTACTCTCGGACTCCAGCGGGCCGCACAATTTAGCTGGCAGAAAACCGGACAGCGTACCGCAGAAGTTTTAGCGCAATTTCTTTAAAATGTCTCCTTTTAATTCCGAAAAATTACTCTTCTCTCCCACCCCGCCTCAAACCGATGCAATCCCTCTAATTTTTGCCTTTCCGAATACTTATAGCGTCGGAATTACCAGCCTCGGCTATCAAATTGTGTGGGCAACCTTTGCCATGCGTTCTGACGTGCAGGTGAGTCGCTTATTTACCGATCTACAAGAACCCTTACCCCGCCATCCCGAACTTCTCGGTTTTTCCGTTTCTTGGGAATTAGACTATGCCAATATTATGACGTTGTTGGAATCTTCAGGGATTCCCCTTCGTGCTTGCGAGCGAGAAGAGCATCATCCCCTCATTTTTGGCGGCGGGCCGGTTCTGACTGCCAATCCAGAGCCTTTTGCTGCGTTTTTTGATGTTATTTTACTCGGCGATGGCGAAAACCTTTTAGATAATTTTATTGACGCTTACCAAGCCATTAGAAAAGGCGATCGCGCCGAGAAACTACGCCACCTCGCAACGAACGTTTCCGGACTGTATGTCCCCAGTTTGTACGAAGTCAAGTACCGCGATCGCGATGGAGAAATTGAGTCGATTGAACCTATCGATTCCGCAATTCCCCAAACGATTCAAAAGCAAACCTATCGAGGCAATACCCTCTCTGCTTCCACCGTGGTTACCGCACAAGCGGCTTGGGAAAATATCTATATGGTCGAGGTGGTTCGCAGTTGCCCGGAAATGTGCCGTTTTTGTTTGGCAAGTTACCTCACCCTTCCCTTCCGGACGGCAAGTTTAGAAGCCTCTTTAATTCCAGCAATTGAGAAAGGGTTAAAGGTCACCAATCGTTTGGGTTTGCTCGGCGCATCTGTCACGCAACATCCAGAATTTGATGCCTTACTCGACTATCTCGCACGACCCAACTATCAAGATGTTCGTTTAAGTTTGTCTTCCGTGCGAACCAATACCGTTACAGAAAAACTCGCCAAAATTTTGACGCAGCGAGACAGCCGTTCGATTACAATTGCAGTTGAAAGCGGCTCGGAAAGATTGCGAAAAATCATTAATAAAAAGCTAGAAAATGAGGAGATCGTTCACGCTGCTATCAATGCGAAAGCAGGAGGATTAAAAGCACTCAAATTGTATGGAATGGTCGGCATTCCGGGAGAAGAGTTCTGCGATGTCGAACAAACGGTCGAGATGATGCAGCAAGTTAAAAAAGCTGCCCCTGGTTTGCGGTTAACCTTGGGGTGCAGCACCTTTGTTCCCAAATCCCACACGCCATTTCAGTGGTTTGGAGTTAACTCTGATGCGCAGAAACGTCTCAAATTTTTACAAAAACAACTGCGATCGCGCGGCATCGATTTCCGACCCGAAAGTTACAATTGGTCGGTGATTCAAGCCTTAATTTCAAGAGGCGATCGCCGACTCGCTCCCCTACTGGAACTGACGCGAGAATATGGCGACTCTCTCGGCAGCTATAAACGCGCTTTTAAACAACTGAAAGGAACGTTACCCACTCTCGATTTTTACGTTCGTGCCAACTGGAATTCCGAGCAAATATTACCCTGGCAACACATCCGCGGCCCGCTCCCTCAGTCAACACTTCTCAAACACTTAAAAGAATCACACCTGATGTAACCTGAGTTCAGAAAGGATAAAGTTCGCAAACCGATCGCTGTTGACTGATGACTCCTAAGAAACAGAACGTTTTCCTTGAGTTGGGCAGGTTTAAACAGCCCTATTCTCCCGAAGAGACATGAGCGATCGAGAAAACCTGCCCCTACAGCGTCCCCAATTCCCTAATTCCCAAACACCCAACATCCCTTACCCTCGCGTTGCGGGAATGGCGGTTTGAGCTTTCCGCTCCTGGATCGCTGTCGGATCGACCGTCGTCAAACACCCTCCGTCAATTTGCCAGCAGCGATCGGCAATTTCGAGCAGTTCTCCCGCATCGTGGGTCACAACCAGCAGCGTCCAGTGTTGTTTGAGCTTGGCCAGCAAGCTAGCCAGTTGGCGGCGCATTGACCAGTCTAGTCCGGCGGTCGGTTCGTCAAGCATCAACAAGTTCGGTTGGCGAATGAGCTGAACGGCGAGGGCCAGACGGCGTTGCTGGCCGCCGCTCAAGACCTGCGGTGCCATTCCTAAAGATAAATGCTCTAAACCCACTTCTTGCAACGCTTGGCGAACTTGTTCTGAGGTTAACTCTGGATGTCCGAGGCGCAACTCTTCTAAAATCGTTCCTCCGCAAAAATGGCGCTCTGGAAACTGGAAGACCAAACCGCCTAAAAGTTGCAAATCCAGCGGGAGCAGTTCGCGATCGCCCCAAAACAAACCGCCTCTAGTGGGTTCTGCAAGTCCTGCTAAAATTTCGAGTAAGGTCGATTTCCCCGAACCGCTCGGCCCGACAATCAACCCTAATTCTTGAGGAGCGAGTTCTAGGTTGATGCTTTGGAGAATGGGGTGGGGCGTAGCGGGAGGGTGATAAACCAGGTTTTTCAAATAGAGCATTAACAGGCGAGGAAGGAGATGGGGGACTTGCTTTTAATTCGACCTTAACACCTTTAACCGAGTTCGAGGGTGGAACTTGCCCCTTCTGATTTCGTCAGGATCGTTTTAAATCCCTTCAGTTCGGAGCGACTCCGATCGCTCAACCCATACCCGCGCAATGAGAGCTTAGACTTATGAACTTAAAATCCGTTTCCGTCGCTTTGGCGATCGCCCTCAGCTTCTGGGGAAACCCCGCCTTCGCTGGCGATCCCTTCCGCACGAGCAACCCTCGCGACATCGGCGATAACACCGAAGCTGCTTTAGAAGCTATCTTCCGAGAAGGCGACTACCCCAAAGCGAAAACGTATCTTGACAAAGCGCTCCAAACCGAGACAAACGACCCGCTTACGTATGCGCTGGCGGCCGCCTATGCTTACAGCAACCAAAACTGGCAGGCCATCGAACCCTACGCCGAGAAAACCAAAACAGCCGCTCAGAACTTACTGGCGACCGATCCCCTGCGCGGGAATTTATATCTGGCAATGAGCCACTTCATCGAAGGAGCGCATATCATCAAAACCCAAGGCCCGATCGCGGCCGTTAACAAGCTGCAACCCGTCCTCGAATATCTGGCCCGAGCAGAAGAAGTTGACCCGAACGATCCGGAGTTAAACCTCTTCAAAGGTTATATGGAGTTATTGCTGGCGGTGAATCTTCCCTTCGCCAGTCCCGAACAAGCGATCGCTAACTTCCAAAACAACGCGGCCCCGGAATACGTCGTCAATCGAGGGATTGCCGTTGCCTACCGAGATCTCAAGCAATACGATAAAGCCAGAGAGTTTGTCGAGACAGCCCTGCAAGCCACTCCCAACAACCCCGAACTCCAATACCTCAAAGCCCAGATCCTCTACCAACAGGGCAAACAACGCAACGATCCCCAACTCGTCCGGGACGCGATCGCGCTGTTTGATGCGGTCATCCAGAAGAAAAACCAGCTTCCCCAATATCTCCACTACCCCCTCGACCACGAGCTTCGAGTCGCTCAAAACTGGCTCAAAGAAAACAGTTGAGTTCGATCGAATCGTGCAACTTCGAGAACCGATCCATTCTCTCTTGCTTCATCCTCAAATCCCCAGCACTTTGGAGGGGAAAGTCGCATCTAAGGATGTCAGTAATGAAAGCAATGCGTTCCAGCTCGAAACAAACCGTTCTGCAGGTACTACCCATGTCCCTGGTCGTCCTGCGGTTTGGCCTCGCGCCAGTCCTTCTAGGGGATGCGATCGACGGACAAACGGGTCTGTGGTTTATCGCGGCGTTTGCGATCGCGTTTCTGTCCGATATTTTTGACGGGATTATTGCCCGTCGCCTCCAAGTTAGTACGGCAGCACTGCGTCAAGCCGACAGTTGGGCGGATGTGTGTCTGTATCTGTGCGTCTGTGCCAGTGCTATCTTTGTCCATTCCGACGCGATCGCGGCCTTTCGCCTCCCCTTGATGGCTGTGGTTGTCGCCCAACTCATTTGGTGGGGAGTCAATTTGTGGAAATACGGCCGCCCCGCCAGCTACCACACCTACTCTGCCAAACTCTGGGGCCTGACCCTATTTATCGCCACCCTTGCCCTGTTCGGCTGCCATTATGCTGGAATAACATTATGGCTGGCCGCGATCGTCGGCCTCGCCCACACCTTAGAAGAAGTCTGCATGACCCTCCTTCTGCCCGTTTGGACTCACGATGTCCTCAGTCTCTTCCACGCTTTACGTTTGCGCCAGCACTACTTGTCCCAATCATGAAATCCTTTCTCCCGATCGCTGCACTGCTGCTAACCGCTCTTGGGCAAGCTGTCCCCGCACAAGCGGCTAGCGACGACGACCTCCAACGCTTGCTCGAAACCAATGCCTGTCCGGGTTGCGATCTCAGCGGGGCCGATCTCGCCAGAGCCGATCTCAGCGGGGCCAATCTCGAAGGGGCCGATCTGAGTAAAGCAAATCTTTCGGGGGCCATCTTAGTCCTGGCCAACTTGAATAATGCCAACCTCCAACGAACTAACTTTGGTTTGGTGAAAGAAGAGGGCATTGTCGTTCCGGCTAACCTCGACAGTGCCCAACTGAGAGGTGCCAATTTAAATTTAGCCCAACTGCCGGGAACGCTCCTTAGCCGGGCGGATTTGCGCGAGGCTGACTTGAGCAATGCCCATCTCGCTGGAGCCGATTTGAAGCGGGCCAACCTTACCCATGCTTACGTGGCTCTCGCCCTTTTAGCAGGAGCCGATTTGCGCGAAGCGACCTTGAAATTTGCCAACTGTTCGGCGGCAAATTTGAGCAGCGCGAGGTTAAATGGGGCAGCACTGGATGTGGCGAATTTCGATGGTGCCAACCTCGACAAAGCCGATTTAACCGAAGCAACGTTAATTGAGGCGAATTTTGCGGGGGCGAGTTTGACAGGGGCGATTTTGGTCAATGCTCGGCTGGCAGAATCGGGCTTTTATACGGCAAATTTGAGCGGGGCAAATTTGAGCGGGGCGACGCTGAAGAATGCAGGATTTAACCGAGCGAATCTCACCGGGGCAAATTTGAGTCAAGCAGATTTGACCAATGCCAAGTTTGCGATCGCCAATCTCACAGAGGCGAACTTAACCGGAGCAAAGATGGCTTTCGCTTACTTGCACAGCGCCACCTTACCCAAGAGCATCCTCAACGGGGCCGATCTGAAAGAGGCGAATTTGCGGTCTGCGTTTCTCAACGGTGCGAGCGCGATCGGGGCGAACTTGGAGAGTGCCAATCTGATTAATGCTCAATGGGAGGATGCTAATCTCAGCTATGCCAACCTCAGCGACAGCGATCTCAGGACGAGCAATTTAGGCCGCGCTAACCTCAGCCATACCAACCTCAAAAATACCAATTGGGATGGCGCTTTCTTGCTCAATGCCAACTTCACGGGCGCTTATCTCAGCGAAACAAACTTTAAGGGCGCGATCGGGTTTGACCGCAGCATTCTTCGAGGGAATTTGTAAGAGATTATTAACCTGGAAGCTCATGTAGGGTGGGTTCGGCGGCAATTTGATGGAGACTCCTTGTTGACTTTTGTCTTCGCCGTAACCCACCAAAACCAAGGGAATCGGGAATTACAGGCATTTTTGACCTCTATGTGCGTAAGTCCTGAGTATATTAGATCCTAGGAAAAACCATCCTTCCAAGACGGGGTTTTAAACCCAAAATTTTCGATCAAGCAATCCAACCATCCCACTTGAACTCACCATGACCGTCCCTTCCCCAGTCCAATTTCAAGACGAATTCGACATCATCGTTATTGGTGCGGGACACTCCGGTTGCGAAGCGGCCCTCGCCTCTGCGCGTTTGGGGTGTCGCACGCTGATGCTGACGCTGAACTTGGATAAAATTGCGTGGCAACCCTGCAACCCAGCGGTTGGCGGCCCGGCAAAGTCTCAACTCACCCACGAGGTTGATGCGTTGGGAGGGGAAATTGGCAAAATGGCCGATCGCACCTATCTGCAAAAGCGGGTTCTCAACGCCTCCAGAGGCCCCGCTGTTTGGGCCCTGCGCGCGCAAACGGACAAGCGCGAATATGCCAGTGTCATGAAAAATATCGTCGAAAACCAGGAAAATCTGGCGATTCGCGAGGGGATGGCGACGGATTTAGTCCTGGGGAAAAATGACGAGGTTTTAGGTGTGGAAACCTACTTCGGCACTTGTTTTGCTGCCAAAGCCGTTATTCTGACGACGGGAACCTTTCTCGGCGGCCGCATTTGGATCGGCGATAAATCGATGAGTGCGGGGCGGGCCGGAGAGTTCGCTGCGGTCGGGTTGACCGAAACCCTGACTCGGCTGGGGTTTGAAACCGGACGACTCAAGACAGGAACGCCAGCGAGGGTGGACAAGCGATCGGTGGACTACCGCAAAATGGAACCCCAACCCCCCGATGCAGAAGTCCGCTGGTTTAGCTTCGACCCAGAGGTTTGGGTCGAACGGGAACAGATGAATTGCTACCTCACCCGCACGACTCCCGAAACCCATCGCTTAATTCAGGAAAATTTGCACCTCTCCCCTGTCTATGGCGGTTGGGTGGAGGCGAGGGGCCCTCGCTACTGTCCCAGCATTGAGGATAAAATCGTGCGCTTTGCCGACAAGGAGTCGCACCAAATCTTCATCGAACCAGAGGGTCGGGACACTCCGGAGTTATACATTCAGGGGTTCTCGACGGGGTTGCCAGAACGCTTGCAGTTGGAGATGTTGCATACGCTTCCAGGATTAGAAAACTGCGTTATGCTGCGGCCGGCCTACGCGGTTGAGTACGACTACTTGCCCGCCACGCAGTGCTATCCAACGCTGATGACCAAGAAAATTGAGGGATTGTTCGCCGCCGGACAAATTAACGGGACGACGGGATATGAGGAAGCGGCCGCACAGGGAATTGTGGCGGGAATTAACGCCGTGCAATTTGTCAAGGGGAAAGAGATGAGAATTTTTCCTCGCGAACAAAGCTATCTCGGCACGTTGGTGGACGATCTCTGTACAAAAGATTTGCGCGAACCTTATCGCATGCTGACTTCGCGGTCTGAGTACCGCCTCATTTTGCGATCGGATAATGCGGACGAACGCCTCACGCCGGTGGGACGTGAGTTGGGGTTAATTCGCGATCGCCGCTGGCAATTATTTCAACGCAAATATGCCAACATTACCGCTGAAAAAGAGCGGTTGCAAGGGACTCGCGTCAAGGAACGAGATGACGCGGGTCGGCAAATTGCGGCCGATACCCAACAGAAAATTAAAGGGTCGATTACCCTCGCCGAATTATTGCGCCGACCGGGGTTTCACTACTGCGATTTAGAACGCTATGGTTTGGGAGATCTGGCGTTAAATGCAGTGGAAAAAGAAAGCGCAGAAATTGAGATTAAATACTCAGGATACATTCAGCGACAGCAAAACCAAATCGAACAAATTGCTCGCAATGCCAATCGCAAATTACCCGCAGAAATTGATTATATGGCGATTGAAACGCTGTCGATGGAGTCGCGAGAAAAGTTAAGTCGAGTGCGTCCGCTAACGGTGGGTCAAGCATCCAGAATTGGTGGAGTTAACCCAGCAGATATCAATGCGTTATTGGTGTATTTGGAAGTGAAAAGTCGCCAGCAGACTGCTGAAATTCGTTAATTGAGAAGTTCGATTGGGAAATGCGCGATCGCTCCTCTCATACCTTCTCTCTCTCGCTATCCGCGAGTAAATCCCCTGGTAGATGAGGTTAATTATAAGGATTCTATATCAAATAGAAGTACAGATTAACAGCAATGGAAAAAAGGATTATTGTTGTGGTTGCAATTTCATTTTTGCTCATATTTGTTTCAATGACATTTATCGAAAAAAAAGAGGTTAACAATTTCATTGAATTGTCATCTACTGAAGCCAAAGTTTTGTCTGCTGAAAATTTGAATCTTAACACTCAAAACTTGAAAAACAAGGTAAGTTATATATCCACAAACACAACATTTGACGCTCCTCTAAAGAGACGAACAAAACCTTTTACTTCATATTGGATTTTTCGGATATTGTTACTGTTGTCAGCATTCTTTTTGTATTTGCCTTATATTCTTCTTTTATTTTTCAGAGAAATCAAAATCAACAAATCTTGTTACAATTTATCAATCGTCTTTATTTTGGTAACAACAATACCAATCGTGATGAATTTGGCAGTGTTTAACTTGCCATATAGCTTACTTGGAAAGTATGAAAGACTATCTCCACCTGAAGACCAAATATTGTTTGAAGACCGCCAAGATCGTTGCGGACTCTCAGAGCAAGTGAGAGGGATATCCCTTTACTGTATCTGGAGACTGTATCGATCGGGGTTGAGTATTTCGAGTTTTCCTTATGGAGAAATATTTATTCCATTTCAAGATATAACTCAATTAAAAACTCCAAAAGAAAGCTTTTCCTCAAGTTACACACTTTATCTTCACAATCGCGAGCTTAGACTTTTTAAGATTGCTTTACCTAATGAAGATATTTTCAGAAAGTTGACGTGGTTGACGTGTCTTGCAAATCAGCAAGATAGTAAGAAACAACTCAATAGTTACTCAACACAAAAAAACGATCGGATTTAAGGATTTTAAGAGCTGTAGAATGACTCCTGTGAGGTATTCCCATCCTCTCTGGGGTTTGACTCGATGACCAAGCAACTCGCTCATCCAAAGAGCCACTTCCAGGCCGTTCCATTTTCCCCGTGCTGGGGCTTCTCCTTCTAAAGCTTGTATGAGCGGTTGAGTGCCTGAGTTCTGGTGACGACCGTCTCTGATGGGTTCTACTTCCTTAAAGAAGAATTCCCCATACTTTATAAATAGACACCAAGTACGAGGAATTTTCTTAAGCGAACTATTTTTAAAACTGTTGTTTCTAACTCATCATGTCCAACAAGCTTTCATCTAAGCCAATTTCGATCAAACACCCTTCCCAACCTATATTAGATTGTTCTGGCAAAACCGGCTTGACTTGTTTTGATCGATTAACTGAGGAAATTTTTGATTGCTCCGCTGAATCATTGCTCATCATGTCCAACAAGCTTTCATCTAAGCCAATTTCGATCAAACATCCTTCCCAATCCACATTGGATTTTTGTGCAGAGGAGTGTTCAATGGGGAGCTGATAGTCAACTTCGATGAGGTTGGATTGCGCTTTAGAACGATCGAGCATGACTTTATTTTTTTCAGTAGAGAGCGTCTATAAATTTAATGTACACAATCCAAATTGCGTTTGTCTTCCGTTTTTCTACTGAATTTATTCACAATTTTTTGGAGAGTCGATCGCTCATCAACAAGTAATCCCAGAATTTGAGAACTGACATTCTGTCGCAGATAAACCAGGGTTAAAACAATCTGCTCTTCCTCTGAGAACTTAGAATGAGGCTGCGATCGCTTGGCGATCGCCTATCGACTTTAACCCACCAATATATCTCTCCCCCTCCCCCGCATTTTAAGCAGAGAGCCGATCCGCTAAGATAGCAAAGCGAGACAGAATCTGCGAACATCAATGCCAGCTACTTATTCAAAACAAGATTCCCAATCCTTCCCCCCCTTACCTCTCAAGCGACCGCTGTTAATGTTGGGTCACGGAACCAAAGATCGAGACGGACGGCAAACCTTCCTGGACTTCGCGAAAGCTTACGAATCTCTCGATTCGTCGCGGCCGGTCATTCCCTGTTTTCTGGAACTGACAACTCCAACAATTCAAGACGGTGTTGATTATTGCGTGGAACGGGGATACTCGGAAATATCGGCGCTGCCGATTCTGCTGTTTGCCGCGCGCCACAACAAGTTTGATGTGACGAACGAGTTAGACCGCGCTAGAGAACGCCACCCGCAACTGAAATTTCACTACGGACGGCATTTTGGCATTGCGCCAAGCATTCTGGATCTCTGGAAAGAACGCTTAGCCGAACTCGACACCCCTCAGTACAATCCCCACAACATTTCTCGTGCCGAAACGGTACTGCTCTTTGTGGGACGGGGTTCGAGCGATCCCGATGCTAACGGAGATGTTTATAAGATGGCCCGAATGCTGTGGGAAGGAAGCGGCTATCAGACGGTGGAAACCTGTTTTATTGGCATTACCCATCCGCGTTTAGATGAAGGGTTCCGTCGCGCTCGCTTTTACGAACCCAAGCGCATCATTGTGCTGCCTTATTTTCTCTTTACTGGGGTGCTGGTCAAGAAAATTTTTGAGGCGACGGCGCAACAACAAGAGCAATTCCCCCACTTTTCGATGGCGTGTTTGCCGGAAATGGGAATTCAGCCTCAGCTTTTGCAAGTGCTGCGAGAACGAGAGGTTGAGACGCAGGTGGGTCAGGTTCAAATGAATTGCGAGGCTTGCAAGTTCCGTTTGGCGGCTTTAGATGGAGCGTCAGACCTTGGTCATTCTCACCCCCACGGACACCATCACCATCACCACCATTCTGCCCCAGATCCCTATGCCGAGCCAGCGCGCTACCATGAGAGAATCTGGCAAGTTCCTTAGCGTTTGGCCGGCAACGACACGATGGTAGAGAAAGAATTTACGATTGGGGCTAAAGTTCGCGCGATCGCGCTCCCGCCTTACGTCAAAACCGCCGAACCAATCCCCATGCTTCGTCCCCCCAGTGCGATCGCGCTCGGAGAAGAGGGGATTGTTGTCGATCGCCGTCCGGGAGGGTATTGGGCCGTTCGTTTTGCTAAGGGAATGTTTCTGCTCGAGAGCCAATATATGGAGAGAGTTTGACCGGAGGCTGGCGTTCCGCTTCAGGCTCTTACTGACCCTTCTGCTTGCGTTCTGCCTTACTTTCTAAGCGAAACAGCCACACCATCAGAGCAACCAAACCGACCTGTAGGGCAAAGTTGGGAAGGGCAGAGGAGACGTTGTTCCCGGCGGCTAGCTGCGCGACAAAGACGGTTGCTCCGATTAAACCAGAAGCACCCAGGCCAAAATAGACAAATTTTCTTAGTCCTCGGTAGGGTGCTTTGGCCTCGGCTTTGAGTTGAGCGTACTGTTCTGGACTCAGTTGCTTTGCGGCTTTGGAAAAAGGAGGTTTTGCAGTCATTGATTTTCTGTTTGTCTTGCGGTGAAAATGTGGGACGACTTCTAAGAAACACTATTTTTTCCTTTAAGTCTGGGCGGGTTTTGAGCGGCAGTTCGGAGTCAAATCCAAGAGCCATCAAGGAAACCCGCCCCTACAGTACTCTATCGATCGTCTACTCGACTCTCGATCGCTTTTTGAATGGATTCGGGAACGCGATCGAGAAAATCATAGCCTGTCTTCGCTTCCAGTTCGTCCACAGACACTCGATATCGCTTCCAGTCCGCACTGGTATTCTTGCGGTTGGGAATCTCGACTGCGATCGCGCGCGTCTGTTCTGAAACGCCACTCGCTCCCCGGCCGGGAGAGTCCAAAACAACAACGACTTTCCAGGTGTGGGTGGGGGCGGTCACTTGCTTGTCTTTGCCAATTTTCTCGCGCTGGCCGTAAACTCCGGCAATAATATAGAGTTCTTTGCCGCGATCGACTAACTCCCGACAGTCTTCTTCTAACGCTTTCCAAGCTCCCCGATTGTTTTTGGGAGTTTGGGGGACAATATTGGTCATTAAGAACGTGGCGGAGTTGTCTGCGATGCTGGCGGTGCGGTCGGCCGAGGGGGTCATGTGTCCGCGATCGTAGCCGCTGCGGGTGTAGTCGCGAGATTTAACCCGATACCACTCCGACGGTAAGGACTCATCCGGGCGAAAATCGTCTTGGCGTTCTGCTATCCCCAACCACTGGCTGTTAAGCTGCCAAGCAACCCAGTTGGGCGTGCCTCGCTCTCGGTTGTAGGAGAGGGCGTACTGCGGTTTTTCAATCAGGTAGTTGTTCGGATCTGTTCCTGCGTTGCTAGGATTGCCAAGAACGAGGTGGGACTGCGAGGGTGCGTCGAGGAGTTCGCAACCAGTTGCGAGTGCGAGAAGGAGGGGAAGGACGCTAAGGGCGATTCTGATTTTCAAACTGCGCTCCAAACTCGATACGGGGACTGAAACTTACGATCTCGCACGTGCCTTTCAATTGCAAGTAGAGGGAGGGAAAGTTTGCCAAATATTGAGCTTTAGCGATCGCGTCCTGACTGCCAAAAATCGGTAACGGCGTATCCGAGTTCGGCAAGTATTTGACGCAGGAGGGGCAAGCTGAGGCCAATGACGTTGCTATGACAGCCTTCTAATTTCTCAACAAATAGTCCGCCTCTGCCATCAATGGCGAAGCAACCCGCACATTGCAGCGGTTCGCCGCTCGCAACATAGGCTTCGATCTCGCGATCGCTCGGTCGAGCAAAATAGACCTTGGTTACGCCGCAGCGAACGACTTCCCGCCATCGAGGAAGATCGATTAAGGCGTGACCGGTGTACAAAAAACCTGTCTTTCCGCGCATTTTCTGCCAGCGAGCGATCGCTTCTTGAGGAGACTGGGGTTTGCCGTAGATTTCTCCCTCAACTGCTAAGACTGAATCGCACCCTAAAATTAGAGCCTCTTCAAACTGGGGAACAACCGTTTCGGCTTTACAACGAGCCAGGATTTGCACGAGTTCTTCGGGTTTGCTGGAGCGAACCTGCGATTCGTCGAAGTCGCTCTTACAAACCACAGCCTCAATCCCGGCCAGGGCCAGCAACTGCTTGCGAGCAGGGGAGGCGGAGGCCAGGACAAAAGGGGGAAGAGGAGCAGAAGGTTCCACCGTTAATCGACAGAGAAGGATTTAGCAACAGCTTCAAAATAGTCCCGAACGCGCTCCCAGCGATCTTCAGTGGTAGAGACATTGAAAGTAAACAGTTTGCCGCGACTCACGGCGACGGAGGCGATGTTGTGTCGCCGTTGTCCGTCGGGAAGCTTGACTGCATATTCGAGCAGATAGTAAGGCTTGGTCTCAATTTCATAGGAACCAGCCCGGATCAACTCTGTCTCTCGTCCCGCAGGTGCGGAGGCGTTGGTCTGCTTGAGAAAGCGGTATCCAACATCGGACGGCGTTCCCAAGTTTTCAAGCGTTTTATTTTTAGGGACGCGACTGACGATCGCGCTCAAATTGTCCGAGCGTTCGATAATATCCCGAAAGACGACATCGACTCCTTCTGAAGCGTCCTTGACTTCTACAGGAACCCAACCATTGGGATAGAAAAACTGATAGCCTGCGGCACTGTTAACATACTGTTTCAGTCCGCCGACTCCAGCAGAACACCCGGCTAGCACCATACCGACGACAACGAGTGTCGCGGCCAACCAGGATTTGAGCATTTTTCCCTTCACGTCGATCCCCTCTTTTCTATTCTGCTCGTATGTTTTATCTGGCCAACCCATCGGTTAGCTAATACTAGAGACAGCATAGGCGACAGCAAGCAGGCCGCCAACGAGCGCGATCGCTGCCGATCCTAAAATGACGTAGTTGCGCTTTTCCACTTTGGTGGGTGGCTTTGCCTGGTAAACCTTGGGTTCAACTGCAAAGTTATTGAGCAATCCGCCTTCATCTTCGGTATAGGGCATTTTGTAACACCTTATTATTGACTAATGTAATAAATTATTAACAATTATAAAGGAAAAACACCGCTCTCGTAAAATGCTCTGACAAATTTAACTCGGCTATAACCAGAGCTAATATTTCTTTCTGCTCTTCTCAGTTGCCGGGGATTTAGGTATTGAGTTAGGTTTTCGCGATACGCGCGATACAATTGAGGCAATTTCATTTGGGTTCGGTTTTCTCTGATTTCGAGGCAACCGAATCTTTTTGTCTGTCTATTCGCTCTAATCCTTGCCCCATCTATTTTTCCGCTGTCTTGTCATCCCTTCAGGTTCAAAGGGCGCAAGAGAAAACAAAGTCAAGCTATTCCATTATTGTGAGGTGCGATCGTGACTCAAGATAATCAACGAGTGTCTCTTCAAAGAAGCCGTTGGCTCGGCTTGATGGGTACTAGCCTTGTTTTACTGTTGAGTTCTATCTCTCTACCTAACTCTGTTGCGATCGCTGCGGAGCAAGAAACAGTGCGTTTGGAAGAGCAACAGAGTGAAATATCGTCGAATGGCGGCGAGATGACAGAAAACTCTCTGCAAAAGTCAATCGCTCTCTACCGCCAGCAACAACTGCATCCAACTAATCTACTGGTACAGGAACCAAAAACACCTTTAGAAGAAACGTCCCCAGAATCTCCCGAAGCAGAAAATCAAGTGCTTGTTGCAGAGATTGTTATTGACGGAACAGACAACCTCCTGCTGCTAGACGCAATTTACCGGGCAATTTCTACCCAACCCGGACGGCCGACCACTCGCTCCCTACTACAAGAAGAGGTCAACGAGATTTTTGCAACGGGTTACTTTGCCGATGTAACAGTTGTCCCTGAAGATACTCCTTTGGGGATACGTATTACCTTTGTTGTCGAACCCAACCCCACAATCTCCAGAGTCGAGATCCAGACCGTGCCGGAGCGAGAGGGCGATCGCATTTTCTCTCAAGGAGAAATCGACAAAATTTTCAGCGAAGAATACGGTCAAATTCTTAACCTGAGAACGTTTCAAGCTCGAATTTTGGAGTTAAATGAAAAGTATCAAGAGCAGGGTTACGACCTCGCTCAGGTGGTGGGTGCGCCCGAAGTTTCTGAAGATGGCACCGTTACCTTGGTCGTCGCTGAAGGGCAAATTGAAGATATTCGCGTGAGATTTTTTGACGATCAAGAGGAGTCAGTCGAGGGTTACACTAGCGATCTTGCTTTACAGCAAATCGAACTACAACCGGGGGATGTCTTCAATCGAAAAATAGCACAAAAAGATTTAGAGAGAGTATTTGCTGTTGGCTTATTCAATGATGTAAGGTTCTCTTTTGCTCCTGGCGAAGATCCCAGTAAAGTTATTATCAATGTAGACATAATCGAAATTGACACTATTCTGGATATAGGTCATAAATTAATAGATACCAACAGCAAAAAAGCTCTTTCTCTATATCAACAAGCTCTCCAAGACTATCAATTAAAAGGAGATACTGTTGGTCAAGCACTGGCTCTGACAGGAATTGCTGATGCTTACCGAGAACTCAAAAATTCCGAGCAAGCACTGAACTTCTACCATCAAGCACTACGGTTATGGAGAGTTAATAGAGAACGATTAGATGAAAGTAAGTTTGATTCTAAAGAATATACTGAGAATGTAATTTTTGGAACTGGATTTAGCAGTTCTTCAGGGATATTTGGTACTTCTCATGGGTTTGTCTCTTTTCGATGGCATGAATTAGTTACTTTGATCAACCTTAGTAACTTTTCTCGCCAACTTGGGGATTACCAGCAGGCTCTTTACTATCTTGATGAAGCCAAGTTGATTTCGCAAAATCATGAAGACAGTCTTCTTCAAGACTTTGAAAGAGTTTCTGAACTATTTGATTCACCAGCAAACGATAGAGGGAGAGCTTTATTCAAATCTTTTTTTCTATCTGGAAATTGGGTTAAGGGAATTTTAGATTATGAAACTGGTTTGCTTTACTCTGATGTGGGACAGAAAGAAAAAGGCATTAATTATCAAAAACGTGGATTACTTGGACTCACAAATGGCTTTGATTCTTTTTGTGAAGCGATAAGAAAATCAGAGAATAATGAATCAGAGACTGAAATATTATTTGATTACTTTTGTGATGAATTTGTTCTTGATATTTTTCAAAATGCAGAAGAAAAAGAAAAAACATTTCCTGATTTACTTATAAGATATTTTGAATTTATGAGTTCACTATCAAATGACTTAAATACAGAAAAAAATAAATTTCGTCTTCTAGAAGCTTTCTCTTTACAAAGTAGTGGAGACTCTTCCAAAGATTCAGGAAATTGGCGACAAGCATTAGAGTATTACAGTCAAGCACAACGAATTTATCAAGATCTGCAAAATAATCCTCCTCAAGCCGCTACACTAAACTCAATGGCAGAAGTCAGTTTGGCTCTAAATGATAGTAAAAGAGCACTTGAATATCTCAAACAAGCTTTGGAAATTTGGCAAACTCTAGAAGAAGAACGTCCGAGTAAATCCGATACCTTGATTTTACTAGCACAAATTCACTCTAAATTAGCACAATACCAACCGGCACTTGACTTTCTCGAACAAGCTAAAATAATTTCTCAACAGTTTGGATATCTCTCCCAAGAAGCCAAAGCACTTTTTGAACAGGCAAAAATAGAACAAATTCGTGAAAACTTTCTTCAAGCTAAAGTTTTAATTGAAAAAGGTTTAATTCTTCTTGAATCTCAGCAACTTGCAGTTTCTTTCCAAGAAAATTTCGATCCATTATCTAGTGCATTATTCGATTTTGTATTTGAAGAACGCGATCGAGAATCTCCGACACTATCTGAGCTGCAAAAACAGTCGATATCACTTGCTGGCAGAAATCAAAGCAACTATCAATCTTATACAAATCTTGTTAAATACTTTGATTCCAAGCAAGAGTATTACGAATTCTACATCGAGCTACTCATGCAACTTCATCAGCAGAATCCTGCAAAAGGATACAACATTCTCGCTTTGGAAGCTAGCGAACTCAACCGTTCTCAGAGTTTTCTGACATTTTTGGGACGTGCAAATCGCAACGATCGAGACAATGCGAGCAGCCAAAATCGCTATACTTCTAATTCTTTTGAATTCAACAATCGTCCTCGCCTCAGCGATATTCAAGAACAAATACTTGACGAAGATACTGTACTCCTGGAGTACGCATTCGGTGAAGAGCGCAGCTATCTCTGGCTTGTAACCAAGACGAATATCCAAAGCTACGAACTGCCGAACCAAGAAACTATTGAAGTAACAGCTCAAGAGTTCTATGAGTACTTAACGGTTCCCAGTTTGAGGGTACGGGAAAACAAAACAGCAGTGGCAGGTTTGAAACTCAGCCAGATGATTTTACCTCCCGCTGTTGCCGGACAGTTAGGCAATAAACGCTTGCTGATTGTTGGGGATGGAATCTTGCAGTACATCCCGTTTAGCGCCATTCCCATTCCTCAACCTAACGGCATTCCAGACGGTGTAAAGCCTGCGGAGATCGCCCAACCCCTGCTGACAAACCACGAAATTGTTGCTTTACCCTCCGCATCAACCCTAGCAGCACTCCGGCGCAAGACTCGCAATCGACCTTCTCCCACTCAACAATTGGCTGTTTTTGCCGATCCTGTTTTTGGCCGGGGGGATAGCCAACAACTATACGCGCCTCTCCCTAAAACGAGGGAACAAGCACGGCAAATTATCAATGCTCTCCCGCCAGAGTTTGAGGCCCGGACGTTTTTTGGTCACGATGCCAGCCGCCAAAAAGCGATTGCTCCAGAGATGAGTCAATATCAGATTTTGCACTTCGCCAGCCACGGAATTCTCGATCGAGAACGTCCAGAGCGTTCTGGGATGGTACTCTCTGCGATAAACCAGGAAGGAGAATTACAGAGGGGTTTGCTGTCTACGCCAGACACTTTCAACCTCAATTTATCTGCCGATCTCGTTGTACTGAGCGGTTGTCGGACTGGTTTAGGCAAAGAATATCGCGGTGAAGGAATTGTTGGCCTAACGGGAGGACTAATGTACGGAGGGGCAAAGCGCGTTGTTGTTAGTTTGTGGAGCGTAGAAGAGGAAGCAACAACAGAACTGATGAAACGGTTTTACCAAGAGATGTTTGCGAATAAACTGCCACCAACCGCAGCCTTAAGAGCCGCACAACTTTCCATGTGGGAAGATTCTCAGTGGAAAACTCCCTATAATTGGGCTGCGTTCGCTATTCAAGGGGAATGGAACGATCTGGAGCGGCCGAATCATTAACAGAACTGACTCCTTGCTCTCGATCTTCAAACTGGCAGCAGGAAGTGAGGGGTTGCGTTGCAATATCACGCCTAATGTGAATTAGACAAAAGAAAAAGGAGGCTCGAAGATGGAAATATCACAAGCCATCCGGGAGAACCTCCTGATGAATAGCATAGACCTTCC
>JGI12316J14372_10000420_pt1 | contig 83047 bp, 83 predicted proteins | sample MarCyaLeptolynsp_FD_14372 | JGI IMG/M metagenome (IMG submission 14372)
GGACATTGGTAATCAGCTGGATGTTGTCCGCCGCGCTTCGCCAGGGCAGAAGGGTCGGTTCCTGGAATACCATCGCGATGCGTCCTGGCCGAACGACCTTGCCTTGAAAGTCATCGTCGAGACCTGCGGCGATCCGGAGCAGTGTTGTTTTGCCGATACCGGAGGGGCCAAGCACGGCCATACACTCTCCTGCAGCGATTTCCAGACGGACGTTTCCAAGAACGTCGTGCTCGCCGAAGGATTTTTCGTGGACGTCGATCTCGATCATGCCTGCCGCCACCGGCTTGCGCGGCGCTCCCAGGGCTGAAGGATTGCAAACTCGATCGTCAGCATCACGGCGATGAACGACAAGGCATAAGTCAGCACCATGGCTACGTCGAAGAGCTGGAAATAAAGATGGATCTGAAAGCCGACACCGTTTGACCGTCCGAGAAATTCGACGACAAGAACGATCTTCCAGATCAGGGCCGTTCCGGTGCGGGCGCTCGCGGCGAAATAGGGCGCCAATTGCGGCGCGATGATGTGCCGAAGGCGCGTGATGCCGGGTACCCGGAAGATGCGGGACATGTCGTCGAGGGCTGGGTCGAACGTGCGTGCGCCTTCCCGAATGAGCACCGTCACCATCGGGATCTTGTTGATGGCAACGGCCGTGATCGCCGCGACTTCGGTCAGGCCGATCCAGAGGTAACACAACACGATGGTGACGAGCGCGGGCAGGTTCAGGAAAAACAGGAGCCAGGGATCGAGCCAGGTGTCGACGGCCTTGCGTCTTCCCATGACAAGACCAGCCACAGTTCCGATAGCCATCGCCAGAATGAAGGCGGCGACAACGCGGCCCAGAGTGACGCCGAGGTTATAGAGCAAGGGGCCGTTGAAGAGCTCCCTTGCCGTGAGCCTCGCGATTTCCAGGGGCGAGGGCAAGATCTCCGGATCTGCTAAGGCAACAGCAAAGGCCCACCATCCGACCACCAGGAGGCCGAGGGAAATCAGCCGGACCCTGATGGAGCCGGCTGTCCGGGGATCAGCCTTCCGGAATGACAAACACACCCTCCGGCAAGGTTGTTGCGGACCCGACGAGTTTCTCGCCACCGAGCCGTGCCATGACCTCGAGCATGCGTTCGGCTTCTTCCTCGTTCACCGGGCCTGGTGCGGGAATGCCCGCAACGAAACCGGCTTTCAGCGCTTCGAAATCCGCGTCGCTTTTTGCGCGCATCAGCGGCCTGATCCGGTCGAAGGCTTCCGGGTCGTTCGCCAGGATATCTTTCGCGCCTCTTGAGGCTGCCATGAAACCGCGGACCAGATCGGGCTGCTCCTTCAGCATCTCGCCGTGAAAGACGTACCCGAGCAGGGGAGTCTCCGGATTTAAGCCGAGAGCCTTGGCGGCGTCTGAAACGGAGATCAGTTCCCGCATGCCCTTCGCCTTCATTTTTGCACCGAAATGCCAGAAGTTTATTGCGCCTGCGGTCTCGCCGGAGAGTGCATTTTTGAAAATCAGCGGTGGTGCGCCGAAGACCTGCTCGGTTTCGGCGGCNAGGTCGATNCCGTATTCCTGCTCGGCAAAGGCCCGCAGGATCAGCCAGCTCTTGTCAACNGGACCGCCGGCGATGCCNATCTTCTGACCGGCGAGATCCTTAAGGGTCTGGGCNTCGCTGTCCTNGGGCACCATCAGACCGCCAACGGATTTGGAATAGGGCACGAAGACATAGTCGTGTCCGTCCGCNCGCTGGCGCGCCACCCACAGCCAGTCGGCAACGACGATATCGGCTTCGCCACCTTGAAACGCGATACGGGTCGCNGGATTTCCGGCAAGGCCAGCAACCTCAAGTTTAAATCCGTTCTGGGTGTCGAGACCGTTGTGCTTGATCGTATCAAGCTCCCAGTTCACCGTCCCAACCTTCAGTACAGCTGCCTTGAGGACAGGTTTCTCGCCCGCGTGAACCTGGCCGCTCAGTGCAAGGCACGCAAGTCCGGCAGCGAACAGTTTGGCAAGCCGATGCATGATTTCCTCCCGATGATATTTGCCTTCAGCTTAGCAGGCACACGCGGTCAATGAATTGGACTTTCGGTCGGAACTGGCACCCAATTTGACCGGAAATACCAGCCAGTCATCTATTGTCAAATCTCCGTAGATCTGGAAATCGGAGCCTTCGCGCGCGGATTTCCGCACTTGCTGCAGTGCACCTACGCAGAATCCCTGAATTCTGCGGTTCAGAAGGTGCACTATGGTGCAATTCTCGGGCGCCAACCTTTCCACTAGACTGAAAATGAGGGAGGTGGCGGCTTCGTGTGTTTGTCCGCATTCCGGACGCGTCGCCCGGTCCGAACTGAACCTGGGAGGAGACAGGATGAGGAAGTTATTTGCAATGGCAGCGGTCAGTGCACTCGCTATGACCGGGGCACACGCCGATGTGACGGAAGAGGATCTGGCGAACGATCAGGCAACCACCAGCAGCGTTCTGACCAACGGCATGGGCCGGGACCAGCAGCGCTATTCGCCGCTCAAGATCATCAACAAGGACAACGTCAAGAACGTAGTGCCTGCCTGGGCATTTTCACTGGGCGGTGAAAAGCAGCGCGGCCAGGAAACGCAACCACTGATTTATGACGGCGTGATGTATATTACGGGGTCCTACTCGNGGCTCTACGCCATCGACGTCAAGACCGGCGAAGAGATCTGGCAATATGACGCCCGNCTTCCCGAGGGCATTCTGCCGTGCTGCGACGTCGTCAACCGCGGTGCTGCTATCTTCGGCGACAAGATCTATTTCGGGACGCTGGATGCGCGGATCGTGGCGCTTGATCTGAAGACCGGCGATGTGGTCTGGCGCAAGAAAATCGCCGACTACAAGGCCGGTTATTCCTATACGGCCGCTCCGGTCATCGTGAACGGTCTTGTCATCACGGGCAACTCGGGCGGTGAATTCGGCATTGTCGGCGAAGTGCAGGCCCGCGATGCGGAAACCGGTGAGCTGGTCTGGACACGGCCGGTGATCGAAGGCCACATGGGAACCTTCAAGGGTGAAGACAGCACCATGACCGGCACGCTGAACGCGACCTGGCCGGGCGATCTCTGGAAAACCGGCGGTGGCGCGACCTGGCTTGGCGGGACTTATGATCAGGACACGAACACGCTCGTGTTCGGCGCAGGCAATCCGGCACCGTGGAACAGCTGGCTGCGTGGTGCGGGCAACCCGAGCGGCACGGAAGGTGACAACCTCTATGCCGCCTCGCGGATCGGGATCAATCCGGAAAACGGCGACATCAAGTGGCACTACCAGACGACCCCGCGCGAAGGCTGGGATTTTGACGGTGTGAACGAGGTGATCCCGTTTGTTGATGCCGAGGGCAACCAGCGCTTTGCGACCGCGGACCGGAACGGATATTTCTATATCCTCAACCGGGAAGACGGGGCGTTCGTCAACGCGTGGCCTTTCGTCAAGCAAATCAGCTGGGCGGACGGTATCGGTGAGGACGGCCGTCCGAACTTCGTCGAAGCCAACCGCCCGGGCGATCCGAGCAAGGCAGCCGACGGCAAGAAGGGCGAGGTCGTCTTCGCGGTTCCCTCATTCCTGGGCGGCAAGAACTGGATGCCGATGGCCCACAATCCGGACACCGGCCTCTTCTATGTGCCGTCGAACGAGTGGGGCATGGACATCTGGAACGAGCCGATCACCTACAAGAAAGGCGCGGCCTATCTTGGATCTGGGTTCACCATCAAGCCGATCTTTGAAGACTATATCGGGTCTCTGAAGGCGATCGATCCGAACACCGGTGAGATCAAGTGGGAACACAAAAACAACGCACCCCTGTGGGGCGGTGTGATGACCACTGCCGGTGGTCTTGTCTTCACCGGAATGCCGGAAGGCCAGTTCAAGGCCTTTGATGCGGATACCGGCGAGGAGCTCTGGTCCTTCCAGACCGGTTCCGGTATCGTTGGCCAGCCAATTACGTGGGACATGGATGGCGAGCAATACATCGCCATTGCCTCCGGTTGGGGCGGTGCGGTTCCGCTGTGGGGCGGCGAAGTCGCCAAGAAGGTGAATTACCTCAACCAGGGCGGTTCGATCTGGGTGTTCAAACTGCCGAAACAGTTGGCATCTTCGAACTAAATCCCAACAGCTCAAGACTTCCGGCGGTGTTCCGCCGGAAGCCTTCGCGTAAACCCGGCTGTTTGCGTGCAAGAACTGCTCGACACAATTGTTCCGGACCGGGAGGAGAGGGTCATGTCAATTGAAAGCGACAGCGTCACCAAGTTCCTGATCATTGACGATCATCCCCTGTTCCGGGAAGCGCTTCACAGTGCTGTGGAACTCGCCTACCCGAATTCAGATACGCTCGATGCGGCTTCTCTCGACGATGCCTGTGAGTTGCTGGACGACGATGCAGGCTTCGACCTCGCGCTTCTGGATCTGTCCATTCCGGGTGTGAAGGGCATGGACGGACTTCTGCATCTGAGAACACATTATCCCCGCCTGCCGGTGGTCGTTGTCTCCGGAGCGGAAGACCCGCCGATCATCGCCCAGGTCATGGCCTACGGCGCAGCCGGTTTCATCCCGAAATCTTCGAAGAAAACCACCCTGGCGAACGCCATCCAGCAGGTGATGAACGGCGCTACTTACCTGCCGGACGACTATAATGATGCGGACGACGAACCGCTTGACGATCAGACGCGCAAGATGATCGAACGGTTGTCCAGCCTGACGCCACAGCAGATCCGCGTCCTTCAGATGATTTGCAACGGATTGCTGAACAAACAGATTGCCTATGAGCTCCAAGTCGGTGAAACCACCGTGAAGGCTCATGTTTCGGAAATTCTTCGCAAATTATGTGTTTCGAGCCGGACCCAGGCCGTGATCGAGGTCAAGAAGCTCGAAGCGCTCGGCACCGCTGATCCCTTCGACACAAGTGCCACGTCAAATCAGGACACCAGGTCCCTCCGGCATCACAGCTAGAGTTTGTTTGTCACCGACTTCGTCGTTCAGATCGCTTGCTTGCGCGATCAGGTCCTTGGCGCCGTTACTTGCTGGAGTTGATCAGGTGTGTTGCCAGCGCCCGGAGTTGAGCGGGCTTTACTGGTTTCGGCAGGTGTTCGACACCGAGATGTCTGGCACGCTCGGTAACGCTTTGAGACGCGTCCGCGGTTGCCAGGATGGCCGGAACGCGCACTGGCAGCAGGTCGAAAAGGCGCTCCAGCGTGTCGGTACCCAGATGTCCGAAGTCCAGATGGTGATCTGCAATAATCAGGTCGGGCAACCAGGTCGTACCCTCGAGCGCATCAATGGCCTGGGGCGTCGAGCGGGCGATCCTGTACTGGCAGCCCCAGTTTGCCAGAAGCCCTTCCATGGCCTCCAGCACGGCCGGATCGTTTTCAATAACCAGTATCTTCTTGCCGGCTAGGTTCGCGTTTGTGGGCAGTGTGGCCGGAGCGACCGGTGCGGCATTCACCACCGAAGGCGGAGCCTCTGCGCGCTTTGCCCGAATGCGGAAGATACTGCCCTTGCCCGGTGTCGAGCGCACCGAGACATCGTGCTTGAGCGCCGTCACCAGCCGGCGGACAATGGCAAGTCCCAATCCCAGACCGGTCCCGTGTTCTGCATCTCCATGCGTCAGCGGCCCGCGGTGAAATTCTTCGAAGATTTTCTCCTGCTGGTCTTCCGGAATTCCGGCGCCCGTATCGATCACCTCAATGGAAATGTCGTCCCCATGCCTGCGGGTTCCGATCAGAACACCACCGCGTTCCGTGTAGCGGATGGCGTTGGTGATCAGGTTCTGGAGCGCGCGCCGGAGCATCAGGCGGTCCGTGTAGACGCAGTCATTGGTTACTGCAACACGCAGGCGCAGCCCTTTTTTCTCCGCGATCGGGCGCAGATCAGACAACAGGCTGGCGAGTATCGGCGGGATCGGCACCGATGCGAAACGTGGTGTGGTGACACCGGCGTCCAGACGGGAAATGTCGAGGAGCGTTCGCAGCAGTTCGTTCATCGTATCGAGCGAGCGTTCGACCTGGCTGACCATGGAGCGGGCCTGATCCGACACCTGCAGGTCATAGAGCGAGGAAATCGTCAATTGCGCGGCGTTCAGCGGCTGCAGAATGTCGTGGCTGGCCGCGGCCAGGAACTGTGTCTTCGACCGGTTTGCGCGCTCGGATATGTCCTTCTGCTCGGCCAGTTCGATATTGGTTTCCTCGAGCCGTCGCAGCGCGGATGTCAGCTCGTCGGTCCGCCGCCTGACCTGACCTTCCAGCGAGATCGCCGTCTGAAAAAGCGAGAACGCGTTTCGTTGCTGGTCCATGGCCTGTTCAACCCGGTCGACAAGCGCAGAATTGATCTTTTGCAGGCGGATCACGTCATCAATATCGGACAGGCTCATACCGCGTCTCCCGCGTTTCCGGACAGCCGCGCAAAGGCTATGCCGGTAAAGGTCTGGTTGAGATGCATCGACAAGTACTGTTCGCCGTAGGTGTTGAACCCGACGACATTGTATTTCTGATAGATTTTCTGGATCCGCTGCGTTGCCTGGCGGTTTTGAGCATCAATGCGCCTCAGGACGCAATCGAATCCGAGTACGAAATCGACATCGCCGATTTCGCTGACCACATTTTCAAATGCCTCGTTCGTGGACCGGGTCATGCCGGTCGGCTCTGCAACCGTCAGGACAATACCGTCGTCGATCGCGCAAAAAAACGATAGCGATCCGTCCGGGTTCACCTTCTGGACAGACCGGCAGTAATATTCGCCGCCGACACGCACGACCAGCGGATGGGAGGCAAAGCTCATTGGCGACAGCGCGCCCGGGTCTATCCCGACGGCGCGTGCATATTCCGTTGCGGCCTCCGCCGCATTGAACTCGTAAATGATGCGCCGCTCCGGATCGGACCTGGTCACGACCAGCTTGCGCTCCGTTGGCACAAAATTGTCAGTCTTGAAGATCTTGAACGGCACCTTGCTGCGGAAAAACAGGACAATCGCACAATCGTCTCCGACCTCGCCATTCAGGATCAGCGAGGTTCTGGTGAAGCGCATGCTGTCTCCGGCGGAGCCTCCCAGAAGGGGAATGTCCTCCAACGCCCAGTGCAGCGCGGCGGTGACCATTTCCTCGACGACAGACATGCCGTCGATGAGGCAAAGGGCAAAGATGTCGCCGGTTTCCTGAGTGTTGCCGTTTATCCCGCTTACGGATTCGAAGGTCTGCCGCGCTTCCTTGACCTGGGCGACGATACGGTCGAAGCCGGTCGAGCGGATCCCCTCGATCCGCACGGCGGTGGCAACAAAGTGGTCTTTCGGGAACAACACGGCCATGCACTGGCCGGTATCTTCTTGCTGGCCGCCGATCTCGCCGGCTGTCGAGCAGGCCGCATATGGCAGCCCGGACGCGTGNTCCGCCATCCGGGTTTTGACCAGTTGGGGCGGGAAACGATCNTGGGAAAAAAACAACAAGCCNAGCGCAAACTGCCCGGACCGGGCAGCTTTCCCGAGTTCAGCCCAGAAAGACTGTTCTTCCGGCTGGCTGGTCGTCAGAACAGCCACGCCGCACTCATGCCGCGTCCCGAAGCTTGGGTTCAATCTCTCCTCCCGGGGTCCGGCTTCCCTTGTCGTCGGGATGTCCGTCTCCGTGTTCAATTTGTAGCTTTAGAACGCGAGCCTTGTAAAGCTGAGCACAACCCGACCTAAAGTACAGTGTACAGCCGTCCGCTGCTGTTCTTTTCTAGTGTTCCTGATTTTTGAAGATATTCAGGTGGGAGGAGCACTATGGATATTTCGGGCAACCAGCTGATACCGGCGGGCCGCGAAGAGGTGTGGCGTGCGCTGAACGATCCGGAAGTCCTGAAGGCCTGTATCCCGGGTTGCGACAGTCTTGAAAAGACATCGGATACGGAAATGAATGCCCAGGTCACGACCAAGATCGGACCAGTCAAGGCCAAGTTCAAGGGCGCTGTGACGCTTGAGAATATCAACCCTCCGGAAAGCTACACGATCACAGGAGAAGGCAAGGGTGGTGTTGCCGGGTTTGCAAAAGGCGGCGCCGACGTCAAGCTGAGCGAGGCGGACGGCGGTACCATGCTTGAGTATTCCGCGAAGGCTCAGGTCGGCGGCAAGCTTGCACAGCTCGGCAGCCGGTTGATCGACTCAACAGCCCGGAAAATGGCCGAGGACTTTTTCACCAAATTTTCGGAAACCGTCGCCGGACCACGCGAGACGGAGGCCGAGAGCAAGCCCGAGGCGGCACCTGCAGCGGCAGCGGCTGTCGCGGCACCTGACTCAGGTGCGGATGCTGGAGCTGCAAGCCAGCCCGTGCGCCCGGTGGAGACGGCCATATCGGCCGGAACTGAAACTCCGAGCGCAGCCGACGACACAAAGGTCTTCGGTGGCCCAATGGTCTGGGGACTTCTGGCCCTTGGTGTACTGGTCGTCGTCCTGGCGCTTCTTATTTAACGACGGAAGGGACTAGGTGCCGGACAGGCCGGCAGGATGAATTCAATCAGACACCGGTGACAGACCGGGTTGGCAGGATCCAGGGCCCTGTTCGCAGGGCCCGGAAACTTCGATAGGGAGAGGAATTTATGTCGAAGGTATCGATGGTTTTGAACGGGAAGTCTGTTTCGGCGGATGTTGAGGACCGTACGTTGCTTGTGTCTTTCATCCGCGATGTTCGCGGACTGACGGGGACGCATGTCGGGTGTGACACGTCGCAATGCGGTGCGTGTGTTGTTCATGTTGACGGCAAGGCTGTGAAGGCGTGCACGTTGCTTGCCGCCCAGGCGGACGGGTCTGAGGTTGTGACGCTTGAGGGTGTCGGGTCTGCGGATGCGCTTCATCCTGTTCAGGCAGCGTTCCGGGAGCATCACGGTCTTCAGTGCGGTTTTTGCACGCCGGGGATGATCATGAGCGCGATCGACATGATCAACCGCTACGGTGCGGGCAATCTGGACGAGGCGACGATCCGGGCTGAGCTTGAGGGCAACATCTGCCGGTGCACGGGCTATCACAACATCGTCAAGGCGATCAAGGCGGCGTCCGACCAGATGGCGGGCATGGCGCAGGCGGCCGAGTAGGGTCGGGTTTTATCTTCGTGCGCGGAACGGCCCGCGCCGTGAGACAGCGCAAGACCCACCAGCTTGTCGCAGGCGCCGGGAGGACACGGTGCAGACGGGCGTAACCGCCGGGTCTTGACGAACATCCCGGGCTTTTGAAGGGCCGGGCACTTCCGGAGGCGGACCGGATTTTGGGAGAAAGAGAATGGCAATTGAGGGGATTGGCGCCAGGGCGCTGCGCAAGGAAGACAAGCGGTTCTTGACCGGCAAGGGTCAGTATACGGATGACATGGTGATGCCGGGGATGGGCCATGCGGCCTTTGTGCGCTCACCGCATGCGCATGCGAAGGTGACGGGAGTTGATGCCAGCGCGGCGCTGGCGATGCCGGGCGTTGATGCGGTTCTGACCGGGGACCAGCTTGTGGGCGATGGCATCGGCAACCTGATCTGCGGCTGGATGATCCATTCCAAGGACGGCACGCCGATGAAGATGGGCGGCTGGCGGGCGCTTGAGCATGAGGTCGTGCGCCATGTGGGCCAGGCGGTCGCGGTTGTCGTGGCCGACACGGCGGCGCAGGCGCGCGATGCGGCCGATGCGGTGGTTGTCGATTATGAGGAACTGCCGGCCGTGGTCGATCCGGTGGCGGCGCTTGAGCCGGGAGCTCCGCAAATCCATCCGGAGGCGGAAGGCAACCTGATCTACGACTGGGAGATCGGCGATGCGGCTGCGGTGGATGCGGCCTTTGCGGGCGCGGCCCATGTGACGAAGATGGAGATCCGCAACAACCGTCTGGTGCCGAACCCGATGGAGCCGCGGGCGGCCCTTGCCAGCTACAATGATGCCGAAGAGCATCACACGCTCTATACGACGTCGCAGAACCCGCATGTGGCGCGGCTTGTGCTGTCGGCGTTCTATAACGTGGCCCCCGAACACAAGCTGAGGGTAATCGCGCCGGATGTGGGCGGCGGCTTCGGCTCCAAGATCTACATCTATCCGGAAGAGATGGTCTGCCTGTGGGCGTCCAAGCGGGTCGGACGCCCGGTGAAGTGGGTGTCGGACCGCACCGAAGCGTTCCTGACCGATGCCCATGGGCGCGATCATGTGTCTGAGGCGGAACTGGCGCTGGATGCGGACAACAAGATTGTCGGGCTCCGGGTGAAGACGATTGCCAATCTGGGCGCCTACATGTCGCTGTTCTCGTCGGCGGTGCCGACCTATCTTTATGCAACGCTTCTGTCGGGCCAGTACAACATCCCGGCGATCCACGCCAATGTGAAGACGGTCTATACCAACACCACGGCGGTGGATGCCTATCGCGGGGCGGGGCGTCCGGAGGCGACCTATCTGCTGGAGCGGATCATGGAGACGGCGGCACGCGAGGTGGGCCTGTCGCCTGCGGACTTCCGGCGCAAGAACTTCATCAAGGAGTTCCCGCACCAGACGCCGGTGATCATGTGCTACGACGCGGGCGATTATGACGCGACGCTGGATGCGGCGCTTCAGGCGGCCGACCATGCCGGCTTTGCAGCGCGCAAGGCGGAGGCGGCCTCCCGGGGCAAGCTGCGCGGTATCGGGATCTCCTGCTATATCGAGGCTTGCGGCATTGCGCCGTCGGCGGCGGTGGGCTCGCTCGGGGCCGGGGTCGGTCTTTGGGAATCTGCGGAAGTCAGGGTGAACCCGGTTGGCACGGTCGAGGTTCTGACGGGCTCGCACAGCCATGGCCAGGGGCATGAGACGACCTTTGCGCAGCTGATCTGCGAGCGCTTTGGCCTTGACAGCGATGCGGTGTCGATCGTTCACGGCGACACGGACAAGGTCCAGTTCGGCATGGGCACCTACGGCTCGCGGTCCGGTGCCGTCGGCATGTCGGCGATCGTGAAGGCGCTGGACAAGGTGGAAGCAAAGGCGAAGAAGATCGCCGCGCACCTGATGGAGGCCGCGGAGGGCGACATCCAGATCGAGGGCGGCGAGTTGAAGGTCGCGGGCACGGACAAGAAGCTCAGCTTCACCGAGGTGGCGCTTGCCGCCTATACGGGACACAACCTGCCTGAAGGCATGGAGCCGGGCCTGAAGGAAGGCGCGTTCTACGATCCGTCGAACTTCACNTTCCCGGCGGGCACNTATGTGTGCGAGGTGGAGGTTGATCCTGAGACCGGCAAGACGGAGATCATCAGCTTCGTGGCCGCGGACGACTTCGGCAACATCATCAATCCGATGATCGTTGAGGGCCAGGTCCATGGCGGTCTGGTGCAGGGGATCGGCCAGGCGCTTCTGGAGAATGCGGCCTATGACGAGAGCGGCCAGCTTCTGACGGCGTCCTACATGGACTACACCATGCCGCGCGCGGACGATGTGCCGTCCTTCAGCCTGTCGACCCACGTCACCGAATGCCCGGGCAACCCGCTCGGCATGAAGGGCTGCGGGGAGGCCGGTGCGATCGGGTCTCCGCCTGCGGTGATCAACGCGATCACGGATGCGATCGGGTCGAACGACCTGACCATGCCGGCGACACCTGAAAAGGTGTGGCAGCTGTGCCAGGCACAGATGAAGCAGGCGGCCGAATAAAGGTTTAAGCGTTTTGCGGGCAGGGGATCTGCCCGCTCCACTGAACTTCAGATTTTTGGGGAGACCCGACATGTATGAAACGACCTATCACCGCGCCGGTTCGGTTGCAGAAGCAGCGGAGCTGATGTCCAAGTCCGATGACGGCAAGGTGCTTGGCGGCGGGCAGACGCTGCTGCCGACGATGAAGCAGCGCCTTGCGGCGCCGAGCGATCTGGTGGATGTGACCAAGATTGCGGAGATGAACGGCATCTGCGAGGGCGAGGGCACCCTCTCGATCGGGGCGGCCACGACCCACGCGGAGGTGGCGTCTTCGGACCTGGTCAAACAGAAGCTGCCGAGCCTTGCGGGCCTTGCCGGTCATATCGGCGACCCGGCGGTCCGGCACATGGGCACGATCGGCGGCTCGATCGCCAACAACGACCCGGCGGCGGACTATCCGGCAGCGCTGGTGGCGCTCGGGGCAACGGTGGTGACCAGCAAACGCTCCCTCAGCGCCGAAGACTTCTTCGTCGGCATGTTCGACACGGCGCTGGACGAGGACGAGATCGTGGTCTCCGTGACCTTCCCGCTGATCGAAAAGGGCGCNTATGCCAAATACCCGAACCCGGCCTCGCGCTATGCCATGGCAGGGGTTTATGTNGCCAAGCACCAGGACGGNTCGGTCCGGGTCGCGGTGACCGGNGCCGGCCATTACGGCGTCTTCCGGGTCGACGGCATGGAAGCAGCCCTTCAGGGCAACTGGTCCCCGGACGCGGTCGCAGACATCAAGGTGGACGCCGGATCCATGCTGCACGATATCCACGGATCGGCCGCCTACCGCGCAAACCTCGTCACCGTCATGGCCAAACGCGCCGTCGAAGCCGCAGGGTAGGTTCGAACAATCTTCTCTATTTTTACTGCAAAATCGAAAGTCCGGCTTGTTATAAGCCGGGCTTCTTGCTTTTTGTGATCCGGAAAATTCTGTTGTCGTATTTTTTCTGAATGGGGCAATGTCCGGAAAGCGGAATGTTATGACGTACGGCACAGTTCGGCGCAGACGAGATCGTTATAGTAAGCGCCGGATGTGGGAAAAGGAAACAGCCGGAAACCGTGTCCACGATAAATCTATTTATAGACACATAGTTCGGATTAATTCGGCCTTCTTGAAGAGCACGTTGCAAAGTGCCGAAGGCAAAGGTGGGATAGAGGCATAAATGGCTGGACCAAAACAACGCACCGCGAAGGCGAATAGCGGCAGGGACAATCCCGTGTCCACTGCATTCAAGCCGATCCGGTCGGCATTCTGGGGCGTTGCCGTCGTCAGTTTTGTAATCAACATCCTGATGCTGACCGGTCCGGTCTTCATGCTTCAGGTTTATGATCGCGTTCTTGCCAGCGGATCGGTGCCGACCCTTGTGGTAATCGGCTCCCTGGCGATGGTGCTTTACGTTTTCTACGGCATTCTGGAAGGTGTGCGCGGTCGGATATTGTCACGGCTTGGGCAACGTGTGGACGCCAGATTGTCCGGGATCGTCTACAAGGTTTCAAACAGCCTTCCGGTCCGATTGGGACGTCAGGCTTCGCGGCTGCGTCCGGTGCAGGATCTTGACACGATCCGGCAGTTTCTTTCCGGACCGGGGCCTGCGGCTATCTTCGATATTCCGTGGTTACCGCTTTACCTCGGCATCGTGTTTTTGTTCCATCCGCTCCTGGGCTTTGTCGGCCTGGCCGGGGCGATCATCATTTCAGTGCTGATTGCACTGAACGAAGTCATGTCTCGCGAGCCTACCGAAGATGCTGCCGGTCAGTCAGGCAGGCGCTCGGCCGCTGTGGAAAGCGGGCAGAGGAATTCTGAAGTTGTTGCTGCGATGGGCATGCAGGAAACGCTGACGGCAAGATGGGATGCACAGAACCTTGAGTATCTTGCCACACAGCGGCGGGCATCCGACAGGACCGGGATTTTCGGGACGGCCATCAAGACAATCAGGTTCATCCTTCAATCAGCCATTTTGGGTGTCGGTGCATGGCTTGCGATCAAGCAGGAGATTTCCCCCGGTGTGATGATTGCCGCGTCGATCATGACTTCGCGTGCGCTTGCGCCGATTGAACAAGCCGTCGCGCAGTGGCGCGGTTTTGTCGCCAGTCGTCAGGCGCTGCGCCGATTGCGCGAAGTTCTGCAGGTGTCGGAATCTGAAGACGCGAAAATGGATCTGCCAGCGCCGACAAAAGGCATCTCGGTGGAGCAGGTTTTCTGCGGCCCGTTCGGAGAAGCAATGCCTTATGTGCAAAACGTTTCCCTGGAGCTGGAGGCCGGCGACGGACTTGGCATTATCGGTCCTTCCGGGTCTGGAAAATCAACCTTCGCGCGCGCACTTGTCGGCGTCACGCCGACCTTGAAGGGCGTGATCCGTTTCGACGGTGCAGAGCTCAGTCAGTGGGAAAGTGCAAAACGCGGCGAGTTCATCGGGTATCTGCCGCAGGACTTGCAGCTTTTCGATGGAACCATTGCGGAAAACATCGCACGGTTCCGCGAAGATGCAGCGCCGGAAAAGATCATTGAAGCGGCCAAGCTGGCCGATGTCCACGATATGATCGTTGGTCTTCCGGAAGGCTACAACACGGTGATCGGACGGAGTGGCCGGTCCTTGTCTGCCGGGCAGCGGCAACGTCTTGCACTTGCCAGATCGCTTTATGACAATCCGTTCCTGGTGGTGCTGGATGAGCCGAATTCAAACCTGGATGCGATTGGTGAAAACGCCCTCACAAACGCGATCAAGGCGATGCGCCAGAAGGGATCGATCGTCGTGGTGATCGCGCACCGGCCGAGCGCGATTGCGACGGTTGACAAGATCCTGTGCCTCAAAGACGGCAAGCTTGCGGGCTTTGGGCCCAAGGAGGAAGTCTTGAAGCAGGTTGTTCAGCCGGTTCAGCCCATGCGCCAGGGAGCAGGAGCAGCCCGATGACAAAAGTGAACAAGGACATGGATAAGGCCCCTGCAAATTCGGCAGATGATGAGCTGAGCAAAACCGTGCGCGGCCATCTCTACTTCGCGTCTCTGGTGACTGTGTTTGTGGTCTTCGGAATTGGGGGCTGGGCAACGTTCATGGAAATCTCCGGCGCCGTTGTTTCGTCGGGGACGGTCGTCGTTGAGAGTAATATCAAGCAGGTCCAGCACCGCGAAGGCGGTATTGTGCGCGACATCAAGGTGAAGGATGGAGATCTTGTGGAATCGGGCGATCTGTTGATCAGTCTCGACGACACCGTCACACGCGCGAACCTCGCCGTCATTACCAAGCAATTGAGAGAATTGACGGCGCAGGAGTTGCGATTGGAATCCGAACGTGACGATATCCAGACGATCGACTGGCCTGCGGACAGAATAGAGTCTCTCGGCGACATCGAGCGCGGCCAGCAATTGCTACTTGAGGCGCGTCAGAATTCCAAGGAAGGACGCAAAAACCAGCTTGAAGAACAGATCAGGCAGTTCAACCAGCAAACGCAAGGGTTGGAAGCTCAGGTGACCGCCAAGGACATCGAAATTGAACTGATCGCGGAAGAACTTGTGGATCTGGAAAAACTCCTTGAAAAGAATCTCACCCCGAAAAGCCGGGTGACGGCCCTGCGGCGCGAAAAGGCGCGGCTTCAGGGTGAGTATGGCGATCTGATTGCCCAGATTGCGCGCACGAAAGAAGCTATCAGCGAACGCCAGATCCAGATTCTACAGATCGAAGAGTCCTATCGCGCCGAGGTCCTCGAGCAGTTGCAGGAAGCGCGGTCGCGCATTGCACAGTTGGAGGAACAAAAGATTGCGGCCGAAGACGAATTGACCCGCGTGGAAATTCTCGCGCCGCGCAACGGCTTTGTGCACCAGTTGTCGGTTCACACGATTGGCGGCGTTATCGCACCCGGCGAAACGGTCATGCAAATCGTGCCGCGTGAAGATCAGCTGATTGTGGAAGCGCAGGTTCAACCGGTCGACATCGACCAGTTGGCCCCCGGACAGGAAGCACGGGTCCGGTTTCCCAGTTTCGATCAACGAACAACGCCTGAGTTGACTGCAAAGCTGCTGACGGTTTCCGCGGATCTCACGGAAGACGAGCGAAGCGGTATGAGCTACTACGTCGCCAAGCTCGTCATTGACGATGAGGAGTTGCAGAAACTCGGTTCACAGACACTGGTGCCAGGCATGCCGGTTGAGACGTTCCTGCAAACAGGCGACCGGACAATTCTGAGCTATCTGGTAAAGCCGGTAACGGACCAGATCGCCCACGCCATGCGCGAAAGATAAGTCATTTCAGTGTCCTGCGCCTTTTCGAGTGCAGGGTGTTCTGTCGGTTTTCGATCAAAGACGTCAAAGAACGAGGATCTGGACCGTTGAACCTGCCTTCTGGGCGGGTGCGTGGGGCGGGCGGATGATCAGTGCGCCCGATCTGGCGAGAAGGGCAAGCATGGAGCTGTCCTGTTTCTGGTACGGCGTTGCTATGAGGCGACCGCCGGCGTCCTCTTCCAGCGTTGCACGCACGTAGTCCTGCCGGCGATCATTTTCTTCAAGATCAGCGCCGAGAATTGCCTGCCTCGATGACGTGGCTTCAGTTTCTTCGCCGAGCATTTTTCGGATGAGCGGTTTCAGAAACAAGAGACCGCACACAAGGCTTGAAACCGGGTTTCCCGGCAGCCCAAGCACCCGCGTCTTCCCAAGCCTGCCGGCCATGAGAGGCTTGCCTGGACGCATCGCGATGCGCCAGAAGGCGAGATCCATGCCCTCCTGACCCAGCACACCCTGCACGAGATCATGATCACCGACCGACGCGCCCCCGAGCGTGACGAGAATATCTGCGTTATCCGTGATGGCCCTGCGCACGTGATTGGCCAGCTCGATCGGGTCGTCGCGCGCGATGCCGAGATCGAGCGGAGCGCCGCCGCAATCTTCTACCATCGCGGCAATGCCTGCGTGGTTGGAGGCGATGATCTGATCAGGTCCAGGCTCGACGCCGGGGCGCACCAGTTCATCACCGGTGGCAAGGATCGCAACCTTGGGCCGTCGGACCACAGGCATGTCCGGATGGTTCATTGCTGCGGCGAGTGCCAGATGGCGGTAGGCAAGGCGAAGAGGTGGTGCGAGAAGGATTTCATCCTGACGAAAATCCAGGCCGGCGGGGCGGACAAACGCGCCTTTTGCAGGCGGTTCAAGGACCGAAATCCGGTCGCCGTCTCTTGAGGCATTTTCCTGAATGAGAATTGTGTCCGCACCGGCAGGTACCGGAGCTCCTGTGAAGATCCGGACGGTCTGCCCAGCGCCAACGTTGCCGTCAAACCCATGACCGGCTGGCGCTTCGCCGATAACCTCAAGTGTTGCCGGACCGTCGATCAGGTCTTCATGCCTGATCGCATACCCATCCATGGCCGAAGCNGCAAAAGGGGGCTGCGTTCGTTTGGAGACCAGATTTTCTGANAGGTANCGGCCATTGGCCTTGTCCAGTGTGACNCGTTCGCTCTCAAGCTGGCTCACNCCGGACAGAAGTTTCTCNAGCGCCTCGGCNACCGGCATCAANCTCATCAGGTGCCGCCCTCGCTGCCGTCTTTNTCAAGCGTCCAGTGACCGGACTTGCCTCCGGCTTTTTCCACCAGGCGGATGTCGCCGATCACCATGCCGCGATCGACGGCTTTGGCCATGTCATAGATTGTCAAGCAGGTGAGTGAACAGGCCGTCAGGGCTTCCATTTCAACGCCGGTCTGACCGCTCACCTTGGTGGTTGCGGTTACGACGAGACCGGGCAGCGTTTCGTCCGCCTCGATGTCGACCGTCACCTTTGAGAGCATCAGCGGATGGCAAAGCGGGATGAGCTCATGGGTCTTTTTGGCCGCGAGTATCCCGGCAACCCTGGCGGTGCCGATGACGTCGCCTTTCTTCGCATTGCCCGACAGGATGAGCTCTAGGGTTTCTGCACGCATGGTAACTGTGCCGCGCGCGACGGCAATCCGGTGCGTGACTTCCTTTTCGGACACGTCGACCATATTGGCCGCGCCCGCCTCGTCCAGATGTGTGAGTTTCGTGCCCTGGTCAGACATGACGCCTTAAACCGCTTGAGAAAGAGCAGGGCGCGTGAGCAGCGTTCTGGTCGCAGAGGCAACATCATCCTGGCGCATAAGGCTCTCGCCGATCAGGAAGGTGGAAATGCCAACCTTGCTCATGCGCTCAAGGTCCTGCGGGGTAAACAGTCCGGATTCGCCAACGACAATTCGCTCAGCCGGCACCTGGGGCGCGAGTTCCTCGCTGGTTTCGAGCTTGGTCTCGAATGTNTTCAGGTTGCGGTTGTTGATGCCGAGGAGGGGGGAGGTCAGTTTGAGAGCACGTTCCAGTTCTTCAAAATTGTGAACTTCCAGGAGGACGTCCATCCCGAGACCGAATGCGGTTTCTTCCAACGCCATTGCCGTATCGTCGTCTACGGCAGCCAGGATGATAAGGATGCAGTCACCACCCCAGGCGCGCGCTTCGAAGACCTGGTACGGGTCATAAAGGAAGTCCTTGCGCAAGGCAGGCAGGGAGACAGCGTCGCGAGCCTTTGTGAGAAACTCGGGGCGGCCCTGGAATGACGGCGTGTCGGTCAAAACCGAAAGGCAGGCAGCGCCACCGCTTTCGTAAGCCTCGGCGAGCACCGGCGGGTTGAAATCGGCGCGGATGAGGCCTTTGGAAGGGCTCGCCTTCTTGATTTCGGCAATCAGGGCGTACTCGCCGGCCGCATGTTTGGCCTCGATGGCTTTCCGGAAGCCGCGCGGCTTGCTTACGTCCGTGATTTTCGCTTTTAGGTCATCCAGCGTCACGCTGGATTTTGCAGCTTCGATCTCGTCGCGCTTGTAGGCCTCAATTTTCTTCAGGATGTCAGACATGATGCTATCCGTTCGATGCCGCGACCAAGCGCTCAAGCGTATCTGCCGCCGAGCCGTTATCGATATGTGCCGCCGCCAATTCAACGCCTTCCGCAAGGTTGGAAACCTTGCCGGCTACAACAAGCGATGCTGATGAGTTGAACAACACGATGTCGCGGTAGGCGTTCCGGGTGCCGGCGAGGACATCGCGCAAAGCTTTTGCGTTTTCAGCCGGAAGTCCGCCTTTAAGATCTTCTGCCTTGGCAATCGGAAGGCCTGCGTCTTCAGGTGCGATTTCAAAAGAGCGGATCTCCCCGTTCTTGAGCTCGCACACATAGCTCGGGCCTGTTGTCGTGATTTCATCCATCCCATCGGATCCATGCACGATCCAAGCCTGCTGGGAACCGAGTTCTTTCAGGGAATGGGCAACCGGCTCCAGCCACTTCTTTGCAAAAACACCGACCATTTGCCGTTTGACGCCCGCCGGATTCGACAGGGGGCCGAGCAGATTGAAGATCGTTCGGGTGCCGAGCTCCATCCGGGTTGGGCCGACATGTTTCATCGCGGCATGGTGAAGCGGCGCGAACATGAAACCGATGCCGGCCTTTTCGATGCAGGCGGTGATCACTTCCGGCGCAATATCGATGTTGACGCCGAGTTCGGAAAGCGCCTCGGCGGCTCCGGATTTTGACGACAGGGACCTGTTGCCGTGTTTGGCGACCGGCACGCCGCAACTTGCGACGACGATCGCCGTGCAGGTCGAAATGTTATAACTGCCGGAATTGTCGCCACCTGTCCCGACAATATCGATCGCATCGCCGGGTGCGTCGACAGTCAGCATTTTTGATCGCATTGTTTCGACCGCGCCGGTGACTTCGGCAATGCTTTCACCGCGAACGCGCAGCGCCATCAGAAAACCGCCCAGCTGCGAGGGTGTCGCCGATCCGGACAAAATGACCTCAAAGGCCTGCCGGGCTTCCTCCGGGTTCAACGCGCCGCCATCGGCGACTTTGGCAATGATGTCCTTGAAGGCCGTCATTTTAAATCCACACGTTTCAGATCAGTGTTGTGTCAGGCCGATTATCTGGGCAACGCCTGCCTGGTTGATCACAACTCCGGCCTGGTTCTCCCTGTCGGTGATGAACTGGCCAACAAGAGAATCGCGCATTTGCTGCGACAACTGGGTGGCCAACTGAGCCATCGAAGGATCTGCGGAATCGAAAGCAGGCACAGACGCATCAGTCACCTTCAAGACGATCCGGCCGCTACCGTCTGCGGAGCCCGTGGCGGCATTCGTCCCGACAGGGCCGTTGAACACTTCTGAAATCGCATCCTGGCCGAGGTTGCCGGACGGTGTATTGCGGACAAGTCCTTCTGCTGTCTGGACTTCCAACTCTCCTTCAGCGGCGAGCGCGAGCAGCGGTGTTCCGTTGTTCATCCTTTCCAGGAAACTGGCGGCGGTTTCGTCAAGGCGCCGTGTCAGTTCGTCTGCTTTCCAGGCGGTAACAACATCATCCCGGACTTCGTCAAGCGCACGTTCCCTGGTGGGAATGACTTTCGCCACTTCGTACCAAATGAACCCCTGATCACCGAGTTGAATGACATCGTTCTCGATGCCGACGTCGCTGTCGAAGGTCCCGGCAACAAGACCATCAGCATCGGGCAGGGCGACATCGCTACCGGCTTCCGACTTGCCCGTCTGGTCAAACGCTTGCGGGGTTTCAATCTCAAGTGAGAAGCGTTCGGATACCTCGTCCAGCAATGCACCGCCGGCGCGCGCGTCTTCTATCTCATCCAGGAGGTCGAGAATTTCGCGCTCAGCCTGTTCCCGTGCCAGGTTTTTGACAATTTCGTCCTTGACCTCCTCAAAAGGCCGTGTGGCTTCGGGCAGAACTTCCTCGACATTCAGGATGACGGTCGAGAACCGGCCCTCGACGGCGCCGCTTGAAGTACCTGCAGCCAGTGAGAAGGCTGCGTCTCCCAGCGTTTCGTCAAGGAAATCGGCCTTTGCCATCACACCGAGCGTCACGTCATTGTCGCTCAGATTGCGCTCACCCATAAGGTCATCGAAGGTTTTTCCGCCCGCCAACTCCGCTGCGGCCTCTTCAGCAGCTTCCTGTGAAGGAAACGACATCTGACGAACCTTGCGGCGTTCCGGCTGGAAGTAGTCGTCCGCCCGAAGTTCGTACTCCGCGCGGGCGTCAGCCTCAACCACATCTTCGGGCCGGGCAAGCGTTTCGGAGGTCAGCTGAAGTAGCTTGATTTCCCGATATTCAGGCGCTCTGAACTCGGATTTGTTTTCTTCATAATAGGCATTCAGCGCGTTTGCGTCGGGATCCTCGATATCGCCGATCGTGTCAGCGGTAATAAGCAGGTAATCCGCGCTTCTGGTTTCGTTCTGATAAGCGGCGAGCACTTCCAGATAAGTGTTCGGTGCACGCAGGTTGCCCGCAATTCCTTCAACAAGCTGGCTTCTTTCGGCAACCTGACGGCGTTGCACGACATATTCGTCTTCCTGATAGCCGTTGGCCCGCAGGATCTGATCCAGTCTGGAGCGGTCATAGCGTCCGTTGAGGCCTCTGAAGGCGGGATCGGACTGAATGATTTCCGCTAGACGCTGATCGGACAGGCTCAGTTGCATATCCGTTGCCGTGTTGTTCAGAGCGGCTTCTGCGATCAATCGTCCGAGCGCTTGTTGCGGGATGCCGAGCTGGTTGCCTTCTTCGCGCGTGAACACGCGGCCGAGCTGTTGCGACAAGTTGTTGAGGTCTTGTCGATAGGTACGGTCGAAGTCCAGAAGGGAGACTTCCGTGTCGCCGACCTTGGCAGCCGTATTCTGACCGAAACCGGTCAGAAAGTCGGTTACGCCCCAGATGGCGAAACTAAAAATCAACAACGCGATAAACAATTTGGCAACCCAGGTGCCAGCGCCCTTGCGCAGCGCGTCAAGCATGACGTCTCCCGTATTTCTTGTCTTTCCAGCAGCCGTATTACAGGTCCATACCCTGGAACGGAGCGGGCGGATCATAATGAGGTGGGGCCGCCGCTGCAAGGCGGTGAAATATAAACTTAAAGACAGAAACAGCTCTGTCTGGAACGGGACGATTGCAACAATCTCCCGCATCTGTTCTATAAGCGCCCAAATGAGCAACGATCCAGGGGAGACGAACGACAATGAACGTCAAGATCAAGCCGCTTGTGGCCGGAAACTGGAAAATGAATGGGCTTAAGTCGAGCCAGGCCGAATTCCACAAAATGCTGGCTGGCTTGACGGACGATTTGTCCGAGAGCGTGGACNCTATGATTTGNGCCCCTGCGACGCTGGTGGCATCCCTATCGGAGATTGCCGGAANCGGTGCGCTNTCGGTCGGCGGACAGGATTGTCATGCGGAAGCCTCCGGCGCGCATACAGGTGACANATCAGCCGAAATGCTCAANGACGCCGGGGCGACGGCGGTGATCGTCGGACATTCGGAACGCCGGACGGACCACGGCGAGACGGATGCGGACGTCAACGCAAAGGCACAAGCTGCCTGGCGTGCCGGTCTGGTCGCGATCATTTGCGTCGGGGAAACGGAAAGCGAACGCAAGGCAGGGAAAGCCGTTGAGGTTGTTGAACGCCAGCTCAACGGTTCCGTTCCGGACGGAGCGACGGCGGACAACACCGTAATTGCCTATGAACCGGTCTGGGCAATCGGCACTGGATTGACACCGACCGCACAGGATGTCGAAGAGATGCACAAAGCCATGCGGGACAACCTGGAAAGCCGGTTTGGCACAGCTGGCGGCGCCATGAAGCTGCTCTACGGCGGCTCGGTCAAACCGGCAAATGCCAGCGAACTTATGGCTGTTGCGAACGTGAATGGTGCCCTTGTTGGCGGCGCCAGTCTTAAGTCTGACGACTTTCTGGGGATCCTTGCCGCCTATTCTTGAGTGTGCAGCCCTTGAAGCTTGTGAGGTAAAGCCTCAATTGAAGGGTGGAAAGCTTGCGGCGTCTGGTGTAGAAGGCCGCCAATCTTTGAATTCAATACAGAATGGCGTTCGATGGAAACCGTAGTCATCGTTATCCACCTGATGGTCGTATTGGCCCTGGTACTTGTTGTCCTCCTGCAGCGTTCCGAAGGCGGAGCGCTCGGCATCGGTGGCGGTGGCGGCGGGGGTGGCCTTATGTCCAGCCGCGGTACGGCCAACATCCTGACCCGCGCTACGGCCGTGCTCGCCGTCGCGTTCTTTGCAACTTCGCTGACACTAAGCCTTATCGCAAAGAACGAAGACAGCCCGGCATCAGTTCTTGACGCTGTTGCGCCTGCCAGTGGCGATGCCCCGGCAGCTTCCGACAGCGGAACGGAAGGCGGATCAGGCGGAATTCTTGATTCGCTTCGCCAACAGGGTCAGGAGCCCTCCGGACCCCAGGTCCCGGCCGCACAGTAAAGCGGCTCCGGCGGAACTCCCGCCCAATCATCTGACAGATGCCCTGCGGCCAAATTCGCAGGGCATTTTTATGTGTTAAGAACGCAACTCCCGAGTGGCCAAACGGCTCTCGGCAAGGATATGGTATTGGTCCATGGCGCGATATATTTTCATCACTGGCGGCGTGGTTTCCTCGCTTGGAAAAGGTCTTGCTTCAGCAGCTTTGGGCGCGTTGCTTCAGGCACGCGGCTACAAGGTTCGGCTTCGGAAGCTCGATCCGTATTTGAATGTCGATCCGGGCACGATGAGCCCGTATCAGCACGGCGAGTGTTTTGTGACCGACGACGGGGCCGAGACGGACCTTGACCTCGGCCACTATGAACGCTTCACCGGGCGGCCTGCGAACCAGCAGGACAACATCACCACCGGCCGGATTTATCAGAACATCATCGCAAAGGAACGCCGCGGCGATTACCTGGGTGGTACCGTTCAGGTCATTCCCCATGTGACCGACGCGATCAAGAATTTCGTTCTGACCGGAAATGAGGGCTACGACTTCGTCCTCGTGGAAATTGGCGGAACGGTCGGCGATATTGAAGGCCTGCCGTTCTTTGAAGCTATTCGCCAGCTTGGCAACGATCTGCCCCGTGGCGACGTGGTTTACGTGCATCTGACCTTGATGCCCTACATTCCGAGCGCTGGCGAAATGAAAACGAAGCCGACGCAGCACTCGGTCAAGGAATTGCGTTCCATCGGGATTCAGCCAGACATCCTCATGATTCGGTGCGACCGCCCGATACCGGAAACGGAAAAACGGAAACTCTCCTTGTTCTGTAACGTGCGCGAGAGCGCCGTTATCCCGGCTTATGACGTGAAATCAATCTATGATGTGCCGATCGCCTACCACAAGGAAGGCCTGGATGACGAGGTGCTGGCCGCATTCGGTCTGAAGGGCGCCCCGGCGCCGGTTCTCGACCGCTGGGAAGGGATTTCGGAAGCTGTTGCCAATCCGGAAGGTGAGGTGAAGATCGCGATTGTCGGCAAGTACACAGTGCTCAAGGACGCCTACAAATCGTTGATCGAGGCGCTTGTCCACGGCGGAATCGCCAACAGGGTCAAGGTCAACATTGAATGGATCGAATCGGAGATCTTCGAGAAGGAAGATCCAGGACCCTATCTTGAAGGGGTGCACGGAATTCTGGTTCCCGGTGGCTTTGGCGAGCGCGGTGCGGAAGGCAAGATCGCTGCGGCGCATTTCGCCAGGACGCGAATGATACCTTACTTCGGGATCTGTTTCGGAATGCAAATGGCCGTTCTGGAAGCAGCTCGCAACCTTGCCGGGATTGCGGATGCGAATTCGACGGAATTCGGGCCTGCCAAGGATCCGGTTGTCGGACTGATGACCGAATGGACCAAGGGGAACGAGAAAGAAGTCCGGAACGAAGATGGCGATTTGGGCGGTACCATGCGCCTCGGAGCCTATCCGGCGGCCTTGAAGCAGGGCTCCCGGATTGCCGACATTTACGGAGCCACGAGCGTGTCTGAGCGTCACCGGCACAGGTATGAGGTCAATATCGGTTATCGGCAGCAACTGGAAGATTGCGGTCTGATCTTTGCCGGAACATCTCCAGATGGTGTGCTGCCCGAGACTGTGGAGATCGAGGAACATCCTTGGTTTATCGGCGTTCAGTATCACCCCGAGCTCAAGTCCCGCCCGTTCGAACCGCATCCGCTGTTTGCGTCCTTCATCGGAGCCGCCTTGCAGCAAAGCCGGCTGGTTTGACGCCATCATTCTCGTCGAAAGGAAAAGACATGGTGCGCGGCCTCGACCATCTCGTTGTTGCGGTAAAGGATCTTGAGGCCGCAGGGCACGCATACCAAAACGCAGGTTTCACCGTGACGCCCGAGAACCGGCATCCTTGGGGCACGGCCAACCGCCTGGTTCAGGTCGAAGGTTTCTTTATCGAGTTGCTGAGCATTGCTGAACCCGAACTGATTCCCGATCTTTCAGGCAGGGCATTTTCCTTCGGAGCGTTTAACCGCGATTTTCTGGAGCGGCGGGAAGGGGCCAGCATGCTGGTTCTGGAGAGCCATGACGCTGGTTCGGACCGGCAGGATTATGAAGCAGCCGGCCTTTCACTCTACGATCCGTTTTCCTTTGAGCGGGTTGCCCATCTGCCGGACGGAACAACGGCGCAGGTCGCCTTCGACCTGACCATTCTCCAGGATCCCCTCGGACCCGAAATTGGCTACTTCACCTGCCACAACAAATTTCCAGAGAATTTCTGGAAACCGGCTTTCCAGACTCACGAAAACGGCGCGCAGGACGTCAAGACTGTCTACATGCTGGCGGCCGATCCTTCCGATCATCATGAATTTCTGGGCGGGTTCACCGGCCAACGGGAGATGCGAGCGACCAGCCTCGGACTTGAGGTGCTGACACCACGGGGCAAGATCGCGGTGCTCAATCCCGACGCCTACCGGGCCTTGCTCGGTGACAGCGCTGCTGACGCAATACAAGGACCTGTCCCGCAGATAGCGGCAATAGAATTCACATCCACGAAGCTCGACGAGCGCAAGGTCATTCCCGGGAACCAATTGTTTGGTCTGACTGTGATTCTGTCACCGGCCGGCGTTTGATTATTTTCGGATCTGTCTTTTTGCCCTCAAATGGCTGGAGGCGGCTATCCGGATTGAAAACGCGGCGTAAATTTGTTTGACGGACGACGACCGGCACCAACAAAATTCGCTTGTTGAATCAATCCGTCCTTTTATAGTGAACTCCAATTATGCGCTCGACCCACCGGTCCGACTGCGGAGTTCTCGAATGACCTTTCAGCGTTTTGCCTCTTTTCCCAGCCGCACAGTCCTTGCCGTGATGGCAGCCGGTCTGCTTGCCGCCTGTTCGGACGATTCCCAGCAGTCCCAGGCCCCCGCAGCTCCACCTCCGTCTGTCACGGTCGCAAAGGTGACTTCAGAGGACGTTCGGCAGAGCGAGACCTTCGTCGGGCAGATCGCCGCGGTAGACCAGGTCGACCTTGTGGCCCGTGTAAGCGGCTTCCTGGAAGACAAGGCCGTCCCGGACGGCTCTTTCGTCAAGCAGGATGATTTGCTGTTCACCATCGAAAAGGCGGAATACGAGGCGCAGCTGACCATGGCGAAGGCCGACCTTGCCAGTGCAAAAGCCGATGCGGCCCTCAAGGCAGCCGACGAGAAACGCGACAAGGACCTACTCGAAAAAGGCCATGTATCAGAAGCCGCCTATGAGGCAACTCTTGCGCAGATGCAGCAGGCGGACGCATCGGTTGAAGCTGCACAATCGGCATTGCAGCAGGCAGAACTCAATCTCAGCTATACCGACATTTCAGCGCCGTTTCCCGGGCAGATCGGCAAAAGCGCGTATAGCGTGGGCGAGCTTGTCGGGCCGAACACGAACGCGCTGGCCAAGCTGATCCGGCTGGCGCCGGTCTATGTGAACTTTTCCGTCAGTGAAGCGCAGTATCTGAACGCCGTTCAGACCCATAACATCAGCCCGGCAGATCTTTCGCCCGAAGAGGCGCCTTCGATTTCGCTGATATTGCCGAACGGCGATTCCTACGGCGAGAAGGGCAAAATCGTTTACATCGACAACGAGATCGATGCGACGACCGGCACGATTTCATTCCGGGGCCAGTTTGAAAACAAAGATGTGCGCCTCCTGGCCGGAACCTATGTCACCGTTCTGCTGGAAGCACCTGAAACAGAAACAGCACTTGTTGTTCCGCAGGCCGCGATCCAGCGGGATCAGCAGGGGGCCTTTGCTCTGGCAATAACGTCAGACAAGAAGGTTGAACAGAAATACGTTGAGCTCGGACAGCAGGTGGGCACGAATTTCGTCGTCACAAATGGCTTGGCCGAGGGCGACGAAGTCATCACCGAAGGTCTGCAGAAGGTGCGGCCCGGCGTTGAGGTCGACCCCGTTCTAGCTTCTCAGCCGGCGGAGCAGAGCTAAATGTTTTCTCGCTTTTTTATCTACCGGCCCAAATTTGCGCTGGTGATTTCTATTGTTATTACGATTGCCGGTATTCTCGGATATGTTTCGCTGCCGGTTGAGCAGTTTCCGGACATCACGCCTCCAGTCGTAAATGTTTCGGCGACCTATACGGGCGCAAACGCNGAGGTTCTGGAAGAAACGGTTGCTGCCCCGATCGAGGGGCAGGTCAACGGCGTCGACGACATGATCTANATGCAGTCGACCAGCAACGACAGCGGCAACTATTCCCTGAANGTGACATTTGCGGTTGGAACAGACCCNGATATTGCGACGGTGAACACCCAGAACCGTGTGTCCCAGGCGACAAGTCAGCTTCCGAGCGAAGTGACGGCGAATGGTGTGACCGTTCAAAAGGCCAGCACGAACATGTTGCTGGTGATTACGCTTTTCTCTCCAAACGGCACCTATGATGAGGTGTTTCTGTCCAACTACGCCTCGATCAACCTGAAAGACGCGCTGGCCCGCGTCCAGGGGGTCGGTCGCGCTGACGTTATGACGGATTTCGCCTATGGTATGCGTATCTGGCTGGATCCGGACAGACTGACTAGCCTTGGCATGACACCGAGCGATTTCATCGCCGCCGTGCGGGATCAGAATATTCAAGTTGCCGCCGGGCAGATCGGTGCGCCGCCGGTGCCGGACGGNCAGCAGTTCCAGTANACGATCAAGGCCAAGGGCCGCCTTGCNACACCGGAAGANTTNGAGGAAATCGTNCTTAGAACNGGAGATGACGGCGCCGTCGTCACAATCGGTGACGTGGCGCGCGTGGAACTGGGTGCGCAGTTCTACAACGCNTCGGGTGANTTTAACGGNCAGCCATCNACCGTTCTGGCGATTTATCAGGCACCCGGCGCGAATGCTCTGCAGGTATCTGCTGATGTTCTTGCNCGGCTTGAGAGCCTGTCNCAGGCNTTTCCGGACGACATGGANTACGCCGTTCCGTTCAACACNACCGACTTTGTTCAGGCATCGCTGGATGANGTTATNGCGACCCTGTTCCTGACCTTCCTCCTCGTCGTTTCCGTGGTGTTCATTTTCCTCGGCAATTGGCGTGCGACGATTATTCCAACGGTGGCGATCCCGGTTTCGCTGATCGGCACCTTCGCAGTTCTCCTTGCCCTTGGAATGTCGCTCAATACGATCTCGCTGTTTGCGCTGGTGCTTGCTATCGGCATCGTCGTTGATGATGCGATTGTCGTCGTGGAAAACGTTGAGCGCATCATTGCGGAGGAGGGACTTCCGCCCAAAGAGGCGACCGCCAAGGCAATGGAGCAAATCACAAGCCCGGTTATTGCGACGACGCTCGTGCTACTGGCCGTGTTTGTGCCGACAATCTTCATGCCCGGCATTACCGGACGGCTTTACTCGCAATTCGCGGTCACGATTTCTGTATCCGTTGTGATCTCGTCGATCAACGCACTGACCCTCTCGCCTGCGCTTTGCGGTCTCATCCTGAAAGCCCGGTCCGGGCCACCCAAGGGAATTATGGGACTGTTCGACCGCGGCATTACGGGTGTTCGTGACGGTTACACAGCGATCATCCGGCGACTTGTGCGCGTCGCCTTTGTCGCGCTGATTGTTGTCGGCGGCGCGATTGCCGTCATCATAACGCTTGGCGGTTCGTTGCCGCAGGGCTTCCTGCCATCCGAGGACCAGGGCTATCTTATGGTCGACGTCCAGCTGCCGGACGGAGCGGCTCTGGAGCGAACCGAAAGCGTAACCGACCGGGTCGTGGAACTTACCCAGAATACGCCGGGCGTTGAGAACGTGGTCATCGTGAACGGCTTCTCGATCCTGAACGGCGCAACATCCTCAAACGCGGCGCTGGTGATCGCGACCATGAGCAACTGGGAGGATCGTCAGGAACCGAATTTGCGTATCAATGCGATCCTCGCGAAGTTCTGGGCGGACTTCTCAACGATACCCGGTGCCAACATCATTGCCTTCAACCCTCCACCGATCCCGGGCCTCGGCACGACGGGCGGGGTGCAGATGATGCTTCAGCAAACCGGAGGCGGAACGCCGCAAGATCTGGCGTCTGCCGTCGGTTCGATGGTCTATTCCGCCAACCAGAGCTCCGATATCGCACGCGCTTATTCGACGTTCCGAGCGAATGTTCCGCAGGTCTTCGTCGATCTCGACCGCCAGAAGGCGAAAACACTTGGTATCAACGTGGCCGACGTTTTCACAACGCTTCAGGCCTATCTCGGCTCCTACTACATCAACGACTTCAACATTTTCGGCAGGGTCTACAAGGTTATGGTCCAGGCCGAGGGTCAGTATCGTGACAGGATCGAGGATATCGGCCGGCTTTATGTCCGCTCGACGGACGGCACGATGGTGCCCATGCGCAGTGTGCTGACGACCGAAAACGTCCTCGGGCCGCAGATCCTGACACGCTACAACATGTTCCGGGCTGCTGCGGTCATGGCGGACCCGGCTCCCGGCGCGTCTACGGGCGTCGTTATCAATGAGGTCGAGGCGGCCGCGCAGGAAGCCTTGCCGCCCGGATACACCTACGAATGGACCGGAACGGCGCAGCAACAGCAAGGCGCGGGCGGCATCGTCATGTTCATCCTGATGTTGTCGATCCTGTTCACCTACCTCTTCCTGGTGGCCCAGTACGAAAGCTGGACCATGCCGGTTGCCATCCTGATGTCGGTGTCCTTCGCGATCATGGGTGCGCTTGTCGCGGTGTTCGTGACAGGGGGAGACGTGAACCTCTATACGCAGATCGGGATGATCATGCTTGTCGGCATGGGGGCGAAAAACGCCATCCTGATCGTTGAATTCGCGATGGAACAACGCGATTCCGGCAAACCCATCATGGAGGCAGCGACGGAAGCGGCGCATCTGCGTTTCCGGGCCGTTATGATGACGGCATTGTCCTTCCTGCTAGGCGTGGTGCCGCTGATGACAGCTTCAAGTGCGGGCGCGGCCAGCCAGAAGGCGATCGGCTTTGCGGTGTTCGGCGGCATGCTGTTCGCCACCGTCATCGGTGTCCTGATGATCCCGATCCTCTATGTCTGCCTGCAGTACATTCGGGAAAAGGTGAAAAGCATGTTCGGCGGGGAAGGGAATGTAAGCCGCAGCGCGCCTGTCGGCTGACCGAAGTAACTGCCTTCGAGATCACAAAACGGCCCGGTTCTTTTCGCCGGGCCGTTTTTTGTCCGGTGTTTGCAGCAATCCGCACAGGCGCAATACTCGTATCAAGCGCAGGTCAGCCAACAAGCGGTGTCTCTCTTGATCACAGTTTTCTACGACGGCAAGTGCGGTCTCTGCTCACGGGAGATCGGCTACTACAAGAAGCTGGAGCCGAGGCGCAGCATTCTCTGGAATGACATTGCGCACGAGCCGCAGCTGCTTGACGGCACGGGGCTGACGCAGGCGGATGCACTGCTGTTTCTTCGCACGAGGGATGAACACGGGACGCTACACAGCGGCCTCGATGCATTTCTGGTTATCTGGAGGCAGTTTCGTGGCTGGTCACTGCTCGGCAGGCTGTTGAGTGTACCAGGTATTTACAGCGTTACGTCTTGGGCCTACGGACAGTTCGCGCGCCGCAGGTTCGCAAGACATGCCCATTGCCAGGCAAGCCTTGAAACTTCATGACAAGCATTTCTGAAGGCTAAGCCTCAATTTATGCCTGCCAGCTGCTTCTCAATCTCGTTGATGATGCGGTTCAAAGTCGGGCTTGTCGGCGTTGAAAACCAGGCAACGATAGAACCGTCCGGTCCGACAATATACTTGTGAAAATTCCAGTAGGGACGTGCCATCGGCCCGAGACTGTCTTTTGCCCAGCGATAAAAGGGGTGGGCATTCTTTCCTTTCACGCCGGTTTTTGCGGTCATCAGAAACTGGGCGCCGTATTTGGCCTCGCAATAGCCGGCAATTTCACCGTCCTTGCGCGGCTCCTGGCCGCCGAAATCGTTTGACGGTACCGCCAGAACAACCAGGCCCCGTGCCGCATATCTTTCGTGCAGTTCCTGCAACTCCGCGAACTGTCCGCTGAAACCGCATTCAGTTGCCGTGTTGACGACAAGGACGGGCTTGCCGGCAAACTGCTTGAGCGGAAGTTCGCTTCCGTCCGGAAGATCGAAGACAAACGCGTGGGCATTGGTTTGAAGGTTGTTGCTGGCCGCGCCATCGCTCGCGCCGGTGGATACGAGCGCGGCGGCGCCGACAAACATGCCAAGTACGGAACCAATTCGGGACATTTTCTCACCTCTGACCGGTTATGGCTGATACGCGGAACAGGGGCTCTCTGGTTCACAACAGCGCGATCATTCCCGTAAATCATAATCTTCCAGCGACGCAGCCACTTAGTCGACGGGCTCGAAGACGGTTTCAATCGCGTGGAACATTGTCTCGTAGACACCGATTTCGTCGCGCATGAAATCACCGTCGAGCACGGCTTTCTTGGCTTCCCGGACGAGATCAGACTTGATGGCTTCAAGATCAGTGTCGGATACCTCAGCACGTTCGGTAAGTTCGACATAAAGCCGTTTTGCAATTCCTGCATAGGCAACGATGGCCGTCACCATGTGTGTCGGGTCTTCCGGTATGTCGATTTTCTGCATTGCCGTTCCTTGCTGAAAGAAAGGGTGCTCGTTCGCGTGGTTCCGAAGAGCGACCCGGACACCTGTCTCGGCAACCTACCTGCACGTTGGAACGGCGTAAATTCGCAAGCGAACAAATCCACGTGCCTGCTTCTGGCAGGTCGCGAGGTATCTGCTTGCCGTCTGAGGGGTTGCGCGGATTGTTCCATGCCAAAAGCATTCGCGTTGCGCCTGGAACGCAGGACATCGTCTCGATTTTTGTGGGGAACCTTCCGTAATGGTGAGCCGACAGGGGTTCGAACCCTGGACCTACTGATTAAAAGTCGATTTGACGTCATTATGAGCCCTTTTTTGGGGGGCTGTGGGGCTCATGTTTAGCGCAGAATTCTGAGGCTTTGAAGGTGTTTCACTATGTGGCGTTATTCTGGGTTCCATCACGTGCTGGGGCGGGGTGGAACCCAATTGGAACCCAATTAGGATTAACTGACAATTGGGTTCCACCTGCAAAGGCTTGGTGAGACTATCAGGTGCGGCAAAAAGAGAGAAGGGCCCTTTCCTAACTAGCTAACGGGTTGAAATGTATGACAACGATCACACCCTCGGAGGAGGTTGTAATCGGTGACTGCCCATTACTGCTTGGCGATTGCCGAGACTTGATGCCAACGCTCGGTAAATTTGATGCGGTGGTAACCGATCGATAGTTGGGCTGTTCGTTCTATTGCTTCCGAGGGCGGTGTAGGACTATTTACTGCCTTTACCGGCCGAACTGACAATATTGTTGACAGCCTTGACGATTTGCTCGGACGGACTTGTTGGCCCTTTGGCGAAGTCGACCGCATAGGGCGTAAAATTCTCGACGAGCCGGCTGAAATCTTCGGTGTGATCAAATCCCCAAAGATAGAGTTTCAGTGCGTGGGCGCGCGCTCTGTAGAATGCGCTAAGTCGTGTATTATACCGATACATTGTGATGAACACCTGAACGAGGAACAGCACTATGATGATCGTGCCAATGCGCGTGATATTGAGGCTGAGCCAAGCTTTGTCTTCAAGGGCACTTGTCGTGTTTCGTCCATCTTGAATTGCCGAGGTTTCTGCCTCCGCCTTCTGTCTCTCAAGTTCAAACCACCGTGATCGGAGTTCTTTCAGAGCGTCCAGAAACTGAGCGCCTGCTTCGCTAAGTGAGCTATCAGGCACAGTTTCGGTTCGCTCGAAATAGTTTGTGATCGTTTCCAAAGTCTCGCCAAATCGTGTGGAATCTGGTTGCAATAAGCGACTGAGGTTGCTGAGACCTTGAACTCGTGTTGGCGTTTCGACGGCAAGCATGAAAATGTCATAGCGCGAAGCGCCTATAAGGCTGTCATCCAGAGCGACTAAGGAGGTTACCGCGTATCCAGCGTGTGGCGCGGTAGAACTTGCTAGCTGCACCCCATCTCCGCTCCAGAGTCTGATAGTGCCGTCGACACCGCCAGAGACAATCCACTCACCATTGGGTGAGAAGGCAACTTTATAGACCGGAGCTTGATGTCCTTCAAACGGCTGCCCGATTTCGTTCCCCTGCAGGTCCCAGAGCCTCAAAGTGTTGTCACGACCGCCAGAGACAATCCGCTTGCCATCGGGTGAGAAGGCAACGTCATTGACCGGCTCTCGATGTCCTTCAAACGGCTGCCCGATTTGGTTCCCCTGAAGGTCCCAAAGCCTGACGGTGCCGTCGACACCGCCAGAGACAATCCGATCGCCATTGGGAGAGAAGGCAACGCCATAGACCGGATCTTGATGTCCTAAAAACGTCTGCCCGATTTGGTTCCCCTGAAGATCCCATAGTCTGACAGTGCCATCTTCGCCGCCAGAGACGATCCGCTGGCCATCGGGTGAGAAGGCAACGTCATTGACCTGCTCTCGATGTCCTTCAAACATCTGCCCGATTTGGTTCCCTTGCAGGTCCCAAAGCCTGACAGTTCCGTCACGACCGCCAGAGACAATCCGTTGGCCAACGGGTGAGAAGGCAACGACAATGACCTCAGATTCATGACCCAAAAACGGCCGCCCGATTTGGGCCCCCTGCAGGTCCCAGAGCCTAAGAGTTTTGTCACGACCGCCAGAGACAATCCGCTGACCATCGGGTGAGAAGGCAACGCCATAGACCCAATCTTGGTGTCCTGAAAACGGCTGCCTGATTTGGCTTCCCTGCAGGTCCCAAAACCTGAGAGTGCCGTCACGACCGCCAGAGACAATCCGTTGTCCATCGGGTGAGAAGGCAACGACATTGACCTCAGATTCATGTCCTAAAAACGACCGCCCGATTTGGGCCCCCTGCAGGTCCCAGAGCCTAACAGTGTTGTCATTGCCGCCAGAAACAATCCGATCGCCATCGGGTGAGAAGGCAACGCTATTGACGTAACCTAGATGTCCTTCAAACGGTTGCCCGATTTGCTGTCCCTGCAGGTCCCAGAGCCTAACAGTGTTGTCATCGCTGCCAGAGACAATCCGCTGGCCATCGGGTGAGAAGGCAACGCTCCTGACCAAATCTTCATGTCCTGAAAACGGCCGCCCGATTTGATTCCCCTGCAGGTCCCAAAGCCTGACATTGCCACTACGACCGCCAGAGACAATCCGCTGTCCATCGGGTGAGAAGGCAACACCATAGACAAAAGCTTGATGTCCTACAAACGGCTGCCCGAGTTGCTGTCCCTGCAGGTCCCAGAGCCTCAAAGTGTTATCACGACCGCCAGAGACAATCCGCTTGCCATCGGGTGAGAAGGCAACGCTATTGACGTAACCTCGATGTCCTTCAAACGGCTGCCCGATTTGGTTCCCCTGAAGGTCCCAAAGCCTGACGGTGCCGTCGACACCGCCAGAGACAATCCGATCGCCATCGGGTGAGAAGGCAACGCTATTGACGTAATCTAGATGTCCTTCAAACGGCTGCCCGATTTGCTGTCCCTGCAGGTCCCAAAGCCTGACAGTGCCGTCTTCACCGCCAGAGACAATCCGCTGTCCATCGGGTGAGAAGGCGACGCTGCTGATGCTGCCAAAATGCCCTTTGAAAACGGTATCGAGTTTCTGGAGTCGAACGAGCAGATCGGGTCGCCTCACCAGTTGCTGATATGACGCAATAGCATCTTGCTGTCTGTCTTCGATGCCACTCAGCAAAAGTTCCCTTTGCGCACTGCCGAGCTGCCGGACGTCGCTCTCCGCAAGGTTAGCTGAGAAAAATACATAATATGCTAGACCTGCGCATATTGCAGTTATGATTAAAAAGAGAAAAACAACGGCCCAGGCGGATGCGTGTCGCGCTCGCCGTTCTAGATCATCTAGGATTTCAAGCAAAATTGGAGGATCATCGGCGAGTGCGACGGGTGCTAAGCCCTTAAGTTGTTTGCTCATTGATCAAATACTTTACGTGATTAGTAATTCAGACTCTGGTCACGGCTATCGACTGCGTCCAGAGATAATTTTTATGGAAAAACAACCCCTAATATCCTCCCAAATTTTTAGACTTATTTCAAGAACACTCAGACATCAGTAGCGCAGCAATCTGCTCGTTTAAGTCTCCGATGGTAGGTAAGTCGCCGCTGTTCGAGGGGCCAATAGTAGCTGGGCCCGTTGGTGGTGGTCCTGTCTTTTAAAAAATGACTCATACCGACGCATTCCCTGGACGAGTTTTCGGCGTCAGTCACAGATTGGAAGCTTGTTTGAGTAATTTGCCCCAAATGCGGACAGATTGGGAAAGTCACGAAATGCAACAATTAGAAGTGTCCGCGCAGGCTTCAAATGGAGGGATAAGCCTGCGCGGAAACCGACTTTGCATTTACAATCTCAACTTGCGCGATTCCGATTTACAATATGTAAATCAAAGGAGCCGAACGCTGATCCGCGTTCGGCTCCCAAGAAATAAATTGAGTAGTTACATGCCTTTAACATCGGTAACTGCTAACGAGTCGAAGCTGCTGGAGCCTCGCTTCCCGACGGCGGCGCAGGAATTAGCGTCATTTGGATCGCAGATTGCAACTTTTTGTACGGCACCTTGCGCAATAGCGTTTGTCGAATAATTTTGCGCAACCAGCCCGACGAGTGCAAAGGCAATAACAGTCAGCATCAGTTTCGTATAAAGATCGATTTTCATGTTGGTCCCCGAAGTTAGAAAGTATCTAGTTGCACGTGCGTGCCGGTTGAGTAAATCAAAATTGCAGCTTTTAGTCTACTTGGCCGGGGGCGAAAAAAGAAACCGTGACTCATAAGGAGCCGAAGTGATGCCCGATGATACCTCTGATGACAATAACGATGAATTTAGTCTAGATACCAAGTTGCAAGCCTTTACAAGAGATCACCAAGTCGAGGCAGCAATTGCTCTGTATGAGCAAGAAGCTAATCTAACACTGAAATACGATACTGTAAGAGCCAATACGTTAAAACTAGTTATTGTTGCTACCGGCGCCATCGTTGCTTTTGCGCTCAGCCAGCCTCATAACGATATTCGTTTGATCCTGGGCATTTCATTATTATTGATTGCGATTGCGTCTGGACTTTTCACTTACAGCTGTTCGGTCACACGCGAGTTCCATCGTGTTAACTGTAGCAATCTTAGAAAGCATTTAATGCAACGAGCGTTGAACAAAACTAGAGCAAAGAAAATAGAAGATCAGCAGGTTATTAGCTGGTTTCTGGAAAGCGGTTTCTATTCAACGATGATGATCATATTGTCTGTAATGGTTCCGATGTTTGGGTGTATCATTTGCTTTTACTTAGTTGATTTTAGTTGAACGGCGATCATTTAGTGTCATTCAAAAGGACCCGAAGACGATGATGAAATGCCCAATAAACTGTAGTGGCTCCGGGTCTTCTAGGGAGAGTCGAATGCAAAAGCCGTATCCTGAATATGTTCCCGCGGACGTCGCAACACAGAACTCGTGGCGCTGTCCTTCTTGCGGTTGTGTTTATAACGGCGACGGAATATCGCTCGGTTGGATCGACGGCGCAATGGGCAAACAAGGTTGGACGCCAATTTCCAGTTCTGTTTGACCCAAAAGGAGGCTCACAGTTATGTGCGGCCGGTATACTCAGGTGAAACCATGGCGCGAGATCGTCGCGCTCTACCGGCTGACTGACAAGGCGGCCGAGCGCAACACGGCGGCACGCTACAACATCGCTCCGACGCAGGATGTTCCTTTCGTCCATATCGACAAGGACGGCAATCAAACGGTCTCGGACGGCCGGTGGTGGCTGGTGCCGCATTGGGCGAAAGAACTGCAAAGCAAATACCCGATGTTCAACGCGCGCTCGGAAGACGCGGAGAAGAAGCCGGCGTTCCGGGAGGCCTACAATACCAAGCGTTGCCTGGTGCCGGCCGATGGCTGGTACGAGTGGACAAAGGGCGAGGACGGGGGTAGGGACCCGTGGCTCATCCACTTGCCGGACGGCGCTCCTTTCTCCTTTGCAGGCCTCTGGGCCTACAACAAGGTGCTTGATGTCACGTCTTGCACGATCCTGACAACCGCCGCTGTTGCGCCGATAGATCAGGTCCACAACCGAATGCCGGTTGTGCTCGCGTCGGAGCACTACGACGCCTGGCTTGACGCTGCGACACCGGTGGCAGACGCCAAAGCTTTGCTCTCCGACCACCTGGGATCAAGCTTCGAGTTCTATCGGGTCGACCGGGCGGTCAATTCGTCCAGGACGGAAAATGATCCAAGCCTAATTGCGCCGGTCAAAGTTGAAGATTAGTCGTTTGCGCCTCTCGCCCATTCTCGTAACCGGGCAAGAGAGCCTTCATCCAGACCTCTCACGCCCGGACACTCGTCCGTTGGATTCTCGGCAGCGTCGAGCAGGTCCCGTGCGAGGTTGGGAAGATGAACGGGGCCAAGAGCATCGAGCCGAGCGGAACGAAAAGACATACTGCGGATTAGACCCTCGGCGGTATGTGGCACATCCTCGTTGATCTCGATGGTACAGGCGGTTGACCAAAGGACCTCTTTAAGAGTGCGCGAATAGACAAGCGTGTCCTTCTTCAAGTCAATGTTTGTCCAGAATGTCTCCAAAATCCCTTGTTTTTGTTCGCTTTCCGTTGCTCTGAGGCGCCGCAGACGCTCGCGAATCCGGACTAATACAGCAATGTCCTCGATGCCCTCAAAGGCCTTCTCTTCCAGTCTGTCAATCGCCTCGGGTGAAAGTGCGCTGAAAGCTGGCCTTACGACATTGACTTTTCCTGCCTCGACAAATAGGGGCTGGCCATAAGCACGCCAGAAAAACGCGTCTTTGAACGAAGCGCCCCGAAGCCACGTGCCGTCCAGCGATGCGCCCTGCAGCCTGGCGTGGTCCAACAATGCGCCCCTTAGGTCGGCGAATTCCAGCGACGCGCCCTGAAGGTTGGCGAATTGCAGCGATGCACCCCTAAGATTGGCGCCATACAGCGCCGCGCCTTGAAGGCTCGCGGCGTCCAGCGTTGCACCCATAAGGTTGGCTTCGTGCAACGACGCGCCCTGAAGGCTAGCGGCGACCAACGACGCGCCCTGAAGGCTCGTTGCGTCCAGCGCCGCGCCCTGAAGGTAGGCGCCACGCAGCGCCGCGCCCTTAAGGTTAGCGCCATCCAGCGCTGCACCCTTAAGGTTGGCTTCGTGCAGCAACGCTCGCTGAAGCCTAGCGCCTTCCAGCGACGCGCCCTGAAGGTTGGCGTAGTCCAGCGCAGCGCCCTTAAGGTTAGCGCCATCCAGCGCCGCGTCCTGAAGGTTGGCTTCGTGCAGCGCCGCGCTCATAAGGTTGGCGCCGATCAGCGACGCGTCGATAAGGCTGGAACCGCGCAGCGACGCGTCCTGAAGGTTGGTCCTATCAAGCGATATACCCTTAAGGTTGGCGCCATCCAGCGACGCGCCCTGAAGGTTGGCGAGTCTCAGCCATGCGTCTTGAAGGCTGGCGCGCTCCATTGACGCACCCTTCAGCGAGGTACCATCCAGCGCCGCGCCCTTAAGGTTGGCAAGTTCCAGCGACGCGCTCCGAGCGTTGCTGTAGCTCAGTGACGCGCCCTGAAGGCTTGCGCTATTGAGCGACGCGCCCTGAAGGCTGGCGAATTCCAGCGACGCGCCCTGAAGCCTGGTGCCGTCCAGCGACGCGCCCTGAAGGCTGGCGTTTTCGAAGTCAACATTGCGCAAGTCAGACCGGTCAAATACTGCGCCACGTAGGTTTCGTTCGCGGAACGAAAGGGTGCGTTGACTCTCCGAGGGAACCCGAGCTTCGCCCCAGGGGATTTGATTGGAATGATCCTGATTGAATCGATTTCGAATCTTTTCAAACGCATCTTGGTCGATCAGGGTTTGATCGTCAGACAAGTCAAGTGCCCGCGCGAAGAACAAAAGTCCGGTAAGGATTCTACCTTCGGAATCGAAATCATTTGTCGCCGGAGCAATCGTGCCGAAAATGGGACCTTTCACCCACCAGAGTTCGCTATCCCTATGCGTTTTCCAGTACCGTGCCTTCAGGCCGCCGTCAGCATATTCGCCGGGGAATGTTGCGAGGAAGCAGGAAAAAACAAAAATCAACAACACCGTTACTCGTGCCAAATATGGGCGCGCTGACCGGTCCCAATCGCCGTTCTGAATTGCCGGCCAGAAAATCCAGAGGAGCCAGAGATCGACAAGCAAGGTGATCCTGTGCAGCCAGGTCACCAGTTCATCCTGATAGGGCAAAAACTTTAGTTGAATAAAAAGCAACAGAAGCACGGGCGCAATCACCAGCGTAATGACCGAGATCAGTTTCAGGAAACGCCCGGTTTCGCCACCTCTCTCCTCCGCTGTGCCGCCCAGCATTTGTACAATGACAAACGTATCGAGGCGCCGTCTTTCGGTTTTTTCTGGTTCCTGTGGAAGCCCGGAGGCCTCTAGGGCCGAGTTGAATTCCTCGATTCGCCGAGACAATCCGAGAAGGTTCAAAAGCAGATAGAAATGATTGATAAGGAAAAACACGCCCGCCACAGCGAAAAAGCCAACCAGCGGCAGGTCGATATTCAGCACGGGCAATTTGACCGGGCTTTGCAGCAACAGATCGCGGTACGTTACGGCGCCGACGGTGATGAAGAGATAGGCCAGTAGGGCGATATAGCCGAGCCACAACCCGCGGGCGCGGTTTGCAGCCGCGTTGACAGCTTCGCGTGGTGCAGAAAGATCGGGCACTTTTGGCGCGCTGTTCGCGATCCGCTGCCGCCACGGCGGTATGAAAGCTGCTTTCGGCCCGGTCATATGTTCCCCCAGGCGGGAGGCTAACAAAGCCAAGTTGTTGTGTCACGCCTTAGCAACTCTTGAGTACCGAAAAGCGAATGGTGACTCTCGGTGGGGGTGCTTAAGGCTACCCACCTATACGACTTTTCAAAAGTCTTGAGAGTACCTTGCCTTTCGTCACTCCGCCGGCGGTTGCCAGCGGCCGTCGCCCTTGCCGAGGTCGATGCGCCAGCGCTTCCAGGCTTCGACCTCGGATTTCAACCAGACGAACTTGCGGCCCCACAAGTTGAAGTTCTTCGGGAACGAGCCGCCGCGCATCAGCTCGTAAATGGTCGGCACGCCGAGTTTCGTGTCGGCGGCAACTTCCTCAATCGTCATAATCGCGGTGTCGCTTGTCAGGGCTTCCTGTTCCTGCGGCGTGAGCATTTCAGTGGTTGCGGTCATGATGATGATCTTTCACTAAAACGGATTGCGGCGGCGCTTTTGACGGCGTTGATCAGGGCCTTGGCGTCGGCCACGCCCTGGCGGTCGCCGGCGTTGTCGAATTCCTCGATCGCGTCGTCCATGTCCACAACGAAGCGGTCGACGGCCGTGCGCACGAGGGCGCGGGTGCGGCTCTGCTGTTTTTCGAAACTCATCAGACCCCTCCCGGGAAGACGGCAAAAAGGGCCTCGCCGGCGACGATGCCGACGGCGAGGCTAAGCGCCACCCGGCGGGCAATGTGATCCGCCGCGTTGTCGGATAAGCCGGGTGATGGGGAGGAAGTTTGCGCGGTGTCCGGCCAGTGGCCGAACCTCTTTTGCGCCGGGGCGTGATGCCGCGTGCGCAGGTTCTTGAACATGACGGCGACGCAGAGCACGGAAATCGCCAAAAGCGTGAAGGGCGCTGCGCCCGTCACGGTGTTGATCAGGGTCTCGGTCATTTGAACCGGGCCTTTTCTGTTTCCGGGGGCGCTTCGCCGAGCTTTGCGGCGTGATCGGCGATCGGGGCGGGACCGGTGACGGTCTTTCCGTGGGCTTCAAGTGCCGCGGCGATCCGCTTCAAGGTTTCCGGCTTGCCATAGACGACGGCGTCCTCGGGCTCGCCGGGCAGGTGCAGGCAGAGGGTTTCGACGCTCTGGCCGCTGACATGTCTTTCCGAGCCGTCGGCCTCGGTGATGATCAGGGCGCGCGTCGGGCTCTTGGCGCTTTGATAAAAGCGGATCTGCGCGGTGAGGCTTGTCATGCATTTTTCAAACGAGTCGAGTTGAATTTCGATATGCCAGACGCGCTCGTCGACCGGCCGATCGGTTGCCTTACGGAACCAGGAAACGGCCTTTTTCAGCATCTTGAAGGACGATGCGGTGTTCTGGATGCTGGCGGTCACTTGTGCGTCTCCTGAAATTCCTGCTTGCACAAACGCTAGTAAGTCGTAGTGCGGTCTTGAAACCGGGTCGCAACCTAAATTTTCGAGTGCACTACACATGAGAAGCGTTTAACTCACTAGTGAGATCAGCTTTACAAAATGAAAGCATAACTTTCATAGTGGTGCAAGTGTGAAAGTTAAGTGGCCTTGCGCATGCCCAAGTCAACGGTAAAGATGCTTGCGATTCAGGCGGGGTGCGTTGGATGGAATTCGACAGGCTTTTAATAAGCCGGGTGATCGATCGGCTTTACGAAGAAGCGCGTCAAAAAGGTGTCCGGCTAGAGCAGAGCCGGGACTTTGAGCATCTGGAGGCGTTGCTTGACGACATTCCCGAAAAGTCTCTCACAGAACATTTCCGCCGAACCCTCAACACCTATACACCTCCGCAGGCTTTCTGGCTTGGCGGTTACAATGCTTCTGGCGAACTGGTTGCGCTTGCAGCGGCGCGATTGGACGAGCTTGGTTCGTGGAGTCTTGACCGGTATTGGCGCGACTATTGGGCGCGCTGCTACCCGCACACCGATGAGTTGCGTGTACAACCTGCGGCGAAACAATATCTCTGGGCGAAGGGGGTGTCGGGGAACGTTGTTTATTTGGGCGACATGTGGGTGTCAGCCAGTCACCCCGAAAAGAAAGTGTCAGCCCCGTTTGCGAAGGTGTTGCAGTTGCTTGCGCTGCTAGAGTGGCGATTTAGCTGGTGTTATGCCTGGGTGAGGCCGGCGTTTTTGGAAACGGGATTTGCGGAAAAATGCGGCTTCACCAAAACCGCGCCCGGTATCAGATGGGCGCGCGGTCCTTCAACAATCGATGACGATCTAAAGGTAATGGCGAATTCTCAAGAAGATCTTCTTGACCTGGTCGACGCTTTAGCTTCCGAGCTTCTCGCAGGATCGAATAGCAGAAAATCCACCTGAGTCCGCTTGGCGCGGTAAACGGAAACAACACGCGCTCCGTTTTCATCCATTCAAGACCGCTGTTAAGCAGATATGTGAACCCGATCACATCATAGCGCGCTTCGCCTTTGGAAGCTTCTACGTATGATTGCCTGACGAGGTTTCGATAGTGCGGTTCGATTTCAAGCCTAGGCTGCGTCAGGCGGGGATCGGCTGCTTGCGGTACTATTTTCGCAAAGAGGCTGTCCGAACCTACAGAAACAATGTCGGGGCTGTCGGTCGGTGATCTGATAGTTTGCAGAATGACGAGTTGCGGCAAGTAGTCGACGATAGGCGAGTCCTCGCCCGGCATTACGCCTTTGGTGTCGCGCCAGAGGCGATACAGAAAAGTGGCAATATTGTCAGCGCTGCCGCTTTCCAAGTCTTCAACAGGAAGATTCAGGACGTAATTGTTTTTCATTGAAGAGTCGTCGTCCGATCGTCAGAGCGAAGCTCTTCACCTGTCGCCATTGCTGCTTCAAGAATTTTCCTGCGTAGCAGGATTGTAAGCTTTTGCCGTTCGTCGCGGTCGAGCTTCGCAATTTGGGAATGACCGAATAGTCCATGACAATAGGCCAGTGCAGCCAAAATTGCTCCCTTTTCACGCAATATGTCGAGAACTTCTTCTAACTTGTCGTTCCGGTTGTCTGGCACACTGGCAACCTTTTAATTGCGGTTTATCAGTGCTCTTCTTCGGAGCTATTTTCAAACTGTGTTTTTCTAGTCAACAACTCATTGTAGTATTTTTCAACCAGAAAATTAAAGTCATCAAATGAAGCTAAACCACCAAGTTGTGTCTGTTCGAAGTTCCTCGCCATGTCATGAGCAACCTGAAAAAGAGTGCGGTCAAGTTTTCTTCCTGGCTTGCTTGCTGATTTAGTTGTTCGGCCTTCGCCATCCGGAAACGGTTCGCCTTTACCGGTCAAAATCCAGTCGACACTGCACCCGGAGATTTCAGATATTTTCTTCAGGTTATCGTGGCTGATTCCGCTCTTCTTCGAGTCGTCGCCTGTTTCCCAATTTCCAACAGCACCGCGGCTCACAGAAAGCTTCTTTCCAAAGTCCTCTTGTGACAGCCCCAAGGCCTTGCGGATGTGTCTTATTCTTGCGCCAGTCGTTTCCATGGTTGACATCATGTCAACAATGGTTAATGCGGTCGATGAAATTATGGCTTGAATTTTCATGAAAGAAATGCTTACATTTTAATGAAGTGGAAAGCTTTACTGACATTGGACTTAAGGCCGTCCTTTCTGCCGCTAATGGGCCTTCTGCACTCTCGAGAAAGCTTAAGGGGTTGGTGACGCCGCAGGCGATCTCTCAATGGCGACGCGTTCCCGCGGAACGCGTCCTCGTTATTTCTGAAGTGACTGGAATTGCGCTGCATGTCATTCGGCCTGATCTTTATCCGGCTCCATCATCCCCGAATGATCCTGAAGCGTCATCCCCGAAAATCAGTAAAAATTCGGGGGTTGTGTTTTGACTATTCGTCGTCACACGAGCGAAGCCGAGCGCCGCGCCCTGAAAATCTCGACGCAGCGAACTGTCCAAATGTGCGGCGGGCAGGACTCCAGTTCTGTCATAACGCGCGTCCATTCCAAGACCTTGTCCGACTACGGCAACACCGGCAACGAGCGACACGCAGACGCGTTCGTTCCTGTCGACGTGTTTGCCGATCTTGTCATCGACTGTGCCGAGCGCGGTGAGGTTGCGCCGCTGCTGGAAAAGCTGTGCGAACTGGCCGGTGGGCGCTTCGTGCGCGTGCACGGGGACGGATTGCTGCAGCGAGTAGAGGCAGCAATGCGAGAGCTTGCAATATTGCGTGAGGAATTGGCTCGGGAGAGTAGCGAATGAGTTCGAACGCGAACAAGCGCTTCTACGAGTATTCAACGGACGATTTGAACAAAATGATCGAGTGCTTGAAGAAGCTGGCTGACAATAAGCGGTTGTGCGCGGAGATCGCGTTGGACGTAGCGTATCACGGCACCGGATTTTCCGACGTCTCCAGAGTCGCCGAAGGCTACCGCGAAGACGCGGCGATCCTGAACGATATCGCGAACGTGCTGACCCAACTCAAGAAAATGAGAACAGGAGGGCGGCCATGAGCCTTGCGCTCGACGACCTCGACCGGCTGGCCTGGGCGGACCTGACGGCGGACGAAAAGCGCGACGCCGTGACAGCTCAGCTGGTCGAGGGCCGGAACGTTTCCGAGGCAACCGAACTGCTGTCCGTGATTTATGGACCGATCGGTGAAAACCACGTCAACGGTATCATTACCCGTTTCGGGCTAACCGGGCTTCCAGCCGTGGTGGCGGCGCGCGAGGCGCGTGCCGAGAAGGAAAAGGCAGCCCGCGCCTCGCGTGCGCGTGCACGCACGAAAAAGGCATTGCCCGCACCAAAGCTGCCAGGCGTTCCGGCGCCCGCGATCGGCACCGGGGCGGCAGGGGTCACGATTTTCGATCTGACCGCGACGACGTGCCGGGCGCCGCTCTGGGGCGATGATGAACCCGGCGTTGCGCAAAAGTTCTACTGCGGCAAGCCGGTGGCGGCGGGCAAATCCTATTGCCCGGCTTGCCTGGAAAATCTCACGGTGCCGCTGCGCGGGTCTTCCGCTGCGGCATCCGGCGTTGCGCCAGGGTTCCTTCTGCAGCCATGGAGGCGCTGGTCATGAGCTGCTGGCCGACCAACCATCTTTCACGGGAGAATTTCGTAAGGTTAGCTTTGCTTACTTACGAAGTCCGCAATGCTTGGCGGTTGCAGATCTTGCTCCTTGGCGCCTGGGATTGGCCGGAAGAGTGCATTGAGCATGATTGCACGATCTTTCTCGTCATCCGCTTTGTCTTCCGCGACGAGGCGGACGAAGGTTTTTGCCATCACACTGCGTTGGGCGGCATCGTCGGCAAGTGTCAGATTCTGAAGCGTGAATCGACTCACCAAGCGCAATATCCAAGCGTAGCCGAGCGCCGGGATTGTGAAAATCACAAGACTTCCCCAAGGCACGGAAGTTCCTGTTGGCAGCACAGATTGTACTGTGGCTGCGAGTTGAGGAAAGTTGTTGACGCCGAGTGCAATTGGACCGGCTATCAACGCAACAAACAACGCGCCTCCGATATAGAACCACAGTTTGTGGCTTCGAGCCTTGCTGTCCCACAAGCTCATGACGTCTTGAAGTATCAGATTTTCGACAAGCTCGTTTTTCTTGCTTTCGAGCATGGATTTTCCTTCGTGCTCGATCTTATCAACTACCGATTCAGCACTCTTGATAATCCTATTATTGGCTTCTTCTTCCGCCGCTTTAATGAAATCAAGGGCCTTGCTTTGCATAATCAGCTGGTGGCTCTCGGCGGCGTTGAGGATCTCCTCCAAGCCTTTTTTGATCTGGTCAGCCAACACGGTGTTTGTGTCGTTATTGATTGCAAAGCTCGCACTCGCGGCTGGATAGAGCAAACGATATTCTGGAACTTGCTGCCGATATTCTGGCGCTATCCCCTCGATAGTAGCGCCGTTCCGGATTATGCCGCCACTGGTTTCGTAGATCACAGCGACGTAGTCGAGGCCGGTTGGTGTAAGACCTTCGCTCGCAAAATCCAGAAGCATTTTTTCGAGAGGCGCTTTTGGAAATGTTGGTTCAGTTTCAAGAGGGAAGGCAAGCAGTTTGTCTGCACTGCGCCTCAACATGAACTTTCTGTCGCTCTGAAACAACTTACTCAGGAGAAAAGACGCTGCATCCAGTGCGAGCATGTCGCCAGTTTCCCATTTTTCGCCGCTTCCGTGACCATTCAACTTCTTAAAATTTGTAACCCAAAACTCAAGATTTCTGATCATTCGGTTGTCCCCCGCACCGTGCACAACTTGACTGAATTTCCACCGATCAACAAGAGGGTCGCGCGATGCCCGCGCGGATTCAGATGATCCGGTCGAAGCCGTGGCGCGCCGACAACCCGGACGCGGTCAAGTTCGACCGGTCGACCAGGTGGGGCGATCCGTTCAAGGTCGGTGACACGCTGCCGGGTATGCCCGACCAGGCGATGGACGCGGAAGACGCCTGTCAGTGTTTTGGGATGTTCACGATCCCGACGCTGCCTGTGCACGAGCTGACGGGCAAGGACCTTACCTGCTTGTGTCCGCCCGGTGCGCCGTGCCACGCCGATTTGCTTCTGAAATACGCGAACCGGCGTAAGGCGCCTGAGCGCGAGGATCTTTGCTCATGCTAAAGACTGGCTATTTCGCGCTGAAGCGTGTCGATGCGCTTGTCGTTATCAGTCGAGTCAAACTCGGCAAGATCACTGATCACTTGCTCAGCCTTCGTGGCGCTGTTCTGCAAAATTCTGTCGTATTTGTGCTTTGTTTGCGGGTCCAAAACGACACTCGTCAAGGGAAGTCCGTTTTTTTCGATGATCGCAATAATCAACTGTTCGTATTGAATAATGTAACTGTTGAGCGCCTCAATCGACGTTCTGGTTTTGTAGTTGATGAGTGGTTCCACATTCGAGGGGATGCTAAAGGGAATGCGCTGAGCCTCTGTTATGGTTGCGTCATAGTCTTCCTCTTTTTGTTGATGAACGAAGGCTGCTTTGTTGGCCAGACTTTTGTAGCCCTGCAATTCTTCGGCAGCAGAATTTATGAAATCGCGGAACTGATAGAGCTTCTCAAGGCTTTGACCCAGCCCTTGCCGACGCTGCTCAGCGATTTGTTTCTGAACCGACACCCAGGCTACTACTGCAGCTCCTATTGTGCCTGCGACCGCGAAAGCCGCTCCAATGATCGGCTGAAACCGGCTGAAATGAAAAACTGCAAGACCAATGAAAGCGGCCGTCAGTCCTCCAAGGCAACTTGCACCGAAACAGTAAAAGTACTTCATCCAGTTGTCCCCCGTTGCAACCGCAACTTGACGAAATGCGCGGACAAGCGCAAGGCGCAGCCGCTCGCAGCGGATTTGCCGATGGAAACGGCACCACAACCAATGGGGAAGGCGGCGTGATGTCATTTGCCTTTCAAAACATCAGTGATGCTGGGTGGGCTAATGTCTTCACTTGTCGTTCCAGGCAAGGGTCTGAACAAAGCCGACAAAATGATTGCTCTATCTTCAGGATCCTTGATTGCGTCCTCGGAAACCAAGCGCACATAAGTTTCCGCCATCACGCGCCGCAATTGCGCGTCGTCAGCGAGCATCATGTTCTGAATAGTAAACCTGCTAAGGAGGCGAAGGACCCAAGCCACGCCGAGCACTGGTATCAAAATGAGGACGACGGCTCCAAACACGTGCCCTTGAAAGAGCGGCTCAAGTCTCAAAATCTCGCTAGAAATGATATTCCAATAGACTATCGGAAACCCGATGGCCGCGACTACCAAGAACGAAAAAAGAGACGCTGTGACAAAGAACAACCGTCTATGCGCGCCAGCCTTTTCGTTCCAGAGTTCGTATGCCTTTTTTACAACAAGTGTCGCACCCGCTTCGCGTTTGTATTTTTCAATTTCACTTCTTGCGCTTTCAACGACGTTCGCGCGTTCTGCCTCAAGCTGATCAGCTATCTTTCCGAAGTGCTCCGCTCGGCCATCTTCCAGCATCGTGAGCTCGTCCTTGACGGCACCTGCAAGAGTATTCATGTGCTCGTCACGGAACGCCTTGGATTGCTCATCGAATATGCGAATAGTCTCTTTAACTTTCATATTTTCGTTCTGGACGAGTGTCGAAAAATCCTCCTTAGCGAGTGCGAGTTCATCATCCAGGGAGGGCGCGCTTTCAAGAGCGTCAAGGCGTTTGGAGATGGCAGCCAGTTGCAATCTCAGTGTGCTGCGCTCGCTCTCAGCGTCATGGTTTTGTGGGTGCGGGCCTATCTGACCATCACGTTGATTGTCAATGTAACTAGGTTCTTCTATAGTTCTGATGATACTATTTGCAATACTTCCATAATGTTCTACTATTTCTCTGAAATATTGATTTGTATATGTCTCCATTGGTTGGCTCAAATCAAATTCTTCGAAATTAAAAATTGGTATTCTTGTAGCGCTCTTTCCGGGATTGTCGATAAAATATACTTTATTATCGCGCAATTTTATTTCGTTGCTGCGCGCTTCTTGCAGGATGTAATTCGCAATAATAGCGGTCAGTTGCACGTATTGGTCGTGACTGGAAACCCGAAATCCTTTGATTTTGTTGTAATTAAATTCAACTGCAAACTTTTCAAAAAAACCAATATAGTTATTCTCAAGAAAATTTATGACATTTTCTTGGGTTTCTACTTTACTACTCCTTTGTGTTCTAGGAACATTTTTAACTGTGAGATCGGTTGTGATCCGTGTCATTTGAGGCTCACCCCAGGTCGGTATCGTGAGAAGTTTAATTCGCTCACGCTTGAGTTGCATAACTTGGCGAAAATCGCGAACAAGCGCAAGAAGACAGAGTTCTCGCGAAAAAGGTGTGCACAGGCCCGCAACCGAAGGGTAGCGGCATGAGCGCGCGCGCGGAACAATGGGTCGAAGCGCAGGCGGATGCGCTGTGCCTGCCGACACCATGTCAGCGCTGGTCCGTCTTGGAGGCTTTGGCGAAGCGCCACGAAGATGGGCCGTTGACATTACCTACACAAACGCTTGCGGATGATCTTGGTTGCCATCCTGTGCATTTGTGGGGTCCGCTCTGGGCGCTGCATTGGCTGCGGCTGATTCATGCCAGCAACATCGGCGGACTGATGACGGTCACGTTCGCCTTCGATTTTCCCGATGTCACAACGGCTCATAGTTCCGCGTCGCCGCAACCCGAGGAGGCGGCGGAATGAGGGCGCCACGGCTTTCAATTATCCCGGCGCGTGCCGCCACAGATCCGGAGTTGAAGCCGCGCGATTTGCAGGTGCTGTGCGTGCTCGGCCGTCATACGGACGAGCTTGGTTGGTGCCGTCGCTCACAGGTAAAGATGGCACGTGAGATGGATTGTGCGCGTTCTACGGTTCAGGCAGCCATCGGTCGGCTGACGCGGCAAGGCTATTTGGAGCAATTTCATCAAGAGACGGATAGCGGTCGGGATAGCTCGCACCTCTATCGCGTGATCTTGGACCCGGTACACGAGGATGTTTCGACTGTTCAACTGGTGGATACAGACCGGGACGACGACGTCGCGCTCCGTGAAACATCGTCAAAATTAGCGTGCCGGTCAGTCGGCACCCCTGCCGATATATCGGCACCCCCTGCCGGTCCAGAGTCGGCACCCCCTGCCGGTCCAGAGTCGGCACCCCCTGCCGGTCCAGAGTCGGCACCTATGTTAACGACCCCTCTTAACGACCCCTTGTTAATAGAGAGAGAGGGCGCACGCGAGCGCGACGAAGAAAGCGCGGGCTTGCCGGCTGTGAAACATCTACCTGCTGCGAAAGCGAACCGGATCTTCAATTCTTTGGTCGAGGGCTGGCCTGGAAACAGGGGGAGTTCGCTGCGAAATGCAATCCGCGAATTTGAGAAGTTGACGCCAGACGAACAGCTTGAAGCTCTTGAAAGGCGGGATGACTGGATCGCGCTTTTGAGATCGCAGAGCAAAGATCATTTCCCGGCGCCATCTTCTTATCTCGCCGAAAAACTTTGGATGGAGGCTCCCAAAGACTTCGGGAAGGCGGAGCAGGGCGGGGAGGTGGAAGCAGCGCCACCTTTCGGCAAAGCATGGGGTGCGGTGCGGCTCGCAAAACTGCTGCAAGAGCCCAAGGGACCGCCGCCGAAACTCACCATGACGCAGGAGCGGCTTGTTGCAAATGGGTTGTACAGCCGGGACGAGCTGCTTCGCGAAAAGCGGGCCAAAGAAGGCTGGCCGCAGGTCAACACGATGCACGAACGGGCTGTTCAACGGCACCTCGGCGTTCAGGCCGATCCATCATTGGCTCCGCTGTTGGAGCTGTTCGGCAAGGTCGCGAATGGCTCTAACCTTTGGCAGGCTTGGAAGGTGTTGCACGCAGAGCGTGGATGGCCGTGGTTCGGCGAAGATCGGGATTGTCCGGACTGGGTCTGGATGCCGACAACAACAGATCCGCCGGGCGTTCACTCGAGCAATTTGGAAGCTGTGCGGGCGGCAATGGCCCGCTTCGAAACCGAATACGAGACGAACACACGAAAGCAGGCCGCAGAATGAGCCAGATTGGAACCATCCCTGTGACCGCGGCCCTCAAGCAGGACTACGCCTTGATGCATGCGTTGGTCGGCGTGCGTTCGCTCGACTGGATCGTCATCCTGACCAATCCCGCGTGCGAAGAGCGCGCCATGAAGAGCCTGGCTTCAGCCGGGTTGATCACCTACCGGCCAATGGAACCCGTCACGCGCAGGCGCAGGCGCGCGAGCAAGACGATTGATGCGAGTCGGCCGTTCTTTCCCCGGTATCTGTTCGTTGCGTTGGACAGATCTGCCAGCCAATACGCCGAAACGGTGCGCGAGTGCGACGGTGTGGAAAACATTTTGACCTTCCATTTCGACAAGCGCCCGCATGTTGTGCCGGCGCGCGAAATGAGGGCGATCATGGAAGCGGCATGGAAGGCGCAGACGGATCAGGAATATCAAGTTCCTCAGTCATTTAGCATCGGCGAGCAGATCCATATCACGACACCGCACTACCAGAGGCTTGAGGCGTTTGTGAGCGGTTATCACGAAGCGAAAGGCATGGTGACAGCCGAGGCGGACATGATGGGGCAGTCGGTGCGTTTGCTCGTTCCGGTTGACAAATGCCAGAAGGTGAGATGAGTATCTGCGCTTAGGACGACTCCTACGGATCTCTAGGGCCTGGGCTGGCACTGGCCGCCACACCAAACAGAGCGAACCTAGACGGGGAACCCAGTCAACAGATACGCCGGAAAGGCGGAGTTGGCACGATGGGGTTCTATTGGGTGGCGTAGTCAGACAACGATTTCTGAACGATGAGTTTGAGGCTTGATCTGATGGTTATCACCGCGTTGCGCACTGCAGTAGTCTTCTCTAAATTGAAAAACTGTAGGATCAATACCTAAAAAACTTGAACAATCGCTCCATTACTCTGACGCCCTTGTCCAATAGAATGTGTCTAACGACGCTAATTTAATTAACTTGTACAGCGCCAATTGTGGCGCCTATGTGAGAATTCAAGAGTGGAGATTTAACTGAGCTTATTTGCGTCACTTAAGTTGCCGAGAGTTACCCTCGACGCGTTACAACAAAACAAAGACCTTCTTCTGCACGGTATTCAGTTTCTTCAACACTGTAAGACCTAATAAAGCCAGAAACATATATTCGCCCATTTGTCACATCTTTCTCCGCAAGATCTACTTCAACTATCTCTAACTTCGAAACAATTCCAATCTTTTCGCCGTGTTTTGAAAGAATCTCAAAGCAAAAGCAAGGCGGCACAAAAGACCGAACTCCATTGTCAAATACTCGGACACTTTCCAGTCTTTCACCATCTTCCATTTTCAGAATACTCAGTATCCGGGCATTTCTCGCTAAGTAGAATTGCCTTCTTATCAATGTCGCACCCACAAAGCTCGCAAACATATTGAGATTTCATGAGCGCATACATTCCCGTTCGTGGAGCGGTTCTACGATGCGGGCACGAACGACAAGTTTTCAGTCGAAGCTTAACTATTTCTTTCGATGCAAACCTAGCGCCTGATGCAATCCACTTAAGTGCTGCCTTTGCTGATGATCCAAATAGGGCGGAATCGCGTCTAACAGTTTCGTGCCATGATTGAAGAGCCGATGCTTCACTTTGCACGAGTAGATCAAACAAAAACGAGTCTCCCGCAGTTGTCACTAAATGATGCAGAAACAATGGTTCGGTGGCAGCTTTCGCTACGACACTAATCGGGAGTGCCTCGGAAGGCACTCCGCAGTTCTCTGCGATCTTATCTCTGAGGCGGTCTAGTTCGCCGTTGATCGCATGCATGTCTTTATCCAGCGCAGCCTGGTCGACCAGACAGGCTCACCGCGGCGTGATAGGTGGCAATTCGACATGCGCCGGGTGGGTGTGTGCATCCTGCGTTTCCGCCTGGTGGATTAGGATCATTAGGTACGCCGAAGAAGTTTGCCAACTGATCAATCGCCTCATCCGACACCGTGATGTAGTATTCTCCAAACCAAACTCGGCGCATGATTGTGCGAACGGCGTGGTAGTCCGATTGACCCTCGCAAGTTAGGCCGCCAGGGAATGTTGGGGGGCCCCCATAGTGGTGCGCCAACTCATGCGCAATTACTAATGCGATTCCTTCAAGTTCCATTGCGAAGTGACGCACAAGCCCTCCGAGTATGGCTATGTTGCGCACGCCATTTTGAACCCACGCAAAGGCATTCACGTTATCGTCGGTCCAGTCGAAATGGTAAATTACGTTGGGATAGTATGTCCTATGATGTGTCAATAGGTATTCAGTCCACTCTCGCGCCTGAGGATCATTCCATGGCCGTTTTGGTTCAAGGGCTTTAGCTTTTGCTTCCTTCGCAGAAATAAACTCATGCGCATATTCAGGAATCGAAAGACGTAAATTGCTCGCAGAAACAAATGCCGGTTTGGCTGTATCCGCTTCCTCTTTTATATTTATAGTTGTGATTGTTAGTTTTTCGATTTCCTCAGGTTCGTGGAGACAAGCATCTCCATACGCTGCAACATACTCAGGAGATCCAACAACAGGCAAATTGTCGTGGTCCTTTACGAACCCTTCTCTGAGTTCTTCACTCAGCGCGGAAATTTGAACAATGTAGTCGGCGCTAACGACGCCGTTTGTATTGAGAAGATGACCCGACAAATTTTTGTCAGGAAGTTCTTTGCGTGTTGCGATATGATGAAATCCTGCGGTGTATTCTCCGACGTGCACTGAACGGACCGGAACGGGCTCGCCATCTGGAGACGAGAGTTCGTCACCAACAACAAGCCTGTCAGCTCTTTTGAGTGTCTTGTCGGCCATAAGGAACACGTGATCGCTAGTAACTGCCAGGAAGCGATCTTCGTAAACTAGCAATACGGTGTAAGGTTGACGTGATGCGCCTGTCGTTCCTTGACTAAACTCGACAGGCTGCTCAGCCCAATTGAGGTCCTTACCAGCAGCAAACACTGTTCCACCTGTTTCTATCTTCTCAATAGCTTCAAACGCGTTCGTTCCGATCTGAACAGGTGTGCCAAAAGCGAGGCATGAGCATGAGCAAGTGCAAGGTCCGTTAGCGTCTTTGGTCAAAACTGGATATCCAGCGGGCAATCCGTTCTGGACGCAAACCTGATAGATTTCTGGATCTGCCCCGCTGCAGTGAGCTGCTAAACATTGTCGGATCGCCATCTTAATTCCTCCATGCTAGATTGAACTGTTTCTTTTCACCTCAGCAAATACAATTACAGGGCTCGTTGTTTTCTTTCGCGAGAATTGGGTCTACCGGCGACGCTGCTTTCTTCGCATGTTCTTGATATCTCGAGATTAATGTCCGCAAATAATCGAGATGAACGGTAGTAGCGCATACTAGTTTCTAAGCAACATCGCACGGTAAATTTTAGATCAAGGGCGTTCGTTCCCACGCTAAATCGTAACCCGGTGAATGCATGTCCTTTTGGGCAAGCTAGTTCAATGGAAAGGTCAATATATTCTGTCGAGTTACACTGAGAATAATTCGAGTACACAATTTGAGAGTGCGAACTTGCAGGAATTAGCGGTAATGTAACGCTAAGAATAAAGAATGAGAGTCTTTGAAAGAAATAAAACATGATTACTTGAATTACTCTTTGTAAGAAACACTCTAAATTACAATAAAGTATACTATCATAGATTGTGGCAGGAAAAAAAGAAAAAAATAATTATCGGCGAAAAAGTTCGTTTTTGTGGCTATCCGCATGGTGCTATTGTGCAAGAAGATCAACGTATTGAGAGCCTTGGTCTAAAACCTAAAGGGCATCGAAATGCTTTTGGCCGATCATGAGAGTGGACGTTAGTTGCTGTTTGACGAACGGGCAGACTATTTTCACTACGGAAGTGCGCTACCGGGCAGCTCAAAGGCAACTTATCGCTGACAGATACGCATGTTCAATTTCCGTGGACAGCATAAGCGCTTGCAGTCCGGTGGGCGTACTCGGGAACCAAAAATAGTTTGAGCCAAAGAAACAAACTGAAGGCAGAATTGTTTTACTTGTAAAGCTGCAACTCGAGCCTTTTCATTCGCCCTCTTGGGACCGTATCGCGCCAAATCGAAGACGAGGTGCCTGAGCATATATGATCGCCAGTTTGCGCCAAGGTTCAAAGCTTTTGTCCCACACCGATATGGGCTCTTTCGTTCCCGCACGATCGCGGGTCCTTCCCACAACTGAACTTAATGCGGGGGGACTGAGCGCGTTTGTTCGGCAGATGGATGGACTTTTCGCAGGGTTGACGAGGTTGACGCGGTTGACGTTCGGGCGGGCGACAGGTTGACGATGACGGTTGATACCATTGAGGAAATCACTCCCGACGTCTGGGTTTCGATCGCCGAGCTTGCTCGGCTCAACGGAGTTTCGAAACAGGCCGTCTCGAAGCGGGTGAAGAAATTCCTCGACGAGGGTCTGCTGACGGTTCGCCAACAGGGCCGGGAGCGGCACGTCAATGCGGCGGTCTATTCCCGCTTGATCAAGGATACGACCGACCCGGCGCAACACCTGAGGAACCCGGGTGTGGCCCTGTCGAGCGGCGCGGTCCCGGAGGCGGAACCGGCACCGGACATGGACTTGCCCCTGGCCGATCCGGCGGAGGACCAGGTCGAGGACGGCAACGACAAAGGCGCGCCGAAACAGGGTTCCTACAACGCGGCCAAGGCAAAGAAGGCCGAGATCGACGCCGAGATCGCCTATCTCGATTTTCAGGAACGCGTCGGCAAGCTGGTGTCGAAGGATGCGGCCGACTCCAAGCTTTTCGAGTTCTTCAGGCGGGTGCGTGACCGCATGCTCGGGCTGCCGGCAACCTGCGCCGACGGTCTTGCGGCCGCACCGGATGCCCGCGCTATCAGGGTTTCGCTGACCGAGGAGATCCGGAAGGCACTCGACGAGGTCGCCCGCGATTTCGAAGGCGAAGACAGCGACCCCGATGCAGAAGATTAGGCAGCTGACCGAACGGCTGCTGAAAAGCAACCTTGTGGGGCTCGCGGTGTCCGCGGCAAAAGCCATCCGGCCCGACGAACGCATGAAGGTCTCCGAGTGGGCCGAGGAGCACAGGGAGTTTCCCGACGGTTCGGCACTGCCGGGCAAATGGCGCAACAGCACCGCGCCCTATCTCGTCGAGCCGATGGACCGGTTGTCACCGGACGATCCGATTCCGGAAGTGGTCCTGATCAAAGCGGCTCAATCAGGCGGATCAGCGATTGCCGAGAACTGGATCGGCTTCATCATGCACATGGCGGCCGCGCCGATCATGTACATTCAGGCAACGATCCAGGCAGCGCTGGACTGGAAAGAGGAAAAACTCAACGAGACGATCGAGGCGACCGATGTCCTGAACCCGGAAAAGGGCGGCGTCGTCACGCCGGTCAAGGCGAAAACCAAGGGGTCGACCTCCAAGCGCCTCCGGTTCAAGGGCGGGTTTCTCCTGTTTGGCGGCGCCAACTCGGCCGCATCCCTTCGCCAGCACTCGATCCGGTTCATGGTGCGGGACGATACCTCCGCCTGGACCGACAGCGCTGACGGTGAGGGTGATCCGGACAAGCTCTCCGAGCAACGTCTCAAGACGTACAAGGCTTTCGGGCTTTCGAAGTCGTTCGATGTGTCGACACCGACATTCAAGGGCGAGAACATCGACAAGAAGTACGAGGCCAGCGACCGGCGCCGCTACTACATGGCGTGCAAAGCCTGCGGTGCCCTCAACGATTGGGACTGGAAGGACGTTATCCGCAACGACGAACCGCCGTTCCGGTGTCATGTCAAATGCGGGGCTTGTGAGGCCGAGCACTTTGAGGCCGACAAGCGTTTCATGCAGGATCCAGAAAACGGCGCCTGCTGGGTTCCGACTGTCCCGGACGAGAACGGCGAGCTTCCCCTCCCTGTTCTTACGCCGCAAGAGGCGAAGCGATGGCGAGACCGGCCGCTAAACGTTTACCGGACCGGATATCACCTGACCGGGTTCATGTCCCGGTTTGAAATGTGGGATGAACTGGCCCGCCTTGAAGTTGAGGCCGGCGACGATCCGGAGATGGTCAAGCCGTTCGTCAACACCGGTCTCGGCCACTCCTACGAGGCGAAAGGCGATGCGCCGCCTTGGGAGACATTGTCCGCAAGGCGAGAGGCCGACTGGCAACGCGGTGCCGCTCCGGCTGGCGTTCTGTTTGTCACGCTCGCCGTCGACGTTCAAAAGACCGGTCTCTACTGGGAGCGGGTTGGTTGGGGACCGAACAAGGAAAGCTGGACGATCGATTACGGATTTCTCGCGGGCGACACCGATGTAGCGCTTGACGGGGCCTGGCCGAAACTTGACCAGGTTGTCGATGGGGGATGTGTCCATGCCTGCGGCACGAGGATCAGCGACGACTGGATCGGCGTCGACTGTGCGTATCACTCAGAGGCTGTTTATGCCTGGACCAAGCGCCGCTCGAATGCCCTGAACCTGCGTGGTGTCGACGGTTGGACGAAACTGCCGATTCACAGGGCGGAAAGCCCAGAAGTCCGCAAATCTGGTCTTTCCGCCGGCAAGGCCAGAAAGTTCGGTGCCAGGGTCTGGCTGGTCGGAACCTACGGCATCAAGTCAACATTGATGACGCTGCTGGGACGCAGCCTCGGCGAAAGCGCGGAAGTCCCGCTCGGTTACAGCCACTTTCCGGCGAACGTGGAAGACGAATACTTCAAGCACCTCGTCTCTGAGTATGTCGTCGTCGAAAAGGGCCGCAACGGGCCGACGCGCACCTGGAAGGCGAGCGGACCGAACCACTGGCTTGATTGCCGCGTCTACAACTGGGCGCTGACGCATTACGCCACCTTATGGAACTGGACCGATGAGAAGTGGTCCGAACGTGCCGCCTATTACACCGATCTTGCTGCAACAACCGGCGATCTTTTTGCCCCGCAAACCGTGGCGGCCGTTGCAGCGGCTCCGGTTCGACAAGAGCCGAAAGTGACCCAAACCGAACCGGCTGAAAAGTCGCAACCACTCGACGATGGCCTCGACGCCCTCGCACGCCTGAACAAGTGAGTTTCCATGGCAACACAAGCTGAACTTGAAGCGCAGATCGCGAGCCTTGAAGCCGTAAAACTTGCGATCCTGTCCGGCACCAAAAGGTCGGAAGTCACCGGATCTCAGGGCGGCGGCGTCAAGTACCAGATGGCGAGCGTTCCTGAAATCAATCAGGAGATCGCGCGCCTGAAAGTCCAGCTCGCCGCAATGACTGGTGAGCGGTCCGGCGTCGGCCCGGTCATTGCAACCTTTGGAGGTCAGGGATGAAACCCAAAGTGCGGGTCAAGGCCGGCGACGTCACGGGCGTGTCCGCGCGTCCTGCCAACCAGGCGGCAGCTGATGACCTTTACGCGACCTATTCCAAGGACCCGCAGGGCCTGAGAAACTGGACACCGGGCCTTAGGTCCGCCGATGCGGACTGGCTTCCGCGTCGTGACATGGCCGTTGCCCGAACGCGCGACCTCGATCGCTCGAATCCGTGGATTTCCTCTGGTGTCGATCGACAGGTCGACATGCTTGTCGGCGGCACCTTCCGGCTGAACTCCAAACCATCCGCTAAGATGCTCGGCATAAGCCAGGATGAAGCCGACCAGCTGGGCGAGGATATCCAGGCTGCCATGACATCGTGGGGCGATGATCCGATTTTCCGGTGCGACGCGGAGCGCTCGTTAAACTTCACCGGGATCATGGGATTGCTCGCGCGGGAATTCGTTGCCGGCGAAGGCCTGGCGGTGCTGCGCTGGATTGAAGAGGCGGGACGTGAGTTCGCAACGGCGGTTCATATCGTCGACCCGGACCGGCTGACGAACCCGAACAACAAGATGGACACGGCGACCCTGCGTGCAGGCGTCGAAACCAACCAGGACGGGGCGCCGATCGCCTATCATATCCGCAAGGCGCACCCGTCGGACGTTTTCAGCTACGGCGCTAATTCCTGGACGTGGGAACGGTTCCCGAGATGGGACCCGATCGGCGATTGGCAACGGCCGAAGGTCCTGCACGTCTTTGACAAGCGGCGCGCCGGCCAGACGCGCGGGATTTCGCGCCTGGTCAGCAATCTTGCCGGTCAAAAGATGCTTGCAGGCTATTCGCAGTCAGAATTGCAGGCCGCTGTCCTCAATTCTTCCGTCGTCGGGGCGATTTATACCCAGCTCGGCGCGGAATATGCGGCCGAGGCCATCGGCACGGCGGACACGAGTACCGATTGGGGCAAATTCAACTCAAGCCGCGGCCGTTTTTACGACCAATCGAGCCGGATCATGGACGAAAACCGTTTCGTGACCCTGTTTCCGACCGATCGGCTGGACATGAACACACAGCCACGCCAGACGGCGGGCTTTCCGGCCTTCATGGAGGTGTTCTTGAGGGCGCTCGCTGCCTCGCTCGGCGTTTCTTATGAGCAGTTGTCCATGGACTGGTCGAAAACCAATTATTCGTCCGCCAGGGCGGCACTGAACGAGGTTTGGCGCGGAATTTCGCGTTTGCGCAGCATTCTTGTCTCCGGGGCGGCAAATCTGATCTTTGCGGCCGTTTTGGAAGAAGCGCTCGACCGCGGCATCGTGGTGCCTCCCGCCAATGCGAAGAGTTTTTACGAAGCGCCGGCCGGATACCTGCGCGGCGACTGGATCGGCCCGGGCCGCGGCTATATCGACCCGGTCAAGGAAGCGCAGGCGGCAATCCTGCGCATGAAGGCCCGTCTCACGACGCTTGAGCGCGAAACCGCAGAGCAGGGTGGAGACTGGGAGCAGAACCTCGATCAGTTCGGCCGCGAGGAGGCGGCATTTGCCGATCGGGGTCTTGACGGACCGTCGCAGGACACCGGGACGGGGGCAGGGCCGTCCAACCAGCAAGACGCGCCGGACGACGATGACAAGAGGAGCGCCGCATGAACGGATTGGATCTCTCGTGCCTGAACGGTGCTTATGTCTCGCTCCTGGAAGGTCGGGAACCCGGCCTCGTCGAGGCCGTGCTCCGTGCGCGCTCGCATCCGCGTGACGACGCCGGTGTTTGCTGGATCGAGGACAGCCACGGCAACCAGCTTTACGAGGTAATCGACGGTGTGGCGGTGATCGGAATTTACGGGTCGCTGGTGCCGGTTCTGTCGTTTCATGGCAGTGAATACATCACGGGTTACAACTGCATTCGGATCGCGGCCGCGACCGCACTCGCCGACCCTGACGTCAAGGCGATTGCCTATGACGTCTCCAGTCCGGGGGGATATGTCAGCGGGTGTTTCGAACTGGCCGAGTTCCTGCGCGAAGTCAGCGCGGAAAAGCCGACTATGGCGATCGTCCGCGATCTTTGCGCCAGTGCCGCCTATGCACTTTCCAGCACTGCCGAAATCATGACCGTCCCGCAGACCGGTGCCGTCGGTTCGATTGGCGTTGTCCGCATGCATGGCGACTTCTCGAAGATGTTCAAGGACTGGGGCATCGATATCACGCTGATCCATTCCGGTGCGCGAAAGGTCGACGGGACGCCTTATCGCCCCCTTCCGGAGGATGTCGAGGCTAAGTGGCAGACGACCGTTGACGCTTATCGCCGCCTCTTTGCCGATCACGTGTCGGCGGGGCGGGGCATCGACCTTGAAACCGTCATGAATACCGAGGCCGAGCTCTATGACGGCCCCGTGAACCTCATTCAGGCCAGAGATCTCGGCCTGATCGACCAGATCATGTCACCGGACCAGGCGTTTGCCGCCCTGGTCGCATCCCTTTCGGCATGAGCTGACCTTCAACCCAAGGAGTACCCCATGGCAACAGGAAAAGGTAACGGCCTGGCTCACCTGAAAGGGAAGCCGGCGCCGGCAACCGCGTCTGACTCAGAGGCTGCGGAAGACGACGAAGAGGACGAGGACGAAATGACCGGGTCCGAGGACGAGGATCAGGCTGCTGAGGAAGCAGATGCTGAAAGCAATGCTGAGGACGGCGACGACGAGGACGAAGCGAAAGCCGCATCGTCCAACATCGAGGCCGGTTTCGCCTTGATGCGGTCGCCGGAGGCCAAAGGCCGCGAAAAGCTCGCGACTGAACTTGCCGAGGACGTCGCAAAAGGCAGCATGTCTCTTGATCGTGCCAAATCGATCCTGAAGTCCGGCGGCAAGGGGTCTTCCCTGTCGCAAGCCATGTCCGGCCGGGACAAGTCACCCGGCCAGGACGCCGCTGCCTCTGAGGCTTCCAGCTTCAAAGGCAAGGATGCTTCGCTTGTCGCAACAGCGACCAAGATGAAAGACGCGCGCGCCCGGCGGTAACGGGCGCACTCGGACCGGCCTCGCCGGATTCATCATCCCTAAAATCGGAGGGCCAAAATGGTCACTGCAACCCACCAGCCCGGCGGTCTGATCGTCGGGGACTTCCCTGTTGCGATTCGTCACGTGACGATCCTGTCGGGGCAGAACCTTACACGCGGCTCCGTCCTCGGACGTGTGACCGCATCTGACAAGTACATCGAATCGTTGTCCGCCGCTGGCGACGGTTCCGACACACCGGCGGCAATCCTTGCGGATGATGTCGATGCGAGTGCCGGCGATGTCATCGCTGCGGCTTACTTCGCCGGCGAATTCGCCGCCGATCAGATGAGCTTCGGCACCGGCCATGATGCGGCAAGCGTTGAAACCGCGCTCCGCCTCGCCAACGCACCGATGTTCGTCCGGACACGGGTCTAAGTTCCGCGCCGCAGCGCGGTCTTTTCATTCTCTCCAATCAGGAAAGGTATCCAAATGGATCCGCTCTACTCCACGACTGCGCTGCAGGCGGTGCTTCCGACGCTTGACCGTCCGACTGCCTGGCTGCGCGACACCATCTTCACCAATGGCATCCAGTTCACCACGTCAGAGATTGCCTTCGACAAGGTTGCCAAGCGCCGCAAGATCGCGCCGTTTGTCTCGCCCAACGTCGCCGGCAAGGCCCGCCGCGCCCGCGGCCGTTCGGTCGAGACCTTTGAGCCCCCCTATGTCAAGCCAAAGGACGAGCTTTCACCGGACGAGAACTTTGTCCGGCTTGCCGGCGAGGACTTCAACGGAGAGCTGGCTCCCGAGGAGCGCTTTGACCGCAACGCGATCCAGAAGCTGGCCGACCAGGACAACGAGATCACCCGCCGTGAGGAATGGATGTGCTCGCAAATCCTGCAGACCGGCGCTGTTGTCTGCCAGGGTGAAGACTTCCCGTCGCAGACCGTTGATTTCGGGCGCGATGCGTCCTTGACGGTTCAATTGACCGGTGCTGACCGCTGGGGCGAAACCGGCGTCTACGTCAAGCGGAACATCCGCGCCTGGGCGACGGAAATCGCGGTATTGTCTGGCGGCAACGCCGGCGATGTGGTGATGGGCGCCGAAGCGGCGGAACTCTTTACGTCCGACTCCGAAGTCAAGGAGATCCTGGACAATCGCCGCCAGGCGAGCGGGCGCATGGAACTCGGACCGGTCGCAACCGGCTCCGAGGACATGGTTGCCGCCTATCTCGGGTCGATCGCCGAATTCGATTTCTGGCAGTACACGCAGAAATTCGAAGATGAGGACGGCACGATCCTTGATTTCTGGCCGAGCTATGGTGTCCTGACCATCAGCCGACCGACCTTTGCCGGCAACATGTGCCACGGCGCCATCAAAGATAACCGGTCCCTGCGCGCAATGAGCCGGTTCCCGAAGACCTGGTCGCAGGAAGATCCTTCCGTAGACTTCATGATGACGCAATCCGCACCGCTTCCGGTGCCGGGTGAAATCAACGCGTCCAAGTTCGTCCTGGTCCGCTGACCACCGACTGAGCGCAACCTGAAACGCCGGGTGGCGGCAATCGCCGCCGCCCTTTTTCAACGGAGATTTTCAACACATGGCCAGAAAGAGAAAGATTTGCCTGCCGATCACGGTGGTTGCAGGCGGCAAGACCTACGCGCCGGGCGAACCCGTTCCGATCGACGCAGAGGAAGCCGAGGAACTGATTGCGCGCCACGGCGAAGTCGAGCCAAACGGCAAGCCGGTCAAAGAGCCGGCGAGACCGAAGGGCAAGGCCCTGGAAGAGGCGATCGCTTCGGTGTTCAAGGATCTTGATCCGGAGAACGAGGATCATTTCACCAAAAGCGGCAAGCCTGTCGTCGGTGAGATTGAAAAACGCCTCGGTTTTGACGTGACCCCGGAAGAACGCGACGCGGTCTGGGCGAAACACAGTCAGACATCGACCGCGCCCGCCGCGTGATCTGACGCATGAGCGTGTTCGATAAAGAGGTCGTCGATGCCGAGTTCGAAGTGCTTGGCGTCGACGGTTTTTACGGTGAAACGCCCTGCAAGCTCCTGTTCGAGAGCGATGACGACACCGGTGTCGACATGCTGGAAAATTCTCGGCCTGTCGGGCGCATGACTGTCATTCTGGTCCGCGACAGTGAAGTGACACCGGCAGAGGGCGGAAGCTTCACCGTAGGCAGCGAGACGCAGTGCATTGTCGGCAAGCCGACATTCAAGGACACGTCCAGGCTGGTCTGGCGCTGCCGTGTGGTGCTTTAAATGCCCGATCTGAAACTTGCCATCGTCGGCGATCTGCAAAAGGAACTCGACCGGCAAACCGCCGAAGTCGCGGGCGCGATCTATGAAGCGACCGACGACGTCGCGATGACCGTGAAGAAGCGGTTCCGGCAGCAGGTACTCTCCGCTGGACTGGGGAACCGTCTCTCGAAGACGTGGCGCCATAAAACGTTTCCGGGCCGCAATGTCATGACGCTGGAGCCTGCAGCGCTCATTTGGTCGAAGGCGCCACATATCGTTTCTGCGTTTTCGTCTGGCAACCCCATCCGCTCGACCAGGCCGGCAGGGTTTCTTGCAGTTCCAACGGACTTCGCGCCGGCAACCCGAAAGCGTGGTGCGCGGGGGCGGCGCATGTCGATGGAAGACTTTCTCGAAACATTCGGCACGGACAGCCTCAAGGTTTTTCCCAAGCCGGGCAGCGGGAACCGGGTTTTCTACGCGATAGCCGAAAAGGGCTTCAGGCGATCGGGTGGCCAGCGGCGGCGGTCCCGGATCGTGAAGCAGGGCGGTCGCGTGAAGTCTCAGCCTGTCCTGATGTATGTGCTCGTCAAACAGGTTCGGCTGGCAAAGCGCTTCGATATTGATTCCGTCGCAGCAATCGCCGAGCGGTTCTATGTCGAAAGGGTTGTGGCGGGAATTTCAAAGAGGCTTGGTCAATGAACTCGGACACAGCTTTGACAGCCCTCCAGTCAGTCCTGACGACACTCGCCAGGTCCGAGACCGCCGTGCCTACAGTGCACCGGAACGAACCGCTCGAAAAGATGCTTGAGGACCTCGACCGTGGTGCGAAGGGCTTCGCGAACCTGATCGACGGAGACATCCGCATCGACAACATCCTGATCGGCGACGGGCCGGTCTATGAGCTGACGCTCTTGCCGCAGCTCGAAATCATTGTTCAGGGAAATAGCGATGCAGAGCGTCGCGCCGCGCTCTCAGCGATCGTCGACACCATTGCTACGGCGATCGATGCAGACCCGACGCTCGCGAATGCCTGCGAGGACAGCCGTGTTGCCGGCATCACACGCAGCGGGCTTGTGACCGACGGTGTTCCCAACCTTGCCGGGCTCATTGTCGCCCTGGAGGTCGAGATCACCTCGAACCAATCTTTCTAGCCACTCAAAAGGTGAGACATGACCGCGAAACGAACACCGGCCGCGCCGAAGGCGGGCCACTTTGTGCTGCTTGAGGACCACGACGGCCACCGCCGCGGAAAAATCCTCTGGCTTGAGCCGGACCAAATCAAGGAGCTCAAGGGCAAGATCCGTCCGGCCACCGAAATCGACAAGTCCATTGCCGCGGTAAGCGGCTGATCCAAAGGAGCATCCCATGGCAACGTCAGCCAAACCTCGCGGCAAAACCGCAAACCTTCTGTTCGGCACGCAATCAGCCTTCGACACGCCGGCGACCGGCAACTATATCAAAACGTTTTTCTATTCGGAAAACCTCGGCGAGTCCGAGCCGTTCGAGGAAAACCCGCTGATTGGCCTGGAGCGGAACAACAACCGCGATGCCACCGAACCGCAGCCGGGTCTTTTGACCGCCGCCGGCGATATTGTCGTTCCCCTCGATGCCAATCATTTCCCGTATTGGCTGACCCATCTCTTCGGCGCGCCGGTGACGACCGGGTCGGGACCTTATACGCACACATGGGTGTCGGGCGGCGAAGTCCTGCCCTGGCGCACCATCGAGGTCGAAAAACGTGCCGGCGCGGCGTTTTATCAGGCGATCGGTGTCGTTGCGAATGGCTTCTCGTTCGATGGCGCCCGATCCGGCGGCTTTCGACCGGTGACGCTCAATTGCCTGGCCCGCAACCAGGCAAAGCTTACGAGCTCGGGCGGCGGGACACCGCCGGCCATGCTCCCGACTTCGTTGCTGCCGGCCTCTCAGGGGCTCATGAGGGTGAACACCGTCCTGGCCGGAAACTTCCTCGGGGCATCTTTCAACTACCAGAACGGGTTCGCCGACGACGAGTCCGTCAACGGCACCAAGTTCGTGTCCGGGTTCGATCTCGACACAGAGGCTCAGATGACCGGCAACGGCCGGGTCCGGTATGTCGACGACACCTATTACGACATCATGAGTGCGGGCAATCCGGTTGCGCTTGAGATGGAGTTCGGTGAGCAGGCCGATGCGCGGATCACCTTTTCGATGCCGGCGGTCCGTTTCGACCGCGCACCGTTCGCTCCAATCTCCGGACCCGGGCGGCTCGAATCTGAATTCGGGTTCCGCGCCGAGCAAACGGCCGGCGCACCCATGCTCACCGTGACCGTCAGTAACAACATCGATTCCTATGCCCTTTAATCCGTCCGAATTTTCATTCGAGGCCCGCACCGTGGAGTTTCCCTACGGTGTGGTCCTCACCATGCGCCCGGCGAACTCGATCGACCTCGACCAGGCGCAGGCCGAATCAGCGCGCGCGATCCGTGACATGGTGCTGTCGCGCGATGCATTGAGCGAGTATGGCGTCCCGAAGAGCCTGCTTGATCAGGAAATGGGGAACGAGGCAGACTTCGTTGAGGACGAGGACGATGAGCAGCTCGGCGCGGATCGCTTCCGCGACTTCCTCGGCCTGACATCTTTCATTGCCGCTGTGCTTCTGTTCGAGCAGGTGGTCACAAGTTGGGAGAACGTCGAGGACGCAGACGGCGAGCCGTTGCCGCGTGACCGCACCTCGATCGGCCAGTTCCTTCTCTATCCGGACATGAAAAAGGCTTTCGACAAAGTTGTGTACTCCGTCCAGTTCGCGGTCCGAGAAGAGGGAAACGGATCGCCCGTCTCGCAGAATGGTTCGGGCGAGGCGGAGGACGATACTGCGAAGGCTGCAGAGAGCTGAACCAGAATTGCGGGCATGCGTGCCCGATCGAAAAGAACCAGCCGGCAACCGGGCTCGGTCAACTGGCCGCCCGCTTGGCGATGGCGGCCGGCGTCTGGCGCGTTTCCGACCAGGACGGCCGCAGAACCGGCCTCATGATCAGTGAGGCGCTTGCCCGTGCCGGCGATCTTACAGCGTCAGAAACAGAAATCGTTTCGGACCTTCTCGTCCGATACGAAACCGCCTTCCTGAATTCCTTCCAGGTACATTACGGAGCACCGAATGACACGCAGAATGCCACAAGTCGGCATCCGTCTCGCCGCGGTTGACGGGAAGGTCGTTCAACGCGAGCTACGCAAGTTCGGCACCGAGGGCGAGCAGGCGCTCCGACGCATCGAGCGCGCCAGCAAGCCGGCACGCCGGAGTTTGAAGGCGGTCGACGCAACGGTCAGCGAACTCAAGACCAGCGCGGCTGGACTGTCGACAAATCTCGGGGCCGCTGGAGCAGGGCTGCGTGCCATGGGGCCTGCCGGCGCAGCCGCTGCAATTGGTATTGGGGCGCTCGCGCTTGGTTTCTCCAGGGTTGTCACGTCGTCCCGCGATGCTGCACGGTCCATCGCTGAGGTTGGCGACGCCGCGCGCCGGGCTGGTCTTGATGTCGAAGCGTTTCAGGAGTTGCAGCTTGTTGCCGACCGGAACCGCATTTCGGTCGATGCGCTGACAGACGGCATCAAGGAACTCAATCTGCGTGCCGACGAATTCATCCTGACAGGGGCAGGGCCGGCAGCCGAAGCGTTTGAGCGCCTCGGGTTCAGCGCGGAAGAACTGCGCAAGCAGCTGAAGAACCCGTCCGAACTGCTGGTCGAGATCGTCGAGCGCCTCGAAAACTTCGACCGGGCCGCGCAGATCCGGATTGCAGACGAAATTTTCGGCGGAACTGCCGGCGAGCGGTTTGTCGAGCTGATCGATCGTGGTTCTGAGAACCTGCGACGGATGATCGAGGAGTCACGTGATCTCGGTCTCATTTTTGACGATGAAGTCGTTCGCCGCGCAGAGGAGCTCGACAGCGAACTCACCAAGGCGGCTCAAACGATCGATCGGAACTTGACGCGAGCGTTGTTTGATGCGGCACCGGCGGCTCAAGCGCTTGCCGAATTTCTGGCAACTGTCCTTGCCGGCTTCAGTTCTCTCATCGATCTTACGCGTGAGGCCGAGGATCAATCCACGCGGCTTGTCCAGGAGCGATTCAACACCCTTCTGAACGACCGGATCGTACTGCTTCAACGGATTGAGGACCTTGAAACCCGGTCGCAGCGCGATACGCGATTCCTGCCGCAACTCGATACGGCGCGCCACGATCTGGCGCGCATGAACGAAGAACTCGAACGGCTGCAGGACATTCTCGATCGGCGCAACGGTCTCACGGATGGTTTTGTTTTCGGATCAGAAGAAGCGCCCGGCCAGAATCAGGACCGTGACTTCCTGGCGGAAGAAGAGCGTAAGCGTCTTGAAAAACTTGCGGATACCTGGATCGACCGAATTACGCCGGCAGCGGACAAATACCGGGAGACACTGAAGGACATTGCCGCGGCCGAGGAACAGGGCTTTCTGACCGCGAGCCAGGCGGCCGATGCGCGGGTAAAGGCGGCCGAGGACTATCAGAAGGTCATCGACAAGCTCAACGCCTCCAGCGACAGAGAGCTTGAAAAACGCCTTGCCGAAGTCAAGAAACTGATCGAGGCGAGCCGGACACCCGCCGAGGAACTGGCCGAACGTCTTCATCGGATCGCCGAACTGGAAAACGAAGGCCTGTTCGCGCGCGCCGGCGGCAATGCCGACGATGCCCGTGTCAAAGCGATGCGCGACTATGCGGCTGCGACCGATGATGCCGCGGCGGCTCTTGAGCGTCTCAATGAAATCGCATCGGGGAACGGACCGAGCGCTTACGCCGCACAGCTTGTCATTGCCGAGCGGCGCACCAATGATCTGCGCGAAGCCACCGAGCCGCTTCGTGAAGAACTGGCCGACGGTCTGGCGGACGCCATCGTCAACGGCGAGGATCTTTCCGACGTGCTGGAACGGCTCGCAAAGCAGATCCTGCGCGACTTCCTGTCCGGTCAGATTAATTTCCTGCTTGGCGGCCCGGCGCCAAACGACTTCCTGTCGCGGTTGTTCGGCTCCTTGTTCGGCGGAGGCTTTGGCCGTGGACGCGGCACTGCATCATCCTCAGTCGCGAGTTACAGCCCGGCAGTATCTGCTCCCGCGGCCGCCGCGGCGGTCCTCCCGACAGCGGCGGGGTCATCTGCGATCGCGCCATCAACCGGCGGCTCGGTCGCCGCGCAGATCTGGAACTATTTCATCGGCAAGGGCCTGCAGCCGCATCAGGTTGCCGGCATCCTCGGCAACGTCTCGGCCGAGAGCGCATTCAACCCGTTTGCGATCGGCGACGGCGGAAATGCGTTCGGTCTCTTCCAGCACAATGACCGACGCTTCAACCTGTTTGATTTCATCGGCGGGCGCCAGAACCTTGGCAATGTCCGAGGTCAGCTCGACTTTGCCTGGCACGAACTGATGACGACAGAAGGCCGGGCTTACCGGAACCTACTCGGAAGCAGCAACGTCAGAGAGGCAACGGCAGCTTTCGGAGGCTTCGAACGCCCTCGCGGCTTTTCGTGGGCGAACCCGGAGGCAATGCACAACTGGACCGGACGCCTGGAAGCGGCGCAAGACGCTCTCAATGTGTTCGGCACAGACCTCACGACGGTCTCATCCAACCTGAATCGGTTCGACGGCGGGATCGGCAAGGCGATCACCTCGCTCGCCGACGGCAGCAGCTCGCTTGCAAAAACGGCGACCTCGTTTGCTGGTCAGTCTCAGCAGCTCGCCGGCACGATGACCGACGGGATTCAGAACATTTTCGGCGGTCTGGGCGAGGCAGGAGCCGGGGCAGGGGGTGGCGGCGGCTTTGGCGGGTTCTTTTCCGCAATCTTCGGCGGCATCGGCAGGCTGTTCGGGTTCAACCGCGGCGGACCGACGGGTCCAGGCGCTGACACTGACGTCGCCGGTGTCGTGCATGCAAACGAATATGTCTTCAGCGCACCGGCTACACGCCGGATCGGCGTCGACGCGCTCGATGCCTTGCATCGGAACACGCTCAAGGGTTTCCGGTCGGGCGGTTATGTCACGCCCTACGCGGGATCCGGAGCGATGCCGTCGATGCGCGGTGCGGCCGCAAATGACGATCGGATCAAGATCGAGGTGCACAACTATTCGAATGCGCAGATCGAGTTTGAAGAAGAACGTGACGAGCGCGGCGGCCGCAGCATCAAGTTCATTGCTGCCGAGCAGGTCTCCGATGCGATGGAGACACCGGGCGGCGCTGCACAGCGCACGCTTCGAAGGACATTCGGGCTCAAGAAGCAAAGGGTCAACCGATGATCCCCGTCTGGCCGACCGAGTTGCCGAAACCACAACGCTCCGGCTTCCAAAAGCAACACCAGGACCCGCGTCTGCGCCGCCGCGCTGAAACAGGCCCTCCCGGATATCGCCGCCGATTTTCCTCTGCCGCCCAGTTCGTTTCGCTTTCCATGAGTGTCACGCGCGACCAGGTCGCCATCTTTGAGAATTTCCACCGGAACGAAACCGCGCTCGGCACATTGCCGTTTGTGATGCCGGACCCGCTGACAGATGGCTGGGAGCTGCTCACGCCGGACGGAGAGCCGCTGCTTGCCCCGGACGACGAGCCGGTCCTGATTGCGGCGCACTGGCTTTGCCTCTTTGGGGAATCGATGCCGGCAATCACGATGCGCGGCATTCGGTTCGTGATCACGTTTCCGGTCACGGTGATGCCGTGAGGCGCGTTTCTCTGAACCAACGGCTTTCGTTCGAGGAACACTCGACGGACGAGGTCGAGGTTGCGCTGTTTCACATCGAACACGAGGCGCTTACCGACCCGGTGCGCCTTTCCACCGATCCGACCGAGCGGCTCAGCGATGACCCGCTTGCCTATGGAACACGATCCACCTTCAACGGCGCCAGCCCGGTTACCGAGCCGTTTCAGTTCGTGCTCGTTTCGACCGACATGCCGAGCGACATGGAAGAAGCGCCGGCGGAGGCTGCGATCGTGCTTGAGAACGTCACCACGGGGATTGCCGACGTTCTACAAAGCTTGACGACACAGGCAACGGTGCATCTGGCGCTCGTGCTCGCATCCTCGCCTGACCAGGTGGAGGCCGAATTCAGGGACCTGAAACTGGTTCGTTCCGAGGGAGATGCCTCGGAGATCACGCTTTATCTCAGCCGGCAGCCGATCGAGGAAGAGAGCTTCCCGGCGGCCCGCATGACCAAACAACGTTTTCCGGGACTGCACAGATGAGTTGGAGCAACGGATACATCGGCATACCGTTTGAGGAATTCGGACGGGACCGGTCCGGCTGCGATTGCTACGGCCTGGTTGTCCATGTCTATGCCGCCGAGCTTGGCATGCAGCTGACGTCCTATGCCGGCGACTATGTCAGCTGCGATGAACGCCGGGAACTGGACGGGCTCTTCTCCAGCGCGATCGAGATCGGTCCCTGGCGCAAGGTCGAGGGTGCGCCGGAAGCCTTTGACGTCGCACTTTTCCGCATCGGTCCGACGGCCGCGCATTGCGGCCTTGTAGTTCGAAACGGCGTCATGCTGCACATCCAGGGCGAGGACCAGGCGAAGGTCGAAAGCTATCGGACCGGGTCCTGGAGACCACGTCTCATCGGTCACTACCGACACGTTGATGTGAGGGAAGGGATATGAGCGAAACTTTCCCCGTCCTTGCCGCACCGCTGTTTGACCCGGGAGCCGGGCGGATCGATATGGAACTGCCGCACGGCTTCACCATTGCCGAGGTTGTCGCGACAGCCCTGCCGCAGGCCATCGGAAAGGGGCTGCCGATCCGCGTGGTGCTTGTCTCTGAGCGCGGCACCGCCGTGATTGCGCGCGATAACTGGCAGTTTGTGCGGCCTCGGCCGGGCGTGCGCGTTGTCATTCGCGTGCTGCCCGGCAAGAGCGCTTTACGTTCGATCCTGCAGGTCGTTGTCGCGATCGCAGCGATCGCAATCGGGCAGTTCTGGGCGGTCCCGCTCGCGGGCGCACTCGGCATCTCGGCCGGTGTCGCTCAAGGTCTCCTGACCTTCGGGGTGACGGCGCTCGGCAATTTGTTGATCAATGCGCTCGTGCCACCGGCCAAGCCCGACACGCCGGCAACCTCGGACGACGACGTCAACCAGTCCTATACGATCACGGGCTGGAAGAACCGACTCGCGCCGGACGCGCCCGTGCCGGTGCTATTTGGCAAGCACAGATACGCACCGCCATTCGGAGCGATTTCCTACACAGAGATCGTCGGCGATGTTCAATACATTCGCTCGCTTTTCGTCTTCGGCTACGGCCCGATGAAACTGAGTGACTTCAAGATCGGCACGACTGACCTGGACGAATATGACGAGGTCGAAATCGAGACCCGCGAAGGCTGGCCGACGGATGAGCCGATCACGCTCTATCCGCGTCAGGTGATCGAGGATCTTGCCGGCAGTGATCTGACCCGTCCGTTGCCGCGCAACGATGCCGGCAATGTCATTTCAGGCCCGGCGACCGAGGAACCTGTCGTGCGTTATTCTGCGGCGAACGGTACCGGCGCCTCGGTGATCATCTCGTTTCCGGGCGGGCTATTCAATTATGACAGCAACGGCAATCTGCAGTCGTTGACCGTGTCGGTTCGCATCCGGTACCGGGCTCAGGACAGTGGGGACGACTGGACCGACGTCACCACGCTCAATGTCTCGGCCGCCAAGCGGGAAGCGTTTTATCGGCAGCACAGCTGGGATTTTCCCTCCCGTGGTCGCTACGAGATCGAGGTCACCCGGATGACCGACGAGCGGACCAGTTCGCGTGTTCAGGACCGGTCTGTGCTCGTCGCGGTCCAGACCATCCGGCCGGAATACCCGCTCAACTTCGAGCATCCGATCGCGATTGCGGCAGTCCGGATCAAGGCGACCTACCAGCTGAACGGCTCGCTCGACAACTTCTCGGCGCTCTGTTCCCGGGTCGCGCTCGATTGGGACAGCACAAGCGGGACATGGATTGAACGCGAAACCGCAAATCCGGCGTCGAACTTCCGTTTTGCGCTTCAGTGTCCCGCGAACGCCTATCCGGTCACTGACGGCGGTATCGATCTGGAGCAACTCGCCGAATGGCACGAGTTCTGCGCGGCGAAAGGACTTGAGTACAATTTTGTGCTCGATGCGGATCTGTCGCTTCTGGAAACCCTTCAACTGGGCGCCGGGGCAGGGCGGGCGTCGCCTCGCCACGACGGCGTTCTGTGGGGCGTCGTCGTCGACAAGCCGCAGGACCTCGTCATCGATCATATCAACCCGCGCAACTCGGACAGTTTCCGCTGGCAGCGCGCCTATCTGAACCCGCCCGACGCGTTCCGGATCCCGTTCTTCGACGAGACCAACGACTATGAACCGGCCGAGCGGATCATTCCCTGGCCTGGCTTTTCCGGCGAAATCACCTTGACCGAGGAAATCGAACTTCCCGGCAAGACCGATCCGGACGAAATCTGGATCGAGGCCCGGCGCCGGCAATACGAGCTGATCTACCGGCCCAATGTCTACAGCGCGTTGCAAGATGGTGCTGCGCGCGTGGCGACCCGCGGCGACCTGGTCATGGGGTCCTTTGACGCCCTGGAAGAAACACAGATTGCCGCCCGGGTTGTCGCCGTCGAGGGCCGCATCGTGGTGCTGGACGAGCAGGTGACGATGGAAGCGGGCGAAAGCTACGCCATCCGGTTCCGTTCCGGGATTTCGGAGGCGGACACAATCGGCGTTTCAACGGTGCGTAGTGTCGGCACCATTGCCGGTGCGACCAACTCGCTCTCGCTGGAAGGCGCCGGCGCTCTGCCGATCGCGGGGGATCTCGTCCATTTCGGCAAGGCGGTCTCGGAAAGCAAGGCTCTGATCATCAAGGGGATCGAGTCGGGTGAAAATTTTACAAGCTTTGTCACCATGATCGACGCCTCGCCCGAGGTCGACACCCTGACGGATGCAGAGAACCCGCCAACATGGTCCGGCGTTGTCGGCAGCGAACTGAATGACCCGCTTCTGATCCCGTCCGCGCCCGTCTTCACCGCTGTCAGGACCGGTCTTGCCGGTACCGGAGATGTCAATGGTCTTGATCTCCTGATCGAGCCAGGCAGCGGCAGCGCGGCCATTATCGGGACTTTCGAAATCGACCATCGGCTGACCGGCGATGTCACCTGGACCACGGTCACGATCACATCCGGGGATGGCGGTACATCGATTGCGGGCTACATCAGCGGCAACAATGTCGATCTGCGCGCCCGCGCCCTGACACCGAACGGCACGCCCGGGCCATACAACACCATCGCCACGGTCACGATCGGCGAAGACGATGCCGGCTTGCCGCTCGCACTCGGCGCGGGCAGCGGCGTTGTCGGCGCTACGGCGCACGCCACGATCACGATCGTCACGCAGAACGACGACAATGTTGCCGAGGTCGCGATCTACCGGCTCGCCAGCGGCGGCACGCTCGACAAGCTGACCCATCTGATCGGGACGCATGCCGTCTCGAAGTCGTCGACCCTTGAGGTGATCGACGGCGATGCGACCGGTCAGGACACCAGCCTGCTGCCTGCCGGCAGCTATGACTATTACCTCGAACCGCAGAACCAGGACGATCAGCCGGGGCCGATCGCCGGGCCGTTCACGGTCACCGTCACGTAGGAGACATTCATGGGCGTAAAGACGGACAATCTTCCACAGGCCTCCGTGGTCACCGAGCTGTTTGGACATGTGGAATCGGGCGGTCAGAAGTCGCTGGCGGTGATCGAATTCAGCAAGGTCACGTCTCAGGTGAGTTCCGATCTCGGAACGGATTATGCGACGCTCGCCGAGCTGCAAGCCGACCTCAACTGGAACGCCGGAGCCCTGGCGCGTATCTGGGGCGATACGCCTTCCAATAACGGGGTGTATCAGAAGACGGGCGAGGCCGGCGCGGGGTCCTGGACCCGCCTCGGACCGCTTCCGGAAAACGATCTCTCCAGATCCTTGCGCGTGCCGGAAGGGGAATCGATCGACCCGTTTCCGGATGCTGCGACCCGGGCAAACACCGTGCCGATGTTCGACGCCACCGGTCAGCCCATCGAAGGCCCGACCGCGGCCGAAATCACCGCGGCGGAAGGGCACGCGGCGAACGCCCTGGCGTCTGCCGGCGCCGCTGCCGCCAGTGCGTCTCTGGCTGGCGCTCCGTTCGCCTCGCGCGCGATCGCCGAGGCCGCGAATGTCGACGCCGGCCTTAACGAGATCAAGGTGATCCATGCCGGCGAAATCCTGGTCTATCAGCGCGATGCCGCCGGCACGGCCCTGACGACGAATGATGGCGCGAACTGGTCGCCCGGCGGGGCGAAGACGATCAAGCACTATGGTGCGGTGGGTGACGGTGTCACGGATGACAGCGCTGCCATTCAGGCTGCGATCAATGATTCCGACGGCAGTGTCCTGATATTCAACCCGGGTGGCCGCTATCTCGTTCTGACAGGCCTGACCGTTTCCGACATCAACATCGTCATCCTGGCTTTCGGTGCAATCCTTATCCAAGGGGCCAACGTCGTCTCGCTGTCCATGTCTGCAAGCGTGCAGACCGAGACCGTCGCAACATCAATCAACAATGCCGATACTGTGGACGTTTCCAACGGCGCGGCTGTGACCTCACCGGTTGCGAGCGTCACCTTCGGTTCCGCGCACAGCTATGTCGTGGGTGACTTGGTCAAGGTTGTGTCAGACGATCAATGGGCCGGCTCGGGAATTGCTGGCCAGTTCTGGGGCGAGATCGGCCGTATCGTGGCGGTAGCAACCAATACGATCTACCTCGCCAAACGCTTCGTGTCGGACGTCCCTGGAAGTCCGACGAACATTCGCGTCGCTGTGCTGCAGCCATTCAAGCAGGAGCTTCATGGCCTGGCATTTGACACGGACGCAGCAGGGGACGCGGCCAATTGGACGCAGCCACAGTTTCAGGCGACCGGTCTGGTCAACCCGCGTTTCCGCGACCTGGAAGTCGTGAAAGGCTGGGCCGTCGCCCTCGAATTCCGCGGCTGCACGGAGATCGACGCGGCCGGGATCTCCGGCGGAAACCTCTCAAACGATCCGTCGAACAGCCGCTACGGATATCTGATCAATGACAAGAGCGGTCAACGCAACAGCTGGCGGAGCGTGACGGGCCGAATCTGCCGCCACGTCTATACGACCAACCAGGACGGCGTTTCCGCAGGCTCCGATATCCGCCTCTTTGGTCAGTCGATCGGGCACAACATCTCCGATAGCCTCGGCGCGGATTGCTGGGCCGATCCTTTCGACACTCACCACGACGCGCTGAACGTGACATTCGCCAACTGTACCGCGTCCGGTGCCGTGCGGGGCGAAGACGCCACCGGCGCGGGTTTCCAAGCGCGCGGGAAGGGGATCGTTTTCAAAAACATCAAGGCGCTTGGCACAAAGTACGGCGTTCATATTCTCCAACAGTTCGCCAGCGATGCGACCAAGGATGTCCTGGTTGACGGGCTCGTATCCGACACGCCCGCGGCCGCGGTTCTTGTATCCGGCCAGAGCGGCAATCCGATCTCCGGAATAAAGCTCAAGAACCTGAACTGCGAAGTAACCGATCATGACCACGTCATCGAGGGAACCGATTGCGCGGCACACCTAAAAAATTGCGATCTCAAACTGGCCGGCGCGGTTAACAATGCCCGCGTCGTCAGCGCGGGCTCAGGTGCCGTTTTCACCGTCGACAAGACGCTTATCGACCTGAATGATCACACGGGCACCGATCCCTACCTGTTTGAGATCCTTGCGGCCACCAGTGATGTCCGAACTGGTGAGGTCGAGGTGACCGGGACATGGGGCGGGATATTTGACCTCAACAACGCCGACGGGACCGCGATCTGTCTGAAACCGGTCATCGGAGATGCCGTTCCAACCAACGAAGACGCATACATCAACAAGGGTGCCGACGCGAAGCTAGGGTGGGACTACAGGATAGGTCTTGTCGATGGCTCAGAATTCAAGGAGTTGGCGGCGTTTCACAATCTGACCTACGCCGCTGCGGGCGGTCAGGTGATCGATCTGAAGTACAACAATGCGGATCTCATAATCGTACGCGTGACCTGCACAGCTTCCGGTGTCTGGATCGACGAGCTGATCAATATGGGTCAGCGTATGGGCCAGTTGCTCACAATTGTGAACCGCGCGGGCGGGTCAACACACACCCTTGAAATTCGAGCGGACTTTGCCAAGGGCCTTGCCCTCGGATCGGCCGGCAAGGTCGTGGCCGATGGCAAGGGTATGACGCTCTACAGGGAGACCACGTTCTACCGGCCAACCACCGACTGATTGTTTCCGAAATTTCGCACGTTCCGTGCCGCCGTTAGGGCGGCTTTTTCATGCCCGACAGGAGGGTGACATGAGTAACCTTGCATTCAACAAATGGCTGCAGCAGCGGCTCAATGCACATGGTGCGCAGCTCAAAGCAGACGGCGACATCGGCAACGGAACGACGTCAGCGCTCAAAGCCTTCCAGGCGGACAAGGGCCTGCGGATCTCGGGCCTGGCTGATAGCGACACGGTCAAGGCGCTTCGGATCGATCCGTCGGGCAAGCGCCGGGTCCCGACCAAAGACGTTCCGGGTCAGTCCATGCCGCCCTGGCTCGCTGAAATGGACCGCCGCATGGGCCTTCACGAGAAGCGCAATAACACGGCGCTTTCACGCTGGTTGCGCGACGGCAAGTTTCTCGGCAATCCGGCAAAGTTGCCCTGGTGCGGCGACGCAGTAGAAACCTGCATCGTCAAGACGCTACCGGACGAGCCGGTACCGTCAAATCCGTTCTGGGCACAGGCCTGGCGCGACTTCGGCATTGATGCCGGCGGACCGATCGTCGGATCGATCGGCGTCATTCGCTGGAACGCCAAGGCCGGTCATGTCGGTATCGTGGTCGGTTACGACCCGCGCACGGCCCGCGTCTTTTTGATGGGTGGCAACCAGCAGAACGCTGTGACTATAAGCTCGTTTCCCCGTTCGAAATTCATCGCTTTCCGCTGGCCGAGCACGTTCCCGTTTCGCCACTACCCGGCGATGCGCGCCGACAGTGTCGAGCCGGCGGATTTCGCTGCGACGCGCTGATGAACATCGAAACCATCAAGAAGACCTGGCGCCCGGCGATGGGCTGGGCGCTGGTTTTCATCAATCTGATTTACGCGCTTTTGATCTGCGCTCTCCTGATTGCACAGCTCGTTGATTTCGAAGATGTCAGCGCCTTCATGCTGGCGCAAGTCGGTCAGCTCGCGGGCCTCGGCATGGTGACCTCTGCCGGCCGGTCTTACGAAAAGCGCTACGGCATGGATGGTGCGCCGCCGGAGATCCTGCCGGAGCCACCGCAGGAGTTTCCGCAAAACCCTCCGGCGGAAAACTATGAAGGGCGGATCGGATGATCGCTTCTATCGTCATTGAGATCGTCAAGGACCGTGCGATTGCCTTCGTCTCCAGCCTCCTCGGAACCCGAACGGGGAGGCTGTTGGTTTACGCCGCCGTTGCTGCCGCGGTCCTCGGCGCTCTCTTTGTTTGGCACAAGATCGACAAGGCGAGGGCGGTCAGTGCCGCCGTGCAGGACAAGGTCGACCAGTTCGAGCTGACCTCTTTGCAGGTCCAGCTGGAAGAAATGAAACGGCGAAAAGCCGTGGCCGACAGTGCGAACAGAGACCTTCAAACACGTATTGAACAGGCGGACGCGGATGCGGAAGCCGCAGCAGAGGAGTTGGCCGACTATGTCTCGACCGTCTCAGATAGTTGCGTTGTCGACGCTGATCTTTTTGAGCGCCTGCACAACCGTTGACGAGAAGCTGAAAGAAGCCGCGACCCGGCAAGGACAGGTCGAGGCAACGAAGCAGCTTCCGGAACATCCGCCTGATTGCCGGAAGCAGGAGCGGTCCGGTGTTCAGATCGGTGATCCGCTTGACGTTGCGGTGATCCGCACCGACCAGGCGCTCGGCCGGGCGAACAGCAGAGTCAGGCGGTGCGCTGCCTGGTACCAGGGAATCAAATCCGGATTTGAGGGGCAAGAATGAGCACACCTGATGGCGGCGACGTTTGGCTTTTTGGAACGCTGATTGCCCTTGTTGGCCTCGTAAGCGGTTTTGTAGCCCGTGAGCGAGCCATTCAAAAGGACAAGAAAGATCGAGAGGACAAGCTGCACGACCGTATCACTCGTGTCCGGGAGGACCATAACCGCGACCATGCGGAGCTGCGGCGAGAGCTGAACGAGTACAAGCTGCAAGTCCAGCGCGAATACGCCTCGGTCGATCACTTGAAGGAAGTCGAGAACCGACTGGTAAAAGCGATCGACGACCTCTCAACCGTGGTCAAGGACCTGGCGAACGAAATCAAGAACGCGCTCGCCGACCGGAAGTAATCCACCCTCAAACCCCTAACGCTCGACCCACCCGGCCGGGCGCTCTTTCCAATCCCAACCAGACGAGGTGAAACATGCCTTCTATCTACAACGCTGCGCGTGATGCGGCTCTGAACCAGTGCATTGCCGACGCGACCCGGCTCTATCTTTGTTCGGCCGAGCCGACGACCTTTGCGCAGGCATCATCCACTCTTGCGCTTGCTAACAAGACCGGGATCACACTCGGGGCGCCGGAGGATGCCACGCCTAACGGCCGCTGGAGCGAAATACCCGAAGTGACAGACGGCGTCGTCACTGCGGCTGGCCAGGCCACTCATTGGGCCTTGACGAATAACACCGACACCGTGATTGCAACCGGCCCGTTGACAGCACCTGTCGACCTGGTGCTCGGCCCGCCCGCCGCATGGCCGGCTCAATATCTCCGTGTTCCCGCTGCGCAGGTGGCCGCATAATGGCTTTTCCGACAACACCCTCCCTCGCGAGCGAGTACGAGGAAATAAAACGGAACGCGGCGGACATTAAGAGAAAGTGCGCCGCTGCGAGCGCGGCCATGGCAACCGGTCCCTATAATTCGACATATATGAAAGAGCTGCTCGACCGGCTCAAGGTAGTCGACGCGAGATTTGCCGGCTATTCCAAGAACGGTGCACTCGTCGCTTATGCGAAACAGATGGAAAACGATGAGTCTCTAGACCTGCAACAGGAATTCAGAGACATGCGGGCGGCTATCCAGGCCGCCGGCAAGTGGATCATCGACAACTATCCGAAAGACGAGGGCGGCTACATCCTGGATGTTAGTATGGATGCTCAGGGGAACCGTGCGGAAAGAACGTTCAGCGCCGCTGCCACAACCGATCTGCGGCCACTCCTCGACGCGATCGTTGCCAGTATCGGATAACCGCAGATGACCGCGCCGGACTTCGTAGCCGTTGGCTCGATTCCCAACAATGGCGACAACCGAAACAGTTACTCGCCTGGCCTGCCGGCCGGAATAACGGCGGGTGACACACTGGAATGCTATGCCGCGCAGGACAGCGACGACACCATGGAAATGGATCCGCTGGATTGGGTGGTCATTAACGAGCACGTCGTCGGCGGCCGCATGCGCAAGGGCTGGAGGCACGAGTATGATGGAACTGCCCCGTCGAACACGATTACGATCGGTGATGGACGCAAGGTTACATGTTTCATTGTGGCCTTCAGGGGCTGTGACAACGCGGGCACTCCATTCGAGTCGCTGGGGTTGGACAGCAGCGGCAGCGACTCCGACATCGACTACAACGCGACCGTAACAACCGGCGCAGATCGTCTCGGCGTCAGGGTGGCGGTGAATCACAAGGACCACCGCGATCCGACAAGTGTTCCAGCCGGGTGGACTGAACGGCTTTCGTTCGAGAACAGCGACGGGTATGCTCTTGTTGACACCAAGGTCATTCCCTCAGCGACCACTGAACCGTCAACAACCCGAGTCTCCGACAGACGCGACTGGCGGTCGTTTGCCTATGCGCTGATCCCGGCCGCATCTGGCTCGCCCGATCCCATCGACGTCGAACTTCAAGGCCTGGAGCTGCCGATCGAGGTGCCGGCACTTGTCGCCAGTCAGACGCAGACTGTGGGCATGGAAGGTCTGGACCTTCCGATTGAGCTGCCGGCGCTTGACGCCAGCCAGACGCAAACGGTCGGGCTGGAAGGTCTTGACCTGCCGTTCGAACTACCGGCGCTTGAGGTCGGTCAAACCCAAGCGGTCGCCCTCGAAGGCATAGATATTCCGATCGAGCTGCCGGCGCTCGCGCCGGAGCAGATCCAGGCTGTTGCCCTGGCTGGCATCGATCTGCCTTTTAATGTGCCGACCCTGACCGTCGGACAGTTCCAGGAGGCGAACCTTGCCGGTCTGGAGCTGCCGATCGAGCTGCCGGCGCTCACAGTCAGCCAGGCGCAGGCAGTTGCTCTCGAAGGCATCGACCTGCCGATTGAGCTTCCGTCGTTTGATGTCAGCCAGACCCAGACGGTCGGGCTGGAGGGTCTGGATCTTCCGATCGAGTTGCCTCAACTGGCGCCGGTTCAAGTCGACGGGATACAGCTGCGCTCGATCGAGCTACCAATCCTTGTTCCGGCGCTGTCCCCGCAGCAGATCCAGGCCGTTGCCCTGGCTGGCGTCGAGTTACCGTTCAGCCTGCCGACCCTCACGGTCGGTCAGATACAAGAGGCTGATCTCGACGGTCTGGATCTTCCGATCGAACTGCCGGCGCTTGATGTCAGCCAGACGCAAGCGGTCGCCCTCGAAGGCGTCGATCTGCCGATTGAGCTTCCGCCGTTTGATGTCAGTCAGACACAGTCGGTCGGGCTGGAAGGTCTGGACCTTCCGATTGAGCTGCCGACCCTGGCAGCCGCACAGGGTCAAGCGGTCGAGTTGCAACCGCTTGAGCTGCAGATCCATCTTCCCGCACTCGCGCCGCTGCAGATCCATGCAGTGGAGCTTGCCGGTCTCGATCTGCCGATCGAACTGCCGTCCCTGTCGATATCTCAGACACTGGACCAGGTCGTGACGGTGCCGGAGGGGCGTTTGTTGAGGGCGCAGCCGCGCCAGAGTGTGATGGCTTGCGCCGGCCGCCGAACGCAGGCCGCCGCAAAGGCACGAGAGCACGTACTGAAAGCATGAGGTTAAGATGGCCGTGGACCGCATTGACGGGAAATACCCGGACGAAAAACTCGATTATGGGATTGATTGGACACTCCGGCTCAACGATGGCGAAACCATCGTGTCCTCCACGTGGGACAATACCACCGAGTTTCAGCTGTCAAACGAAACCATGGTCGGCGGCCAGACGACCGTCAGGGTGACAGGTGGAACGGCAGGCCAGATCATCTTTCTTCGCAATCAAGTGACGACGTCGGACGGCAGGATTCTGGAAGAAGACCTCAGAATTGAGGTTTTCAGGTGATGCAAGAGGGTTGAGAGTCGAATGAGGCACCAGCGGCTGTAGTGAAGTTAGAGCACAACTTGACTATTCGCGCTCCTAATTTACGATGCTACCATTGATTGCATATACTGGAGTAATGCTATGAATGGGATTTTCAGAGTTTTTGCGACGCTTGTGTTTCTGATCGCAGCAGTGGCTGTCGGACATGCACAAACATTAGAGTTTGGAAACAAGGACGCTATCGGAGTTGATGGCGGTCAAGCCGGACACTGTAGGTCCAAATGCAATCCAGACTACTGTCCCGTTGGTGGATCATATCAGTTGGCAACGACAGCAGAAGATATCACGATCTTGGCAGTAATTCTTGAGGGCGACACTTATGACATCCATTTTGCGGTGAAACCCGGAGCTAACGCCGGAAAAATGGAGTGTCTCGCGCTGTGCGTACGTATTGCTCAATATGGAACGTCCGAGTGTCCCGTTTTCAGCAACTATTGAGTATTGCAATTTGTTTTCAGTCGCCCTTGTTTGCGATCAACCCTCTATTCAGCAGGAGTCGGACGTCATTCCTTTGGTGCCGTTGATGCCGGCCGGGTGTGAAAATGCGTCCGGTCACCGGTCAGCTTCTCGGCCAGGTCATCGATCGCGTCGGCAACATATCCAGCGTTCCGGCATGCGGGCGAGCCGATCTTTGCTTCACGCATGACTTGAACCGCGCCGGCACGACCGGCCGCAAGCTTATCCAGCACCGGGTCTACCTTGATCGTGCCGCGTCCGCTGCGCCGTGACATCTCCGAAGCCTCAAAATATGTTCTCCTGATGTTCTCATAAGATCATATCGCGAACGAGGCAAGCGATACCGAGAAGCCGCGCCATATGATGCGGCTTTATTTGTTTCAGGGTACAGCGTCACCAGTGTCGATGTGCCGACAAATCAAAGCTGCGCTGTCGGCAATTTGTGGTGGCCAAGTGTTTCGAGCGTTTGGTAAGGTGTTTTGACGGTAGATGCGTTTCTCTAATAAGTTGAAGATCGAATATGAAATCCGGCAATAGCGCAAAGTTTATTGCGTTCCGACAGTTTATTATTCGCATTCTTGTTTTTTTGCGACGCTTTTTAATTTGGTTTGGCTCTTCGACATGGCCGTTTTTGCTTGCCGCAGTATGGACAGTGGCAACAATATGCTTGTTGCGCTACATCGAAAGCGACCGCAAGCTGCATTACATCGGTCTTTCACTTCAAATTCTTGGATTTGGTCTTGCGTCAATTGGCTTGTGGCAAACCGGTAGACATTTTGGTGTTCCTCTGTTTAGCAGACCTTTGATCGCGTCAATCGGGGTTTGGTGGCGCGAACGACCAAGGTTTCGACAAAACTATGTTCTTGGTGCAGGCAGTATTGAAGTGACAGCGGCTGTTGGAAAAGCCAATTTCTATCATAATGTTTCTGACGATGCTGACATCAATCACAAACTATCGTTTCTTATTCAAAGAGTGCACGAACTTCAAAGAGATTTGTATAAAATAGATGAAAGATTAGATGAGAAAGTGGAAGTTGTTACCCGAGACATTAAAGAACTAAAAGAGGAATTAAATAAATCCAGTTCCGAATTGGGTACTCAGATAAGCATAGTTGCTGTTGGTGGCCTTAGAGAAGATCTATTCGGCATCTTTTTGTTCGTCGTAGGAACCTTAATGACCGGCTTTGCGGCGTAGGAGAAATTAGGCTCGCACGCACGAGGAAAATCGTGGACAGCGAATGCATGGCTGGCCGGCCACTAGCACCGCGTTCCCGGATCGCACTCGCCTCCGAGAACTACATCTCGCGCTGATTTTCGGACATTTGGAATTTCCTGCGTAATTAGCCATGCCAATTGGTGCGGCTTTATGTGTTTCAAAGGTCTGTCTTCGTCTCGACGGCAATCAGCAAATCGTCGATCGCCGATGCTACGGCTTGTTTCACCGCAACATATTCAGCGCGGTCATAGTGCTTGCGGGCGACATCGGCGGCCCGGCCGTGGTTGTGCCAAACGTCGATCCAGTCCCGGTTCAACGACGGGTTTCTTTCGATCAGCAAGGTCTTGAACGTGCGCCGTATGTCGCGCGGCTGGAAGCGCTCGACGTCATGCCGGTCGCACCACTTGCGTGTCGCCTGGCTGATGCTGTTGAGGGTTTGCGGCTCGTCGGGCTGGTGATGTCTCGGAAACAGGAAC
>JGI12316J14372_10000422_pt1 | contig 82639 bp, 85 predicted proteins | sample MarCyaLeptolynsp_FD_14372 | JGI IMG/M metagenome (IMG submission 14372)
TGGCCTACAGATCAATTGGATTTAAGGATGTTATACCAAAGCCTTTTTCAAGTGATCAGTTACTTTCCATATTAAGAATAAACTTACCTTAGGAATAATTTGCTAGGGTTTTAGTGAGTTGCGGGATCATGAAGTGCTTGCTTAGCTTGCCGATCAGCAAAATATAATCCCCAATGCTTCTCCGGTTCCATCGCATCGGGAGAACCTTTCCAATTTTCATCGAAAGCTTCGAAATAAAAACAGATTATCCCTTCTTCTTCGGTCCATTGCATTAAGTCCCGAAAATACTGAGCTTGAAAATTTTCGTTCACATTTTCTGGAGGTATACCTCGACCATTAGAGCGGGTAGCCCAGCCGGCTTCCGTAATTAGAACCGGTTTGGTAGGGTAGGCATTGGCAACTTGATGGAAATTTTCTTGGGTAAAGGACAGGCCTTCGTGGATGGTTTTATACTCCCAAACAGGGTAGGTGTGGATCGAGATAAAATCCACCACTTCTACCAAAGGAGCCAGCTTATCAAGCCAAGGAAGATAGTTCTCACAAAAGCTAACCGGCTGCTTAGTGTTCGATTTCACCTGTTCAGTATAGGCTACAACTTGTTCTACTGGAACCAGGTGGTCGGTCCAGTCTACCGTTGCTTCATTTCCGACAGAGGTCGCACAAATTATATCGGGATAGGCATTGGCCAATTCAATTAGGCGTTCAATTTCCGCCTGATTCAGGGCCTTGTTTTCGGCAAGTTTTTCTTCAGAATAGACACCGCCCCAAGGACAGTCGGGGTTGCTGACTTCCGCGGTGATATAGGCTCCCAGCATGACTTTGAAGTCCAGTTCTTCCTTACGGATTACCTCTAATACCATTTGCGGATGAGGTCCACAATCATAGAGTCTCAGGAGTTTCCATTGACCTTGGAGGAGGAGCAGATCTTCTTTAACTTCTTCGTAGCTGGGGTAGATTCCCGCATCGGGACTCTGTCCGTCGCGGTAGCCTGAATAACAAATAGCTGGGGCGTACTGAATATTGATTTTGTCGTATCTACTCATAGGCTCCCTTATAGTTTCGCGAATTTGGATTGTCCGTCCTTGTCCCAAATTCCCCAATAGGCTCCTACATCACCTTCATCACCAACCTTCCAGGCTTCATCAAAGCTAGAGAAGTACATCACATCAACATCTTCTTCCTTAGCCCAGTTTTGGGTGTTGATGAAATAGCGCATGGCATTGTCAAATGAAGGCTCAGAAGCTTCAAAATTAGTTCCTTGACTTGGCCAGCCAGTTTCACTAATCACTACCCGTTTTCCATTACCAGCTTGTTTGGCAATGTCGTACATGGTTTTCATATACGGAAGGGAGTAGTCGATATGGCAGCCCTCCCAAAAAGGATAGCAATTTGCATAGATCACATCGCATTCGGCGGTAAGCTCAGGCCGATTGCGGAATTCATAATAGGCATCGACATAACCTACCTCATGGTTCGGTAGGGCCTCTTTTACTCGGCGGATATATGCAATGAGTTCGCTTTCGCTAAGCTCTTTTCGATAGAGGACTTCATTCCCTACGGCAATTAGATCAGCATGACCAGCCTGGGCCGTGGAAATTAAACCTTGAATCTCCTTTTCATTGAGCTCCTTATCGTCGCTTAACCAGGCTCCCACCATGGTCTTCATCCCAGCTTCCTTAGCGATGCCCGGAATTAATTCATTCCCATCAGTACAGGAAAAAGTGCGAATCCACTTACTGTAGGGCTTGATGATATTGATGCGTTGACGAATTTGATCGGCGCTTATGATATCACCAGGTTCTTGTCCTTCTACATAAGAACTAAAACAAATGCCGCTGATGCCCTCCTGTAAATGTTGGGTCATTAAGGCGGATAGCTCTGCGGATCCATACTGCTTTGGACCAATTCCGTTGAGCGATAATACTTGATTATTACGATAAGACATAGCTCAATACATTTAGTTTAGGTAAAAAGTACTATAACTAATCAGGGGCCAAAGAAAGCACTTTTATTGATAGGATTTAGCATGCCTGGAGATTTAATGTAAAAGTCCTGAAAAACAAATATTTAGCCTTGGTTTTGCTTATTCTTTTCAAACACTAACTTAGATATCCGACATTAAATGAGCCCCTAATTAGAGCTCAACAACGACTTCCTTTGTAGGCTTTGAACATTCCTTTCCAGCATTATTTTTACGTACTTAGTCCTCTTGGGACGCGAGGAAGACATACAGGAATCCGTTCGGGAAAACCGCAATCGACTTTTCGGCTTTATCCGCAATCGGGTAAGATCTGATGAGGACGCCGAAGATATTCTCCAGGAGGTTTGGTTTCAGCTAAGCCGCCTCATCAGTTTGGAAGAAATAGAAAGTATTTTTTTTTTTTTTTTTTTAAGTCAAGAGAGGAATCCTACGACAATTGGTTAGAAGGGGACGAAGGCGGCAAATGGCAGGATATCCTATTTGGACAGCCCGAGAACGACATTGATGAGATGTATAAAGATATGTTCTGGCAAACTCTAATGGAAGCTTTGGATGAGATGCCGGAAAATCAAAAAGATGCTTTTGTGAAAAGTGAATTGGAAGGTCTTAAGTTGCGAGAGATTGCGGCCGAAACGGGCGAAAGTATCAAAACCATTACCTCGCGTAAATCATATGCTATCAAGCACCTTCGTAAGAGATTAAAGGAATTGTACGACGAATTATAAATATTATGAAAGGGAATTTTGGAAAACGCATCATCGGCTTTGTTCTCTTTGGAGGATTACTTCTATTGGGCTTGTCTTGGATTGTTAAGGAGCTCTGGAATTTTGCGGCGGCCCCGGCCCTCGGATTCAATCAGATAAACTATTGGCAAGCCATGGCCTTATTAGCCCTAAGTAAAATCCTTTTCACCGGGATTCACCCGCGAGGAGCAAAGAACCATCGACAAGAACGCTGGAGGAAATGGCGGGAGATGTCTCCAGAGGACAGGGAGGCTTTCAAGGAGCGTTGGAAACGGCATCATGATAAGAAATAATGTACTTGATAATCAGATAGTTAAAAATTATTTTAAATTTTCTTTCTCATATTTAAAGTAAAATCAATTCACAATCGTCTTCCTGTTCGAACAAATTAAAATGTAAAAATGAACAGAACGTTTTCAAAATTGATTGTGGGTGGAATCCTCTTCGGGGCTTTTCTTTTCTTTCTGCCCTTTTTATTATTCAAAGTTTTCTTCTTCTTTTTGATCCTGGGCACCATCTCATGGTTTTTCCGCGGTAGGAGAAAAAATTATGCTCAGTATCGTTGGGCCATGGCCGACCGGATACGCAGTATGAGTGATGAAGAATATCAGCAATTCCGCGAGGCTCGTTCTCATTGTCGTCAGGATTGGTCTAATGCTAAAAAGGAAAACAATGATTAAGCGAGTGCTCACCTTCGTGGTTTCGGCGGGAATTACCGTCGCGGCCCTATATGCCAGTTTAGGTCCCCAGGATTACAGCCGTCATTGGGATCATCATCACCATCATTGTGCGGATGAGGCCGGTGATACTGGACAGGCTGATTTATAATGTGTGTTGTTTATGTTTGAGAAAGGTTCCTTCGGGAACCTTTTTTTTGACTCCTAATTACAAACTATTTAGGTAGTCCATCATCAAGTCTAATCCTTCTTGATCCGTGATCGTCGTACCAATGAAAGGCATTTCTCCTTCAAGCAATTGTCCTTGGATTTTGTCCTTTCCACTAACAATCCCACTGGAATTAAGGCTGGTTTGATGGCGGAAATCAAAATCTCGTTCTGCAGGTGTATCCCAAGCCCTTGGATTATGACAATGAGCGCAGTTCATCGCTAAATAGGCACGACCGCGTTGCTCCAAACTGGCATTGACATTTTGGTAATCGACCATACTTGCCAAGGATTGAAAATTGAAATCAGCCAAGATGTCTAAACCCTGTAAATGCGCAATCTGATTAATAGTTAATCCGTTTCGTTCCACGGTCCGATTTAAATTCAAAAGACTTGGTCCGAGAGGTGTCATGCGATTATCGCTTTGATGACAGGTCATACAAAGGTTCTGATCGGGTACTTCGTATTGGATGATGCGGCTATCTCCCTCGTCATTAATCCATGAAATGGTGGTTGTTAATCCATTTAGTTCTAAAGTCGCTTCAGTTTGTTCACTATTCCAAACATAGGTTGCGGCGTTCCAAAGGTCATTCTCTTTTATTAATAGGCGAGTTTCTATCAATTGATTGCCTAAGCTGGTATCCTGTGCATCCATAGGATAGTAAAAAGTCTTGCTAAGGATGCTTCCATTGGGAAAGATTAAAGTATTGTCGGCCATCTTTTGAATGCTTGTACCAGCTGGAATCTTTACCAATCGTTGCTTCTTTGCATAATCTGTAAATAGAGCTGAGCTCAACTCTAGCAGAGTGAAGTCATCTGCGGCTTGCATTAAGTGCGGGGCTCCCTCAAATAGGCCGTAAGCTGAAAGGCTATCTTTGAATACTACCGATTGCGGAAAGTTAAAATCGGGGATTTCCACGCGACGATTATCATCCTCATCTCTTCTACTGCAGGCCTGGACCAGGATTCCAATTAATAAAAGCCCGGCAAGCCTTACCCTGAATGTATAGCGCATGGGACTCCTTAAGACTAGTTTCACGCAAGGTAAACGGAAATTACAGGGATTATTACCTGCCAATTATTAGTTCTCCTTTATCAAAGCGACAACTTTGGTTTGCCCCTCAATTTCTCGCAATTCATACCGGAACTTCTCCACACTGCATCTAGGCTCCAAAACGAACCAGATTTCCCCGCTCAAGGGGCCCTTTTTTTCTTGGAGGTATTTTAAAGATTGACGAATGCTTACTTCTCCTTTGAGCAGACGCACCTCTTGCTTAATCTTGGAATCGTATTCAACTTTTGAGGGAGGGTCTTCTATTTTCGGACCGTGTAGTAATGCATAGTCATTATGCAATACCTCCATGGAGAAATGACCATAGGTACTGTCTTCCGAATGTGAGGAAGCAATATAATGATCGTCGGAAAGCCGAAATTTAGCTTCGAGAAAATCGCCCGCTTTCTGGTCATTGGTTACTTGGAGACTTAAGGAGTAGCCCAAGTCTTCATAGGTGTTATGGTATAGCCCATTGGTGGTTTCCTCATCGGCGGCTTTCGCCTGATGCATTTGATCTTGACAGCCTAAAATCATCGATAAAAAGCAAAGGCACAAGATTAAATTCCGGGTCCTAATCATGGCAAGAACATTCAAAATGTTCATTGAGGTATAGGATGCTTTCACGACAAAGACCTTCTAAAACTGCCAGATCAATATCGGCAAGCTTTTTAACATAGATACAGGCTTTGCCCATCTTATACTTTCCTAAGGATTGAAGAAGTATGTCACTTTTAGGAGTCTTGGAATAAACATAAAATGAGAATTGGGCTTTCCGAGGGGAGAAGCCGATTAGTGGCATGTCACCCTCGTGACCACTGGCATATTTATAATGATAGGACCCAAAACCAATAATACTTGGTCCCCACATTTTTGGTGGGAATTTGGACCACTCCTGCATTAGTTTAATCAGAGTCCGGCTTTCCTCTTTTTTCCACTCCTGTTCCACGAAGGATTCAAGGAAGTCCTCCACCTTCACTTCTGTTTCTACAGTCTTGTTTTTTGCCATTTTGGAAGATCTTTAGTTACGAATAATGCGTCTCCTGCCTATCACAAAATACAAGAATGCTCCCAAAATTGGAAAAAAGATAATTGCCAAGACCCAAATCAATTTCTCATTTCCAGGAAAAGAATTCCGGATTACCTGAATAAGAGCCAAAACTGGCAAAACCAAACCTAGCAGAAAAAATGAAAGGAAAAGGACCTGCCAGGGACCTACGGAGGCGAGTAGAGTCATGAGAGTACCTTGTTTTACCGGAAGGTAAAGCTATAAAGGGCTGGAATGAGTTCCCCCTATCTAGCTTTAATTTAGGCTTAGGTCTCAGGTAATATCTTTAGATGATTCGATCTCGAGATTGACCCTGGGTTTAATCCCGCTTCGCCCTCAGGAATGGGGACCCCCAATTCTTGATAGTATTCCAACCAAGCAGGAAAGTACTCCTCGGTTTGGGGATTCTTAAAAGTCATTGGGGCGAGTTGAAAGACTTCCTTTCCCTGATTGGCCGCTTTGAAGCTTTCATAAATAAGTTCGCTGCAATACCATGCTCCATTATCCAGTAAATAAACTTGGTCATAAGGTTCCCCCAGTTTGGACAAGGCGAAATTGCTGGCTCCTTCAATGAGATCCTGAGAGGCATCTTTCATTCGCCCTACCGTAATATTTCGAGTCTCCAGGCTATCCCCACTGCGAACATAAAAGTCCTCAATACTGGTGATTTGCACCCCGGATCCAATGGCTTCAATTACCTTCAATTCCCCTTCATGCTCAATTACCATTGCACAATGAGAAAAGTCCTTACCATCAACACCCTCCGTTACAGTTTCAATGGCTTCGCATAAATCTCCGCAATCCAAATTTTGGAACAGCAAGTCGCCGGCTTGTAATTCGACTTGCTTCTTCTCATTTTGACAAGAGCTGAGGAAGAATAATAGTATTGGCAGTAGTAAAAAGCCTTGTTTCATGGTCCACAAACTATGGGGCAAAGATGCGCACTGATTTTATTTTATCAAGCTCCGGGGCTAAATTGAGGGCAAATAGTTTAGGATAAAAAGTTCTGGTAAAATCCTCTTTCTTAACTCCGTAGACATTAGATGGCTAATCGTCAGATTAGTCCCCGAGCCGCTTAATCATCTTTAAATGGGGAATTCCGTCCTCATCGAAGTAATCCCCCTGCGCTACATACTGATTTTGGCGGTAAAAGTCTACCGCGCTATTACGGGCATGACAATAGATTTTGAGAATCCCCAATTTATGAGCGATCTCTTCACAGATAATCATCATCCGAGCTCCGATTCCCTGGCCCCGCAATGATGCTAGTACCGCCACCCTTTGCATTTTAAATTGGCCCTCTTCGCGAACCAGCACGGCACAGGCGATTAAAGTTCCATCTTTGAATCCCGCGACTTGAATTTCACCCTCCTCAGCCTTTAGCTCCTCGACCGTGAATTTACTTCCCAGGGGCTTGCGCAATACATCCTCTCTTAAGGCTACGGCGGCTTGCCAGTTGGCACTTCCATAGGCAATTTCCTTAAAAACAACTTTAGAAGGCATATTTAGGATGTTTTGATTGAGGTAATTTAGAAAATAGGCACCTACTAAACTAAATGAGCGGAATACAAATTTCTTTAAAAAAACTAGCCTGAAAATCTATCAGCGCTATTCCAATTTTCCCTTCCGTAAAAGGGAGCGATATCCAGAGCTTCGAATCTTTTCGATCGCCATAGTCTGGGAGAACTTTTGCTAATTGAAGCTAATCAACATCTTTATTAGCTGATGAATCTAATTCTTGGATAAGATTCCGACCAAGGGGCCATGGCCCAAATCCGCTAGCGCTTTCGATATGGCCTGCCGATTTCAATACCTCCAGTTTACTCCCCCAATGGTGGGCAAAAAATCTTGCCCTTTCGAGCCTGGTGACGTGATCATTATCGCTCGCCACCACAATGCTGGGAAAGCCCAGTCTGCGCAAGGGTATGGGTTTAAACCCACGGATATAGTCTGGGAAATTAGCTTGCTCCGCGTCGCTGGGAGCAACCAGTAAGGCGCCTTTTATCAAATGTTGATATTGTTCTAACCATTTTACAATGGCGATGCATCCAATGGAATGTCCAATCAGTATAAGATCTTCGTGTTTATAGCCTTGCAATTGCTGCTCAATGGCAGGAACCCAAAGGTCATCATTTGGTCTATCCCAGTCTTCCTGAAGAATACGCATGTACTCTTGTGGAAATTGACGCTCCAAATGACTTTGCCAATGCTGAGGATCGGAATTATGTAGACCAGGGACGATGATTTTGTTGACCATAATTTCAGGATTTTCCCTTGGCCCGCATGGCTAACCTCCTTTTTATCTCATTGCGGAATTTTAGATTTTGCTGGTACTGCTTTTTGTTGAGGAATTCCAGGTAGTAAGCCACGACGGCACCCCCGAAAATGGCAATTCCCAATTCTGATATTACATCTAGAATTACAGAATTGACGAAGTCACCTAAATCTGTTCCATAAAAATATTGGACTACCCTTGCCGCCAGCGTGAGGCCAATGCCAATACTAAAAAAGATCCCCAGAAAAAGAGCGTTAAAATGCTCCTTGTTGATAATCAAATCGAGTTCATCAGGATTCTTTTCATAGTAGTCCAGTAGTTCTTCCGTTATTTCTTCATTATCGGGGAAAATGATATTCATGGCTTGACCTATTTTTTAAGGGCTTGGGTGGATGTTTAATCTCCTATTTTTCCGAGGTCTTAAATTTCGCGTAATTACTTCGAATGACCTCATATTCGGTGTATCTGAATACTTTGGCTGGAGCTGGCTCCTCGAAGGAGTGATAATCTTTAGGATAACCTAGACCATGATAGAACTGCCCCTTAAAACTGATGATATCACCACTCCAACCTAATGTGTCTGGGAGCTCAAGGGTGGGCTTTGCAGCTTCAATAAACACACTCAGTTTGGCTAAGGTATCCTCGTAATTATGATAGTGTTTTTCGATCTCCTCAGGTTTGGCCCAATTTGCGCAATCACAGGCCCAAGCGATATAGCTGAGTTCGAGGCTTAAAATCTCTTCGTCCAGTTCTCCTTTGGGATTTGGAGAGCATGCTAGACAAATAAACAGTAGTGGAATGGATATCCGAATTCCCATAAATCTTCAATTTAAGCTCGATGCGAACCTTTAAGGCAAAGCTAGAAAGGCTTGAGATACCAATTCGACCCAGAAGGTCTTTTTAGGGATGCCAGGAATCCTGTACCTTTCAATGCTCAGAATTGTACCAAACAAGATGAAGAAGTTTTTTATTGCGGCTAGTATCGCGCTGCTTTGCCTGACGAGCTTAAATGCTCAAGATGATATTATGGAGAAATTGGCGGAAATCGCCATTATCGATCAAAAGGTGATGATGCCGATGCGGGATGGTATTCGCTTGGCAACAGATATCTATCGACCAAAAACTGATCAGCCGGTACCAATCATTTTTTCCCGTACACCGTACAATTTTAATTCTTGGGGGGATGGAAAGCAAAGGACTTATACCGCTCGTCGAGCATATGAAGCGGTGAGCAGGGGTTATGCCTATGTGGTGCAAAACGAACGAGGACGATATTATTCGGAAGGTATTTGGGATATCCTGGGCGTCCCGCTCACCGATGGTTACGATGCTTTTACTTGGATGAAGAATCAGCCCTGGTCCAATGGTAAAATCGGCACCTTAGGCTGCTCTTCTACTGCCGAATGGCAAATGGCGGTGGCAGCATTAGATCATCCTTCACATGCCGCCATGGTTCCTCAGGGTTTCGGCGCGGGTGTAGGTACGGTTGGGCCTTATTTTGAACAGGGCAATTGGTATCGCGGTGGGGTGGAGCAGATGCTCTTTTTTGCTTGGCTTTACGGAGTGGAGCACGATAAATTTAAACCCAGGATTCCGGCGGGCGCGACGCAGGAGGATTTGATTCGAATTTCTCGTTTTTACGATTTGGCTCCGGAAAACCCACCGGTGGATATGGCCCAAGCCCTGCAACATCTTCCGATTCAGGATATATTACAAAACATCGGTGGTAAGCGTGAGATATTTGACAAGATGGTGCGGCGTAAACCCAACGATAGTGCATGGTTTCAAGGTGGTCTTTATCACCAGGACATGAAAGTGAATGTGCCCAGCTTTTGGTTTGCTTCCTGGTATGATGTGTCCATTGGGCCTAACCTAGCGCTCTTTAATCACCTGCGCAATCCTGAGAATTCCGAGGCGGCCGATGATCAATATCTAGTTATTGCCCCAACTTTACATTGCAGCTATAAACGTGCGACAGATAGCACGGTGGTAGGGGAAAGGTCTGTCGGTGACGCCCGATTAAATTATGATGAGCAAGTTTATGCATGGTTCGACCTGTGGTTAAAAGGCGAGGACAATGATTTTAAAGATAAAACGCCTCGGGTTCAGTATTATACCATGGGCATCAACAAGTGGCAGTTCGCTGATTCTTGGCCTCCCGAAAATGCGGAGATGATGAGCTTTTACCTAAATAGCGGGGGCGAGGCCAATAGCTCTTCGGGCGATGGAACCCTCAGCTTGGATATGCCCGAAGGGGACCATCCAGATCAATTCACTTATGATCCTATGAGTCCAGTGCCGTCTTATGGGGGTAATGTTTGTTGTACCGGAAATGCCGTGAAAGGAGGAGCTTTTGATCAACAGGAAATGGAGCAAAGGGATGATATTTTGGTTTACACTTCCGAAGTTCTCGAAGAAGGCGTAGAGGTTTCCGGTTTTATTGAAGTTACCTTATTTGTTTCCTCGGATGTGAAAGACACGGATTTCACCTTGAAATTGGTGGATGTTTATCCTGATGGTCGAGCCTATAATTTGGATGAAACTATTCAGCGGGTTCGTTATCGCGAAGGATATGATCGCGAAGTGTTTATGGAAGAAGGGCAGGTTTACCGATTGGAACTTTCTCCTCTAGCAACCAGTAATTTCTTTGAAAAGGGACATCGCATTCGGATTGAGATATCCAGCAGTAATTTCCCGCGTTTCGCGCGTAACCTCAATACCGGTGGTAATAATTACGATGAATCGGAAGGTGTGATCGCTCATAACAAAGTGCACCACTCCAAGGAATACCCATCGCTAATTAAGCTTCCTATCATTAAATAAATTAGGGAAGGTATTTGGGGGGTAGCGGATGCTCTGGGCTTTCTGCGGTCCAATAAATATTGATGATCCACCAGCGCTCTCCATCAAATAAAAGTTGAATGCTATTGATCCCCCTAGCAAAAGGAGTGTTTTCGTCTTGGCTGTGATAAGATTCATAAGTGCTAAAAACATGGGTAATCGGTCCGAAACTTTCACTGAGCCGATGAATCTCTTTTTCAAAGAAGCCTTTTTCTACTAGATAGTCACCAGCGGTGTTAATATAATCCTCCACGGTCCAGTAAAGGGCCTGGGATTTACCATTGGTATCAACTCTACTGGGTATTAATTTGGCTTCAGGATGAAACAGGTATCGGAAGAGCTCCCAGTCTCGAGATTCCCCTTTTTCTCCTGAAATTACCCCGTACAATCCTTCTAAGATATTGTCTATGCTGGAGACTGTTTCTTGGTAACTAGCTGCTAGGTCCTTTTGGTCAGTCTTGTTTTGTGCTTGGCTCAAGGCTGGAATTAGGATGACTAAAAGTAGTGCCAGACGGCTAAAGGATAATTGTAACATAGGGATGGTATTTATCGGAAAGTACAACTTCTTGAATAAAGCTGATAAATCCACCCACAATGGAATTGAGCCGAAGGCTTATTCTAAGTCGAAATTGATGGAGATACCATTTTTAATAGCAATTCCGTCGGTGGTATTCACCTCAATATGCAATTGGTAGGCGCTAGAATCGAATGCCAAATAATTCATCAGGCTGTCGGTGAAATTCAGGTTCAGCTCGGAAAAGTAAACTTCGAATTTCAGTTCATCCAAGTTTCTCAAATTAGTGCCGGCCGGTATACTGTCGTTTTTGTAGTGAAACGGCTTATCGAAATACATATTTAAGCTTTCGGATTGTAATTGATTTAAATAGGCCTCGGGACAGCTAAAGGCTATCGCTTGTTGACTAAATTGGTTCAAACTAGCTACTTGCTCGAATAGGGGATTTAAAACGATTTGAAAAGGACCAGTAACTGTGGCTATAGATCTAGGGTCGAAGGCTTCTGAGCTATTTTGGTCCCAAAGGGATAAATCGCTACCTCCGGTAAGGCGATATTCTGCCGGATCGCAGCAGGCATAGGCGATTACCGAGAAGAGGGAAATACTAAGGTAAATTTTGAAGCTCGATTTAATTCTTTTCATGATTCGCTTTAAAACTATGATGTTTTACTAGGGGAAATGGTTGGAGGAGCATAAAGCAAAATTGAGAGTCACCGGCTTATTTTTATCGGAGGTTTATTTCCATCATAAGTCTGGGTATCCGCTATTCTTAAATTAAATGATTACCTTCGGTTAAACCTAAATCTCTGCTTATGAAACCTTTAACCATTAAATTTTGGTCAGGAGTCCGGCCAAAGACAGCTTACACAATAATTTTCTTTCTCATCCTTATTCAAGCTTGTGATTCAGATGATGATCTTGCGGATAAAGTTTTTACCGCTGGGACTTACGATAATTACGATACTCACATTTCTTTTGAACCGGCTAATCGGATTAGCGGCGCTAGCCTTATAAGATTAGACCTAGAGGGTGACGAATTACGGATTGGGCTTCATTATTACGCTGGGGCAGGCTATTCTGAATTTTCGGTCTACACCAATTCAGACTATTGGGAAATAGCGATGGATGGCAATGATCCCCGAATTTTTTCTCTCGGAGATCCAATTTATCAGGTAGTAGAATGGCAGGATGATTTGGTCGAGCTAAGCGGTTCAGATTGGCTGTACACCGGTCATACTTCCAGTTTCGGCCCCTACTGGGATTACAATGAGCCTCATTATCTCTGTTTTCGGAAAAGGTGGCGAGGGAAATATCATCACCTTTGGGTTCATTTAAAGGTCGACCTTAATAGATCAGAGCCATATCTGGAAATCTATGATTATGCCTTAAGGGGAGAAGGAAGAGATTAATGTTAGTCAGCAACGTCTAATTAGCTGCTTCCCGAGGTGTTTTTTACTAGGAGTTAAAATCAGGTTATGAGAAAAATGCCCATAAACTTCTGGACAAGAAGGTAAGGTAGATTAAATTTTACCCAACGCCATTTTTGATCTAAATCTTTTTAAGATTAGGTTTTCCTTATTGTCTATATAAACTTTATCGAGAATTCTAAGAACATTTTCATTAGAAAGGTAATTCCATCCTTGCTGGCCAAGCTTTTTGCCAAGTGGTAAGTACTTTTTCCTTATCCAAGTTTCTTCTATAATCAATAATGGATTCTTAAAAAGTGAAATATTCTCCTTCAAACTACTAACAAATCCGTAGTCATATCTCTTGAACATTTCATGATGCGCTTCTCTATATTGAAGCCCAATACTGGGAAATCCATACATTCCGATTAGGAAATGTTCTTTGGTTAACGGATTCTGGCTTTTGAAGAGCATTAGTTTGATCTCATTTGCCTTGGCCTTTGCAGGTTCTTTATCCTCAAATTGAGGAACATATGCTATGTATCTTCCATTATCCTCTAGGGGATACTTTTCGTGACCGAAATTTAAATCTTCATGGGTATAATAGTTTTCTTTCACATAACTAAAATTTGATCTTTTTAAGTCATCATTACTAGCAGGGGCGGACCAGTTGTGAGAGTTCCAGTTTATTGTGACTAAAATCCCAAAATTTTCATTGATCATAAATGCAAATTCTTAGATGAGGTTAGGTTTTGGGGACATCCGTGTTTCTTTCGAAGCCGTGTTATTTCGAAATGCCTTTTGATTATTTTAAAACACTTACCTTGATATTAAACTTAATTTGTGTACTAAATTATTTATTAAACAAATGCAATTGTGCCTTAAGCCATGGCCCCTCTGAAATAACAAATAGGATTAACTTGAGCTACTTCCTTTTTGGGGTAAAAGCAATATTCAATTTTCGTAATCTTACTTAGCCTTAGAACTCTGTTCGCTTCACTTGTTAATTGTAAATGAAATCCTGTATGGTTTTAAACAAACCAAATGTTGATCAATGGTTTCAGTAATGCCAAAGTAGAGCGTAAAGAAGTACGCCTCGCGAAGCCTAGAACTATGGTGCCCCCAAGTCGCGGAATTAAGCAACACAGACTTTTTGAATAGAGCAATTAATTTGCATCCGGAGCGATGAAATTTGTTTGGGGTTTAAAAAATTTGCGCCGCTCGCCACTCGTCCCTAGCCTGGAGGAGCCTGACATTAACATTCAAAGGAATATGACGGTTTTATTACAAAGCGAAGCGCTTAAGCAGGAGCTGAAAGCTAAGCTTCGCGAAAGGAAAATCACTCAAAAGATGATCGCCGAACATCTCGGAATTCCCCAAGGGAATATTTCCCGCGCTTTAGCACCGCATCATAACATTAGCTTGCAGTTATTCTATTCAATTGCCGAAATTGCTGAATTGGAACTAAAACTTGATTGAAATGGCTAGAGTAAATTATATCCTAGGTGCTGGAGCAAGCGCGAATACCATTCCCGTGGTAAAAAATATAGGTAGGGAAATTCAGTTCATAATTGATGAAATAAATAGCCCCGAGTTTGAGAAGGCCTTTAATAACTATGATGATCTGAAATATCCACTTAAACATATAATTGAACTTTTGAACGAGGATTTATCCTGGATGCTGTCAAAGGAGAGTGATCATTCAACCATTGATACTTTCGCTAAAAAGTTGTGGATTAAAGAAGATTACCCTAATCTTCATCGACTAAAAATAGTGTTTTCCTTTTTTCTAAATGTTCTGCAAGACATTAGAGGTGTCGACAAAAGATATGACTACTTTCTTGCTGCTTTACTCGAAAATAACGGACTGTTTTCGAGTGACGTTAATATAGTTTCATGGAACTATGACAACCAGCTCGAACTCGCTTACTCCGAGTATGGAAGGGTTGATTATATGAATGAATGCGCGAGTCAGTTGTCTTTGACATTAAAGAACTCTAGGCGCTCAAAGATTTCTCAGGGGCAGTTTAACTTTATGAAAGTAAATGGCTCTACCTCCGTTTACGGTGAAATGGGTTTTCGTACTTATTATTTCTTGCCTAAGGTGAGATATACTGATAGGAGACAAATGTGGGTTGAAGCAATAAATATGTACCTCAATCTTAGCGAATCTGATGCAAGCTTATCAGCTTTATCGTTTGCCTGGGAGCAAGGTGGTGTAGATTCTGAGTTTTTAGAAGAGGTTAGCAAGACTTTTATGGATACAGAGGTTATTGTAATAATTGGATATTCTTTTCCTTTTTTTAATCGTCTGATAGACAGGAAGATTCTTGAAAAAGCGGGGAGTCTAAAGAAGATCTATATCCAGGACAAGTATCCGGAAAACATAGTGGACAAGCTAATAGAAACCTTACCAGAATTTTCAATTAAAAAAGATCAGATTAGATTAATTGATAGAACTGAAGAGTTCTTCATACCTCATGAGCTTTAATACTGTCCTATAAAGCTGCTTTCTAGGTTTGCAAATTGCCTCCATAGGTGTACAACCCATAAAGCTTAAGGAAGCCCTCCAGCTAATGGATGCTCGCGATGAAAGCGGGAATCCAGTTCCTTTTCAAATTTCTTTTTATCCCGCTTCTCGGTATCCTAAGCACTTCAGGCGCATAAGCCTGCCCTAGGCAGTGCGTTGCGGTTTGCCTCGCCAACATCAAGCGATCCAAATTGGACCGATACCGCATATCATGCTCTCCAGGCTAAGCTGCTAATTAGCGCTCCAGGTCAGTTTAATGAGCATATCAACATTCGTAATAGCTACCGCACCTTCGTAGCCCTATTGCCCCACCTGCAGCAAGTGCAAGAACGGCAAATCGCTTCCCTTTTGGGAGAGGATTTTTTAGCCGATATCCTCGGGATGATCAATACATAACTTTATTAAAGTACCTCCGGCCGGCTTTGGCCTTTCTAAGCATGGCCGAAGCAATCGAGGTATTGCATATCGAAATAACTGGCTATGGCGCCCTTCTACACAGTTTATGCACTAATGTGGGAAATATTCAAGAGCAGCGCACCCCAGAAAGCAGCGAATTGGCCCGCTCCGCGTTAAGGTACCAGGAGCGTGGCCGCAGCTGGCTCGAAGAGCTGCGCACCCATCTGAATGCCAATGCCAGTGCCGAGAAATACCATTTGTATTTCAATGGCGCCAATTACAAGGATCCCAATGAAGAAGGGCAGTCCTATCAGCAAGACTTTACCTCCAATATGTACAATGGCCTCTAAAAAGAAGCATTCCCTCCTAAAGCGCTTTTTGCTTTTCCTCAGCACTCCTTTGCGCCGCTATATTCAGTATCGCTTTCGCGTGGCCATCGAAAAAGACATTCGCCTGGAGGAAATACGTCTGCAGCAGCGCAAGCCGCATAGGACACCTAAGCAAATACAAAAAAGAGCCCAACAGAAATATGTCGTGCAGCTTAAAAAGATTGGTGTTATATGAAACCCTCCGAGGAAAAACCCAAACCCTTCGACCGTTGGTACGGCAATCCTCCTAAAGAGTGTATTGGCAAATGTGCTATTGGAGGCCCAGTGTTTTACAAGTGTTTGACTTGTGGGTGGAGGGAGGATTAGCCACGTTATAATTCGCCCGCTCGACGTTAGAAATACGTTAAAAACTTTCCTCCTTTATTCTTTGATTTCTAATGTCTATCAAAACTTGTCAATATTTTTCTACTTTCGCCTAATCAATTCTCAAAGATTGGGTCTGATAGAAAAATCTGAGCTTAGTTTCGCCGTTGCTAGGGAATTTGCTGATGTTGGCAGGTTTGATTTGTCCGCGCATCATTCTTATTACGCTGTTTTTCAGTATTTTAGCGCCGTTGCCTTTGGTTATTTCGGACTGGATAGTGACTCGATAAGAATAGAGGCGAATGCGAATAGGCATGGTACTCATGTAGAGATTTTTAATTTAATCTTCCAATCAATACCTGAGAATAATCAGAGAGACTTGAATAATTGTTTTCAACGTTTAAAGAGAAGGAGAACTAAAGCTGATTATTCTGATGATCATGTAAGTGATGCAGAATGTATGAATAGTATCGAGTTATCCGAATGGACATTAAATCTGCTGAAAAATAGATATGGAGAATATTTGTAAAGATCGAATCATTGAGAACTTGCAAGTTTTAATCTATTTAGAACCTAGAATTAAGGTGCGATATGGTTTTGATGAATCCGAGAACTTGCACCTCGTGGAGGTTTCTCCTGATTTTATTTATGATGAGTCTTTAGTAGAACGTTTTGAGAATTCAATGATTCTTGAATGCATCAGCTTAGATTCAACATCATCTCTTTTATTTTTCAAATCAAATGATTTGGATTTTAGAATAGATGATTGTGTCTATGAAGGTCAGGGTGAGGCTTACGGATTTCAATACATCGATTTCAATGAGAAGTCTTGGAGTGCTTTGGATTTGACTTATGATAATCCGACTGGACTCATAGTTTCACCTGGATCATCTTTTGAATTAGCAGCTTAAAATGAGTTCTAGCATAAATAAATCTGTTTTCCGTTTTGTAGGATTCAATATTATTGAATCCTACATTAAAAGATATCCATCTGGGAAAAATAGAGGAGAACTTCAAGTAGAGATGGATTTATCTGCAATCGTAAATAGAACTGAAAATACATTTGTTTTAAATATGGCAGGTGAATTCAAGGACGAAGGTGTCTTTGAGGCCAGAATATCTGCGGTTGGGCACTTTCAATTTGAAGGTGAAATACTTGAGGAGCTTGGCAATTACTTTTATGTGAATTCTCCGGCTTTATTATTCCCACACATTCGAGCTTACCTTGCGGCAATGACCTCGTTAAGTGGAATGTCTTCAATTCTTATTCCTGCTATGAATCTATCTGGTTTATCTGAGGATTTAAAGAAGAATACTCAAATTGTGGATTAGAATATATACGGACAACGAATAGTCATTCTTAAGGAATGTATTTGTCTTATATCCCCCTCATTTCGGCCTCTATCTTCCCGAAATGAACCTTGCCACCATTCCCTATCGTTCAAAGGCTTATTCCTTTGCCTGGCCTTCCAACTGGGATGAAATCCAGCCCCAAGCGCTTCATTCTTTACTACCCTTAATCAAAGAAGCGCAAGCCGCCCTAATCCTATATCAAGAGTCGGAGGATCGAGAGCCAGCCGATTTAGTCCTCCAAGAGTTGCGCATCAAAATGCTTTGGAAACTCTTGGATTTACGCTGGTACCATTGGCGTTTGAAAAAGGCTTTCCTTTCGGTGTATGCGGATGAATTAAGCGATCTGCTCAATACCACCGATTTCCTGTTGGAGAAGCCGCAACGTAATAAGCTCCCTTTCAAAGTGCTAATCGTCGGACGACAAAAGCTTATTCCTCCGAGGCATGCTTTGCAGAATCTTAGCGCCGAAATTTTCCAGTACCCATGGTCCGGCCAAAGTCTTACACGTTTACTTTCTTTTGGATGGGATGAGTTGAAATAGATCGCAGCTTTTAAATCGGCAAAGTTTAGGGGAATGGGGTTGTCTTCAAAAGGCGGTGAAGCTCGAAATTAAATACCTGGCTTCTGCAGTGATTGCAGAGGCACAGGTGATAAGGCTTTAAATTTTTAGTTGAGAAAAATTGCTATCTTGATTCTTATGGGAAGATCAAATCATCCTTTTTTACCTTTTGTACCCGATACGGCGACGAAGCTTATTTTAGGTTCAATTCCACCTGCTAGATTCTGTCATGAAGAACTCGAATTGTATTGTGATGATGTTCCATTTTTCTATGGGAGTAGAGACAATGCGTTTTGGTCATTATTAGAGCATATTTTCCAAGCTAAATTACCAAGAAAGAACACTGAGGAGTCTGTGCGAGCTCGCATGAACCTATTAGAATCCAAAGGTTTTGGTATTACTGATATAATAGCGAGTTGCGTGCACCAAAATGACAGCGCATCCGACGATGATTTGAAGGACATAGAATATCAGGATCTAGCGTCTCTGCTAAGTGAAAAGCCGCAAATTGATACTCTAATTTATACAAGTGAGTTCGTGAAGAAACTTGTAAACTGGCACTTTGAGACCTACCACTCTATCGACAAAGGTAACCGTCGTATTCAATCGGTTTTAATTGCTAATAAAAGGTACCTTGTGAAAATTCTTTTTTCGCCTTCTCCCCAAGCCTTAATTAATTTGGGCGACAACGGTGCTCAGAAACGTCTTAAGCAGTACGCTGATTTTTTGAAATCATAATTGTTCATCATTAGAAAACAAGCTGTTGAAATTAGCCATCTGATTTTCACTTCTCTAATCTCTCTCAACCCCATGCTCATCATTCATGGCTTGGATAAAGCTCAAGTGACCAAGCTAATTCCTGCATGAGCAGGCCAAATTATGGTTACTGGTTGGTAATGCCCTGGCCCCAAAGCAAAAACCCTTGCTAATCTTTCAATTAACAAGGGTCTTTAGGAGTTTGGCAGTGACCTTGGAAGGAGTCGAACCCTCAACCTTCTGATCCGTAGTCAGACGCTCTATCCAATTGAGCTACAAGGCCATAATGTTCTGCAACATTAATCCGTTTCTGTAACGGGGCTGCAAATATAAATACTAATTCTCGCCTCGCAAGGCTTTTTTTCATTTAGTTTATTTCGGCGCTTAAACCTCTTTCTAAAAGACTGGTGCAGCGAGGTTCTAGCTCGGAGTAAGATCCCGATTTTACACTGCATTTACCTTTATAATGGGTGATCACCGCGCATTGCTCGGCTTGTTCCGGACTGTGTTCGCAAATTTCAATTAAGCAGTGAATTACCCAATCGAAGGTATTTACATCATCATTAAAAAGCACTATCTCATGCCAGGAGTCCTGTTGCTCCAAAACATCAGTCTGCTCTTGTGATTTCCACTGTTCTTCAAACTTCATTAATCCTGCGCCTCCTTGCGTTTTAAATTCACTTTATTCTCTTCCCCTCTTAGGAGTCTAACGATATTCTTACGATGGGTTACCAAGACCAATAAGGCGATCGCAATACTGAAGATTATTAATACCTCGGAAGGCTCTTGAAAGCGATAAATCAACCATAAAGGTAGACTCATGGCCGCTACCATGCTAGAAACGGAAACTATTCGGGTGCTCAATAATAGAACTACAAAAACCGCCATGGCCAATAATGCCGCCCCACTATGCAAGGCAATGACTACTCCCAATAAGGTGGCAATCCCTTTACCGCCTCTAAAGCCAACATACAAGGGGAAGAGGTGACCTAAGACAGCCATAAAGCCTAGGACTAACATCCAAATTACCGTGGACTGCTCAACTGGCGCGAGGTGAATTAAATTAACGGCGGCGAAACCTTTCAAAATGTCTAAGACGAGTACCGCCGTGCCTGTTTGCCGGCCAAGAATGCGAAAGGCATTAGTCGCCCCCGCGTTACCACTGCCATGATCACGTAAGTCCACCCCATGAATCCACTTGCCTAGCCATACCGACCAAGCCAAGGATCCTAATAAATAAGATGAAATGAGTAGAAGAACGATCATTGGGCAAAAATAACAATTTCGCGCGGGAGCATAGAGCCTAGCTAGGACGGTCTTTTGAGCCTGAATGAGGTGGCTTTAAGCTTAATGGTCATTCCTCCTGAAGTCCTTTACATCGGATCATAAAGCTTAGCCTGTCTTTTCCAGGCGATTACTAGCAGTAGTGATGCACCCTGAACTCCCATAGTCTAAGACTTAATCCTAAACCTTTCTTAGCCGTAAATCAGGTGTTTTCCCTTAGGTCTAGCCTTGCATGATTTCCCCGAGGGAGTTATCGTAAATTTTACGGTAGTCTTCAACATGACCCCAATCCACATCGTCAATTCGTACACTACCCTTGGTAACATGCCCCACCAAATCGAATTCAACGCCATTCAGCATCATAAGATCGATAAAAGCATCTTCATTTTCGGGACTTACACTTACGATTACGCGACTTTGACTTTCACCAAAGAGATAAGCATCGCGACGAATTGCAGAGTCCGTGGTGATGTCAAATCCTAAGCCGCTCGCCATGGCGCTCTCCATCAGACAAACAAATAGACCACCTTCTGACACGTCATGGGCCGAACTCAGAACCCCTTTGCGAATTAGCATCTTGATTTGCTCCTGGTTGGCGAATTCCTCCTCCAAACTGAAAAATGGAGTGGTGCTTTCTTGTACTCCATGAATTTCGACCAAATATTGACTGGAAGAAATATCATTGCGATTTTCTCCAATCATGAAAATAAGATCACCCTTTTCACCAAAGGCCAGGGGAGTGATATGTTTCTTATCCTCAACGATTCCAATCATACCGATGGTAGGAGTGGGGAATACGGGCTCAGTTTTTTCCTTGGATACGGTTTGGTTGTAGAAACTAACATTACCACCGGTGACCGGAGTTTGGAATTTCTCGCAAGCCTTGCCCATACCTTTAATGGCATTTACAAACTGCCAATATACTTCAGGATTGTAGGGATTACCGAAGTTTAAGCAGTTAGTAATGGCTGATGGTAATCCGCCGGATACTACAATGTTTCTCGCGGCTTCTGAAACGGCAATCATCGCTCCCACTTCTGGATTGGCGTGCACATAACGCGCATTACAATCCACGCTCATGGCCAAAGCCTTATTCGTGTCTTTGAGGTTTACAATAGCGGCATCACTCGGACGGTTTGTCGTCATGTTTACGGTACCCACCATGCTATCGTATTGCTCATAAACAAAGCGCTTTGAAGCAATATTTGGGTGTCCTAATAACTGTTTGGCTACCCCTTGTAAGTCTTCGGGAACTTTAATGCTGTTGATATCAAATTCTTGATACTGCTTAAAGTATGCGGGTTCTTTATGTTCACGGTAATACACAGGAGCTCCGCCGCCCAATACTAATGGATCAGCTGGAGTTTCGGCGATTACCTCACCATTCCAGTAATAGGTCAAACGGTCCTCCTCAATCACGGTACCAATTTGCGCGCAAGGAAGATCCCATTTCTCGAAAATGGCAAGCACTTCTTCTTCACGACCCTTCTCAATCACCGCCAGCATACGCTCCTGCGATTCGGAAAGAAGAATTTCCCATGGCTTCATATCATCCTGGCGCGTGGGGACCTTATCCAAATGGATTTCCATGCCCAGTCCACCAGCTGCACTCATTTCGGAGGTCGAACAGGTAATGCCTGCCGCTCCCATATCCTGCATCCCTACAATAGCGCCGGTTTTAGCCAACTCCATGGTGGCCTCTAGAAGTTTCTTCTCCTGGAAGGGGTCGCCAACCTGCACCGATGGTATATCATCAGCGGAAGCTTCGGTTAAATCTTTGGAGGCAAAGGCCGCTCCCGCAATCCCATCTTTACCCGTATAAGAGCCAATGATGAAAACGGGGTTTCCTGGTCCGCCGCTATTGGCGCTAATCATCTTGTCGGTTTTGGTATTTAAGATACCAGCAGAGAAAGCATTTACCAAAGGATTCTGCTCATAGCAGGCATCGAAGTAGACTTCACCTCCCACGGTTGGGATACCAAAGGAATTGCCATAATCCCCAATGCCCTTAGTTACTCCTTTTAAAAGCCATTTGGTGCGTTCTGTATCCGCTTTTCCAAAACGTAAGGAATTCATTTGAGCTACCGGGCGAGCTCCCATGGTAAAAATATCACGGTTGATACCACCAACTCCAGTTGCGGCACCTTGATAAGGCTCTAAAGCTGAAGGGTGGTTATGCGATTCGATTTTGAAGGCACAGGCCAAATTATCACCAATATCTACCAGGCCGGCGTTTTCTTCACCAGCCTTCACCAACATATGAGGACCATCCTTAGGTAGCGTTTTAAGCCATACAATGGAATTCTTATAAGAGCAGTGCTCACTCCACATCACAGAGTAAATGCTCAATTCATTGAAGTTTGGCACGCGGCCAAGGATTTCAGAAATTTTATCAAATTCTTCGGGAAGAAGGCCCAGTTCCTGAGCGGTTTCAACGGTGGTTGCTTCTAAGCTATGATCCATGGGAATACTTGCTCTAAAAAATGAGCCGCAAAGATAAGCTTATATATCCTGTTGAAATTGGAAGATATCCACAAATCGACCCTTTTTACTTACTTCGCAGCATGTTCTTTCGCAAATCAAAAGGTTTAGAGATTCTTGTTTTGGGCGCCGGAAGGGGAGGGACCTCTTTATTGGCCAGTCTTTTGGATGCTCACCCGCAATTAGAGGTTGCCACGGAAGAGTATGTAGGCGATTTCTTGGTGCCTACAAGCGGCCCTAGCCTTATTGAACCCGAATTGAAACTAGCTGAATTCATTGCCGCTAATGATAAGTTGGCTAAGAAAAGCAAATTGAGATTTGGGAATAAGATCACCACCGAACAATTGGGCTTTGTGGAGGATTATGGTCGTAACCAAGATGGACGAATGGCCCTCTTGGAAAAGCTCTTTAAGGGTAGGAAAATCTTGTTCATCCTAAGAGATGGGCGGTATTGCATCAGCTCCAAATTGGAACGCACACAGGTTGACTATGTACAAGCTTTAGCCTACTGGAGACACTCGGTGGAGCTTTATCAATTTTTACAATCTCAAGCAGTGGACTTACATAGCCTGAGGTTTGAAGATTTAGTAGCGAATCCAAGAGAAACTTTAGCCAGGGCCTGTGATTTTTTGGGGCTCAATTACAGCGATAGTATGCTGAGCGGAACCGCTTCTGACCGAATCTACATTGATTATCGAAGACCAGGTTTGGATGCCGATCGGGCCAATCGGGAGCTTGATCCACGTGTTAAATTGGAGGATATTCAAGACTACCTGCATCTTTTAGGTTATTTATCAGATAGTTAAGTTTTTCTATAATGGTAAGATGATGGCATGGGATTTGTAATTTTGTGGGTCTGAAGAATCCTGCAATTCCCTATGAAAAAAATTACACTTCTCTTTTCTTTTCTGATTTCGCTTAGTGCTTCTGCCCAATCGTATAATATGATTCGGAACAGCAGCGATACGGCCACCGACTGTAATGGTACTCTGTACGACCACGGTGGACCAAGCGGCAGTTATTTTAACAATTCGAATGATAACTTCTATATCCTACCCACTGGTGGGAACTCCATTGATATAACCTTTACCGCTTTTAGCACGGAGTCCTGTTGTGACCGGGTTCGTATCTATGATAATGTTACCGGAAGCCTGATTGGGACCTATGGTGGCTGGGGTCTACCCAATGGCGGCGCAGCTATTAATGTACCATCTGGAGAGGCTCGAATTAATTTCACCTCTGATTATTCTGTAACCAGCAGTGGTTTCGCTTTAAGCTGGTCGGCAGGAGGAACTTCTAATCCAACCGCCTCTTTTACTACTAACACTTCTACGCCGGCCCTTCTGCAACCGGTGCAGTTTACTAATACTTCTGTGGGAGGAGGGTCGAGCCTTTGGACTTTCGGTGATGGAGATTCGTCTATGGCCAATAATCCTAGCCACGCCTACAGCAGCCCAGGTACTTATACCGTAACCTTATTTGTGGATAACTGCTTCGGAGCCGATACCATTTCGGGCACCGTAACAGTGCAAGCTGCAGCTACAGTTTCTTTAAGCCCTGATACTTTGGCTGGTTCTGCTCCTTGTGGTTCCATGTATTACGATACCTTGAGTTTTAGTCATACCGGAGGCGGTGCCGCCTTATACGATATTGAGGTAAGGGCTTTGACCGATCAGACTTTTCTAGAAGCAAATTTTGAAAGCTCATTGGCACCTATGCTTCGTTCTGCAACGGCCTCTACTTTCTTCAATTCGAATATTGTATTAGGAAATGCTGGTCAGGGTAATGCCTATTTGCAATTAAGTGGCTATGCCGCATTGGAAAATGGCGTTTATGCCAATGTCAATGCACCAGATGCAAATTATTTCTCCTATCAGGTTTATGCCAGCAGTTCTTCGCGTTCTTATGTTCGTTTAGCTGATGAAATCAATGGCTTTAACTATACCACCATTGGTTTGGAAGTTTATTATGGCAACCTGCGGATACAAGGGAATTATACCTATAGCGTAACCTTACCTACTGGGGTATGGAACACCGTGGAAGTACGTAATATTGATTATACCGCTCGCACTTTCGATGTTTATCTCAATGGAGCGGCGGTAGTAACTGGAATGACCTTTAACTACTTCTTGGCTTCTTCTATTGATAGAATTGACATTGCCAATTTTAATAGCTCTGCTTCCGTGGCTTATGATGCCATGACCTTGATGAAGCAAGGTGATGTGTCTGCCGTTAGTTTGAGTGATACACTTGGCACCACCACGAGTACGGTAGATATCCCCTTGAGTGTAGACCTAGCGGGCGCTAATGCTGGCCTGTACCAATACATCTTGGATGTCCGGACTAATGCCAGTGGCGCAGATAGCCTTATTGAAGTTCCCTTAAACATTAATGTTACAGGGGCTCCGGTGTTCGATGCTTCCATCGCCTGTGTGGACTACGACACCTCATATATTGGCCTGGCAAAATTGGATTCATTGATGATATACAACCTTGGTTGTGATAGCATGAATTTAAGTTCAATAAGTACCTCTAATTCAGATTTCACGGTACTTCAGAGCAGTGCGAATCTAGCCCCGGGAGATTCGACATTTATATTTTTACGCTATATCCCTAGTAGCACAGGAACCTTTAATGATACTCTGTTCTTTACCGGTAATCTGGATACAGCAATTTGCCTTTCGGCCGAAGCCTTCACCGCTCCATCCATTGCCTTCGACAGTACTTCATACACCATTAATTCCTATGGCTGTAATGATAGTATTCCCATGTCCTTCTGGTTATATAATCAAGGTTCCGGAGCTAATTTGAACTGGACCCTGGTAGGTAGTTCGGGGGTATTCGACGACTTTGAAAATGGCTTTGATGCAACGATTTGGTCCACCCAGGGATCTAACTCCATTTTTAATGGTTGTTACGAGCGTTCGGGCACCAATGCCCTATCTATGATGGGGACTCAACGTTGGGCCGAGACCGTGATGATGAACCTATACCAAGGTGATTCAGTAGGATTTTGGGCCTTCCCCGGAAATAGTGGAGGAACAGGATGTGAAAACCCGGATGGAGGTGAGGATTTATTGGTACAGTACCGCTTGAGCGGAAGCTTTAGCTGGATAACTATTGGTACTGTTTACAACTACAATACAGCGGCGGCCTATTACTCCTTCCCACTCCCGGTAAGTGGTCAGATGCAAGTACGCTTATACCAGCAGCAATACACGGGTTCTAGTTTTGACCATTATCGTGTAGATGATTTCCGGATTGTAAGTAGTTCAGCGTCGACCTCCTTTAGCCCGAATACCGGTATGACTGCAGGTGGAGATTCCATCCAGGTTTCAGGTTACTTCCAAACAGGTGGTCTTACTAGCGGCACTTATGCTCGTAATCTGCGTCTTCAGAGTAATGACCCGGCCTATCCCGATACTTTAATTACGGTGAACATTAATGTGTTTGGCGAACCCGACCTGCAAGCCAGTGCGGCATGTTTAGCCTTTGATACAGTATTTACCGGTGCTTCGGTAATTGATTCTGTGATGATTGTTAATGCCGGTTGTGATGATTTAACCTTGAGTGCATACAGCCTCGGCAGCACCCAATACAGCCATGCCTTAAGTCCAATCACCATTACTCCCGAAGACACCGCCTGGTTAGCGGTTACCTTCAATCCTAATGGTTCTCAATTGGGACAGATTAATGATACACTTACCGTTACCAATAACGATACCCTCTGGAAGCTTTGTTTACAGGGCTTTGCCCAAGGTGCTCCGGTAGCCTCTATGAATCCTGATTCATTGTCGGTAACGGTCACCAATTGTGGAGATTCCATTACGGTCCCTGTTTATCTAAGAAATACCGGTTTAAGCTCACTGGATTATAAATACCGAGCTGGAAATGGTGGTAGTAATAAGATCAATGTGGCGGTGATGTACACAAGTACTTACTTCACCGAACGAAACAACTTATTCAATATCATTAATGGTATGCCTGAGGCTAATGTTAGCTTCATATATCCAACCACCGCCGCGGCGGTAACTCAGGACTTAGATACCATGGACGTCTTGATTCTGCCCGAGGGTTCTTCCACCTTTACCAGTACCTTATTCTCACCCTCATATCAAAGCTTTGTGAATGATGGAGGAGTAATCATCTTTGCTTATCAATCTGTATCGCAGTCCACGGCTTACGGAATTATGCCAATTAGCGGCAGCTACAGCACGGGGTCCCCGATTCCAATCAGCATGCCTAATCACCCAATCGCTCAAGGTTTACCTTCAGGAGGATTATCTTATTTAAGCGCGACTCAACGTGTTGCTTTTAATAATACCGCAAATCTTAGCCGAATTGTGGGTGCCCAGTCTACGGACGAAGCAGTGGTCGCGGCGCAACCTTATGGAGATGGTATAGCCATCCATATTGGTTATGACTATTTTCAGACTAACATTGACATCGAGAACATGTTAGAAAATGCCGTTAAATGGGGAGCAAGCCAAACTGGTGCGCCTGACTTCATTTCGGCTATTCCTGATTCTGGAGCGGTGACCGTAAATGATTCAGCCTTAATTAATATTAGTATTAATACTGCGGGCTTAGCCAACGGCACCTACGACTACCAACTTTTGTTTGAGACTAACGATCCTACAAATAATCCTTTAATCCTCCCTCTTCATTTAGTAGTGAATGGGACTGCTAAGGCCGAAGTGGTAGATAGCTCCTGTATCAGCTTCGCGGCTACTCTACAAGGAGCGGTTGAGCGTGATACTTTCGCTGTGTTTAATGAAGGTTGTGACACTTTACACCTCACTAGCTATAGCGCGATGAACCCAGACTTTACCATCGATAATTTACCGATGAGTGTAGCTCCTGGTGACACTGCTCAATTATCGGTTCGTTTCTCTCCATTTGGCGTAGGACCAAGTTCAGATACTATTGCCGTTACTACTAACGATACCACGGTAAACATTTGTGTAAGTGGTAGCGGAATTGGAGCAGCCTTACCAAAGATAGACGCGGATACCATTAGCTACACCCTACAAAAATGTAAGGTGATTGGTAATAAGAATGTAAGAGTGAAGAACATTGGCATGGGTGCCATGAACTTCGATATTAAGTTTGGTCGCTTCAGCGATAGCTCACAGATCCCTTACAACACTTCAGGAGCCAATACCTTGCATAGCTTTAGCGGTTTACCAACAACGGCGGATAGCATAAAGCTTCGTATTATTATTAACGGTGATTACGATTGGTTCTCCGAGCGTACGACGCTTTACCTAGATGGTTCCTATTGGCAAATTCTCTATGATAATAACCGTTATTACCAGTTAGATACCATGGATGTCTTTGTAGTAGGAGCTCAGGTATCGACCTTATTAGCCGATGGTAATTTGGATGTTGGTTTATACAATACCAGTAGTGTCGACGGCGGAGCAGGTTCATTCCATCGCGTGGAATTAGATGTGGTGCAAACCGTAAACTGGGTTTCGGTTGTTGGCGCAAATGCCGGTACCATTCCGGCAAATGATTCGGTAAATCGAAATCTTCTGTTTAATGCTGCCCTACTTCCAGTTGGAACGCATTACACCACGATGATTGTGGATAATAATAGTCCTAGTCAGCCAAGCTATCGTCGCCCGGTGAAATTCAATGTGGTTGCTGAGCCTGAAATGTTGCTCAGCGATACCTGTGCTTATTTCACTTTAACTCCTCTAGGCGACACCACCACGCGCTCGGTAACTATCTACAACGATGGCTGCCAGCCGCTAGTGATTAGCAGCATGACTTCCACTTCTAACCAGTTTAAGATTTACCAGAGTAGCGCTACGGTACCGGTCGGAGATAGCCTGGTTTTAGATATCGACTTTATCCCAACTTCCGTTAGCAATTTCGCAGCCTCGATTTTCATTATTAGTAATGATACCAATCGCACCATCTGCCTAAATGGTCAATCTGGTGCCATGCCGGTTGCGGATTTCAGCTTTAGCGATGAAAATATTTGTATTGGCGAGGTCTCTTTTGACAATAGCAATTCACAATATTTCAATACCCTTTTCTGGGACTTTGGAGATGGTATTACCTCTAATCAAAGTAATCCGACCCATATTTTCTCAGCCCCGGGTACTTATCTCGTGAGCTTAAGAACAACCAATAGTATTGGCTTCGATACCATAAGTAAATTGGTGACCGTAAATCCATTGGTAGTAAACTTTGCCATGAGTAATGATACTATTCAATTAAGCGATACCGCTTACTTTACCGATAGTACACCGAATGCTACAACTTGGATTTGGGACTTTGGTGATGGTAATTCTTCTACTCAACAGAATCCTAGTCACCAATATGCTGCCCAAGGTCTCTACAATGTGAAGTTGACAGTAATCGATAATCGCTCTTGTAGTAATACTCTAACCCAACAGATTAGAGTAGAAAATAAGATTGGTTTGTTAGAATGGCAGTTGAACAACTCTTGGGATCTTTATCCTAATCCTAGTGATGGGAAATTCCGATTACGGATTGCCGAAGGAAATTGGTCGGATTATAATTTCCGATTAATTGATGCTCAAGGCAGGACCGTGCAGGAGTTTGAAGGCGCGAATCAAAATGACTTGGAGTTTAATACCAAATTGTCCAGCGGGATCTATCAGCTGCAGCTAATGAAGGCCGGACAATTACTGGATCAGAAACGACTGGTGATTAAGTAGCCTCATAAATGAAATTATCATCAGCCCGATGCACCTGAGCATCGGGCTTTTTTATTTGATAAAGCCCTGTTCTAGTTTAGGGTATTCCTAAATCCGAGTTCTTCGGTAATTATCCTAAGCTGGAGGGATACCCGGCCAATTCTAGGGTCGATTATAAACTGCCTTCCGCTTGAACGGCGAGTTCCAGAATCAATATATTGTTCTCCCAAGATTGAAAGTTTCGTTGAAATCTTATCCAAGCTTTTTGAACCCCATCGTCTGTCTGTTTTTGCAATATCAGATAATGATCTCCTTTGCTTATATCATGTAGATTGTAGCGAATATGAATGTGTTCCCCCTGTATTTTGTAGAAATTGTAAGCCTGAGTTCCCCAAATGCCATTACCAGGCCAGGGGTCCTCATAGTCCAATACAAATGGTGCCGAACAAATAGTTCTATAATCCTTGAATTCATTCTTATTCCAACTACAGGTAGTGGCTATCCGATTATACTCTAAGTAAAAATGAGGGAGTAGGGTGTCCTGACACATGAAAATTGAATCCTTAAACCTTTTTTTACCTATGCGCCACTGATTTCCTGGCTGGGTTGTGGTGTAGTTTTCCCTCCAAGACTCTGTGTGGTTCCAAGATGGCGCTTTACTTCCCATGATAAGATCAGTCTCGCCATCTAAGTCAAGATCTATTTGAAGATTATAGGGTCTTATAGGAGGGTCGTAAATTTTGTGAAAGTCATTGGAATCATATAGACCGATACCAAAGGGCTCATCGGGATAACTGTCAGTATTTGCTTCTTTATCACAAGAAACCAGAACGAAAAGCAAAAGCAGCAGGAGGGAAGCGGGGGGGGGGGGGGGGGGGGGGGGTATACTCAAAGCCATGTCTTTTATAATGTTAAAAAATTTAGGAACTACTGGGACGGAGCAACTAGGGCGCAATTTGTTTAAGTATTTTATTCTTTTTCTTCAAACATTTTCCGGCTTGATTCGGCCGAGAAGTCAATACCAAATTGGCCAGCGGGATCTATCAGCTGCAGCTAATGAAGGCCGGACAATTACTGGATCAGAAACGACTGGTGATTAAGTAGGCTCATAAATGAAATTACATAAGCCCGATGCACTTGAGTATCGGGCTTTTTTATTTGATAAAGCCTTGTTCTATTAGGGTATTCCTAAATCCGAGTTCTTGGGTATTTGCCCTAAGCTGGAGGGATACCCGGCCAATTCTAAAGTCGATTATAAACTGCCTTCTGCTTGAACGGCGAGTTCTTTGATTAACACTCGGGGTACGGCATTTCCATTCTGCCTTTGCACCCGAATCCAAGCTTTTTGCGGTCCTTGCTTATTGCTCTTTTCCAGAAGAATAAAGTGATCCGTAGTATCCAGCGTCATACCCGGGTATTTAAAATAAATATTGGGCGCTTGGGTTGTAAAACTATATTCGTGGAAGGTGCTGGACCTCCAATCCGATGAAGAAGGCCAATTGTCTGTTTCATGGTACTCATGAGGAACTTTGACGAGGCCATTAAATCCCAGAAAAGAATCTCGGTCATAGGTGCAATGAGTAGCAACCGAATTAAACTCAAAGCTCAACCATGGTTCGAGTAGGTTTATGCATTTGTAAACTGAATCCTGGAACTCATATACCGAAATTCCCCAGCCGGATCCCGCTGTGGTCTCTAGGTAAGTCCCTGATTCACTGCCGTTGCTAAGGGTTTCGAAATAATGACCTACAGCTAAATCATCATTCCCATCTCTATCCAAGTCATATTGCCAATAATGGGGACGCAAAGGGTCACTGAATTCCAAATGGTAATCATTAGAATCAAATCGACCTATCCCGAAAGGTTCGTCTGGATAATTACTAACAGGTTATGAAATATTAGATTGTCCCGTTTCGAGCTCTTTATCACAAGAAACCAGAACGAAAAGCAAAAGGAGCAGGAGGGAAGCAGAGTATTTCATATCCTTAAAGGTAGGAAATCCCCTTAGCATAAGATTGTGCTAGCCCAAACCCTCTAAGAATTTCAAGAAAGCATTAGAACGGCTCACAAATCCATAGTCCATGATAAACATTGCGATGAATAGCAAGGCAAAGCCTATTGCCATACCCTGTTGACGATCAGAGAGATTAAGGAATAAACAGGCCATGGCAATAATCGCCAGGATAGGATAAATCTTCAAGCCGTTTTCTCCAATTTTATTGTCAGCGATATGTTTAGCCTTTTCTTTTTCAATGCCTTCTGATGGACTCGCCTGATAGATGGCGATACTAGCTTTAGAGTGGGCTGGTCGACTGTAGAGAATATAGCCCCCGTATCCAGCTAACATAAAGATGATAATCCCTAAAGGAATGAGGCTTCCCCTTAATAGCTCATGTTCACTTCGCAAGATCCCGATGAAAGCGGCCAAAAGTAAAAAGCCAATAAGAATCATAATTCGTCCCTGAAGTACTTCGCTTTTAGCCCAAGCACTTGAATACTCCATAAAGTCCATAAAAATAAATTTGCTGGAAGTTAGGGATTAGCATTGGAATGATCATGTCTCATTTGCATCGAAGCCCAAACCAGGATAAAGAAGAGGTGGCAGAAAGGGACAAGGAGTAAATATGCGTGCTTCGAGCTTGCTTGCCTTTATATTACCCCGGCTCCTTGTACGGCAATTTCGTGGATTTGAATTTCCGCAGGCCTTGCCTCTTCCATAATTATGGACACCCTGAGCCAAGCTCTACCTGGATTATTCTCTCGCTTTTGCCGTAAGGGAATAAAATGTTCCCGGTAACCCCAATTGAGGTAGTGAGTGGTTTCAAACCTAATTGAGGTAGTGTCATAGGTTTCCAGTACATAGTTTATGAAGGCCTCATTCCCCCAGCGCGGCATGGCACTCCAGGTTTGCCCAAGCTGAGCCAAATAGGCAACTTCGCAAAGGGTATCTACTCTAACGAAAGTATCCAAGGGCAAGGCGCAAGCAAAGTTCTTGCCCGCCGTATACAAGGTGCTGCCAAATACCGCTCCGCTATCCGTGCAGTGAAAAATGGAATCATGGAATGGAATCATGGCAAATTCCCAGTCCGATTCTGGTCGAGTGGAAATCTCCATGGTTTGCAGAAGAGAAGTATTATTGCTATTCCTTACGGATAACATCCGTAGATCCCATAGCCCATCTAAGTCTAAGTCCCATTGCTGAAATAAGCCACTTACCCCAATGCCTATTCGAATCGGAGGATCGAAAGTTTGATGGTAATCGTGAGAATCATAAGTTCCAATGGCAAAAGCATAATCAGGAACCTTTGATGCCTTATGGCAACTCAAAAGACTAAACAGAGATAGTATGACAAGAGATTTCTTCATTGAGCTACAAAGATAAAACCATCCACTGTCAAACATTATAAATTAGATGTTTGGCTCGATTGTTTCGATATCCAGAACTGTCGATTTAATTCTGAATACTTATCATCGAAAAAATCAAAAGCACCTTAAATAATCATGACTAAGAGGCATTATCCCCCAAACCTACTTTTTTACAAAACGCTGGCCAGCAGTGCTGCCATCAGCGAGTTCAAGTTGTAAGAAGTAAACGCCTTCCGGTAAATCCTCGATGTTAATAGCTTCTCCCTGACTTAAACTTGCCGCCTTCATCACCGCTCCGCTAAGATGGAAGATTCGGAAATCGCAGTTTTGATTTAAATCAACCTGGATGAAGTCTTGCGCAGGATTAGGATATAAGCTAAACTCGAAAGCTTGAGGGCCTTCCATTAGGCTAAAGAAGGTCTCCTGACTTAAAATGTAGGTGTCGTAGGCGTCCCACTCATCATTCATATCCTTTTCATAGAAGGTGAACTCAATAACTTTATTACTGGCATCATTAGTGGCTCTCACCTGTTCTTCCACTTCTCCCGTGAAGTTATTGTACAGATTGATGCTGTCTAAGCCACCATTAGAATTCTCATAGTAAATTAAAGTTTGCACCGGATAAGGCACCCCCACGAATGAGATAGCGATTACCAAGGAATCAGGACGACCCACCGCATCGCGACGCATCATGTATAAAACTTCACTGCCAAATCCGCCACCAGTAGAAATTAGAGCGGCGCTGTCAATACCAAAGTTGTCATAGAATAGGTAAAAGTCCTGGCTCTTAACCAAGGTGCCGTTTCCTATCGTATCAACATAGATTTCAATTAAAGTGTCACGTCCGCTGGCATCGGTGTGAATGCGGTCTTTTTGTAAGATGGCACTGCCATTTTGCACATCCACCATGTCCACAACGTTAACCCCGTTCTGCATGGAACAAAGCCAATTGGTACGTACCGTATCGAGCCAAATCTCACGTCCATTGATATATTGACCTTGGGCATCGCGCAGAACTTCCACCGTACCAAAGGTGTCCACCGGCATCGTGGTAGGATCAATATTGATAATCTTATTGTAGGAACTTAAATAGTTGTCGAAGAGCATTTCCAAATTGCGATTAATGGCAGGAGAATAATTATAATCCTGAGCCATAAGAGTGACGGGCAAAAGGAAAAGTGCGGTAAGAAGTTTTTTCATGTCATTTGTTTTTCCACTAAGTAGACGATAAAGGCCTCCCTGAGGTTGGAATATGCAAAAATAAAAAAACCGTCGCTCTCGGAGTAGCGACGGTTTATGCTAATTAACTAAAAGACTATACTTTAAGCTTTATTATCAGCCTTGATCTTATTTAAAGCGCTCCCCGCTTTAAACCAATCAATTTGGCTTTCATTATAGGTGTGATTGCACTCAATCAAGTCTTCGCTACCATCCGAATGCTTTAATTTAAGATTTATGCTCTTACCTTCCTTGAAATTCATTTAAGTCAAGGGTGTCGATGATATCATCTTCTTGGAACTTATCGTAATCAGCTTCATTTTTGAAGGTGATGCCTAACATTCCTTGCTTTTTAAGATTGGTTTCATGAATCCTAGCGAAAGACTTCACCAAAACAATTCGCATACCCAAATGTCGAGGTTGCATCGCCGCATGCTCACGGGAAGAACCTTCACCGTAATTGTGATCTCCAACCACGATACTTGGAATTCCCGCCGCTTTGTAAGCGCGCTGTACATCGGGAACAGAACCATATTCACCGGTCAGCTGATTCTTAACCAAGCCAGCCTCTTCATTAAAGAAGTTAATCGCCCCGGTTAAAGTGTTATTAGAAATATTGTCAAGGTGCCCACGGAAACGTAACCAAGGACCAGCCATCGAGATGTGGTCGGTGGTACATTTCCCTTTGGCCTTAATAATAAGGCGCATACCTTCGATATTCGCACCATTCCAGGCTTGGAAGGGTTCTAAAAGTTGGAGGCGCTCAGAACCTTCCGCAACGACTACATTGATGTCGCTTCCATCGGATGCTGGCTCATGATAGCCATTATCTTCCACTGCAAATCCCGCCGGAGGCATCTCAATACCCATGGGTTCCTCCAACCTTACCTGCTCGCCATTTTCGTTAGTTAGGCTATCGGTCATTGGATTGAAGGTCATATCTCCCGCAATGGCCATGGCNGTTACAATCTCTGGACTGGCCACAAAACTGTGGGTATTAGGGTTGCCATCGTTTCNCTTCGCGAAGTTTCGGTTAAAGGANGTAATNATGGAGTTTTTNCGATCGGGATCGTCGGTATGACGGGCCCATTGNCCGATACAAGGGCCACAAGCATTAGCGAGAACCACGCCGCCCATCGCATCGAATTTGTCCAGNAAGCCATCACGTTCNGCGGTGAAGCGCACTTGCTCGGAACCCGGAGTAACGGTAAATTCTGATTGTACTTTCAAATTTTTATCGATGGCCTGCTGCGCGATATGAGCGGAACGAGTAAGGTCCTCATAGGAGGAATTAGTACATGAGCCAATTAAGCCTACTTCTAGTTTAGCTGGCCAACCATTCTCCTTAACCGCGGCAGCAAATTCACTTAAAGGGGTAGCTCGGTCTGGAGTATATGGACCGTTAATATGGGGTTCAAGGGTACTGAGGTCAATTTCAATAACCTGGTCAAAGTATTGCTCGGGATTTGCGTAAACTTCCGCATCACCCGTTAGGTGTTCGGCAATACCATCGGCCAAGTCGGCAATCTCCGCCCGTCCGGTTCCCCGGAGGTATTCTCCCATTTTTGAGTCATAGCCAAAAGTCGAAGTAGTAGCCCCGATTTCCGCGCCCATATTACAAATGGTTCCTTTTCCGGTGCAGCTCAATGATTCGGCTCCTGGGCCAAAGTATTCGACAATGGCGCCTGTACCACCCTTTACCGTAAGGATTCCGGCTACTTTGAGGATTACATCCTTTGAAGCCGTCCAACCGCTTAATTTACCGGTTAGTTTAACGCCAATGAGCTTCGGGAATTTTAGTTCCCAGGGCATTCCCGCCATTACATCCACTGCGTCGGCGCCACCTACACCAATGGCAACCATGCCTAAACCGCCCGCATTCACCGTATGAGAATCCGTGCCTATCATCATCCCTCCGGGAAAGGCATAGTTTTCTAGTACTACCTGGTGAATAATCCCGGCTCCCGGTTCCCAAAACCCGATGCCATATTTATTGGAAACCGACTGGAGGAAATCAAATACCTCAGAGCTTTTCTGTTTGGCATTGGCTAAATCCTTTGCGGCACCAACTTGAGCTTGGATTAGATGATCACAATGAACTGTGGAAGGCACAGCAGCCTGCTTACGGCCACTTTGCATAAACTGCAGTAAGGCCATTTGCGCTGTAGCATCTTGCATCGCTACCCGATCTGGAGCGAAGTCGACATAGCTTTTTCCCCTTCCATAGGGACTGGCAGGTAAGCCATCCCACAAGTGGGTGTAAAGAATTTTTTCGGAGAGGCTGAGGGGTTTACCCGTCATTTCCCTAGCTACTTTAACCCGCTCAGGAAATTTGGCATAAACCTCTTTTATCATTTCAATATCAAATATCATAGTTTAAGATTTTCAGAGGTCAACAAAAATAACAAAGTGTCTAAGCTTTTGTTTCTCCTATAAATCCAATCTATGAGGATCGATATGAATATTTAGATGCCCGTATAGTTTTGAGGGCTAATCAATTTCATTTCAGCCTTGATTTCATCGCTTACGTCGAGGCCTTCAATGAATTTAGCGATGCTTTCGGCATTAATTTTCTCGTTTGTTCGAGTCAGCGCTTTTAAGGCTTCATAAGGCTTGGGATAAGCTTCCCGTCGGAGAATATTTTGGATTCCCTCGGCTACAACAGCCCAGTTAGCTTCTAAATCTGCTTCCAGTGCTGCCTCATTAAGTAGCAGTTTATTCAAACCTTTGATGGTACTGTTGAAAGCAATGACCGTATGAGCTAAAGGCACACCAATGTTTCTCAGCACGGTACTGTCGGTGAGGTCTCTTTGCAAACGAGATACTGGTAATTTGGCCGACAAATGCTCAAATAGTGCATTGGCTATCCCCAAGTTTCCTTCGCTATTTTCAAAGTCGATGGGATTTACTTTATGCGGCATCGCAGAAGATCCAACTTCCCCTTCCTTAATTTTTTGTTTGAAATAATCCATGGAGATGTAGGTCCACATATCACGGTTTAAATCAAGGATAATGGTGTTAATGCGCTTAAGTACATCGAACAAAGCAGCTAGGTGATCGTAATGCTCAATCTGGGTGGTGGGCCAAGAATGCTGCAGTCCGAGGATATCCGAAACAAATTGCTGGCCAAAGGCTCGCCAATCATAATTGGGATAAGCCACATTGTGGGCGTTAAAGTTACCGGTAGCCCCGCCAAATTTCGCGGCAAAGGGAATGTGGCGTAGTAGTCTCATTTGTTGGTCAAGTCGCTCTACAAATACTTGAATCTCCTTACCTAAGCGAGTAGGGGAGGCGGGTTGACCATGGGTACGAGCCAGCATGGTGATTTCCGACCATTGCTCCGCAAGCTCCGACAACATTACCACAAGATCGCCTAGCAAGGCTAAGTAGTCTTGCTCCACATATTCCTTAAGGGAAAGGGGTACCGCAGTATTGTTGATGTCTTGAGAGGTGAGCCCAAAGTGGATGAATTCTTGGTATTTGTCTAAATCCAACTTGGCAAAATGCTCCTTGATAAAATATTCCACCGCCTTTACATCATGATTGGTAGTGCGCTCAATTTCTTTAATGCGCTGGGCATCTTTAATCTCAAAATCGAGGTAGATATCTCTTAACTCAATAAAGCGAGAACGGTCAAAACCCTCGAGCTGAGGTAAGGGTAATTCGCATAAAGCGATGAAATACTCGATTTCTACCCTAACTCGATATTGTATTAGGGCGAACTCCGAAAAGTAATTCCCTAGCTTTTTGCTTACTTTGTGATAGCGACCGTCTACCGGCGAAATCGCACGTAATTGCTCTTCCATTTCCTTTAAATAAGCTGCAAAAGTAAGGATTCTTCATGTTGAAAATTCTCCAAAATTTAGGTCTTAGTATGGGAGCCTACGGACAGGCTCTGCCACAGATGTTTCGCAAGGGATATCGGCGATATTTAGGTCTACCGGTAATTGTTTATTTGGCATTACTGGTAGGTTTGATATGGATGTTGGTGAACAACATCAATCGTTGGTTGAACATTTTATTAGGCCTTTTTGGCTATGAGCTGGGCGACCTGGAATCGTACAGTATTGTACTGGTGGTAATCTTACAGATACTGATGATGTTCTTTATGGGAACTCTTTTTAAATACACCGTACTGATATTGTTAGCCCCCTTTATGAGCTTCCTCTCGGAAAAGGTAGAAGAGGAGGCAACCGGGAACAAATATCCCTTTTCCATGGAGCAAGTCTTGAAAGATATTCTGCGCGCAATTCGAATTAACTTGATCAATTTTTTGCGGGAAATGGGGATAAGCCTACTACTTTGGATTTTCGCCTTTGTCCCGGTTTTAGGCTTGCTAAGTCCATTTCTGCTCTTTGGAGTGCAATCCTATTTCATGGGTTATGGCCTAATGGATTACAATCCCGAGCGATGGCGATGGAATTATGGTCAGACGGAGAAGTGGATGCGCTCGAATTACTCGGCCGTTACCGCGGTGGGTATGGTTTTCCATGCCCTGTTTTTAGTACCAGTTATCGGATGGATATTCGCCCCAAGCTGGGCAGTAATCGCTGGAACCAAAGTAGCGCTGAACCTAAAATCAGCCGAGGAGGGAAAGGAAATCTAAAGGTTCCTTTAAGAAATGAATCTTGCCTAATTCATTATCCACCTTAGCCCAATAGGTTTCGAGCCCATTGCTAATAAGTAAGTAGGGTACTTTATAATGAAGATTGTATCGAGAAGCTTGGTCAAAGGTGTCTTGACTAATCTTTACCTGCGGGGCCTTGCATTCCCCGATTAGAACCGGGCTGCCGTTATGGTAAATAAGGAGGTCTGTTCGCTGACTCTTACCAAAGAGCTTGAAGCCACCCTCTAAAGCAAATGCCCCTAAAGGATAGTGTAAATCATTTTGCAAATAGTGCACCAGATGCTGCCTGACCCATTCTTCAGGCGTTAAGACTAGATGTTTTTTTCGAAGATGGTCCCATACATAGACCTGATCACCACGTCGCTGCAGTTGCAATTTCGCCGGAGGAAGGTTTAAGGGAATTAATCTTTGCATTAGGGATTCTTATGGAGCAACCAAGGCGCTAATTCCGCGTCCAAGCCCAAAGATATATTATATCTTGCGGCGCCCTATTTTTTTTAAGTCTCATCATGGACTACAACTCGCTCGTTGAGGAAATTCGAAAAAAGCAATTTCGCCCTGTTTACTTTTTAATGGGGGAGGAAGCCTTTTTTATTGATCAGCTCAGTAAGTTGATTGAGGAAAATGCCTTAGACGAAGCGGAACGGAGCTTTAATCAAGCAATCCTCTATGGTTCTGATGTAAATGTTCCTCAAATTATTTCCGAAGCTAAGCGATTCCCCATGATGGCCGAGCGGGTGGTAGTAATTGTCAAGGAAGCACAACACTTGCGCGACCTGGATAAGCTGGAGTCCTATTTGGAACAACCCCAAACGAGCACCGTATTGGTATTTGCGCATAAGCATAAGAAACTGGATAAGCGCAAAAAGATTAGCAAGCTATTAGCTAAAAACCACGTGCTTTTTGAATCAAAAAAGATTTATGATAATCAGGTGCCCGACTGGGTGCAACGTTTACTTCGCGAGCAAGGTTACCAGGCCAGTCCTAAGGCCATTCAAATGATGGCGGAAAGCTTAGGAACAGATATTGGCCGAATTTACAGTGAAATAGGCAAGCTATCCCTAATTGTTCCCAAAGGGGAGACCATCGACGAGCAAACGGTTGAAACCAATATTGGAATCAGTAAGGATTTCAACAATTTTGAGTTATGTAACGCCATAAATCGCAAGGATTTTTCAAAGGCTATTCGCATCCAGATGTACTTCTCAGCCAACCCGAAAGACAATCCGCTCGTGGTTACAACCGGTATTCTATATCGAAATTTTCGCATCCTCATGTTAATGACCCAAGCTAAACAACAAGGGCTGCCGGAAAATGCATTAGCAAAGGAGGCGGGAATTTCTCCTTGGCAGGCCAAAGAACACTTATCGGCTCTAAGATTTTTTGACGTGCGAAGATTAGCGCGAATAATGGCATATTTGCGCGAAACTGATATGAAATCAAAAGGCATGAACAATGCAAGCGCTAGCGATGGTGATCTGCTAAAGGAATTGCTCTTTAAAATATTTTACAATTGAGATTTTTTACTCTGCATATGAAGTTTTTCAAATTGGCCTTGCTGGCAGTATTTTCAATGCTGTCCATTTCAACTCTTCAGGCGCAAGCCACCGGAACCTTAAGGGGTTTCGTTTATGACAAGGCTACCGAGCAACCTATTCCCTTCGCAAATGTGGTAATCAAAGGAACTACCCTTGGGGCTACGGCTTCGGATAATGGCTATTATCAAATTACCGACATTAAGATTGGCCCGAAGAAGGTTGAGGTAAGCTTTCTAGGCTATGAAACCGTAGTGCAGGAGGTTGTTATTAAACCCGGTGGCATCACGACGGTCAATTTTTATATCGCAGAATCTTCGGAAGTTTTAGAAGAAGTTGAGGTATCAGCCGAACGGAAGGAAAGAGAAACTAAGGTAATGACCTCGGTGGTGAGTTTAGACCCCAAGGAAATTACTCGTTTTTCGGTTGGTGGTGATGCGGATATCATAAAAGCCGTGCAAGTACTACCAGGGGTTATTACTACCGGTGACCAAGGAGGTCAATTGTATATTCGTGGTGGGGCTCCCATCCAAAACTTGATGCTTTTAGATGGTATGATTATCTATAATCCTTTCCATAGCATCGGATTTTTCTCGGTATTTGATAATGATATCATTGGTTCTGCCGATGTATATACCGGGGGTTTTAGCGCCGAGTATGGCTCGCGTAATTCCGCCGTTATGGATATCCAAACCCGTACGGGTAACCGTAAGCATTTCTCCGGGAAAATTAATTCGAGTACCTATACTTCCAAATTGCTTTTAGAAGCGCCTTTGGGTAAAAAGAATGAGCGTGGATTCTCAAGTTCTTCTTTTCTTATCTCTGCTAAGACCTCATATCTAGATCAAACTTCAGAATTGTTCTACCCTTATGTAGAGACAGAATTTGATGGTTTGCCTTTTACCTTCAATGATATCTACACGAAATTCACCACCCAAGCGGAGAATGGTTCTCAGATGAATTTATTCTTTTTCAGCTTTGACGACGCGGTTCGTTATGGCTTGAATAATAGTATTGATTGGAATTCACAGGGGGGTGGAGCTAATTTTAGAGTTATTCCCGCTGCTTCGAAGGTGCTCCTTTCGGGAGATGTGAGCTACTCGGTGTATGATATCTTTTCCGTTGAGGGAGACCTGATTAGAGAATCAAGTATCACCGGCTTTAACGGGGGACTAGACTTCACTTATTTCTTTCGTAAAGCAGATGAATTGAAGATCGGGGTAGAAGCAATTACCTACTCCACCTTCTTTGATGTGGATGCCCCCTTAGGAATTTCCGTGGAGCAACAGGAGAACACTACGGAGTTGGGTACCTATGCACGTTATCGCTACAGCAGCAATCGTTTAATCGCAGAACCTAGTCTTCGGATGCACTATTACGGGAGTCAAGCTGAATTGAGCGTAGAACCTCGCCTGGGGATTAAGTATAATATTAATGATTGGTTACGCTTAAAGGCGAGCGGTGGTTTTTACTCCCAGAATTTAGTGGCGGGTAATTCGGATCGTGATGTGGTAAACCTATTCTACGGATTTCTAAGTGCTATTCCCGCGGGAGATTTACCGGATAATTTCCGAGGTGAAGAGATAACGAGCACTTTGCAAAAGGCACAGCATGCGGTAATTGGTTTTGAAATGGAGTTGACCAAAAACCTCACCATGAATATTGAGGCTTATGTAAAGGATTTTAACCAAATCACCAATCTGAATCGCAACCAGATTTATGATGAAAATAGTTTCGCAGCCATAGGAAAGCCCGATATTTTGGTTAAAGATTTCATTATTGAAAAGGGAATTGCCCAAGGGATAGATGTGCTATTTAAGTATAACTCAAACGATCTCTACCTCTGGCTAGCTTACTCTTTGGGCGAAGTAAAAAGAGATGATGGTATTCGCGAATACAATCCAAGCTTTGATCGTCGTCACAACCTAAACTTTGTTGGAAATTACAGTTTCGGTAAAGATGATTCATGGGTCTTTAGCACTCGCTATAATTTTGGCACCGGCTTCCCTTTCACTCCCACCCAGCTATTCTATAGTGAACAGCCCTTTACAAGTGATCGGGGTCAGGCTACTGTCGATTATGATTACACCACCGAAAATGGCACACCTGGAGTACTTTATGGAGAGTTAAATACCCGTCGCTTGCCCAATTATCACCGAGTGGATATTAGTTTGGCAAAGACTTACAATTTTGGCGAGCGCCAAAGCTTAGAGCTAACTGCTGGTGCTACCAACATATTGAATTACGAAAATATCTTCTATTACGACCGTACCGCTAATCGTCGGGTTAACCAATTACCGATTATGCCTACGGTAGCCGTTGCTTATTCCTTTTAGATTAGGGACTAGCGGCTAAAGAGATTGTACTTTAAGATACAGTAGATAGCACGAAAGCCATCCTTCCAATTGATTTTCTTGCCTTCTTCGAAGGTTCGGCCGTAATAGCTAATGCCCACTTCGTAGATGCGGATTCCGGGAATTCGAGCGACTTTCGCGGTAACCTCAGGTTCAAAGCCAAATCGATTTTCACGTAAGTTCAGGCCTTGTAGGATATCCGTCCGGAACATCTTGTAGCAAGTTTCCATATCCGTTAAGTTCAAGTTTGTGAACATATTGGAAAGGAAGGTGAGGAATTTGTTCCCGATACTGTGCCAAAAGAAAAGTATGCGATGAGCATCACCTCCCATAAATCGGGAGCCATAAACCACATCGGCCACCCCTTTTAATGCCGGGGCAAGTAGAACATTAAACTCTTGAGGATCGTACTCCAAGTCCGCATCCTGAATAACCGTAAAGTCACCCGTAGCTCTCGCGATTCCCGTATGCAAGGCGGCACCTTTTCCCCGGTTTACAGGGTGTTTGAGATAAATCAAATTTAAATTAGGCTCCTCCTTTTGGTAGCGAAGAATTGCTTCTTCTGTATTGTCGGTAGAACAGTCATTCACAACTATAATTTCCTTCTCAATATTGTTTGTGAGGGAAACATCTCTTAGGTGATTTAAGATGTGATGAATAGTTGGTCCTTCGTTATAGGCCGGGACCACAACAGACAGTTTACGGATTTCCATGTTTGGCTATATGAGCAAAAGTAGAAATAAAAAAAACCGCTCTTGCAGAAGCAGAGCGGTTTGAGCAATTTATCAAGGAATTTTAAATCTTACGGTATTTTAAGCTCCTATTACCAACGCGCACCACGTATACACCGTCAGGTAAAGGACGCAGGTCAATGCTGGGGTCTTTTTTAGACAATGGATCTAGAGGCTCTTCCAATATCATGCGTCCGTTGAGGTCGAATACACGAATAAAGCCTTCGTGTTGCCCGCCTAATTTTACATTGAGTAGACCTTCGCCCGGATTCGGATAGAGACTGGCTTCTTCAATTTTAATCTCACCTCCACCAAGCAACCCTAAGGGAGGTGGAGAGTCCAAGTCCTCAGGGTCTTGGATTGGAGCTTGAATAACTTGAGTGGCCGCTGGCTCGATTGGAGCTTGATTTTGAGCGGAAAGGTTCATGCCGAAACCCAATGCAAGGGCTATTGACAAAGAGTAGTGAAGTTTTTTCATGATACGCGATATTTATGTTTTAGTTTTCGTGAACAAAGTTCATAGGTATGACAGCTCTCGGCTTGCTTATAGTTGCCCGTCTTTTGTTAAAGAATGGTTAAAGCCTAATTTTCAAGGATTAAGCACTTTAAATTTGGGGCATGTCGAGATTTAAACAGCGAGCAGCCAAACGCCTTAATTGGCTGATTTTGCTTATGACCCTTTCCCTTATCGGGGTGACGGCCATTCAGGCCTATTGGTTGAAAAATGCCTACGACCTTCGTGAGGATAAATTTGAGAGTGAGGTTGGTCAGGCTTTAGATGGGATTTCAGAGCGCCTAGATAATATGGCTTCCATGAGTTTCTTATTTAAGAGCTTCGGAGTACAGCCCTTCTTCAGTGAAAAGTTAGCGCCGGATTTAAATATTAGTACAAGTGGTGATACAACTAGCGACTTAAAGCTTACCATGCGCTTGGGTCCGGATACCGTAGTCTTGTACAATAGCGATCCAAATGATACGCTTTTTCAGCAGTTTGAAGCTTCAGACATCGTAGTACATACCAAGGCGGATCAAATGATGCGAAAGGGGGCGCAATTGGACATGCTATTGCGTAAAATGGTACGATATGAGATGACACGTCGTAAAAACGATACCAATTGGATTGAGCGCAAAGTACTGGATTCCTTAATCGCTTTTGAATTGAAATCTCATGGTATAAATATACCTTTTGAGTATGCGGTGGCCAACGACAAGGAGATAATCCTAAGTTCACGTCGTTGGGATCCCAATCATAATCAGCACACAGCCACCCTTTTCCCCAATGATATTTTAACCAGTGAGGTCCTTTCCCTGTCCTTTCCCTCTAAGACTAAATATATCTTCCAATCACTCTGGGTGATGGTTTTGGTATCCTTATTGTTTACAGTGGCTATCGTGTATACCTTTTATCGGACCTTAAGTTTCTCTCTGCGTCAAAAACGGATCAGTGATATAAAAACAGATTTCATCAATAATATGACGCATGAGTTCAAAACTCCGATCGCCACCATCAATTTGGCGATTGATGCGCTGCGCAATCCGAAGGTTAGAGGTGATAGTCAAAGAGTAGAGCACTACAGCAACATGATTAAGCAGGAGAACCAAAGAATGAATCTTCAGGTGGAGAGCGTGCTGCGTATGGCCCTATTGGACAAGCAGGAATTAGACTTGGAATTCCGCAAGGCAGACGTCATTGAGCTGGTCCAGGCCTGCTTGGATCACATCAGTTTGCAATTGGAAAGTAAAGGAGGCAGACTCCAGAAATTTTTCAATGAACAGGCTAGAGAGATGAAAGTCGACGTTAACCATCTTTCCAATACCATTATAAACATCTTGGACAATGCCATGAAATACTCGGTAGGTACGCCAGAAATTAAGGTGGTGACCGAGAGTACCCAGAATCATTTTATCCTGATGATTAGCGATAAAGGTATGGGAATGACGAAGGACGAGCAGAAGCACATTTTTGATAGATTTTACCGGGTTAGCGCCGGTGACTTGCACAACATAAAGGGCCACGGATTAGGTTTGAGCTATGCCAAAGGAATAGTCGAATCCCATGGAGGCCGTATTGAAGTAGAAAGCGAAAAGGGTAAGGGGAGTAAGTTTTATATCTACCTGCCCATAAATACATAAAGATGAGCAAAACAACCAAAGTACTCCTAGCAGAAGATGATCCTAATTTCGGTGCCGTATTAAGGGACTACCTCGAACTCAACGATTTCGAAGTGGTTCTTGCCACTGACGGTCAAGAGGCCCTACGCTTATTTAAATCCACCGATGAATTGGATCTCTGCATTCTAGATGTAATGATGCCCTTAAAAGATGGCTTCACTCTGGCAGGAGATATTCGCAAGATAGATACGGATATTCCGCTCATCTTTTTAACCGCTAAATCCATGAAGGAAGATATGCTCAAAGGTTTTCAATTGGGGGCCGACGACTATCTTACTAAGCCTTTCGATTCGGAGGTATTGCTGTACAAGATTAAGGCCCTCTTAAATCGAAAGTTTGGCGAAGAGGAGCAAGAAATTCATTTCAAAATAGGCCGCTACGAATATGACTCCGAAATGCGCGTACTCAAGATCGGTAAGGAGGAGCGTAAATTAAGTCCTAAGGAAGGTGCTTTGTTAAAGCTTTTAGCCGAGAATAAGAATAACTTAGTGAAACGCTCTACCGCTCTTAATAAAATTTGGAAGGACGATAATTACTTTACCGGCCGTAGTATGGACGTATACTTGGCAAAAGTGAGAAAGTACCTAAAAGAGGATCCCAAGGTCGCCATCATCAACGTTCACAGTGAGGGCTTTAGACTGGTGGATGAGCTATAGTCCAGATTTGCCATTTTATCTCTGAAAAGCAATCCTTAAAATTTGATTAAGACCTTGGCGCCTCCACAAGAACCAGACTTTAACAAGATTCTGGCCGGATTTGGTATAAGGTCAAGACTTAGCGACGATCTCCCAGGTATGATCCGCCAATAGTTTTACACTATATAGAAAGTCTTTAAACTTGGGTTTGGCCCATTCATCGGGGCCTATCATGGATAAGACATGTCGGTCATCTGCGTCTAGATACAGATGATAAATATGATTTATCTCTGGTTTAAACTGAATGCGCGCCTCATAAATGCGCGCTGCTAGGTCTTTGCGATCTTGAATTTCTTTGGCTTGCCGCGCCAGCAAGTCAATTTGCTCCTTTATTTGAGCAAGTTGCATATCCGTTTGCTCCTCCATGGCATTAAGAGCGCGGCTGCGAATCACCCCCTGTTTGGTAGGTTTAATCACGGCTCCACCTACCGTATGCGCATAGGGAAGGGTAGAAGGATTTTCCGTAATCTTCTCTGGGTCAATAGGGTTTACAAATTCTTGGTCCTTCTTTTCTTTCATGTATCGCTAGCCTTTCGGCTGATGATTTTCTGCGTCCGATTCTGAATATTTCGATTGGAAGCGGTATGCATTTTTAGGATTCTTTGTGATTCAACACGAACCAAAGGATCTTGTTTCATCTTCCACAATTCTTCTCGAGCAAAATTAGCGGCTTGCAGGACATCTACCATAGGCCTGGGGTAATCCCGGTCTAATTGGAAGCCATAGAAGTTTTGTTCCATGGGACTTAATTTCCAGGGTTCTAAGCGGAAGGGGATGGGTAAATGGGCGAGTTCCGGTATCCATTTACTGATGAAGGCTGCCTCCGAGTCTTTTTCCAAAGCTTGCTTCAAAGGATTATAAACCCGAATGGTATTTATACCTGTCACCGAGCTTTGCATTTGAAATTGCGGATAATGAATTCCCGGTATGTAGTCTGAAAAACATTGGGCTAAATGGTGGACCGCCATTTGCCAGGGTTGCCAAAGAATATGGCTCCAGAAACTAACTACCATGGCACGCATTCTAAAATTGAGGTAGCCCGTGCTTTTTACGGACCGCATGCAGGCGTCAACAAGCGGGATTCCCGTTAGACCTGCTTTCCACAATGCTAAGAACTCCTCATTTCCCTCCTGGCGTATAGCATTGTAACCTCGATTAATATTTTCAAATTCCATCCGCATTTCCATTTCGAACTTTTGAATGAAATGCGAATGCCAGTGCAAGCGCGAGATAAAGGCCCGCAAATCGCTCTTGCGATTAGCTTTTTCAAGTTTGTTAAGGCTGGCTTGATACACCTCGCGTAAGCTAAGTGTTCCCCATGCCAATGCCACAGAAAGACGGGAACAATGCTCTTGACTCAGCAGCGGTTCACCAATGTACTTTTGGTAAGCATCGGCTTCTCGGTCCAGAAAAAGACCTAGTCGACTAAGTGAGTTCTTTCGATTAAGACCGCGACTCGATTGCTGAATGCCTAGCTTATGGAGTCCGACTTTAAACTTAAACTCTTTCAGCTTGGACCAATGGTTTTGATTCAATTGTGGCCAATCCAACAAATTGGGACTCTCGGTAGGGCTTTGCATATACTTTCGCCAGTTCTCATCCCATTGCAGACGATTTTTCCTTCCACGTTGGACGCCATTATGATCAAATTCTTGAAAATCTATACGATGAGACTTGCAAAGTGCCTGAACCCTTTTGTCCCGATCGTAACTAGCTTTTATGCCATGTTCACGATGGGCGAAAATCTTTTCAATGCGCAAGAGTTTTGCTAGTTCAGCTAGCACTTCATCGGCATTTCCCGCGCTTATGAGTAGGTGCTTGGCCAAGCCTCCTAATTCTTCCTGCAAACCCAAGAGGGCCTGCTCCTGCATTTTGCGGTGGCGAAGCGAAAAATCAGCATGATTTTCCAAGCAAGGTTCAAAACAATATAGGGCTAGAAGGGGGGCGCCATCAGCAAAGGCAGCGGCCAAGGGGTCATTATCTTGCCACCTTAAATCTCGTTTGAGCCATAAGATGTTCAGACCAGACATCAAACGTATATCATACCTTCCTCAGGATCACCGTAGGTGGTGAAGTCACCGCATTTATAGGACATAGCACTCATTAGCGCCAATAGGGCATCTAGATGATGCCAAGTTCTAACATCGCTGCTCGTAAAACGCAAAGGCTCCTTTAAGCAGGATTTGACCTGTAAAGCACATTCTTTGAGCGCATTGCGATTAGTTTTATATCCCAATTTTTTGAGATCAAATCGATTGGCCATTAGCCGGGGATACGTCTCTTTTACTTCAATGCCCAAGTTTTCCAACTTATCCTTGAGCTCCATGGCCCTGGCCGCAAGTCCTCCTAAAAACATGGGAGACATTGCTTTCGTTTCCCGATCGGCCTTGCGGAAGTGATAATCAGAAAAGTCATGGAGGTTTTTATACACCCCAGGTAAACTTAAGGGCGCATCAATAAAAACCAATTCCGGTTGGAAATGAGCTACGGCCTTTTGAATAAACTGGTCAGCATCAACTTTGGCATCCACATCCATAAAGAAGATGTGATTCTCCTGAAAAATGGAAATAACCGTGTTGCCAGACAGCTTACTACCGTAGTCTATGCCGAAAAGAATACCCATTCTTTAAAGTAGATCCTTTATTACATTCTCGCGATGTTCAAACATATGTTTTAGCTCGCGTCCTACCAGAGCAGAATGGAAAATCTTACTCAATGGCTCCANAGGTATTTTGTAATGAAGGTCGTCTATGATAAGGGTGCCACCTTCCTTTTTTTCAAAGCGGTGCATATGATGCCAAACCTTAAATGGGCCTTCTAGCATTTCATCTAAAAAATACTCCCCTTCTTTTACCACTAATATGGCTGAAGTCCACTGCATAGAGATACCAAATAAGGGAGAAACCTTGTATCGCAAAATCATCCCTGGATGCATAGGGCGATCCGGAGCCTCCAATATCTGCATGTTCATTTTCTTTGGCGTGATGCGCAATAGATTTTTCGGATCAGAGAAGAATTCCCAAGCCTTTTCTATCGGTGCATCAATCCATTGTTCGTTGTAAAGGTGGTACATATTAAGCTAACCGCAATATCCCCTTAGAGTTCGTGTGTTTTTTACCAAATGATTTTAAGCTAGTTTTCAACGAATAAAAAAGCCGTCTCAAAGATGATTTGAGACGGCTAATATTTAATGAGTTTGGACTAGAAAGAGTCCCACATTTGTTCGTATTTCACCGCTTTTGGAGTAATGGACATTACGGGAATTTCACTGTGATAAATAACCGCTTGTAATTCATTTCCGAGGATGTAATCAGAAATATCACTGCCACCCGCATCTTCGGTGATAATCACTAAGTCACCATCGGACTCATAAGCATTATTGAGAATTTCGCGTACTACGCCACGACGTTTACCACTCTCAATTATTTCATGGCTAACTTCAACCCCATGATCGCGGATAAAGCTCTCTACTTGATGGATGTGTCCACGTAAGATCTTCGCTTGATCTTCAGATTCCTTCACCGCTACCACTTTAACTTTGGCATTAAACAGACGGGCATATTCCAGGGTAGGACCTACCTTCTCTTTGCTGTGTCGGTCCATTAACAATGGGAAAATAATGGTGTCGATTTTCTTAATATCTCGTGCACCTTTTACCGTTACTACCGGAGGTTTCACCAAAGTTGCAGTTCTGTAAGCATTAGAGCCAATGAAGCGCTTCCGGAAGTTTTGCGGCTTTCCGTTGGTACCCATTACTACCAGGTTAGCTTCAATTAAACTGCTTACCCTGGAGATTTCTTCATAAACTAATCCCTCGGCTACCATGGTACTGGTGGGGATGTTATGCTCAGCGCTAAAGGACTGAGCGAGGTTTTTCAATTTTTCCCCCACTTGAGCATGCATTTGCTCGGAATTGATAGTAGGGCCAAACATTTTTGTGAAAAATCCACCTTCTTCAATTACGGATAGCAAAGTGATACTGGCGTTTTCAATAGCTTTGGCAAAAATCGAGGCTTGGTTTAGTGCCATTAAGGATTGCTCAGAGAATCCAATGGGCACTAAAATCTTGAATGATTCAGACATAACAGGAACTTAAATTCGCGCCAAATTTAACCTAATCCAACTACTTAGCAATTATGCCGGCATCCGAAATCATTTTAAACCCTGATAATAGTGTTTATCATTTGCATCTCCGTCAGGGCGAGGTGCCGCAAAAGCTTATCACCGTTGGAGATCAGGGTCGGATTGATTGGTTTCTTCCACATTTTGAAAAAGTCGATTTTGATCGACAGTATCGGGAATTTCGCAGCCTGAAGGGAAGGGTCAATGGAGAAGAGATAATGGTGATTTCCACTGGCATTGGCACCGATAATATTGACGTTGTACTTAATGAATTGCACCTGGCTTATCAATGGGATTTGGAAAAACGCCAAATCTTAGATGTACCTCGGCCACCATTAAAGGTTTTGCGTTTAGGGACTTCAGGAACTTTAAGGGAAGATATTCCTATCGATAGTATTCTGCTTTCCGAAGGAGCCTTAGGTTTTGATTACCTGATGTATTTCTACCAGTGGAATGATTTTCGAACCTTAAAGGGTATTGATGACTTACCTAAACCCTACTTTGCCCTCGCTGATCAAGGAATGGTTCAGGCATTTAAGTCGATGGCCAGTCATAGCGGGATTACCGTTACTGCCAATGGTTTCTATGGTCCACAAGGAAGAAACCTCCCTTTGCCCGCAAGAAACGAAAACTGGTTAGACCTATTAGCTGCTCAGTCGGTGAACAATCACCCCATCACTAATTTAGAGATGGAGACAGCCGGAATCTATGCTTTGGGAAAACTCTTAGGCATGGAATGCCTTTCCTTGTCGGCCATTCTAGCTAACCGCAAGGCCCATCAATTCAGCTCTCAACCGGATCAAACGGTTAAAGAGATGATTGCGCAGGCCTTAAAAATTTTTAGCGCGCTACGTTAACGGCTCTAGTTTCGCGGATTACAGTGATTTTGACCTGACCAGGATAGGTCATTTCATTTTGAATCTTTTGGCTAATATCAAAGCTAATTTTCGCCGCATCAGCATCGCTAACCTTCTCACAGTCTACAATAACCCGTAATTCGCGTCCCGCTTGTACGGCATAAGCTTGGATTACTCCATTTTGCGAAAGGGCTAATTGCTCTAAATCTTTAAGGCGTTGCATATAGCTTTCGGCCACTTGGCGACGTGCTCCGGGTCGTGCCCCTGAGATACCATCACAAACCTGGATGATAGGGGAGATAAGACTGGTCATTTCAATCTCGTCGTGGTGAGCTCCAATAGCATTGCAGACCTCTGGTTTTTCGCCAAATTTTTCCGCCATCTTCATACCTAAAATGGCATGCGGCAATTCGCTCTCTTCCGAAGGAACTTTGCCGATATCATGCAATAGCCCAGCCCGCTTTGCAAGCTTGGGGTTTAGGCCTAATTCCGATGCCATAATCCCACAGAGATTTGCTACTTCACGACTATGCTGAAGTAGATTCTGTCCATAGGAAGAGCGGTATTTCATTCGGCCCACCATACGCACTAATTCAGGGTGTAATCCATGGATGCCCAAATCGATAGTAGTCCTTTTACCTACTTCAAAGATTTCTTCTTCAATTTGCTTGCGAGTCTTATTGCAAACCTCCTCAATCCTTGAGGGGTGAATACGGCCATCCGAAACTAATTTATGCAGTGAAAGGCGAGCAATTTCACGTCGAACCGGATCAAAGCAACTCAGGATAATTGCCTCTGGGGTATCATCAACAATAATTTCCACGCCTGTTGCTGCTTCCAAGGCGCGAATATTTCGTCCTTCGCGGCCAATGATTCGACCCTTTACGTCATCATTTTCAATATTAAAAACTGATACAGAGTTCTCTACCGCCTGTTCAGTGGCCACGCGCTGGATAGTTTGAATTACCACCTTACGAGCTTCCTGATTAGCGGTAAGTTGGGCCTCTTCCATAGTGGTTTGGATAAAAGCTGCGGCATCGGTCTTGGCTTCTTCTTTCAAAGCTTCTAAAAGTTGATTTTTGGCTTCTTCTGGGCTTAGACCAGAAATTACTTCCAACTGCTCAACCTGCTTACGATGCACCTTTTCTAATTCCTTGCCGCGCGCATCAACTGCTTCTTGCTTTTTGCTCAACTCCTCTCGCAGGCGCTGATTTTCCTTGTAATTCTTTTTATTGTTTTCCGCGTGTTCCCTGGCTCTCTGCTCCTTTTCTTTGAGGCCGTTCATGCGGTCGTTAAACTTCTGTTCCCGCTTATTGATCACCTTTTCATGTTCGGCCTTAAGCTCAAGGAATTTTTCTTTGGCTTGAAGGATTTTTTCCTTTTTGGTCGCTTCGGCTTCTTTATGGGCTTCGGCTAAAATCGACTTACCCTTCTTCTTGAGGATAAGCATATTTAGAATCATGGCGAGGCCAAAACCTACTACTAAAGCGGCCATGATGATAATGATGGTTGTTGTTTCCATGTTTATAATTGGTTCAAAAAAAACCCGCACCCTTTAGCTGTTTCGTCTAAACTCCGTTTAGACAGGATTGGAGTTCACCGGGCAATTTCGACCTTCCACTAACAAGGAGGCATGGTCTAGAAAACCCGAACTAAACTCCTATAGTGTTAGTGTTGAGTTTAGCAAATACAGAAAGGATGCGGGAAAAATACTATTAAAGAACGTTGCTCTATTGCATAGCTTGTTGGATCTTCTCCGATAGCTTTTCAATCTTCGAGCTTACTTCATCGCCATTTATCATGCGCTCTCCTTGTACCTTCTCTAAACGAGAAGCCAATTGTAAGGCACACATGGCTAAAAGGTCCTGTTTATCTCTAACGGCGTAACCATCTTCATATTTTTTGAGGATGGCTTCAATGCTTTTGGCGGCTTTACGAATGTTTTCCTCTTCATCACGACGAATGGTTAGAGGATACACTCGATCAGCTAGGGATACTTTTATTTTCAGTAAGTCTGACATTTCTCAAGCTTCCGGAAAATCACTCATTTAACAATGCAATACAGCGATCGATTTCCCGCATTAAAGAACCCAATTTTGCTTTAGCCGCCTTGGCCTCCTCCGGATCACCGGCCAGACCTCTGGCTAGACGTAAGCGCTCTAATTGAGTTCCTAAATTGTGGTTTTCCTCCGTGCTTGTTTGCAATTGCTGTTTAAGATTCAGGACCTCGGCTTCCAATTGCGTATTCTGCTTTTGTAAAACCGTGTGCTCGCTAATCAGATGGTTGATTAGGTTTTCTAGTTCCTTGATTTTAGTATCAATTCCATTCATGCTGGACGAAAAGCTCCAATGGTCAAAGGTAGCAAGGCAAATTGGGAATGCAAACAAAATTCTTGGTGGAAAAAATCCTGGCCTCAGTTTAAAGCTGGCCTCGAATTTGAAGTATATTTCACCTCATGCGCAGATATCTAGTATTCATAACTTTAATTTTTTTCGGCTCGATAGTCCAGGCTCAGAATAAATACCCTCAAGACTACTTTCAAAGCCCTCTCGCCATACCTCTCATCAGCTCAGGTACCTTTGGTGAGTTACGAGGGAATCATTTCCATTCGGGTTTAGATATTAAAACCCAGGGTCGAATTGGACAATCGGTCTTGGCTGCCGCGGAAGGGACTATCGTGCGAGTTAAAGTTTCACCCTATGGATTTGGGCGGGCCTTGTATCTGCGGCATCCTAATGGCTTTACTACAGTATATGCCCATCTTCATGAATTTAATCCCGAAATCGAGGCCTGGGTGGTTTCCGAAATGAAGCGCTTGAAAAAAAATTCCGTGGATTTATTTCCTCCAGCAGGCAAGTTCAACTACGCTCAAGGTGAAACTATTGCCAAAGCAGGTAATAGCGGAGGGAGCGGTGGACCACATTTGCATTTCGAAGTTCGCGATACCCGAACCGAGAAAATCATCAACCCTCTACTTTTTGGCTTTGACATTGCCGACACCCGAGCACCCGAGATAGGTCCCTTACAAGTTTATTATTTCCAGGGCCAAAATCAACCGCTTGGCCAAAAAGAATACCGCAGTATTGCAATTGGCAAAGGGAAATATGGCCTAGCGGGAAGCGGAGTAGTTGAGGCCAAGGGTCCAATTTCATTTGGTCTTTACAGCATCGATAAGCAAGATGGAGCAAATAATAAGAACGGGGTCTATGGTCTAAGGTTATTCGTTGGTGGAGACTTAGAGCATGAATTTAAAATGGAAACTTTTGCTTTTGCGGAAACTCGTTACATAAATGCACATATCGACTATGGGCTCAAGGCCTGTTGCAACCGAAGTTCTCATCGTCTTTATCTGGAACCAGGAAATGCGCTTTCTGCCTATCCGAGGAAGGCCCAGGCCGGACATATTCGCTTTGCTCAAGATACGGTGGTGCCGATTCGAATTGAGGTACTTGATGTGGCAGGTAATGTTTCCACTTTGGAATTTGAGCTTCACTATACAGCGGCTAATGAGGAAGTACTTCTGGAAGGCCCTAATCCCGAAAGACCGGCTGAATCTGGTCCGGTGGAAGAAGGGGTTTGGATCGAACATGAAAAAGCGGATTTAATCCAAGGACCTAATTATGAACTCGGATTTAAGTCAGGAACTTTTTATCGCGATTTTGTCTTAGAGATTAGCAGTACCGACATCCCCAAGACCTTCAGTCCCCTCTTTCAGTTTAGCTCTTTATCCGTGCCGGTGCATCGCTATTATGATTTGAGCTTAAGGGTGCAACATCTACCTAAGGGTGTCAACCCGCAAAAACTGTTTATCGCGAGCTATAAAGAGGGGAAATACGTGGATTACGAAGGCGGCACCTATAAGGATGGTTGGGTGAAATGTCGGACTCGTCAACTTGGTGCCTTCACAATTTTAGCTGATACCACCTCTCCCAGCATCAAAGCGATAAATTTCAAACCGGGAGGAAACCTTCCTGAAACGCTGAGTCTAAGAGTTAGTGATACCTGGAGCGGTGTTGATGATTATTCGGCTTTCGTTAATGATGAATGGATACCGGTATATTATGACGCTAAAACCAGTCGTATTCTGATAAAAACTAAACATTGGCCTGAACTTGAGGGTTCTAAGTTTGTGTTAAAGTTGGTGGTTAAAGATGCAAAAGGCAATGTGCGAACTAAAAAATGGGAACTTTTAAATCCTTAGATGCTATTTTCGCACATTCTTCGTTAGACATCCGTATGCGTTATTACTATATTCTATTCATCAGTTTCTTTGCCCTCTTTGGCCTTCAGGCTCAGGAGCAAAAAGCGGTGCAAATAAGTGGTTTAGTTTTAAGCGCGGATAGTATTCCAAGACCTATTCCTTTTGCTCATGTTTATGTGGGACAGGGAACGAGAGGTACTATGACCGATGCGGACGGATTTTTTTCCTTCGCAGCGAAAACTGAAGATACCATTCGATTCAGCTGTATTGGCTTTCAGGAAGAAGTCTTATATATTCCTGATACCCTGAATAAAACAGCCTATCTGGCGAGAATTAAAATGAAGCGGGATACGCAACTTTTGCAGGAGGTGACCTTATATCCCTGGCCTACGCCCGATCGTTTTAAAGAAGCCTTTTTAGCAACAAATATTCCGACCACCCAGAATGATATTGCCATGCGAAATTTGGCCATTCAGGCACTCCAGGATAGGGCAGCTGCGATGAATCTAGATCCTGAGGAGGCTAAAGATTTGGCAATCATGATGCAAAATCAAAGCATCTATGATCACGGACGCTATCAGGGTTTCGACAATGGTGCAACCGCTATTCTTGGTGCTCTTAGTAATCCTTTTGCTTGGCAACGTTTGTTTCAATCTTTCAAGAAAAATTAAGCTTCAATGCGCTTAGTCCTTACGGCCTTGTGCCTATCTCTTTTTTCACTTAGTAGCCTGGCTCAAACCCAAATTTATGGGCAAATAACTGATGAGGAAGGTCGGCCCATTGATGGCGCGCAGGTTGGTGTCGGTGATTATTATACCCTAAGTGATGAAGAGGGTAATTTCGAACTGGATCTATTACCAGGAAAAAGAATGCTCGTTTATTTCTTTAACTATGGTTATGAACCAGATACAGCCTATATCGGCCTAAAAAAGAATGAACGTAAAGAACTGAATCGCACCTTGGTGTTAATGACCAATTACCTCGGAGAGGTGGAATTGGTTGATAAGAAAAGTCGCTTCGATGGTCAGATTGAAGTTTCAACAAAGTCGATTGAATCATTTGTGGGACCCAACTCAGGGGTAGAAGGAATTATTAAAACCTTAGCCGGAGTAAGTTCCTACAGTGAATTGTCATCTCAATATTCGGTGCGTGGTGGAAACTTCGATGAGAATTTGGTTTATGTAAATGGTATTGAAGTATATCGACCCTTTTTAGTGCGAAATGGTCAACAAGAGGGGATGAGCTTTATCAACTCTTCTATGGTGTCCAATGTGCGCTTTTCGGCGGGTGGATTTGAGGCGCGCTATGGAGATAAGATGGCTTCGGTTTTGGATATCACTTATCGTCGNCCCCAAAAATTTGGCCTGAACCTAGAAGGCAGTTTGCTAGGAGGGAACTTNGTCTATGANGACCGGATGGCCAAGGATCGNCTTTCTGTTTTGGTGGGNGCTCGCTATCGTACCAATCAATTGCTNTTAGGCTCCTTGGATACAGAGGCTGATTTTCAGCCGCAATTCACGGACGTACAGGCTTACCTATCCTATGACCTAAGCGATGAATGGGAATTGAATTTCCTAGGTAACTATTCACGAAACCTCTATCAGGTTATCCCTGAAACCCGTACAACGGATTTTGGCACCATCCAGGAAAGTCTCCGACTCAATGTATTTTTTGATGGTCGGGAGGATTACGATTTCACCACTCGTTTTGCGGCGGTGGGAGCGAAGTATCGTCCCCGCAAGGATTTGCAATTAAACTTTCAGTCTTCGGTATTTCAAACCACAGAGCAGGAGTATTTTGACGTAATCGGTGCTTATCGCTTAGGCGAATTGAATACCAATCTCGGTAGTGATCAGTTTGGTGAGATTAGCTTTACTCGAAGCATTGGCGCTTTCCAGAATTATGCACGGAACTTCTTAGATGCGATAGTGGCAAACGTTTCACATAATGGTATCCTGGATAAGGATAATGTGACCTGGCGTTGGGGCGCCAAAGTTCAAATGGAAGATATTATCGATCGCTACAAAGAATGGGAGCGTATTGATTCGGCAGGATTCAACGTACCAAACGGATCGGGATTTAATTACGATTCTTTAATTGTTACCAGCGTTGACCCGAATGGAAACCCTCGCGGAGGTAATGTATATACCTCTATCCTTACGGAAGATGAATTGGAACTCTTTGAGAGCTTTGCTAGCCGGGTGCAGGTNAATAGCATGCGATTAACTGCTTATGCAGAGCGCAGTGAACTAATTCCACTTGATTCAGCNGGCGATCTCTTCTATAATGTGGGATTGAGAAGNCATTATTGGACCTTCAACAATCAAAATGTCATCAGCCCAAGGGCAAGCGTAAGTTATCGTCCTAATTGGGAGTCTGACATGGTTTTNCGGCTAGCAGCTGGCTTTTATTATCAACCACCATTTTATCGCGAAATGCGTAATCTGGAAGGAGGATTAAATGAGGAAATCCGTGCNCAACGCTCCATTCATCTGGTTTTGGGTCACGATTATCAATTAAAGATTTGGAATCGTCCTTTCAAAATGGTGACGGAGGTTTATTATAAAGACTTTGCCAGCCTCATTCCTTACGATATGGATAATGTAAGGATTCGTTATCGCGCCGAAAATAATGCTCGGGGTTTTGCCACTGGGATTGATTACCGCATCAATGGTGAATTCGTACCAGGTATTGAATCCTGGGCTTCTATGTCGGTGATGACCATTCGCGAGGATATTGAAGGTGATGGCGCCGGTTTCCTACCTCGGCCAACGGATCAAAGGGTTAATTTCAAGATATTCTTTCAAGATTATCTCCCCAATGATCCCAGCTTTAGAGTGAGTTTAACCCTTGCCTATGGCACCGGCCTACCTTTTGGTCCACCCCAGGCCACGGCAGAAGAGCGGGTTTTCCGCTTACCAGATTATCGCCGGGTTGATATAGGCTTCTCAAAGGTGTTGAAGAGTGAATCCCGCGAATATGATTGGAAATTCCTCAATAACTTCCGGAGCCTCTGGGTAGGAGTAGAGGTCTTTAATCTTTTGGATATCACCAATACCATTTCCTATTTATGGGTTAAAGACATAAGTACGGCTCGCGAGTACGCGGTGCCAAACTTCCTGACTCCGCGCTTGCTAAATGTTAAGCTAGTTGCTAAGATATAGTGCTCTCTATTTCTTGAAATGGGTTATTTTTGCGGCCCAAAATTGATGTAAATGTTCAGTAAATATATTCGTCTTGGTTTAACCGCCATTCTCTTCGGTTTATCCGTTTGGCAATTTGTCGAGCTTGAGATTGGTAATGGGATAATGTGGTTATTATTAGCGGCGGTGGTGATTTTTACTTACTTCCGTAATGAGCGCATTCTTCAGGCATTTTGGTTTCTCCGCAAGAATGAAATGGATAAGGCGCAAAGAGCCTTAGATCGCATAAAAAATCCGGAGCAATCTCTGATTAAAGGACAGCTGGCCTATTACTATATGTTGCAGGGCATGGTTCAATCTCAAAGCGGAATCGGTAAGGCAGAATCATTTTTACGAAAAGCCTTAAAAACTGGTTTACGTCAGAAACACGATCAAGCCATGGCTAAATTGCAATTAGCTGGGATTGCCTTGGCAAAACGACGCAAAAGGGAGGCCCAGGTTTTACTTACAGACGTTAAGAAGCTTGATGAGCGTGGCATGTTAAATGATCAGGTGAAAATGCTCAAGCAGCAAATGAAGCGTATCTAAAGCTAGCCTTTGGCCAAGAAGAAAAGATCCCGACTAAAGAAATCCGCCCCTAAAAAGAAGCGCAGTCTTTTTAGAAAATCCTGGATCTGGCTGTGGCGTTTGTCCCTATTAGGGGTATTAAGCGCATCCCTGTTTGTTCTCTTTGTTTACTTGGGCTTTTGGGGACCCTTGCCTTCGGCGACGGAACTTAGTTCCCTGAAGCAGGCGAAAGTTAGTCTAGTCTATGCTCAAGAAGGGGAGTTAATTGGTTCCTTTTACTCCGTAAATCGCGATCCAATATCTTTTCAGGACCTTCCGGAACATTTGGTTCAAGCGCTGGTCGCCACGGAAGATGAACGATTCTTTGAGCATGATGGGGTCGACCCAAGGAGCTTAGTACGAGTGCTGATTAAGACCATTTTAATGGGGGATCGATCGGCCGGTGGGGGGAGTACACTTACTCAGCAATTAGTTAAAAACCTCTATGGCAGACCAGACTATGGCAAGCTCACGATGCCAGTTAATAAGGTCCGTGAAATAATATTGGCGCGAAGGCTGGAAGCTGTATTTAGCAAGACTCAGATTCTGGAATTGTATTTTAATACCGTGAGCTTTTCCGAGAATACCTACGGTATTTCGGCTGGAAGCAGGCGCTTCTTTAGTAAGGAGCCTGCGCAGTTAAACTTGGAAGAAGGCGCAGTTTTGGTGGGTCTTTTACAGGCCAATACCTCTTTTAATCCAAGGCTCAATCCCGAGCGCTCCCAGCGAAGACGTAATTTGGTTTTTTATCAAATGTTTCGCAATGATTTTCTGAGTCAAGAGGAATTGGACTCCTTAAGAGGATTGCCACTAGTGATAGCGTATCAAAATTTGGCGCAACAAGGACCTGCACCTTATTTCGTGGCGCAGGTCCAGCGGCAAATTGACAAAGTTTTAAGTGGGAAACTTAAGGAAAATGGTGAGCCCTGGGATTACCGAAACGATGGTCTTAAGATTTATACCAGTTTAGACTTTTCTAAGCAAGCAGCCTTGGAAAATGCTTTTCAGAATCACTTGAGACAGTGGCAAAGATACTTTGAGCAGCATTGGAAGAATAAGGAGCCTTGGGAGTCCCAGCCGAGTTTTTTCGATCGTCAGGTGCAAAGATTACCGCACTATCAATATTTAGCTAGTCAAGGTTTATCCGATGACCAGATTATGGCTAAGCTAGGTGAAAGTAGGTCCATGGAACTTTATCATCCCGATGGACCCCGGGTTGCAGAATATTCGGCCTTGGACTCTCTTACCCACTATTTGAAACTGTTGCGTGGGGCTTCGGTTTTATTAAACCCTCAAAATGGAGCGGTCGAGGCTTGGATTGGTGGACCAGATCATAATTATTTGCCTTTCGATGCGGCGGCTTCTGGTCATAGCATGGCCTCAACTGTGAAGCCTTTCGTGATAGCGGCTGCTTTGGAAGCAGGTTATAGTCCCTGCGATTATCAATCGGCCGAACGCATAACTTATGAGCAGTATGATAATTGGCAGCCGCGTAATTACGATGATAAATATGAGGGGGCCTACAGTATGGCGGCCATCTTAAAGAAATCCATTAATACTGCGACCGTAGCATGGTATATGGAAATCGGCGGGGCGAGCTTAAGAAATTTAGTCGCCAAATTAGGGATAGACGGCTCATGGACCGAAGGACCGACGGCCTCACTGGGTAGTTCCTCAGTTAGTCCATTGAATTTGGCTGCCGCTTATGCCTGCTTTGCCAACCAAGGTGAGCAAGTAAGCCCTTACTTCATAGAAAGGATCGAAGGTCCAAATGGTGAATTATTGTATCATCACGAGCAAACTCGGGCCAAACGAATTATTACGGCTGAAACGGCCCGTTTGGTGAATAGTATGCTGCAGGGCGTTACCGCAGAGGGCACAGCTCGGCGACTTGTTGGACCTTATGGAGCGGATTTTCCTTGGGCGGCGAAAACCGGAACCTCCCAAAATTATTCCGATGCTTGGTTGGTCGCTTATGCCCCAGATTTAGTTTCGGTGACTTGGATGGGTGGGGTAAATCCGCTAATCCGATTTAGAACTGGAGCATTGGGTAGCGGTTCTACTATGGCATTACCGGTTTTTGGAAATTATCTTAAGGCCTTTGGGAATGCACAAAATCGTCCGGATTGGCCAGAATTGAGCGAGGAGGATTTGGCCAATTTGGATTGTCCGGATCTTAAAGATCCCAATTTGATCGAGAAGTTACGAATTCTATTAGGCTCGGATGAAGATGAGAGTCCCGCAGAGAAGGAGGCTATGAAACGCAATAGCCAAGACTTGCCTTGGTGGAAACGCATCTTCCGAAAGGATACGAACTAAGACTCCCAGCCAAACACCCTTTTGAGGATACTGGTCACCCTGGCGGCAGGATCTTGACGGATCTTTGCTTCCTCTTCGGCTAGAAGGATAAATAGCCCATCTAGGGTCTCTTCCAAAACGTAGTCACTAAGATCAGGATTAACGGGCGTAACAAAAGGAATGCGATTGTAATTGGTAGCGATTGGATTCCAATATTTGGTAATCTCCACCTGCTGAAGGGCTTGATCTATTTCAGGTTTAAAAGCCGCTTTTAACTGATTGGAAGTTTGTGCTCTTAAGTATTCAGTCGCTGCATTATCGTCTCCTCGCCAGATACTATAAACATCTTGGAAACTCATATTGCTTATAGCCTCAATAAAGATGGGGCTGGCCTTTGCCGATGCCTTCTCTGCGCCATGGTTTAAAGTTTCCACAAAGTCATCTACCACTTTGCCAAAACCCAAATCTCTTAAGGTGGTTGCCGCACGCTCGGCTTCAGGGGGGAAGGGGATTCTAATAAGGGGATTATTGTAAAAACCATTATTCTGTGAACTGCGATTAACCGCATTGCTAATGCCAATTTGGAGCGCCTCCTTTAAGCCTTGGTTAATTTCAGTTTGACTGGGTTCCATTACTTGTTGGCTCGCCTCAGCCATCTCCAAAAGAACGTCACATGAAGTTAAAATCCCTATCGCTAGAATTAGGGTTAATAGCTTTTTCATAGCTTAAATGTTTGAAAAACGAATGTAGCTTTTGGCGGTGGCTAAGACAAGTCTTCTCGAATTAAAATTAACTTTGCCAAAGCATTTTACACCCTCTCATGCAAGCAGAAATCATCGCCATCGGAGACGAGATTCTCATTGGTCAGACAATAGATACCAATTCCTCTTTTATAGCTACGCAGCTCAATCTAATTGGCGTTCAAGTTTGGCAGAAAAAAGTGATTGCCGATACCGCAGAGGCCATTCGTGAAGCCTTGGATACCGTTCACCCGAATACCCGATATGTTTTTATGACGGGGGGCTTAGGTCCTACCAAGGACGACATCACCAAAAAGACCCTCTTAAGCTATTTTGGAGGTGAGATGGTTTTTAAAGAGGAGGTTTACCAACAAATTGAAAAGATTTTTCGCGGTTTTAATCGTGAGCCCAAGGAAGTACATCGGCAACAAGCCCTAGTTCCAAGTTCCTGCCATGCCATTGTTAATGAGTCTGGAACCGCGCCAGGAATGCGATTTGAAAAGGGGGGAAGATTTTACTTTTCTACTCCTGGAGTGCCTTACGAAACGGAGCACTTGATTGCGGATAAGATTATCCCTTGGATTGAGGAAACCCAAATTTCCGGGAAACTTTATCATAAGACCTTAATCACGCAGGGTAGAGGAGAAAGCGATATAGCCGAAATTCTCGCTGACTGGGAAGATGCATTAAGTCCAGAATTAAAATTAGCCTATTTGCCTTCACCAGGTTTGGTGCGCTTGCGTTTAAGTGGTAAGGCCAAGTCTAAAGCTGAAAGCAAGGCTATTGTTGAGCAGGGAATTGAGGAGATCCGTGAACTAATCGGTGATATAATTTTTGGGGAAGATGCTAATTCATTAGAAGAAATAGTTGGTAAGTCCTTACAGATTCGAAAATTGTCAATGGCCACGGCAGAAAGTTGCACAGGCGGCTATATTGGTCATCTAATTACCAGCATTCCTGGCAGTTCCGAATACTATTTAGGTGGTGCCGTAGCCTACAGTAATTCCCTCAAGGTAGAATTATTGGGGGTAGATAAAGAGCTAATAGAAAGCCATGGAGCAGTAAGTGAGCCGGTGGCCTTGCAGATGGCAGAGGGTATTCGCAAAAAAACAGGGGCCGATTTCGGTCTGGCTACCACAGGCATTGCCGGTCCGGGTGGGGGGAGCCCCGAAAAACCCGTTGGAACCGTGTGGATTGCGGTTTCTGGTCCGGAGGGAACGAAGGCCCGCTGCTATCACTTTGGTAATCATCGGCAAAGGAATATTCGGCGCAGTGCATTAATGGCATTGGACCGACTGCGAAAAGAAGTGCAGAAAATTGAAATCTAGGTTTGTAGGGCTATAATATTTACTTACTTTTGCAGACCCAAAATTTAAGAAGCGAGTACCATGTCAAGAGTATGTGAGCTTACCGGAAAGAAAGCTATGAGTGGAAACAATGTTTCCTTCTCCAATAAGAAGAACAAGCGCAAGTTCAATGTGAACTTGATGAAGAAGCGTTTTTATTTAGCTGAGGAAGATCGTTGGATCACCTTACGTGTTTCTGCTTCTGCCTTGAAAAACATTAATAAGAAAGGTTTGGCTGCGGTTATCAAGGAAGCGCGTGCCAATGGATATCTCACCAAATAAGATTTAGGTAATGGCCAAGAAAGGTAACCGAGTACAAGTTATTCTAGAGTGCACCGAGCATAAAGACAGTGGTATGCCTGGTACTTCTCGTTACGTAACTACCAAGAACAAGAAGAACACTCCTGATCGTATGGAGCTTAAGAAGTACAATCCTATCCTTAAGCGCCACACTCTTCACAAAGAAATCAAGTAAAATACTAAGCGATGGCAAAGAAAGTAGTAGCGACCCTTAAGTCCGGAGATTCTGCCCAGTTTACCAAAGTGGTACGTATGGTAAAATCTAGTAAATCTGATGCTTACACTTTTGAAGAAAAAGTAGTAAACAAAGAACATATCAAGGACTTCTTGAAAGGCTAAACGTCGCTTGTCCTGAAAAAGCTGACCCTAACACCTTGTGTTGGGGTTTTTTATTTTGGATGAGTCCACTAAACACTTGCTAAGCATTTCGGATATTTGCCGATATTTTTTTAGGAAATGGGTCTATTTGGAAAATTGTTCTCCAGGGAAGATGACAAGGAGAAAATTGATTCGGGATTAGCTAAAACCAGAGAGAGTGTTTTTGCTAAACTTAGCAAAGCTGTTGCTGGCAAGAGCAAGGTGGATGATGAGGTCCTTGACGATTTAGAAGAGATTCTTATTAGCTCCGATGTAGGGGTGGATACTACCGTTAAAATAATCGAAGCCATTGAGGCCCGGGTGGCCAAGGATAAATATTTAGGTACTTCTGAACTCAATCAAATCCTCAGGGAGGAAATTGCCGCCTTGCTTAAAGATGGGGCTAGTCAAGAGGAATTTTCTCTACCCGAAAACGGTCCTTATGTTTTAATGGTCGTTGGGGTTAATGGTGTTGGGAAAACCACTACCATCGGCAAATTGGCTCACCAATTTAAGCAGGCTGGCTTAGAGGTGGTTCTGGGAGCTGCGGATACCTTCAGGGCCGCAGCCGTGGATCAATTGGAAATTTGGAGTGAAAGAGTTCAGGTCCCGATAGTGAAACAGGCCATGGGCTCTGATCCTGCTTCTGTAGCCTTCGACGCGGTGCAAAGCGGGATTTCCAGGAAGGCAGATATTGTGATTATCGACACTGCCGGTCGTTTGCATAATAAGGTGAATCTTATGAATGAGCTCTCCAAAATTAAGAGGGTTATGCAAAAACTGGTTCCTGAAGCACCTCACGAAGTATTATTGGTTTTAGATGCTTCTACAGGGCAGAATGCCCTCGAACAAGCCAAGCAATTTAGTAAGGCCACGGAAGTAACGGCTTTGGCTCTAACCAAGCTTGATGGAACCGCTAAAGGTGGTGTAGCTATCGGGATTTCAGATCAGTTACAAATTCCGGTAAAATATATCGGCGTGGGAGAAGGAATGGAAGATCTGCGTCATTTTGATAAGGAGGCTTTCGTAAACAGTCTATTTGAGCAGTAAATATGCGTACCAAGCATCGGAAGAAGAATAAGATTAATATCGTAACTCTAGGTTGTTCCAAGAATCTTTACGACAGTGAAGTTTTAATGGGGCAATTGAAGGCCAATCAGAAAGAGGTGGCCCATGAGGAGGAAGGGAATATTGTAGTCATCAACACCTGTGGCTTTATTGAGAATGCCAAGGAAGAATCGGTGAATACTATCTTGGATTTTGTACAAAGGAAAGAGGAAGGAGAAGTAGATAAAGTCTTTGTGACTGGCTGCCTTTCGGAGCGATATAAACCGGATTTACAGAAGGAGATTCCCAATGTTGATCAATACTTTGGAACTCGCGATTTACCATTACTCCTCAAGGCCTTAGGGGCTGATTATAAAAAGGAATTAGTAGGAGAGCGTCTAAGTACTACCCCTCAACATTATGCCTATCTAAAGATTGCCGAGGGGTGCGATCGACCCTGTAGTTTTTGTGCCATCCCCTTAATGCGAGGGGCACATCGCTCTACACCAATTGAAGATTTGGTTACCGAAGCTCAAAAGCTGGCGGCCAAAGGGGTGAAGGAGTTATTGTTAATTGCGCAGGATTTGACCTACTATGGCTTGGATCTTTATAAGAAAAGGGCTCTGGCGGAACTCTTAAAAGAATTGGTTAAGGTTGAGGGTATAGAATGGATTCGTTTACACTATTTATTTCCTACCGGATTCCCTGAGGAGGTCTTGGATTTAATTAGGGAAGAGCCTAAAATCTGTAATTATATAGACATCCCTTTACAGCATATTGCTGATCCGGTATTAAAGTCAATGCGTCGTGGTACCACCAAGGAACGTACAGATAAGCTATTGCGATTAATGCGGGAGAAGGTACCTGGTATTGCCATCCGTACTACCTTAATAGTTGGTTACCCTGGAGAGTCGGAAGAGGATTTCCAAGTGTTAAAGGAATGGGTAAGGGAAATGCGTTTTGAACGCTTGGGGGTATTCACCTATTCCCATGAGGAAAATACGCATGCCTTTAAGCTGGAAGATGATGTCCCTGCCGAGGTTAAGCAGGCTCGAGCAGATGAGATTATGGCCATTCAGCAAGCCATTTCAGCCGAACATAATCAGTCCATGGTGGGTCGAAAGTATCATGTGCTAATTGACCGCGCCGAAGGGGATTTCTTCATTGGCAGAACGGAATTTGATTCAGCGGATGTAGACAATGAAGTACTGGTGGAAGCGGAGTACTTACCCATTGGTCAATTCGTTGAAGTGGAAATTACCGGTGCTGAAGATTACGATTTATTCGCAGTTCCAGTCTTGCGCTAGCACTTATGCTAGCCAATAAGCTTTCGTAGTCCCGCCATTTTTAGAGCGGCAACGGCGGCTTCGGTACCTTTATTACCGTGAATCCCTCCGCTACGGGCCCTACTTTGCTCGATATTATTATCGGTTAAGACGCAAAAAATAACCGGGGTATTGTAGCGAAGATTTAGTTCTGTGATGCCTTGGGTTATGCTATTGCAAACGAAATCAAAATGACGGGTCTCCCCCTGAATGACGTTGCCAATGGCAATAATTGCATCATACTTCTCAGATGCGCATAAACGTTTGGCGGCAAAGGTAATCTCAACTGCTCCAGGAACTTTTACATGGGTAATGTCATGCCCTGCAGCCCCACAAGCCATTAGAGTGCTTTTCGCTCCTTCATAGAGAGCTGAAGTGATTTCATCATTCCACTCAGACACCACGCAGGCAAAGCGCATCCCATTGGCATTGGGAAGGTCTTCGGGATTGAATTCCGATAAATTAGTTCCGGCGGTAGCCATTATAATTGGGCTTGCATCCGACCAATGTAACGGTCGATGTCAAGAGCTTGACGAGAATCGGGATAATCATTCTTGATTTGCTCGTAAAACTCTAAGGCCTCCGCATTCTTGCCTAAGCTTTCAGCGGTAAGTCCGGCCTTAAGTAGTACAAAAGGAACCGCAAACTCATTATCATTAAGGGAGATGGCCTTTTGGTAATACTCTAGGGCATCTTCCGCCTGGTTTAATTCCATAAAAGCATCACCAATAGCCGCTTTAGCGTTTACCGCTAAAACAGGATCATCGGTATGGTACTCGTCTAAAATCTTGATGGCATTTTCAAATTCTCCCATACGTAGGTAGGACATACCTGCATAGTAATTGGCAAGATTTCCAGCGGCGGTTCCACTGTAATCGGCAGCGATATCTAGGAATCCAAGATTATCCCCTAATCCATTAACTGCAGCTTCAAAGGAATCTACTTCAAACCAGTGTTGTGCTTGGTAAATTTCCTCTTGAGCGGCGATTTCATTAGGCTCTACAACATACTTATCATAGGTGATATACCCAATGCTAATGGCGAAAATTGCCACAACTACAATGATTATGGAGCGAGAATTCTCTTCAAAAAATTGCTCTACTTTGCTAATCGACTGGGTAACGTCTACTAATACTTCCTCTTCGCGGTTATTCTTTTTAGCCATGCTTGCCAAATTCTAATAGTCGGCAAAAGTAAAAAAATTCCTTTCTGTGACGAGCCTCTTATGCAGGTATCATGCATTATTTTAGCAAAATGCATTTGCGGCGATTACATCTATTGAATTTCAAGAGTTGGACGGAGGGGGAGTTTGAGCTTAGTCCTAAGCTAAATTGCTTTGTGGGCCTCAATGGTAGTGGCAAGACCAACCTCCTGGACGCCATCCATTATCTCTGTTTAACTAAGAGTTATTTCGGTCATCGCGATCAAAGAAATATCCGCCATGGTGAAGAATTCTTGATGATTGAGGGAGACTTTGTGCGGAAGGAAGAAGAGGAGCACCTGCATCTTTCTTTAAAGAAAGGCGCTAAGAAAGTCTTGAAGCGCAATAAGAAGGAATATGAGAAACTGGCGGATCATGTTGGTGCCTTCCCAGTTGTAGTGATCTCTCCCTATGATCGCGATTTGATTTTAGATAGTTCTGAAACGCGCCGCCGCTTTATTGATGGAGTAATCTCCCAAGGCAATTCCCAGTACCTCTTTCATTTGATGCGCTATCAAAAGGCGCTACAACAAAGAAATAGTTTACTTAAGTTCTTTGCGGCTAATCACAACTTTGATAGTAGCGCGATCGATTTATACGATCAACAGCTGGTGGAGCACGGTTCGGCCATAGCAGAGGCTAGAAGGGCCTTTTGTGCTGAGTTAGGTCCCAGAATCCAATATTATTACCAGTGGTTAAGCGGGGGGGCAGAAGCGGCTAGTCTAGAATATAAGACCCAGTTTGATTCTGAACCTCTGCAAACTTTGCGATCCTTGCACGAAAAGGATCGTCTCTTGCAATATAGTTCATGGGGGGTGCACAGGGATGATTTGAAGCTTAAGCTTGACCAGGAACTTGTGAGGGAATTTGCATCTCAAGGTCAGCAGAAATCCTATCTAATTGCCTTAAAATTGGCTCAATATGAGTTTATTCGGGATCATCAAAAATTAGTGCCCATCTTACTTTTAGATGATATTTTCGATAAACTTGATGAGGAGCGCGTATCGCGACTAGTAGAGTTGGTTCACGATTCCAATTTTGGGCAAATCTTTATTACCGATACCCATGAGGAGCGCACCGGCCCATTGATTCAAAGGATAGATCCCAATGCCAAGATCATCAATGTAAATGCACTTAAGGATGGATGATAACACGCACAAATTAGGCGATGCCATCGGAGCATTCCTTAAGGGGCACCGATTAGAGGAGCGGTTTTACGAAGCAATCCTCAAGTCTGATTGGCAGGATTTAATGGGGGAGAAGGTAGCCGAGAAAACCAATGATCTTTACCTCGATAAAGGATGCCTTATTATTTATCTCTCTAGTGCACCTCTTCGGCATCAGTTAATAATGAAGCAACAAAAAATGATGGACTACCTCAATGCAAGGGTAGGTAGAGGGTCCAGCCCTATTAAGCAAGTTCTAATCCGGTAATAAAAAAAAGCCTTAACCATGAGGCTAAGGCTTTCTTATACTTAATGCAGCTAATTCTTAGTAGCGATTGCGCTTGGCAAAGAAGAAGTTGCCTTCGATTTCAGCATTTTCATCTGAATCACTTCCATGCACCGCATTGGCAGCGATTGATGTGGCGTACATTTTACGAATGGTACCTTCTGCAGCTTCGGCAGGATTAGTAGCTCCAATAAGAGTACGGAAATCAGCTACGGCATTATCTTTTTCAAGAATAGCGGCCACAATATGACCTGAGGTCATGTAGTCCACAAGCTCTCCGAAAAAGGGACGTTCGCTGTGCACCGCGTAGAAGCCTTCGGCGTCTTTACGCGATAAAGCGGTCATCTCCATTGCAACGATGCGGAAACCAGCTTCGTTGATTTTAGCTAAAATTGCTCCGATGTGGCCATTTTCCACCGCATCGGGCTTGATCATGGTAAAAGTTCTGTTGCCAGCCATTACTTAGTAATTAATATGGGCGGCAAAATTATTCCTTTGATATTGGGTGGACAAGAGTTTTGTTAAAATCATTTCCCGTTGCCTTAAATAATCTAATTTTGTTTCACTTTAATAAATCAGAAAACAGGACTTTATGAAAATCCGCAATTTCCTTCGCTTTGCTCTAGCTGGAGTTTTAGCATTTAGCATTTCTTCTTGTGAAGATGACGATGATGGTAGCTTAGGCGCTTCATTAATCGTTACCGAAACTGTATCAGGTGCCACAGGTGGTTCTATTAACATTAATCAAGGTAATAGCTTGGTTTTCGTATGGGATGCACGTAAAGGCGATACCGATATGGAGACTTTTGAGGTTAGCGTGACCGGCGTTAATACCCCAAATCCAATTCCAACCAGTTTAGGTGGAAACACTTTCCCTTATGACATTGCAAATGCCGACGATGAAACTTATATCGATACCTTGATTTTCCCTAGTGCAGGAATCAATGTAGGTGTAACTTCATACACTTTCACGGTTACCGATAAGGATGGAAACGTGGATAATGTAACCTTTACGGTAAATACCGTGGCTTCTGCTACCCCTATGACCAATACCGTAAATGGAGCTTTCTTCCATATCGCAGGTTCCTTGGAGGGCGCTTACGATTTGATTAATGAGGATGTAGTATCGGCTTCTGCCCCTGGAACAAACAAGGATATGGCAAATACTGATCAAGCGGGTGCTGCCTTTACCGGATCTTGGGAGGCGCAAAATGCAACCTTATTCGTGAAGGATAATACTTTCGATTACACCAATGCAACTGTAGAAGCAGCGACCTCTGCTTTCGCTTTAAGTTCTTCTCCAAGTAATACCGTAAATAATCCAATGGACGGAGATATCTACATTGCTAAACTTCGTGGCGGAAACAACTATGCAGTAATTGAAATCGTTACGGTTGATCCTTCTGACAATACTTGTAACTGTGGTAACACAGGGAAGATTACTTTTAACTTTAAGAAGTAATTGAGCTTTCTACATAAAACAAAAGCTTGTTATTGGCTGTAATAGGTCGATAACAAGCTTTTTTGATTTTTTTAAATATGAAATTGGATATTCTTGCCTTTGGCGCCCATCCAGATGATGTTGAATTGAGTTGCGCCGGTACCCTTGCCAAGCAGGCGGCCTTGGGTAATTCCTGCGGAGTAGTGGATTTAACCAGGGGTGAACTAGGTACTCGAGGGACAGCCGAAATTAGAATGGCCGAAGCCGAGGAGGCTGGCAAGGTAATGGGACTTAAGGCCCGTCATAACTTGGGCTTTCGAGATGGTTTCTTTGTGAATGACGAAGAACATCGGATGGCCATTATCCAACAGATTAGAAGGTTTCGACCTAAAATCATTATTGCTAATGCGCCTCAGGATAGACATCCTGATCACGGACGTGGTTCTTTTTTGGTTAAAGAGGCTAGTTTCTTAGCCGGACTAAAAATGATTGAAAGTGAATGGGAAGGCGAGAAGCAAGAGGCATGGCGCCCGGAACTGGTTTTATACTATATCCAATTCCAAAATTTAAAGCCTGATTTCATTGTCGATATTGGCGAGCACATTCAGACCAAGCTTAAGTCCATTGAGGCCTATCGCTCCCAGTTTTATGATCCCAACAGTTCCGAACCAGCCACGGTGATAAGTTCCAAGAACTTTCTTGATTCTGTAACCTACCGGGCCCAGGATATGGGTCGCTTGATTGGAGCAGAATACGGGGAAGGATTTATTGCGGCCCAGGATTTAGGACTCGACGATCTGATGCAATTGAAGGGCGTACGCTAAGGTAGACTTGCTCAAACTCTTCGGCGATGGCTTGGAAAGAATACCTGGCTTGGGCCGATATGGCTAAGGAGGCTGCATCGTATAGATGATATTCCTTTTCTATTTTAAGCATAGCCTTAGCTAGAGAGATGGCATCCTTAGGTTCCACAAGCTCACCCTGCTTTTTGCCGATATATTCTGGGATTCCACCAACTTTGGTAGCAATAACAGGACGTCCCACACAAAGCGATTCTAAAAGTACTACTGGCTGGTTTTCAATAAAGCTGGAGAGTACAAATGCGTGGCAGTTCTTCATTTCTGCCGCCACCTCTTCGCGGCTCATGGCGCTTAGAACTTGATAGTTTTCTTTTGGAATTCCACTTTCTTCCAATAGGCGGTTTAACCAAATAGTATCGCCATCACCTCCGATTTTAAGAAAAAGGCGGCTGTTTTGTTCCTGGGCAATTTTAAAGGCCTCTATGAGTCCCGTGATATTTTTGGTTTCTTGTTGCAAAGAGGAAATATGTAGTAGGCAAAACTGCTCTTCCCTCTGACTTCGGGTTTGATACTTGAAAATCTCTGTGTCAACTACATTGCCAATAACTTGGATGGTGCTCTGAACACCAAAATCACGCATGGAATCTGCCAGCTGTTTGGAAACAGGGCAAATAACTTGAGCCGAATTTAAAATCCGTCGGGCCATATGTTGAGCTAGCTTGCTCCATTCTGGACGCCTTTGTGATTGATAACCCGAGTAGTGCTCTGTAATGATATAGGGCATTCCTTTCAAAAAGCCCTGAAATACGATTCCCGATGGCCAGGTGACATGTAAGTGAGACATCTTGAAATTAAAGCCTATTTGCTTTAGGTGCTGAAAGCCCTGTTCCAATGCCTTGTAATGACTTTGCACCGGCCACTTTTTTTTATAGCGTACCTGCAACTGAAAATACGGTTCCTCTTCAATGACAAAATCCGCCTCATCCGCTTCAAAAGCGCTCAACAAGACCACGGGATATAAGGTGTTAATAGCTTTGAGGTGCTCTTGTACAAAGTTCCCCAATCTTTCGTCGGAAGGATTAGGGTACCAACTGGCAATATGTAGCACGGGATGGCTAATAATCAAGGTCTTTGCTACAAAGGAATAAAAAAAGGTCATCTGAAATACAGATGACCTTAAAAGATGGGTGGCTAATGGGGTTCGAACCCACGACCTCTGGAACCACAATCCAGCGCTCTAACCAACTGAGCTATAGCCACCGTAATTAGCTATTTGCTAAGGGTCGGCAAATTTAAGCAATGTGGTGAAACCGCGGGCTTTTTTGTAGAAAAAAAATTAGGGCCTTTTTTTCCGTCGTTTACCGAGGGTTTCCATGAGGTGCCGATGAAACTCTATCTCCAGGCGATAAAAGCCCGCCGCTTTGCGCGTACCGACAACTTCTTCAAACTTTGAAAAATACTGCAGCTTTAAATCCGCAATGTCTTTTTGGTTCTGCAATTCTTGCAAGGCTATTTGCTTTAAGTCTTCATCACTGATTCTATCCCAGTCCTTTTGAATATCCCTTTTGCTCATGCCATTGTAGCGACGCATGTGGATTTCCTTCAATTTTTTGCTGTACTCATTATACACGGGCCAAAATAATTGGGCTTCTTCGGGGCTGAGATCTAATTTATCCGTGATGAACTTTGTTTTATAGGCTTCGACCCGTTCAAAATCGGGAGGAGGGCCATCCGGTTGCGCCATTAATCCCAAGCTGGACACAAACATTACCAAGGTTAAATAATAAGCTTTCATGATTTTAGAGGTATTCGGTAGATAAATATTGCTCTTGGAGGTAGCTTTCAATGAGCTCTTCGTCAAGGTCATCGCTAAGAGATACGCTATCCTCAATTTCTAATTGAATAAAACTTTCGGGATGGATGCTGAAGGGATCTGCGCTAAGGAAGTCGATAATTTCTTCTTCCTGTAAATCAGCAAGATTTAGTTGCTCCTGCTCAAGTTCGGCGCTTTTGGTGGTGAAAACAAAGGCGGCGATCAGAAGCGCGGCAGCGATGCTAGACCACCAGACTATATTTAGCTTCAAGCGCTGAGGTTCAGTCTTGTGTTCAGATGGAGCTTCGCTAATCGCTTTTAAATCCAACTTCTTTTGTTGAAAGTAGCCTTCCGGTATTTTAAAATCCTTTTGATCCATTACTATATATAGACTCTTAAAAGTCTTTGAGGTTTAATTCTATTTTGATTTTTTCTTTGGCATGGTGATAGGATGCTTTAAGCGCTCCTATCGATGTTTCCAAGATTTCACTCATCTCTTTGAAGGGCATTTCCTGAAAGTACTTTAGTTTAAAAACTGTTTGCTGTTTATCGGGTAATTTGGCGATGGCCGCCAACAGTAATTGCAGTGATTCATCTCCATCAAAATAAGGGTCAGCCGAAAGCTTAAAGTCAAGAGGCCCCTCTTGTAATTGAAAGCGACGTTCCTTCTTCAGTTGGGCAAGTGCTTCATTGGTGGTGATGCGATACATCCAAGTGTAAAAGGCGCTCTCTCCCCGAAAAGAGGGGAGGGCCCGCCAAGCTTTTATAAATGCTTCTTGCAATACATCATCGGCCCAATCATGGCGAAGCATAATACTTCTAGCCTGCCAGTACAGTCTTTCTGTAAAGGCATCAACAAGCTCCGAAAACAATAGCTGATATCGTCCTTCGCTTAAGTATTCCTTCCAAATGGTCGGCTCCTGCATTCTTCAAAGTTCGGGTATTTGAGCGGCGTTTTTCAAAAAGGTTTAAAAGCCTTTATCATTCTTATTTTTTAGCTCCCTGGAAGACTCTAATATGTTTTTAAGGTGAATGTAAAAGACTGAAAATTAGTGATGAATGATGATGTTAGCTACATTTTATATTGGTTAAAATTCTATATTTGCTACTCGTTTCTATTACCCAAACAGTAAGACAATGAAAAAAATTACACTTTTTGCCGCTGCAGCTTTGCTTCTTGCAAGCTGTAATCGTGACAGCACAGATGTGAGCTCTGACGCTCCCGCTGAAACTCGCACCAATGTGGTACACTTTGAGCAATCTGACTTAGATGGAATGTTAATTCCAATGACTCAATCATTCAGTATTTCCGCCAAGGCGGCTGTTCAGTTAAATTACACCTATCGCGCTTATGCCGAGCCAGTAACAATCGCTGGTCATGATATGGCTGCTTCTGCAATTTATTCAGAAGGTGATGTGGTTTTTGTAACCTGGCATTCAGTTAGTGGGCCAGTTCCAACTGGATCTACCTCTTCTTTAGCGGGTTCCATTTGTGCATATAAGCAAACCGGCATTGGTCAATACACCTTTATGGACCGTATTGATTTTACCGATGCTGACTACCATGAATTAACAGCACACACTAATTCTTCTACTGGTCATATCGAAGTTTTCGCCGTAGGTCAGCGTGCAAGCACCAGCGGATATTTGTTGAGTGGTCACCGTGGAGCAGTTGTAACGCGTGTTGATTATGATTACATCAATGATGAGTTCTGGGAGCCAGGTGTTAAAGAATTACCATTGCCAGGGGTATCCGCTAATGATATCGAAGCAGGTGCTTCTCATCTATACATCGTGACCGGTGATGGTCAAGGTGGTTCCGATGGTGGTGTTTACGAGGTTGACCGTTCACTAGCTCAGGTGAAAAAGGTTAATAACAGCATCAATGATGGTGTAGCTATTATTGCCGATGCGACAGCGACTTCTACCTCAAGTAGCAGTATGTATGTATTAGAGCGTGATGCTGCTGACAAATATTCTGTTCATGAATTCTCTACCACTTATGGAGGTGGTTCTAGTTCGGGTTGGGCGAGCAATCTGAACTTCGTTAGTGATGCGACTATCGCTTCATCTTTGGATTTAGAGCGTGCTGATATGACTTGGGCTCAATGGAGACTTGGGTCATCAGATCCTCAAGACTCCTTAATTATTAGTGCAGGACTTAATGGAATTTACCGTGCAGGATCCGGAAGCAACGGAATCACTAGCGTTAAGGATTTAGGTCCATGTCTTTCTACTGCTTTCGATCCAGGTTTATCCGTTCTTTATTATGCTGATGGTGATGACGGTGTATTTGTTTTAGCCATGGATAACTTTGAAGGTGGAGCTTTAATTAGCACCTATGATGTGATTGGCCAGTTTACCCCTCCAACAGGTGGTGTATTCCCAGCCGATTTCTTAATCAAGGAAATGAGCGTTTATCAAACTCGCAATATTGCTTTAGCGGCAGGTGAAGCTGGTGTATACTTCTTACAGAGAGATAAGAACTAAGATTCTTGAATCATATTTTTTCCAAAGGCTCCTCGATCGAGGAGCCTTTTTTTTGAAAATTTTCAAGGTAAGCTCTTGCTTCGGGAGATTATATTGTTTTGTAAAACACTGTTTTTCAATTAAACTTATAATTAGAAGGTCGGATTATTGATATAAATAAATATATTTGTGGACTATTACCCAACTTATTTCGAATAATGAAAAAAATTGCAACTATCTTAAGTTTGGCCGTGGTAGCAGTAGCTTGTAACCGTGACAATGAAACGGTAACTACTCCTCCCGTTGACGCCAAAAGTGCTGGAGTCGTACACTACGACGCTGGTGATCTTCCAGGAAGCGTGCAGAATTTGAATGAATCATTCGGTATTTCTTCAAAAGCTTCAGGAACTCAATTAAACTATACTTATCGTGGCTATGCTAAGCCGGTAGACAATGATGCTACCCCTTTCAATAGCGATGATTTATCAGCTGCTGCAGTATTTGCGGTGGATGATGTAGTATTTGTTTGTTGGCATACTAATGGAAATGGTCTAAGTCCACTTAGTAACACCAGCCCTTATGGAGGTTCTATTGCGGCTTACAAATTAAGTGGCATTGGTCAGTACACTTTCATGGATCGTGTTGACTTCCCTGAGCATGATTTCTTCAAGATGTCAGCTCACAAGAACACCGGTACTGGAAATATTGAAGTTTTCGTAGCTGGTCAGCGTAATCCTGATAATTCAGGTTACCTTTTAGCTAACCACGCTGGAGCAACAGTTACCCGCATCGACTATGATTATATCAATGATGAGTTCTGGGAGCCTTCATTCGAAGAATTACCATTACCTGGTGTAGCTGCCACTGATATCATCGCTTTAGCCCAAAATTACTTCGTTCTTACCGGAAATGGTGAGGGTAACAACAACGGAGGTATCTTCGAGGTTAACCGTTCTTTGGATTATGTTATCAAGGCTGACCAAGGTAATGTAGAAGACGGAATCGCTTTAGCTACTGATCCGACTAACTTATTTACTACTTCTGGAGACTTATACGTATTAGACCGTGCTGGATCAGATTACCGGGTGCAAAAGGCTACCGGAATTTCTAGTGCAGCCGTAGGTACTAACTTTTCAACTTTAAGCTCTCACAGTGATAACACTGCTGGTGGATCAGCAATCTCTTCAATTAACTACGAGCGTGGAGATTTACAATTTGCCATTGGTCGCACTGGAACAGTTAGCGAAACTGATTCTCTATTGATCGCCGTAGGATCTAACGGTGTATTTGAGGCAGGTAGTGGTACCGGCGGTATTACTGCTGCTGCAAATAATGGAGCTTGTACTGGTATTGCTTTCGATCCAGGTTTAGGTGTACTTTACTACTCAGCTGGTGAAGGCGGTATGTGGGTACTTGCTATGGGTGAGTACGCAGATAATGCAGGTCCTTTGGTGAGTCTTTATGATAATATTGGACGTTTTGTTCCTCCTAGCACTGTAAGTGGAGTAGGTGGTTCTATTCCATTCAATGTTAAGGACATCAGCGTATACCAAACTCGTCACATTGCTTTAGCATCTGGTGATGGGGGTGTATATTTCTTGCAACGCGATAAGAACTAAGAAGTTCATTTCACGATATTTAAAAGGCTCCTCATTTGAGGGGCCTTTTTTCGTTTAAGCTATTTCAACATCATATTTCGACCATTCATCATAAAATGATTCGATAATACCTTGGTTATCAGTTCTAAAGGGTTTTAAGGCTGTTTATTATTGATATAAATAAATACATTTGTAGTTCTATTACCCAATTTATATCAACATGAAAAAAATTGCAACAATCTTAAGCTTAGCTGTAATAGCTGCAGCTTGTAACCGTGACGAAGCTCCAGCGGCGGCGGCTCCGGTTGATGCCAAAAGTGCTGGCGTAGTGCACTATGACCCTAGTGATCTTCCAGGAAGCGTACAAAACTTGAATGAGTCATTTAGCGTTTCTGCCAAGGCTGCAGGTACTCAATTAAACTATACTTATCGTGGCTATGCTAAGCCTGTAGATAACAACGCTACTCCTTTCGATAGCGATGATTTATCTGCAGCAGCTGTTTTTGCCGTGGATGATGTAGTATTCGTTTGCTGGCATACCAATGGCAACGGTGCTAGTCCTTTAGGGAACTCTAGTGCCTTTGGTGGTTCTATTGCTGCCTACAAATTAAGTGGTGTAGGTCAGTATACCTTTATGGATCGCGTTGACTTTCCTGAGCATGACTTCTTCAAGATGTCGGCTCATAAGAACACCAGCACCGGAAATATCGAAGTTTTCGTAGCGGGTCAGCGTAACCCTGATCTTTCAGGTTACCTATTGGCTAACCACGCAGGTGCTACCGTATCTCGAATTGACTATGACTACATTAATGATGAGTTCTGGGAGCCATCATTCGAAGAATTACCATTACCAGGAGTTGCGGCAACTGATATTGTTGCTGCTGCCAGCCATTACTTTGTGTTAACTGGAAATGGACAAGGAACTAACTCTGGAGGTATTTTTGAGGTTAATCGTTCTTTAGATTACGTTCTTAAGGCCGATCAAGGAAATGTGGAAGATGGAATCGCTCTATGTATTGACCCAACTACCGTTACTCCTACTTCAGCGGATTTATATGTGCTAGATCGTGCCCTGACCGATTATCGTGTACAAAAGGCATCTGTTAGCTGGGGTGGTGGTGCTTCTACTTCGTTCTCAACCTTAAGCTCTCATAGTGATAATACCGCCGGTGGTGCAGTAATTACTCCTATTAATGTAGAGCGTGGTGATATGGAGTTTGCCTTAGGCCGTTTTGCCGCTACTGATTTTGATTCTCTTTTAATCGCCGTAGGTACTGGCGGTGTTTATGAAGCAGGAACTGGAGCCGGTGGAATCAGCAACGCTGCATTTAATGGTATTTGTACTGGCATCGCATTCGATCCAGGCTTGGGCGTACTTTACTATTCTGCCGGAGAAGGCGGTATGTGGGTACTTGCCATGGGCGAATACGCCACTAATGCAGGTCCTCTTGTGAGTCTTTATGATAATATTGGACGCTTTGTTCCTCCAAGCACAGTTAGCGGTATTGGTGGTTCTGTACCTTTCAATGTGAAAGACATTAGCGTTTACCAAAGTCGCCACATTGCTTTAGCTTCTGGTGATGGAGGTGTATATTTCTTGCAACGCGACAAGAACTAATACGACCTTTGGATATAGTATTTTAGTCCCCCGCAAGTCGGGGGACTTTTTTTAGGGGGGTATACTATTGAAGCGGTTTTTACTGTTTCATATAAGTTTATGTATTTTTGTAATTCTATTACCCCCAATATGTTACGATTTAATAAATTCTTTAGTTTCTTGGCTGCTTTGCTGATTCTAGCAAGTTGCAACAAGACTTTGCCAGAAGACCCTGTCGATCCCGGTCCCGAACCAAATGATGTGGTCATGAATGGCTACTCTTTCGGAGATCTCCAAGGGCAATTAGTAAATCTAAATGACACCTTTGTTCTAAACAACAAACAGGGTTCTGTTCCCCTTGAATACCTTTATAGGGCCTATGCAGAGCCAGTAACATTCCAGCGTGGTGGATCTACCGTAACCTTGTCGGCAACCGCAATTTTTGCTATCAGCGATATGGTATTTGTTACATGGCAAGTTCCATCGGCCGATTATGGAGGGGCTATTTGCGCCTACAAACAAAGTGGAATTGGTCGCTATACTTTTACCGACCGAGTGGACTTTCCCGAGGCCGATTACAATGAATTGGTGGCGAGCGAAAATCTAGCTGATGGTTATTATGAAATATTTATGGCCGGGAGGAGAGATCCGGATCTTTCCAATTATGTATTAAACGATCATCGTGGCGCGGTGGTTACCCGCATCGATTATGATTTTATTAATGATGAATTTTGGGAGCCTTCCGCAACGGAATTGCCCCTTCCGGGTACCTCTGCCAACGACGTAATCGCTGCCGCAGCTCATTATTATGTGATTACTGGTGATGGAGCCGGAGGAAGCGAAGGTGGTTTGTACCAGTTTGACCGAAACATGGCTTTAATTGAGAAAGCAGACCAAGCTAGTATTGATGATGGAATCGCTCTTATTACGGATCCTAGCACCCAAACTGTTATTCCTGGAGTGAGTTCGGATGCGACTATCTATACCCTAGATCGCAGTGGTTCGGATTTTAGAATTAAATCAGCCGCGGTATCTTATAACTATACTACGGATCAAACTAGTTTTACCGCTCTTACCGACTATTCGGATAACACTACTGGTCCAAGCATTACGCCAATAGATGGCGAAAGAGGCGATTTAACTTGGGCCCAAGGATATAGTGCAACGACCACCAAAACAGACTCCTTAATCATCGCGGTTGGTCTTGAGGGCATTTTCGAGGCCGGAAGTACGGTAAATGGAAGTTTTAATACCGCCGTTAATTTTGGTCCTTGTCTGGCCACTGAGTTTGACGCCAACTCCGGTGTTTTGTATTACGCCGATGCCAATGATGGGGTAAAGGTATTGGCTTTAGGAAGTTACATCGCTGGTGGTACTCAGAGTGTTTATGATCTGATTGGAAATTTTGTTCCTCCCACCGATACCAATGCAGGTACTGCCTTACCAAGTACCTTCTATATCAAAGAAATATCACTTTATCGCTCTCGAAATATCGCTCTAGCTACAGGCGACGCTGGAGTGTATTTCTTACAGCGAAACAAATAAAGATGATTCGGACAACCGGAAAGGAGCTCAATTTGAGCTCCTTTTTTTTTACCGTTTATCGAAGGAAATCTACCGTTCGTCTTTAGGTCGATTCCTTTCGACCGCTTATCTAAGAACTAGGGCTTTTCTCTTAGTAAAACTTGACTTTCGTGCTGTACTTATGATGGGTGTATAGTAGGGAAACATACCAAAATCATAAAAGTTGTGCTATGAAAAAGCTAGTTTATTTAGTTGCAGCCGGCGCCATCCTGGCGAGCTGTAATCGTGATGTGTCCGGATTGGACGATCCAAGTTTAGGAGACCGCATTGCCATCGTTGAGGGTAGTGCCTTGAGTTCTCAATTAAAACCAATGAATGAGTCCTTTACCTTTAATGGTAAGGCCGCAGGAAGTTTGACTTATACCTATACAAACTTTGCTGAATCTCCTCATTCTTTAAATTACACGGAGGAATTACCCGGTGGCTTAGTTACTGGGAGCTCTAACCTCGCACAGGCGACTTCGGTAACCGCAAGTGGGGAAATGATCTTCGTTACTTGGCATTTGGAAGACTCTCGCTACGGCGGTTGTATCTCCGCTTACAAACTAGTTGGTGGCACCTACCAATACAAAGGCCGTATTGATTTCGATGATACTGATTGGCATGAGGCCGTTGTTCATCGTAATACAAGTACCGGTAATTATGAAATTTTCGCGGTTGGTCAGCGCTCTCCTTCTTCAAGTGGCTATTTATTAGAAGGCCATCGAGGAGCAGTTGTAGGCAAAATACTCTACAATTATATTACCGACATGTTCCAAGGTCCTGGAACTTACAAGGAGCTTCCTTTACCAGGATTTGGTGCTAATTCTATCATTACTTCCGCGGGTAAGTATTACATCGTTACGGGTAACGGTATCGGTACGGTTACCAATAGTGCTCGTAGTGGCCTGTATGTGACGGATTACAACCTTACCAATGTGTCGGAAGCAATGACGATTACCGACGGAATTTTCGTTGCTCCAGATCCATTTAACAGTTCTCCAAGTAATGTGGACTATGCGGTAATGGATCGCACCGCCAGCGATAAAATTCAAGTTCGTCGCAATTTGAATACCAGTCAAACTGTTTCCAACGCGATGTCATTTACCATTGATTACATCTCAGGATCAGGAATTCCTTCTCTTCAGGTGGAGCGCGGTGGAATGACTTTCATTCCTTATACCTATAGTGGAAGTAATGTGACCAGTACAGAATACCTTTTGGCCATGGGTCAAGAAGGACTTTACGGTCAGCACTCTGGTCATATCAATAACCATGTTAATTATGCTCTTTCTGTAACTCATGACCCATCAGCGCGAGTAATTTATGCCGCCGCAGGTGATGGAGGGGTGAAAGTTATGGCAGGCCATGGCTACCACGGTGGAGCTTTAATCAACGAATTTGATCTTGTGGGTCAGTTTGTTCCTCCTACCAACGCATTCATTCAAGGATTTAATGTAAAAGACGTTTCTGTATACTTCTCAGATTACCTGGCCGTTGCTGTCGGTGGTACTGATGGATCGGGAGTTAACCCTCGCCGTGGTGGAGTGTACTTCGTGAAGAAGTCTTTGCACTAAGAAAACTCAACTCATACAGCATTAACCTTATTATACTTTAGATTTGGTTGTTTGATAGCCCGCAGCATTCCTTGCTGCGGGCTTTCTTTCTTTTTATATGGCCTTAGCTCAGTCGACTTATGGGTACTTCTATATAAATAGCTCTGCCCTTGGAGTTCTCAAGGAGTACATAGAGGGCTTAAACCAAGACTTAAAAGCTTCACTAGCTCACAAGCTGATTGTCTTATTGTCCATCTTTCCTATGCTAGTTCATATTTAATGTCCGGCAGAGGACTCCACTAAGGTTTAGCTTATTACCTCTATCGCTATCCTAGTCATCAGCCAGCCTGCAGATCCTTGTTTTCATTCAATAGAATACCCAAGGTCAATTCTTAATCCACCTTCTGGAGTTCTTGCCTTCCTTTTATTTTAATTAATCTAGAGAGTAAGAATAAGCAACAACAGGCAAACCATGGATGGCCACTTGCTTGATACCTTAACTTTATTACTACCGTGTTATATTCTCGAGCAGACCAGTATTGCTTCAGTTCCATTTAGGCTCTTTCTTCTCCTGCCGGTGGATTCCTCGAGCAAAAAAAATCCCGACCTGTTGAGGACGGGATTAAAGATTATATGGAAG
>JGI12316J14372_10000425_pt1 | contig 82091 bp, 85 predicted proteins | sample MarCyaLeptolynsp_FD_14372 | JGI IMG/M metagenome (IMG submission 14372)
TAGAGCGAGAGTATAATCATGCTTTGAGTCAGGAGCGTATTGCCATTGAGCATATTAATCGAACCTTGCAGATTTTTAAGATTTTAGCTGGGCGATATCGCAACCGTCGTTGTCGTTACAACCTGCGGTGTAACCTGATTGCAGCCATCTATAATTACGAGTTATCTCTAGCTGTTTAAGCTATGAGCCTTTACCCATAGCACATCATGGAATGAATATTGCAAGAGGTCTAATGTTTAATGCTAAATATTCAATGACGGGTGGAATTGGCCGGCGTTTGGAGCAATATACGATCGCGCGATCTCAAGAAGTTTTGCTCGTCAACGCCAAAATCGACGAAGAATCCGATCTAATTATGATTTTCAAAGGCTTTTCCAGCTCCTTAATGCAGCCAACCGCCTTCGATCCTGACGTTCCCGTACTCCCCGATCGCGCCGAAATTCTGAGCATTGACCGCGCGCTCAGTCCCTACACCCCCGACGCACCCTGCTACATCGCACAAGGGTTAACGCTAGCAGCGATGGAGTCTCTGCTGCGAGAAGTCGGCGTTTAAGGGGCGATCGCCAGCATTTTGCCGATCGCCGTTCTTCCCGGCCGCTACACTAAAGAGTGCCGATCCGAATTCCAAACTTCTATTGATGGCTGCGTCACCCCCGCTCGCTCCGAAGACCCCCAAACCGCAAGAGAACGACTGGCGGTTGTTTCTCCAACTGGTTCCCTACGCTCGCCGCCACCGCACAATCCTCTTCTGGTCGATTGTTCTGCTGATTCCCCTGTCCCTGGCCGGGGCCGTTCAACCCTTGATTATTGGACAAGCGATCTCTCTGTTTCGCCAAGAACAGACCTGGCATTTTTTGCAAGAGCGATCGCTCTCGGACGGAATTAACCTCCTCATCAGCCTTTTGCTGCTCACCATTGCCGTTCGCCTCTCCTTCGCATCGGTGCAAGGATACCTCGTTCAGCGGATGGGACAGGAGATTACGGCTGGAATTCGAGCAGACCTGTTTGCTCACGTCACGTCCCTCGCCGTTCGCTTCTTCGATCGCACTCCCGTCGGCCGCCTGGTCACGCGCCTCACCAACGATGTGGAAGCGTTGGGGGATGTCTTTGCCACTGGCGCGATCGGTATTGTCAGCGACCTCGTTTCGATCTTAGCCATTGTCGTATTAATCTTTCGCGAGCAATGGCAACTCGCCTCCATGTTGGTGTTGATGCTCGTTCCCGTCACTGCCTTAATAATTTACTTTCAGCAGCAGTATCGCAAAGCCAACTATCGCGCCAGAGAAGAACTCTCCAAGCTCAACTCGATGTTAGCTGAAAATGTGGCGGGGATTAACGTCGTGCAGCTCTTCCGGCGCGAACGGTTCAACGCCGAGATGTTTAGAACGGCCAATGTGCGCTATCGCGACGAAATTGACAAGACAATTTTCCACGATTCTGCGGTTTCCGCCACCCTCGAATGGATCGCCCTGATTGCGATCGCGGGAATTTTGTGGTGGGGCGGCCTCCTCGTTCTCAAGGACGATCTCAGCTTCGGACAGCTCTCCGCCTTTATTCTCTTCGCACAGCGTCTCTTCGACCCCCTGCGACGCTTTGCCGAAAAATTTACGATGATTCAGTCGGGGTTTACGGCGATCGAACGGATTAATGAGTTGATGAATGAACCCGTCGAAATTCGCGATCGCGAGGACTTACACCTCAAGCAACTCAAGCGCGCAGACCCCTCCCCCCAGACCGAAGAACTCCCGCGCGCCCAAACCGGAGAAATTCGCTTTGAAAATGTTTGGTTCGCCTACAAAGAAGGGGAATACGTCCTCAAAGATCTCACCTTTACCGTTCGTCCGGGAGAAAAAGTTGCCCTCGTCGGGCCGACTGGAGCAGGAAAAAGTTCGATTATTCGCCTGCTCTGTCGCCTGTACGAACCCACCAAAGGCCGCATTCTCGTCGAAGGAATTGATATTCGCGATCTCCCACAAACCGAACTTCGCCGCTACATCGGGGTCATTTTACAAGAGAGTTTTCTGTTTGCGGGCGACGTGACGCGCAATATTACCCTCGGCGAACAGTACGACTTCGAGCAGGTCAAAAAATCGGCAGAACTCACCAATATTTCCGACTTTATCGAGGGTTTGCCCCAAGGGTACCAAACCCAGTTGCGGGAGCGCGGAACGAATTTATCGGGAGGACAAAAACAGCTCCTCGCCTTTGCTCGCGTCGCCATTCGCGACCCTCATATTCTGGTGCTAGACGAGGCGACCGCGAGTTTGGATGTGGGAACGGAGGCGGTCATTCAAGAAGCGTTAGAGCGCCTGCTTGAAACGCGCACGGCGATTGTCATTGCTCACCGCCTCTCGACCATTCGCAATGTGGATCGCATCCTCGTCCTCAAACGCGGCGAGTTGGTCGAGTCGGGAACTCACGAACAACTTTTGCAGGAGGAGGGATTGTACGCGGGTTTATATCGCCTGCAAATGTTGGGAGGGGAATAGGGAATAGGGATGTAGGGGTGACCCCACCCCTACAATGGCGTTGGAAAAGTCTGCAACCTTTCAGATCGTGTTGAGTATTGAAAATCCGCAAAATTGGACAGTTAGGCTTAATTATTTCTGAGAAATCGCTTATTTCTTTCTCAAGCTTCCGCTATCTCTATTTCCTGAGGCATCTTGTGAATCGCTGAAACCCGCATTCTGTCGTAGGATGCCTCGGATAGCTCTCTGGGACTGGGTTTGAGAGGGGTCGGCCTGTTGATTATTGAGAATATGTATCGATTATTTGCCTCTCTTTTGCCGTGCCACGAAAAAGTGCTGTAGAATGCAGTCAGGGTAAGCTTTTTACCGGGTAGCCTTTTTCCTTCGGGGAAAAGCGAATTATACCAAATCCGCTTTTAGAGAGGACTTTACTTTTATAGGGTGATATAGGGTGAAACCTCTGTTCCCTGTTCCCTAACTCAACCGGTAAGGGATACATCTTAACCGGATTTGGTATTAATGGAAACTCCGCTTGGCTGTATCCTTCAGGATACTCGTTGTAGTATCCCTTTTCCTTCGGGGAAAAGCGAATTAATGGAAACATCCTTCTAGGCCCCCTTCTTAAAAGCAAGGGGGTTATTTTTGCGACCGATCCAAAGAACGAGGTATCAAGTCTCCCCATCTCCCCATCTCCCCAATTCCCCATCTCCCCATCTCCCTCGTCGTCCCCCAACCTCAATTGAAAATTGACAAAGTAGTACGCGGTGTCAGTTCTCTGGAAGCGAAGGAAACCCAACTCGATTTCGCGCGAGGTTCTGTCAAAATTGGATTAGCGCGATCGCGCAAGCAAGGCTGCATCTTCCATACAATCTTCAGAAAGACTTCATTGGGAACCTGGAAGACGGGGAATCGATCGTTATTATCTTATGGAAAGTGTTCTGGATTCTGGCAAAATTTTAGGCGATCGCTACCGCGTTCTCTACGAGCTGGGGCGCAGCCGTTGGGGACGAACCTATTTAGCAGAAGATACGCAGCCAACCGGTAAGCGGTATGCGCTCAAAGAATTAGCTCTCCGGGCGAACGAGCGATCGCAGTTGAACGCCACGACCCAGCGACTGAAGGAAGCAACTCAGAGTTTCAACCAACTGCAACACTCGCAATTGCCCCAGTTTCAAGAAGTCTTGGTCGCCGAAACCCGTTTGTTTTTGGTTCGGGACTACATCGAAGGACTGAGCTATCGGGAGTTGCTCCAGGCGAGACAGCAACAGGGACGGTGTTTTAGCGAGGCTGAAGTCCGTGGGTGTCTCGCGCAAGTCTTGCCGGTGTTAGCTTATCTCCACCAACACGGCATTATTCACCAAGATATTTGCCTCGAAAACCTTATTTTGCGCCACCGCGATCGCTTGCCCGTTCCTATCGATTTTGGTAGCCTGAAATCCGTTGCGGCCGAGCTGGGGATCGAAGACAGTCAGGACGCTGTCGGACGCTTGGGATATGCACCCCAGGAACAAATTCAGCAGGGCCGCATTTCTCCTCAAAGTGACTTGCACGCTCTAGGGGTTACTGCTTTGGTCTTGCTGACCGGCCGGGAACCTCACCAACTCGTCTCTTTGCCCGACTCGGAGTGGGACTGGCAGAAAATTCCTTCGAGTCCGGAGTTTGGAGAAATTTTGCGGCGAATGCTGGCCAAACAAGCGAGCGATCGCTTTCCCTGCGCCCCAGAGGTTCTCAGCGCTCTTAAAGCTTGTCCTCCCCCCTCCCAACCCGCGGTTGAAGTTCCCGATCTCGAACTTCCTCCCTATCCCCCCGTCCCCCCTTTCCATCGTCGCTTGCTGGGGTTTGGCAGTAAAACCGCTTTGGTGTTGTTCTTGAGCGGAACGGCGGGGACGATGGGTTGGCTGGCGGGCAATGCCTGGATTGGCAGTCAAGTCAATCAACCTGAAGCTCCTTCCCCAGCGGAGATCCCGTCTCCCAAACAGACTCCTGAGACCCCCCCAGAAGCCCTGAGCTTCCCGCCTCGGAACGATCTGGAACCGGAGCCAGATGAGGAGCTGTCGGCGGCAGAACAGGCGCGCCAGCGGGCGCTGCGCGATCGCCGCGTTCAGTTAGGCATTGATTACGAATTTTTCACTGCTCTGGTCGAGTCTCAGTTCGAGGTGCAGTATCCCTCGCAAGCCGGCCGCACATTGAGCAACACGTCAGAAGATGCTCCGTGGCGCGATCGCCGCCATGAAATTGCCTCGGAACTCCTCGATCGTCTCAGTTCCTTGAGATCGGAAGCTCGCCTGGGTTTGGGTCGCTATACCCAAGACAAGCGCGATCGCTGGTCGAGGGCGGCCAATGCGCTGCACGTCAGCAGTCGCGCCCTCTTTGATTTGGCCGATGCGGCTTTTTTCTCCCGCTTTCCAGAGCAAGAAGAACGAGACTTTCGCAACGAACCGATGGGACAGGTGTGGAGCGCGATCGCCTTCGAGCAACTTCAAGCATTGCAGTCGGGGGAGGCCTTAGAAGAGATTGTTTTAACGGACGACGTGCTGGGAAATCTCGCGAACGGAACTCTCGAACCGGGAACGGGAAAGGTGTTTGTGGCCCAGCTTGAGGCATCCCAGTTTCTCGATGTTGCCCTCAACACCAGCCAAACCGCCCTGTTTTCCCTCTACAGTCCAACGGGCAATTTCATTTTGCTCGAAGATTCCAACTCGCACAGTTGGTCGGGGGAACTGCGCGAAAGCGGATTTTATGAGTTTGTCGTCGTTTCCAAGACCGCCGAACGGCTCGATTATCGTCTGAGTTTTGCGATCGCAAACCCCAGCGATGGCGATGCCGAACTCTGAAAAATCCCCTCGTCTGGGTCGCGTTTCCCGACTCCCAGCGAACCGAGGTTGAGAAGATGTAGGTTTTGCTTGCTGCTCTATAATTCTGACTAAATACTTATCCGGAATTGCCGACCGCCAACAGTCCTATGAAGTCAAAGAGTACAAGGAGTAAGAGCGAGTGGGTTCAGAACCTTCTCAAGCTGCTGAATCTGCGTCCGGAGGAAGGCGAGCGCACGCTGTTGATGTTTGCGTGCTATACGCTCACCTCTATGGGACTGTTGTGGTTGGAACAAACAACCATTGCCATTTTCCTCCAGGGGTTTGGGGCTGAGGGACTACCCATCATTTACATCGCCAGTGCGTTGATGGGGTCGAGCTTGGGCGTGTTGTACTCCTGGTTGCAAAACAATTTTCCCCTCAAGCGGGTGTTTGTGACGATCGCGCTGATCATGTCCATCCCTCTGTTACTGTTCCGGACGGGGTTAGAAATTCAATATTTTAATGGCGCGATCGCTCTGGGAACGGCCTTTGTCCTGCGCCTGTGGATGGATGCCGAATACACCCTAAACGATCTCAACTCCCAAGTTGCCGCCAACCAACTCTTCAACATCAGAGAAATCAAACGCACCTATCCCATTATCTCCAGCGGTTTGCTCGTGGGAGATGTAGTTTCCGGATTTTCCCTTCCCGTCCTGCTGTTGTTGATTGGACTAGAAAATGTCATTATCGTCGCCGCCTTCTCCATCCTCCTGGGTGGCGGGATGCTGCTCTACCTCAGCAAGCGCTACAAGCAGGCCTTTCCCGATACTCCCGTCCGCGAACTCGAAGAACTTCAACCGCAATACGCCTCTCGCCGCACCAGCAGCACCCTGCGGCGCTACATCGTTCCCCTCTTTGCCTTCTTCATCTTGGGAGAAATTCTGTTCCTGTTGGTGGAGTTCCAGTTTTTTGGCGAGTTGGAGCGCGTTTACCCCAATACCGACGCGCTAGCGGGCTTTCTGGGCATCTTTAACGGCGTTTTGGGACTGTTTGAACTGACCACCCAGTGGTTTGTTTCCAGTCGAGCAGTGGAGCGGCTAGGGGTTTTTGTTGCCGCCATGTTCCTTCCCGTTTCCCTCTCGATTTTAGGATTTCTGATTATCGCCTTTGACCTCACCGACTGGCTGGCGTTGGATAGCGTCAAAATTCTCTTTTTCGGCGCGATCGTGCTGAAATTCTTCGATGAGTTGCTGCGCTATACGCTGATTGCCGGGATCGAACCCTTTTTGTTTCAACCCATTCCAGCGGAAATTCGCAGTGCGATCCAAGCTCGCGTCCAGGGCATCGCCAAACCCCTATCTACCGGATTAACTGGGGCGAGTATTGCCGCCATTATTTGGCTGGTGGGTTCCGTGCTGGCGGGGAGTTCTGAAGCCCTTCTCTATCAAACCCAAGGCGGAATTTTTCTGGGAGGTGTCGTCATTTTCTCGATCTTTTGGGCGGTGAGCGCTCTCTTGTTGCGGGCGAGTTACGTGAGCTTGCTGGTGCAAAGTGCAGAACAGGGAAGGCTGGGGTTTGCCAATGTCGATCTCAAAGCCTTTAAGCGAGCCATTATCGACTCTCTCAACCAAACGACGGCGGAAGAAGATCGGCGATCGTGCATTCAACTCCTAGAACGCATCGATCCTCTCAGTGCGGGGGAAATTTTGGCTTCTCGCCTGACGGATTTTTCCCCAAGCTTGCAGAGGGAAAGCATGGAAGTCATGCTTCAAAACCCCGATGCTGCGTATTTGGGAGATGTACAGCGCTTGTTAGAGCAGAAACCCAATCTGGAGGTGCTGGCACTTGCACTGCGTTATATTTGGCTCTCTCAACCGGAATTAGAAACAGCGACGCTTCAGCCTTATCTGCACGATCGCGTCGATCCGATTGTCCGAGGAACGGCGGCGGGGTTGATTGTCGGTCGGGGAGCGCCCGACCAACAAGCGGAAGCTATGCGAACGCTAGATCGGATGCTCAACTCCGAGCAAGAGCGGGAGCGAGCGATCGCGACGCGAGCGCTGCAACAGGCCGAGGCTGATGCGTCTCTTGTGCGGCGTTACATCCCCACATTATTACAGGATGATTCGGCGAGGGTTCGCTGCGCCCTGCTCGAAGCCATTGGCAACAAACAGATTGAAGAATATTACCCTTCCCTGATTAAGGGGTTGTATTACAAATCCACTCGCGAAGCAGCCCGGAAAGCACTGGTGGGTTTGGGGGACGAGGGCTTACCCCTCCTCGCTTCCCTCGCCGAAGATGCGCGCAAGCCGGATTTGGTTCGCTTGCAAGCCCAGAACGCGATCGCTGAAATTGGGAGTGAGGCGGCCATGACCGTACTCGTTCGACAGTTGATGGCGAGTTGGGGAACCGCACGGCGCAATCTTCTGAGAATTTTACTCAAAGTGCCGGGCGATCGCGGCATCGAAGCCGTCCTCGATCGCTTGGGACGCAGCGGGATCGAACAATCGATTGAACAAGAGTTATTGCTTCTCGGTCAGGTCTTTGCTGCTTTGTTAGATTTAACACCCGAAGCTCTTGCGGAGCGAGAAGGAGAGCTATTGAGAGGCGCACTAGAGGGCTTGCAGCGCGACATTCTCGACCGCTGCTTTCTACTCTTAAAACTTCTCTATCCCTTCAGCGCGATCCAAGCCGCAATTTTGAATTTAAACTCGGATTCAGAAGCGAGCATGGCCCTAGGTCTGGAAATTTTAGATAATACGCTCGACATCCCCCAAAAGCAGATTTTGATTCGGGTACTCGAACGGCGACCGACCGTCGATCGCCTCAACGATTTAGCCGAACTCGTTCCCTATCAACCGATGCAGGCGCAAGAACGCTTGCACCGACTGTTTGAATTTCGCCATTTTCTCTCAGATTGGTCTTTAGCCTGTTGCTTCCACCTCGCGCGGGCCCAGCGTTGGGCGGTCGATCGAGAAGCCACTCTCGTCTGCTTGGGACATCCCAGTAGCTTTGTCCGGGAGGCTGTCCTCGCCTATTTGAAGGAAGCCAGTCCGAGAACCTGCTTGGAACTGCTACCCGCTCTGAGAAACGATCCCGATCCGCTGGTGGCCGCTCAAGTGGACAGTCTCAAGGCTGAGTTGGGAGCAAACTGACAAAGATGGCGCGGGAGCGGATGCAACGTTTTCGCACTGACAGCAGCACCGCGCGCTCTTCTGGGCGCTCGGAGAATTGGTACAATCAGCCATCAGCAGGAGCAAAACAACCGTTTGTTGTTCGGAATGCAGCTATCTCAAAGGTCGAGATGTGGCGGCCGCACAGGTAATGTTAAATTGGGCGAGTAAAAACCTACCGTTGCTTCCGCGTCATCGGTTGATTGCTTAGTTAAGCCACTCCCTATTCGCGACCACCGTTGAAATCAAAATGTTAAGCAGTTTCGATCGCTTATTGTTTATCAGGCGCGTCTCCATTTTTCAGGAATTGCGAGATGAGTTTTTAGTCAAGTTGGCTTCTGCTATGGACGAGCTATCGTTTCCTGCGAATCATACAATTTTCGAGCAAGGGGAGGAGGGACGCTCTTTGTATGTTGTGGTGTCGGGTCAGGTACGGGTTCATGTGGGCGATCGCGATTTAGCTCAACTGGAAAAAGGGACATTTTTTGGCGAGATGTCTTTGTTTGACGCGGAACCGCGATCAGCCTCGGTGACGACGACGGAAAACTGCGATTGTTTGACGCTCAACCAACTCCAACTGATTGATGCAATTGAGGAAACGCCGGAAATTGCGGTGAACATTACCCGCGCGCTCTCTCGTCGCATTCGAGAACTCAATAGCAAGATTAATGCCTACGAAGCTCAGTTGAAGACCTTTGAGACGAACGTTCCTTCCTCCTGAAGCACAGTTGGAGAGTTCTTCAGAATTCAGAGTTCACGTCTAATGTGAATTACCTGAAACTCTTGCTGGGTCAAGGGAACAGGCAATAGGGAATAGGGAATAGGGGGGAGAAAGCAACGGCAGGGTAAAGCATTGAACATCTAATACACATCAGGTGTGAATTGATAAATGTTCAATGCTCAATGTTCAATGCTCAATGTTCAATGACTGTCATTGTTGCCTACCTGTATTGCGATCCGCTGCTGGATGCACCTCCCGATCCGGAAATTTGGGGGCGAGAGGTCGATCGCATCTATCTCGACTGGGGAGAACGCCAGCAGTTAAAGCAGTTGCTGCAGGACTGCGAGGCCGACCCCCCCGAGTATCTGTTGATTCGGCGTTTGGAGGAGCTAGGAGATTCCTTAGAAGCGGTGCGCGCGATCGCGTCAGAGTTGGAGGTTCGGGGGGTTGAAATCGTTGCCAGCGAACAAGATTATCAGTCTTCTCAATTAAGAAGCGCAGAGGGGGCAGATTTCCGCGATCGCTTTGTTGCTCTCTTACAAGAAGTCCAAGAGCGTCAAAACCGCCGCCGCTTGCGCCAGGGACATGCTCGCAACCGCATCAAAGCGCTACCGCCGCCGGGGAAAGCGTGCTATGGCTATCGACGGGGCAAAGACCGCTACATCCTCGATCGCAGCACGGCCCCGGTGGTTAAGGATTTTTTCGATCGCTATTTGCTCTACGGTTCCCTGCGAGGAGCTGTTCGCTATTTGGAGAAGAAGTACGGTAAAAAAATTTCGGTGACGACCGGACGGCGCTGGCTGTCGAACCCCGTTTATCGAGGGGATTTGGCTTATGGGACTGGCAAAACGATCGCCAACACCCACGCCCCCATTCTCTCGCGCGAGGAGGCAGCTCAAATCGATCGGTTATTGCGTCGCAACCGCTCCCTCCCTCCGCGTACGGCGAGCGCGCCGCGATCGCTTGCCGGTTTGGCTATTTGTCAGCACTGTCAGTCTCCCATGACCATTACTCGCGCGATCGCGAGAAACAAAAAGCAAGAATACCTTTACCTTCGTCCCGTTCGCTGTCCCCAACAACCCAAGTGCAAGGGAATTCCCTACCAGCAGGTGCTAGAGCAAACGATTGAGCGGATTTGCGAGGATTTACCTCGCGCTGTGGCCGGGATGAACCTTCCCAATGTTGATAGTATTAAGGGCCAACTTGTGGCTGAAATTGCCAAGCGAGAAGAGATTCTCGCCCAAATTTCCGATCTCGCCATGCAAGACATTTTAGATGAGGAAACAGCCGATTTACGCAGCTACAAACTGCGAGGCGAAATTGCTCAATTGCAGGGAAAAATTGACGGACTTCCCCCTGGAAATTTACCCGCGATCGCGCAAGCTGTTTCTCTGCGGCAATTTTGGCTGGATTTATCAGAAGCCGAACGCCGATTCTATTTTCGAGAGTTTATTCGCCGAATTGAAATTGTTCGACCTTCTCGTCAAGATTGGTTTTTGAATTTGATCTTTATTTTCTAGCGAGTTCGAGCGATCGGCGGGGCGGAACTCGCGCAGAAGCGATCGCTAACGATCGTTGATTGCAGTTGTGCGGGCAGTCGCTCTGGGACTTTAAACTTAAAGGAGTGCGGGCGAACAGCAATTTTCTTGCAAACTTGTTGCTGGTTACCAAGACCCCCATAGCCCCAGGTATAGACTTGCAGATCGCTAACCATGGCTTGAGCTGAAGGGGCGCGCAAGTCAACTAGCAGCACAATGGCTGTACCAAGAAGGGCAAAAAACACCTGTTTCAGCATTGCTTTCTCTCAACAATCTTTCATGTAACATTTCGGTTCTACTCTCAGAGTAACCATCTACACGGGGAAAGCTTTCAGGAGAAAAAGCAAACAGGGTCGATGAATTGGCATCATGAGGTGAAGGAGAGCGAGGGAGGCAGTTAATGTCAATCGAATCAAAGAGTTCTCTGACGCGCGGCTCAATGTTTGATATAAGTTAAAAGCAAACCCCCCAAGCGAACTTGGGGGGGTGACCAGACGTACTCTTGTTTGCGATGCTGCTTGCATCATGAATCTTTGTTCTATTGTACACAAAATCTTAGATTTGGCAAACGTTTTGACGATCGGCGAGATAAAATTTGGTGATGTGATTTGCATCATTCGTGCGTATGAGAGTCCAAAAACATAGGCGGTTCTTAGCCTTGCTCGAAAGGGCGAAGAACCGACATCAGTTATCCGACCGGGAACTAGCGCGGAAATTAGGACTCCCTGATAATAGTTATTTGACCCGATGGCGGCGAGATAAGGGAAGTCCGGACTTTGAGGTTCACGAACACTTAGCTACTTTGTTAGAACTCGACATGAACGCTTATACTGCCGAACTCAACGGCCAAGTCATTCCCGAAGGACAATACAGCAATCTTCAGGCTTTAACGCTCTCAGAGATTAAAGAAGCTCATCCAAAAGTGGTGGCTGAGGCGATCGCCTATCTCAAAAAGACAGATCTCGCACTCCCCGATACCGCCACAGCAGCTTATGGAGATATGCAGCGGCTCGTCAGCGAATTGGAAGGGATTGCTTCTCAGCTAAAATCCTTAGCAAAGGATGCTTAAATGAAACCAGAAACCGAGCGAATTGCAGCGGCTTTAACGTCTCTGACTGAAGACTTGTATTACAGCTTAGTGGGGGACGAACCCTATGTTGTCGTTGTTTGGGACTCGGAGGAAAAAGGGGAGTGGACGCTCTTAAACTTCTTGCGCGATCGCCAAGCGCTAACCCTCTTTGAACCAGAAGCGTTTTTAAACCAAATTCGCCAGATTCAAACTCAAGCCGTCAGCCAACAGTATCAAGCGCTCGTGAAACTGTTACAGGAGAATGTGTCGGAGCTGAGAATTTACGGCTATGGTTTTCCCAAGCTTCCGGAAGATTTGTTTGGTGGGGAGTTACCAATTGCAGAAGAAGAGCGCGATCGCCTGGGAGTTCCCCTTCTCATCGGCGAGTTGGTAACGGGAGAGTGGATCGGACTGGCTCCCAAACAGGAGCGAGGAGCGGACTCCTCTTTAAAATTAGGTCTTGCCAATCGCGAATCTATCGCACTCGTCGAACAAGTCCAGTCGCTGACCGGAGCGATCGCGCACCAAATGAAATCGCGAAGCTGGCGGTTGAGCGAGAGTTGGGTCGTTGTTGCGACAGGCGATCGCCACTCGGTTATCGAACGGTTATTAGTTGCGGCAAAATTCTTAAGTATCGACGAAATCAACACCTTTTTCCGAAGCGTTGAAGCAGAGTTAGAAGAATTTGAGGAAGGGGAAGAATTGCCAGAAGATTTGCAAAAATCGATCGCACTGAGGGACTATTTTCAATCGCAATTGCAGCAGTCTCAGACCTATAACCTTGACTATATTATTGGGGGCGAACGATTTAGCGTTCATTACCTTTTGGGTAAAACTTCAACAGGGGATTGGGCGGGCGTTGTCACCGACAGTTTCACCTTCTAAACAAAATCTAAATGGAGGTTAAGCGATCGCACCTCTTTCTTATGAGACGATAAAAGGTTACCAAAGTGAAACAATCCGGGGAGAAGTCCATAATGCCATCAAAACCTATCTTTCAAAACGCTTGTCGCAATTTTTTAGCCTTTGCGATTGGATTAGTCCTAACGCTAGGGGCCAGCAGCGCACTCTCGCGAGCCGCTCAGAACAAACAAACGGAAACGTTCAAAACGTTTGCGGATTGGTGCAAAAATCAAGAGCAGTTGGATGCAGAAGCGAGCAAAACGGTTGATTTGCTCTTAGATGTGGCTGGAACCAAAGACTGTATCCTGGCCGGACAAAATCTGTCTCGACGCACGAAACTCGAACTCCAATTTTCTGAAATTGAGGATGTCGGGCCCCTATCCTCTCTGACTCAACTAGTCGAACTCAATCTCAGCAACAACGACATCGAAGATGTTTCTCCTCTCGCAAATTTGACTAACCTAACAGCCCTTTTGCTGCTGAAGAATGAGATTGAAGATATTGCGCCCCTCGGCAATCTTGCCAATCTCAAAACGCTCAATTTAGCGGGAAATGAGATTGTTGATATTAAACCTCTCGCGCGCCTGACGAAACTGAGAGAACTGTTCTTGATGGGCAATCAAATTACTGATATCAGACCCCTCTCTTCGCTCGAAAATCTTGTCCGCCTGTGGCTGGGTGGCAATCCGATCGCCGACCCAACTTGTCCGGTTCCGGGAAATTCTGTGTGCTTGTTTTAGATTGCTGCTGAAATTGTTTTGACTCGATATCTCGTTCGTCGCCTGCTCGTTTCTATTCCCACGCTCATCGCCATTAGCGTGGCAATTTTTTTAATTTTGGCCTTAGCCCCAGGAGACCCGATGGGAGAGTTTGCCTCAAACCCATCAATTACGCCAGAAGTTCGAGAAAATATTCGGCGATCGCTCGGTTTGGACGCTCCCATCTACATCCGTTACTGCAAATGGGCGATCGCGTTTCTTCAAGGGGATATGGGTTACTCTTTCACCAGTCGCAGTCCCGTGGCCGGCCTCTTGCTCCAACGTTTGCCAACGACGCTGTGGGTGGTGGGTTCGGCCTACCTGCTGAGCGTTTTGATTGCCTTCCCGCTGGGGGTTCTATCGGCCCTCAAGCGGTACTCGCTCCTAGACCAAGTGGCGACAACCTTTGCCTTCCTCGGCTTCTCCCTCCCCACTTTTTTCACGGGACTGCTATTTCTCATTATTTTCAGCGTCCAACTCCAATGGTTTCCCCTCTACTACCGCAGCACCTTAGCGGTTACGGACTGGAGTAGCGCGATCGCCCAGCTCAAACAATCCATTATGCCCGCCTGCGTTTTAGCGCTGTACCAGTCAGCCGTCCTCATGCGCTACGTTCGCTCCTCCGTTCTCGAACAGCTTAACCGAGATTACGTACGAACGGCCCGGGCCAAAGGATTGCATCAATGGGTCGTTCTCAACAGCCACATCCTTCGCAACGCCTTGATTCCCGTTGTCACCCTCATTGCATTAGACATTCCCAATATCTTTACCGGCGCACTCGTCACCGAACAAGTATTCGGCGTACCGGGAATTGGTTCGCTGCTGATCGAATCGATCGAGCGCAGCGATACTCCTGTGGTCATGGCGATTACCTTTATCTACGCGATTTTGATCGTCATTTTTAATTTGGTTGCCGATCTCACCTATGGCATTCTCGACCCGCGAGTGCGATATTAAGGCGAGTTGAGGATTACTTAAAGCGGGTAAGTTGAATGCGATAGCGCTGTTTTTTCGTCACGGAGACTTTGCCGACCTCTAAGCGACCTTTGCCGCGTACGGCGATTAAATCGCCGGATTTGACCGCGTAACTGGGTTGGGCGATCGCTTTCCAGTTGACCCGCGCCTCTCCACTGCTAATTAAGTCGGCCATTTTGCTTCGGGAGGTGCCAAACCCCGCAGAGGCGATCGCATCCAAGCGCATCGATGCTTCCACAGTTGTCATTTCCTTCTTCGTGGGAGGGCGAACTTTGAGTTCCTCCAGCGCGATCGGTTGGGTTTTGACGGGAACCGATCGCACTTGTACCAAATTCGCGCAGAGAAACTCGGCTAACTCCGGAACCACAATAACTTGCGCGCCGCGCTCGCCGAGAACAATAATATCTCCAACCTTCTCTCGCACCACTCCCGTACCGAGAATTGCCCCCAAAAAGTCGCGGTGGTTGGCCGAGTCAAACAGGAAGTTTCCGGCGATATCGAGGGCTGCGAGATCGACCTGAGACGGATCGAGGGGCAGTTCCGATCGCGCGATCGCCAGTCGCTGTCGTTCGGCTTGCGGGTAGCCTCCCCAACGCACAAAGTTGATGTCGGTCAGGCGAGAAAACCGATCTTGAATTTCTGCTAGCACGGGAGGAGGGACAAAATCGACCGCCACCACTTCCCAGGTTTTAATCGCTTGTTCCGCGCGATCGATGGCGCGAGCAACCGCTTCTCGATTGTCAACCCCTTGCAACAATTCTTCTCTTGGTAGCATTTCAGTTCAGCCTATCTGCGGTTGTTGGCGAATTCGCCAGTTCTTCCAAGCGTTCTTGCTGGTCTTTGGTAATGCAGGCTTGAATGATGCGATCGATATCCCCTTCCAAAGCTCCCGCAAGGGAAAAGTTGTGTCCCAGGCGATGGTCGGTGATGCGGTTATCTTTGTAATTGTAGGTGCGAATTTTCTCCGATCTCGCTCCCGTCCCGACTTGCGATCGTCGCATCGAAGTCACCGCCTCCTGCTGTTCCTGCAACTTCATCTCGTACAGCTTAGCCCGAAGAATCTGCATGGCCCGCTCGCGGTTTTGCAGTTGCGATCGCTCCTCCGTACAGAAGACGCGAATCCCCGTCGGCTTGTGAATGAGATCCACCGCTGTCTCCACCTTGTTCACATTCTGTCCCCCAGCACCGCCAGAACGAGCCGTCGAGATCTCAATATCTTTAGCATCGATTTCCACTTCCACCTCATCCACCTCCGGCATTACCGCTGCCGTGGCCGTAGAGGTATGAACTCGTCCCCCAGCCTCCGTCACCGGAACCCGCTGCACGCGATGGACTCCCGCCTCAAACTTGAGCTTGCTGTAAACGCGATCGCCTTGAATCTCTAAAACTGCTTCCTTAAACCCCCCCATATCCGCAGGCGACTCGCTCACCAAAGACACCTTCCACTTTTGCGACTCGGCGTAGCGCGAATACATCCGCACCAAATCCCCAGCCCAAATACTCGCCTCATCTCCCCCAGTCCCGGCGCGAATTTCGAGCATAATATTCTTCTCATCGTTGGGATCGCTCGGCAGCAGCAAAATTTTCAGCCTCGTTTCCAACCCTTCCAACTGACTTTCTAAGTCCTTAACTTCCAGCGCCGCCATCTCCTGCAATTCTGGCTCGCCACTTGCCTCCTTCAAGACTTCCCTCGCACCCGCCAGTTCCTCCTGAGTGGCTTTCCACTGCTCGTAGGTTGTCACGGTTTCCTCCAGCGACGATCTCGCCTTCGCAACTCGCTGCAACTCTCCCGGATTGGTCGCAATATCCGGATCGGCAAGGCGGCGGGTCAACTCGTTAAAGGTTTGTTCGACCGATTGCAGTTTATCTAATAAATACGATTCAGCCATGATGAATGATGAGAGGAAAGAACAAAGAGCAAATTGGCATCAAAACAAAATTAACCCAGCAGCGTTACTGCTGGGCCATCCTCAAATTGCGAATTTGCTACTTTTCCTTCGACTCAGCAACAGACGCTTCAGCAGTATCGGCAGTCGAGAGCATTCCATATTTCCGCATGAAACGCTCGACCCGACCTTCCGTATCAATAATCTTTTGAGTTCCCGTATAAAAAGGGTGATTTCCCGACCAAATTTCAACGTGGATTTCGGGTTGAGTTGACCCCACCGTCATCACCACTTCTCCATTACAGATAACCTTAGCTTCGGGATACCATTCAGGGTGAATACCAGATTTAGGCATAATCTTTTTCCTTTAAAAGTTTGTTTGCGGGTTAAGAATTGAAAAATTAGGATAAGCGTTTGGGGGACTGTTTAATTATAATCTTTCCAAGCTCAAAGCTTTGATATCTCGTAGGGTGGGCATCGCCCACAAGCTTTAAGTCAGTGCTATTCAATTATAGTCTTTCCAAGTCCCCAACTGCCCCAGCTCGACCTTAACGTTTGGAGAATTGCGGTGCTTTGCGAGCTTTTTTCAAGCCGTACTTTTTCCGCTCTTTCGATCTCGGATCGCGGGTTAAATATCCTTCAGATTTGAGGGGTTTGCGGTTTTCGGGATCGAGCTGGCACAAAGCCCTTGCCACGCCCAGTTTAACCGCTTCAGATTGCCCCGTTAAGCCGCCACCATGAGCGTTAACCAAAATATCATACTCGCTCTCCAAACCCAGAGTTTCTAGCGGTGCTTTGGTCGCAACAACGTAGCTAGGGTTGTAGTTGAAGTAGTTGTCTCCGGGTCGCCCGTTGACCACTAACTTGCCACTACCGGGGACGAGACGAACTCGTGCCACCGAACTCTTTCGACGGCCCGTTCCCCAATACATCACTTTTTCGTTTGCTTCTGTTGCTTGCATTATTTACCTCCAGTTGGCATTGCTTCAATCTTCAACTCTTGTGGTTTTTGGGCAGCATGGGGATGTTCGGCTCCCGCATAAACTTTGAGCTTGGTGAAAAGCTTGCGACCTAAGGAATTCTTTGGCAGCATTCCCTTCACCGCTTTCTCAATAATTCGTTCGGGAATGCGCTCTTGCAGGCGGGCAAAGGTTTCAACTTTCATGCCTCCCGGTCGCCCCGAATGGCGGCGATAGAGTTTTTGCTCTCTTTTTTTGCCCGTCACGGTCACTTTGTCCGCATTCACGACAATTACAAAATCCCCAGTATCCATGTGGGGGGTAAAGGTCGGCTTATTTTTGCCTCTAAGGATGGTGGCAATTTCTGTCGCCAAGCGTCCCAGCCGTTTGTCTGTGGCATCAACAACGTACCACTTTTGGTCTAGAGTATCTTGAGTGGGAATGGGTGTTTTGTTCATTTTTGATTCGGGATTTACGGTATCTGATTAAAGATAAATTGAGGCTGGGTATCAAACCAAATGTGGGGAGGGAAGGGAAACGCTGGGTATCCCACCCGCAATAAACATAATCCTTTGGCAGGGGCGGCATATTTGACGCGATCGCGCCGCTGATTCTTCCAAATCTCGGTAAAACTCGCCGGCGATCGCTTGCCAATGCCCACCTCTAGCAATAGACCCGCCAGCAAGCGTACCATGCCGTACAAAAATCCGCTCGCCTGAATCTCCAGGGTTAACAACGGCCCGTTTCTGCGACAGTCGGCGGCTTGAATCTCAACCCAAGAATGCTTGCGACTCGACCCCGCCCGGCGAAAAGCCGCAAAATCATGTTTGCCCAACAATGGCTCTAAGGCCGCTTGCATTAAAGACTCCTGTAAAGGCGTGCGATAATAATGCCAACAGAAGGGCTTCACAAACAGATTGGGACGCTTATCCGTATAAATGGTATAGCGATAGCGCCGCCAAAGGGCGGAAAAACGGGCGTGCCAAGTTGAGGAAACGCTCGCCGATGCTCGGATCGAAATGTCTTCTGGCAGTCGATTGTTGAGAATCGTCGCCCATTTCGCGGCAGGAATCGGACCGGTGGCGTTGAAGTGAGCAACCTGAGCGGCTGCATGAACGCCGGTATCGGTTCGTCCAGCTCCGTAGAGGGTAACGGGCCTTTGCAGAACCTGCGCGATCGCGCTTTCAATCTCTTCTTGTACCGTGCGTCGAGACGGCTGACGCTGCCAACCATGAAAATGAGTGCCGAGGTACTGAATGACCAAAGCAACTCTTTGCTGGCTATTTGTCGTTAACCGTTCGTCTGTCTTCATTGACATTGGGAAGTTTTACGCGGCAGTCTCAGCACTCTAAGATCGGAAATAAAATTTCCAACTCGCGAACCCGCTCCACTGAAGCCTCAAACTAACTCAACAATCGCCATTTCAGCATTATCGCCGCGCCGCCGCTTAGTCCGAATTGCGCGCGTATAGCCCCCATTGCGCTGAGCGTAGCGCTCCGGAGCCTCTGCAAATAGGGCATGGACGAGCTGCTTATCCAGAAGATACCCCAATGCCTGACGGCGAGCAGACAGCGAGCCATTTTTAGCCAAGCTAATCATTTTGTCAACTTCAGCACGAACGGCTTTAGCTCGCACTTTTGTGGTTTTGATTTGACCGTGACGAATCACTTCTGTTGCCAGCGATCGCAGTAGGGCGCGACGCTGATCGGCTGGCAATCCTAATTTGGGTACGCGACGACGATGGCGCATTTCACTTATCCTTAGTAACTCTCTTGAACGTTTAACTTAACCTTTCCCCGATTTTTCTTGCGGTAAGGTAATTCCCAACCGCTGCTGTAGGGCGGCGATCACCTCTTCAGCTGATTTTTGCCCAAAGTTTTTGATTTCCAAAAGATCTTCTTGAGTGTAGTCAAGCAGATCTGCCACAGTATTAATCTGCGCTCGCTTCAGACAGTTGTAGGCGCGAACTGAAAGTTGTAACTCCTCAATCGGAATTTGATTGGTTGGATCTTCATCATCTTGTTGCTCGTCTTGAATATCATCAATATTCAAATCTTTGAGCGGGTTAAACAGCTCGACAACGATCCCGGCTGCTTGAGAAAGAGCTTCCTCTGGCTTGACGCTACCATTTGTCCAAATATCTAAAATCAGACGATCTCTAGACATTGCACCATCAACTAAAGCGTCTTCTACGGTGTAGTTCACTTTACTGACAGGCATAAAAACAGCGTCAATTTGCAAAAAGTCTAAAGCACTCGCTTCGTCCTTCCCTCGATCGACAGCGCGATAACCTTTCCCCTTTTCTAAGCGAAACTCCATTTCCAGTTTGGCTCCCTCAGCCAGAGTTGCCACATACTGATTTTTATCGACGACTGCCACTTCTGAGGGGAGATCGAAATCAGCAGCAGTTACTGTGGCCGGACCAATGACGACGAGACGACCGATTTGCGCGCCAGAAGCAAAGCTTTGGAACACAATCTCTTTCATATTCAAAAGAATTTCCAGCACATCTTCGCGTACCCCTGGAATGGTGGCGAACTCGTGACTTACGCCGGCAATCCGAACGGCTGTCACGGCTGCCCCTTCTAAATTTGCCAGAAGAACTCGTCGTAAAGCGTTCCCTACAGTCGTTCCCTGACCTCTTTCCAGGGGTTCTATTACAAATCGACCATGCTGACTTTGATTTTTGAGCGTTTTAGACTCTACGCAATCAATTTGAAATTGCCCCACGAAGCGACCTCCCTTACTTGTCCGTTACTGAGTTGTCTGTTGCCTATTGTTTACCGATCGCCCAGTCAAAACTGATGGCTGGGCGCGAGCTGGCGACTCTATATGAACGATCGACGAACTAGACTCGGCGGCGCTTCGGAGGACGGCAGCCATTATGAGGAATCGGAGTGACATCACGAATTAGCGTGATTTCTAAGCCGGCGGCTTGGAGTGCCCGGATTGCCGTTTCTCGGCCGGCTCCCGGACCACTCACCATCACCTCTAACTGACGCATACCTTGCTCGATTGCTCGACGCGCAGCACTATCGGCTGCGGTTTGAGCGGCAAAAGGCGTTCCTTTTTTAGCGCCTTTAAAACCACTCGAACCAGAGGAAGCCCAGGAAACCACATCTCCTTTGGTATCGGAAATTGTCACAATTGTGTTGTTGAAAGTGGAGCGAATATGAGCCACTCCATTGGGAATATTCTTTTTCTGCTTCTTTGTACCGCTTTTCTTTGTTGGTCGCGCCATGTTGCTTGTTTGAAATGTGTAAGGTCGGATAAATTAACCCCGTTACGATTTATTTTTTCGCGGGGGCTTTTTTCTTGCCCGCCACCGTAATTCGCCTACCGCGACGGGTTCGGGCATTAGTGCGGGTGCGCTGTCCTCGCACGGGCAATCCTTGGCGATGGCGGCGGCCGCGATAGGCACCAATATCGACCAAGCGCTTAATATTCATCGACTCCCAACGCCGCAGATCGCCCTCAATTTGGTAACTTTTGTCAATGAATGAGCGCAACTTTGTGACTTGCTCGTCTGTCAAGTCCCGAACCCGGATATCCGGGTCGATCCCGGTTTGGGACAATATCTGCTGGGATCGCGATAAACCAATACCATAGATGTAGGTCAGCCCAATCTCAATACGTTTATCGCGAGGAAGGTCTATACCGGCTATCCGTGCCACGCTTTTATCTCCTAGTTGCTTTGCTGTTGAACGACAAATCTTTAGCTAATATAGATAGCAAGCTATCTTGAGGGCAGGTATAGTCTTTAAATAAGGATAAAGATTTTTAACCCTGACGCTGCTTATGTTTGGGATTAGAACAAATCACCATAACCCGACCGCGACGGCGAATAACGCGGCATTTTTCACAAATTTTCTTTACGGATGCTCGAACTTTCATGCCGATCACTGCTATACTGCAAGCTCTTCATTGTATCAATAATTTGTCGGTTTTGCTAATCGTTTTGTCTTTTCCTCCTCGCTATCTCAAAAATTCCCAGTTTTCATTTCTTTCGCAGTCGATAAGTGATTCTCCCTTTCGTTAAATCGTAGGGAGTTAGCTCAACTTTGACCCGATCTCCAGGCAGGATTTTAATGTAGTTCCGGCGAATTTTACCAGATATATGAGCTAAGACATTAAATCCATTATCTAGATCGACTCGAAACATAGCATTTGGCAGGGATTCCGTTACCGTTCCCTCCATCTCAATTAAATCTTGTTTAGCCAATGCAATTAGCCTCAATGGATTACAAATATTATTTAGAAATCAATTTCTGACGATTCCCTCAATCACTTTAGAGGGTTATTGAATTTTGTCAATTATATTTAACATAGTGTATTAAAAGTTAACGCTCTCAAGAGCTTTTCTCAACCCGAATTCACAATGTCTTGGAGTAATTGCGTAACAGCTTCAGGGGTATCGTTGCCTCGAACAATGTGCAAGCGATCGCCATAAAATCCATTTACGGGTTCTGTTTGCTCTCGATACACTTCCAGGCGACGACGAATGGTTTCCTCGCCATCATCTTTGCGCCCTCTCGCCAAGAGGCGAGCAATTAAAACATCATCTGGAACATCTAAGCTCAATACACAATCGGAATTTTGTTGCAACTCGGATAAAAGCTCTTCTAAAAACCGAGCTTGTTCGACGTTGCGAGGAAATCCATCCAAAATCCACCCCTGTAAAGCATCTTCTTGACTTAAGCGCTCTCGAATTAAATCCAAAATCAGATCGTCTGGAACTAATTCGCCGCGATCCATGTAACTTTGGGCTTTTTGACCCAACGGAGTGCGCTCCGAGATCGCTCCTCTCAGAATATCGCCCGTCGAAATATGGGGAATATTGAGCTGCTGTGCCAAGCGCTTAGCTTGCGTTCCTTTCCCCGCTCCAGGGGGACCAAGAAAAATAAGTCGCTTTGTCATTAGTCTTTAACCTAGTTAGATCGTGAATTGTGCAACGCGATTGGGTTGAACGGGTTTCAAGGTAGTGCGGCAAGGAAAGTCAAGATTCTCTAGCTGATGTATCCCCAACTACAGATTGCACATCCAAACAAGCCATCTAATCTACTGCTTAACCATGCCCTCGTAGCGCTGGGAAATGACATAAGTTTGAATCTGTTTGGCCGTATCAATTGCTACACCAACCAAAATCAATAATGATGTTGCACCCAGCCCTCTTAACGTCATCACGCCCGTGGCGCTTTCGATAGCCGTTGGAACCGTTGCCACAATTCCTAGAAAAACTGCCCCTAAAAAAGTTAAGCGATTTAAAACTCGCTCAATATATTCGCTAGTTGCCTTTCCAGGACGAATTCCTGGAATACTCGCACCCATTTTCTTGAGGTTTTGCGACATATCCACCGGATTAACAATCAAAGATGCATAGAAATAACTGAAAAACAGAATCGACACCAAAAGTGCAACTGCATATTGCCAGTTTCCGGGCTGGAGGGAGTTTGAAATAGGAAGCAAAACTTTGCTTGCTTGGGATAAAAAGCCAGAACCTTCTTGAGCTTGAGCGCTCCAGCTTGCAAGCTGAATGGGTAAAATCAAGACTGCTGTCGCGAAAATAATCGGCATCACTCCCCCCTGATTTAATCGAAGGGGCAAGTAATTTTTACGCTCTCGGTAAAGGCGTTTGCCCACCTGACGGCGTGCCGAAATGATCGGGATGCGACGGGTTCCCTCTTGCACAAAGACAATTCCCACAATCATTAATAAGAAGACAAGGAGCAAAACAACGACTTGAGCAACAGCTTGTCGCCCGCCTTGCTGGGCAAATTCAATCGTATTGCCCAATGTTCTAGGCAATACCGCCACAATATTGACAAAAATTAGCAAAGAAGCCCCATTTCCAATGCCGCGTTCGGTGATCAACTCTGACACCCACATAACGAACATTGACCCTGCACTCAACGCCAAGACTGTTTCGACAACGAACAAAACTCCATCATTCAGAGCATAAGGTCGCAGCAAGCCAAGGGTGATTCCTAGGCTTTGAATCACGGCCCACCCTAAAGCCACATAGCGAGTAATTTGAGATATTTTTCTGCGTCCGGCTTCTCCTTCATTTTTTTGCAAGTTCTCCAACGCTGGCAAAGCAGCCGTTAGAAGTTGCATGATAATGGAAGCATTGATGAAGGGTAAGATTCCCAAAGCAAATATTCCGAGAGCTGACAAGCCGCCGCCGGAAAAGATATCCAAAAAGCCAATGACCGGACTATTTTGAATATCGCTCGCAAAAGTGGTTCGGTCTATACCGGGAACGGGGAGAAAGACTCCAAAGCGAACCAGAATTAGCAAACCAACAGTCACTAAAATTCGACCCCTTAAGCCAGCAGCTTGGGCCATCTGCATAAAGGTTTCTTGAGCGGTAGGTGTTTTATCTCGACTGACAACCATGAAGGAGGGCCTCTATCGCGTTAACAGGTTTCGGGCTTGGGGACGGATGGCAATATATGCCAAACTAATCGCAGCTTGCAGACAAACTTGTACTGAGCTTCTGTTATTTTAAACTTTTCACTTTATTAAGTCGGCAATTTATCAACAGATTTCGCAACTTCCACCTGCCGCTTCAATTTTACTGCGAGCGCTTTTAGTAAAAGCCGCAGCTTTCACTTGTAGGGGAATTGTTAGTTCGCCATCTCCCAAAATTTTCAACGGCCCGTCATTGCTGGTGACAATTCCACTTTCCATCAAGGCAGCTAAGGTCACTTCACTATTCGAAGATAGCGATGACAGTTTGCTGACATTTACAACTGTGTAGTGACGCGGATTAATCACGGTAAAGTGCTTTAGTTTAGGCACTCGACGATAAAGGGGCATTTGTCCCCCTTCAAAACCAGGCTTGGTTCCCGTTCCCGATCGCGACTTTTGCCCCCGCATGCCAAAGCCACAGCTCGCACCTTGTCCGGCAGCAATTCCTCGACCTACGCGGCGCTTGGGCTTTCTCGATCCTTTTTTTGGTACTGCGTCATTGAGTCTCATGGTTCGTATGGTTTTTGGTGGGTGATGATTGGGTCGCAAAACTCAGTTGCGGCAATTTGTCTTAATCCGATCGACTAAGCGTAGAGATGTTCTAAAGGAATGCCCCTTTCTCTGGCAACTTCGGAAAAACTTCGCAAGGCTTCCAAAGCGTCGATCGCCGCCCTTGCGTTATTCAGAGGATTGTTCGAGCCAAGTTGTTTGGCGAGAATGTTTTTAACACCTGCTAGCTCCAGAACCGTGCGGACAGCACCCCCTGCAATAACCCCCGTACCGGGAGCTGCCGGTCGAACCATCACTTTAGCTCCGCCAGAAATACCTTGAGCGGGGTGAGTAATTGAATTGGTTTTGGTGAGGGAGATGTCGATGAGTTGCTTTTTCCCATCAGCAACGCCTTTGCGAACAGCTCCAATCACATCGCTAGCCTTGCCTACACCAACGCCAACCTGACCTTTTTCGTTGCCAACTACGACAATTGCGCGGAAACTCAGCTTTTTGCCGCCTTTAACAACTTTACTGACGCGGCGAATTTGAATAACCCTTTCTTGAAAGGCAGTTTCCTTCTCTTTAGAGCGACTTTTTTTGCGCTGCTTGGGCATAATGTCTCCTTTATCGTTTAAGTAAAATTAAGCTGCCTGTTGCGGATTTTGCTGACGAGCTGCAGCAACCCGACTAGCTAGTTGCTAAAAGTTCAAGCCGACTTCGCGAGCCGCTTCTGCAAGTGCTTTGACTCGACCGTGGAAAAGATTGCCGCCACGATCAAAAACGACTTGTTCGATTCCTTGCGCCAGAAGACGCTCGGCGACCAGTTTTCCCACAGCCGCAGATGCGTCGCAAGTCGCTCCTGAAGACAGTGCTGCTTTTAATTCAGGTTCTAGAGTAGAGGCTGCTGCTAATGTATGGTGATTGGTATCGTCGATTGCCTGAGCGTAGATGTGCTGATTGGAGCGGAAGACTGCCAAGCGAGGGCGATTCCCCGTTCCACTCAGTCGCTTCCGCAGACGCTGATGGCGGCGCTTCACGCCTTGTTTGCGCGTTAACTTCATCGTTATTTACCTGCCTTTCCTGCTTTACGTCTGATCGCTTCACCTAGATAGCGAATGCCTTTGCCTTTATAGACTTCCGGGGGACGAACCGCGCGAATCCGCGCGGCAAGATTGCCGACAACCTCTTTATCAATACCGCTAACCGTCAGTCGCAATCCCCTCCCCTCTTTCGGGACATCAATTTGAATGCCTTCAGGCGGTTCAAATTCGACAGGATGGCTGTAGCCAACATTCAACACTAAGGTTTTGCCTTGCATTTGCGCTCGATAGCCAACCCCTTGGATTTCTAAGTGTTTTTGGTAGCCTGTGGATACGCCTTCGACCATGTTGGCGACGAGGGTGCGAGAGAGACCGTGGCGCTGGCGAGCGATTCTAGATTCGTCTCTACGGGTAGTGGTAAGGGTATTGCCCTCCTGCTCGACCTTAATCTGTTCGGGAAGGACGCGCTCGAGCTGTCCTTTCGGCCCTTTGACGGCAATATGCTGCCCGTTAATGGTGACGGTCACTTTGTCGGGGATGGAGATCGGACGCTTGCCGATACGAGACATCGTTAAATTGCTCCTTGTTCCAAACGTTGAATTCTTTGAGTTCGCGATTACCAGACGTAACACAAGATTTCACCGCCAATTCCCTTTTGTCGGGCTTCGCGATCGGTCATAATTCCGCTGGATGTGGAAATAATGGCAATGCCAATTCCTCCTAAAACTCGCGGAAGTTCGCGACTATTTTTGTAAACTCGCAATCCCGGTTTGCTGATTCGCTTCAATTTCCGAATCAAGGGTTGGCGATTCTTCCCAACATATTTGAGAGAAATGACTAGGTGTTTTTGAACGCCTTCTCCCGCTTCTTCATAGTCAAAAATGAAACCTTCTTGCTTGAGAACCCGAGCAATATTGGCAGTCATTTTGGTAAAGGGGATCTTTGTGGTTGAATGCCGCACCGCTCCAGCGTTTCGGATGCGCGTCAGCATATCTGAAATGGTATCGTTTACCGCCATGTTCCTCTTCTTTTCCTCCTTATTGTGCGGACTCAGTTATTGCGGAATGGCATTCCCATTTCTTTAAGTAAGGCACGAGCTTCCTCATCGGTTTGGGCGGTGGTAATAATTGAAATGTCCATCCCTCGAATTTGATCGATGCTGTCGTAGTCAATTTCTGGGAAAATTAGCTGCTCTCTAACGCCAAGACTGTAGTTTCCTCGTCCGTCAAAGCTTTTTGGACTTACACCGCGGAAATCGCGAATGCGAGGCAGGGCGAGGTTGATGAGGCGATCTAAAAAGGCGTACATTCGCTCGGAACGAAGGGTAACCATGACGCCGACAGGCATTCCTTCGCGAATTTTAAAACCCGCGATCGCTTTCTTTGCGCGAGTGACAACGGGTTTTTGTCCGGTAATGGTTGCCAGTTCGCTTAAGGATGACTCAAGGGCTTTGGCATTTTGAGAGGCTTCTCCCAAACCCCGATTGACAGTGATTTTAGTTACTTTAGGAATTTGATGAATGTTAGCGTAACTAAACTGTTCTTTCAGTTTGGGAACAATAGTCTCTTGATAGAGTGTTTTCAGTCGTTGTGTCACGATCGCGTTCCTTTATCAATTTTCATTAAGTGTTTGAGGTTAGTTGGGATTTCCACCAGCAAGTTCAGTTAATGATTTCTCCTGTTTTTTTGAGCATTCGTACTTTGCGACCCTCTTCGTTAAAGGTGTAACAAATGCGGCTGGCAACTTTTTCTTTGGTGGAGTAGAGCATGACGTTGGAGCTGTGAATCGGAGCTTCAAAGGTCTCAATTCGTCCCGACTCCCCTTCTTGCATTGGTTTAACGTGTTTGGTTCTAACGTTAACCCCTTGAACGACGACTTTACTGACCTTAGGCAGGGTGCGAAGAATTTCGCCCACTTTACCTTTATCGCGCCCGGAAATGATTTGAACGGTATCGCCTTTCCTGACATGCATCTTGTGGCGTAGGGGAGTTTGCTTTCTCGATTGTTTGGGTTTTGCCATTTAAATTACCTCCGGTGCGAGGGAAACGATTTTGGTGAAGTTTTTATCCCGTAACTCCCGCGCGACCGGCCCAAAAACGCGGGTTCCTCTCGGGTTGCCATCGGGGTTGACGATCACCGCCGCATTGTCGTCAAAGCGGATGCTCATACCGCTATCGCGGCGTAAAGATTGACGGGTGCGAACAATTACCGCCCGTACCACGTCGGATTTTTTCACGGCCATGTTGGGAATGGCATCTTTGACAACGGCAATGATTTCATCGCCAATACCGCCATAGCGACAGTTGCCGGTTCCTAAAACTCTCAGGCACATTAATTTGCGAGCGCCGCTGTTATCGGCAACGTTAAGATAGGATTGTTGTTGAATCATGGTTTTTGAAGAGGGCGAGAGTTCTGGCTGAGGTCAAAAGCGTGACGATTATCGGGCGCTAGCACTTAAAATTTCCGCGACGGTCCAGCGTTTGGTGCGGCTGAGGGGGCGCGTCTCTCGAATGCGAACGCGATCGCCTTGTTTGCATTGATTTTCTTCGTCGTGTGCTTTATACCGCTTGGTTTTTACAACGATCTTGCCGTATTTGGGATGAGGCGAGCGGTTTTCAATGGCAACAACCACTGTTTTGTCCATTTTGTCGCTCACAACCGTTCCGACTCGTTCTTTAACTGCCATTTTTTGTTTACTCCTCTTCTGTTGATGTGGAGCGATCGCCGGTTTCAGATGGTGCAATATCAAGCTGGCGTTCGCGTTCCACCGTTAGCAATTGGGCAATGCGATGCTTGATATGCTTGAATTCGTGGGTTTTCTCAAGCTGTTGAGTGGCTTGCTTGAGGCGCAGCTCAAATAATTGACGCTTGGCTACCACAATTTCTGCGGCTAGCTCTTCATCATTTAATCTACGAGCATCTTCAATCTTTGGGAGTGCCATAATTGTTAGTTGTACTCCTGATCGCGGGTCACAAATTTGGTTTTGATGGGCAGTTTTTGCATGGCTAATCGCATTGCCTCGCGAGCCACTTCTTCTGAAACGCCTGCCATTTCAAACATAATGCGTCCGGGTTTAACTACGGCGACCCAAAATTCTGGAGAGCCTTTCCCCGAACCCATGCGGGTTTCTGCCGCTCGCATGGTTACGGGTTTATCAGGAAATAGACGAATCCAGATTTTGCCGCCTCTGCGGACATAGCGCGTCATGGCTCGACGTGCGGCTTCAATTTGACGCGAGGTAATCCATCCCGGTTCGGTTGCTTGAATTGCAAAGTCGCCAAAGTTGATGTGATTGCCTCGGCGCGCCAGACCTCTCATCCGTCCGCGCTGCTGTTTTCGGAACTTTGTTCTCTTGGGACTTAACATAATCGTTCAATTCGTTGTTGACGGTCGGTTGTTTGGGTTGCGGCGCGATCGCCCAGCAAACTTTTAACCAGCGATGCTCTCTTCTCTCAACTCGGAGAGCGTTACTCAGAGCGATCTTCAAATTGCTGGCGGCGGCGCTGGCGGCGAGGCATTGACGACGGAGCCGGGGTTGGGGCTAGATCCTCTTGTCCGGGCAGAATTTCACCTTTAAACACCCAAACTTTGATGCCTAAAATTCCATAGATGGTTTTAGCTGTGCGATAGGCATAGTCAATGTCTGCTCTGAGGGTGTGCAAGGGAACTCGACCCTCGCGCGTCCATTCCGTTCGAGCGATTTCCGCCCCATTGAGCCGACCGCTCACTTGAATTTTGATGCCCTGCACTTCAGCACGCTGCGCCCGTTGAATGGCTTGGCGGACAACGCGACGGAAGGAAACCCGCCGTTCGAGTTGTTGGGCAATATATTCGGCAATCAAGACCGCATCGGCATCCACGCGAGCCACTTCAATGACGTTTACGCGAATTTGACGATTGCTGCCCAAAAAATCTTGCAGTTCGGTTCTCAGCTTTTCAATACCGCTGCCGCCTCGACCGACAACGACTCCCGGACGAGCGGTATGAATTTCTAAGTCGATTTGATCGGCTTTGCGCTCGATTCTGACATCGGAGATTCCGGCGTTGTTGAGTTCGTTTTGAACGTACTGCCGAATTTTATAGTCTTCTTGTAATAGTTCGGGATATCGCTTGGTATCGGCATACCAGCGAGATTTGTGATCTTTGGTGATTCCCAGGCGGAAACCGATTGGATGAATTTTTTGTCCCACAACTTTTTCCTCTTATTCCTCAATGGCTGGCGCAACGGCAACAGTGATGTGGCAAGTTGGCTTATGAATTTGATAGGCTCGACCTTGCGCTCTAGCTCGAAACCGCTTCAATTTCGGGCCGCCATCGGCATAGGCCGTGCTGACAACCAATTCCGCCGGATCGAGGCCGTTGTTGTGTTCGGCATTGGCAACAGCCGAACGCAAAACTTTGAGGACGGGTTCGCAAGCGCGGTACGGCATAAATTCTAAAATAATCAGCGCCTCGCGATAGGAACGCCCGCGGATTTGATCTAGGACGCGCCGTACTTTATGGGGAGACATCCGAATGTAGCGCGCGATCGCTTTAACTTCTGCTCTAGTATCTACTGCCATAGCTGTTATTTTTCCCTTATCCTGTCTTTCGACTGAGTAACTAGACCGATTGACCGCTCAAAAGTTAGATTATCTTCTCCCTGCTTTCTTATCGCTCTTTGCGTGTCCCCGAAACGTTCGAGTGGGCGCAAATTCGCCAAGCTTGTGGCCGACCATCTGTTCGGAAATATAGATGGGGACGTGCTGGCGACCGTTGTGAACGGCAATGGTATGGCCGACCATTTGGGGAACAATCGTTGAAGCCCTCGACCAAGTTTTAATAACTTTCTTCTCGCGTTTCGCGTTGAGTTTTTCGATTTTGGACAGGAGGCTGTCGGCAATAAAGGGCCCTTTCTTCAGAGAACGACTCATAGTTTTTGTGATTCGGTATTGGTCAATCGCGAAGCTCTTCGTTGGAGTTTCTCGGCTGGTTTAATCTTTGCCGGCATTGCGCCGTCTGACGATTAAGGCATTACTTTGCTTTTTGCGCTTGCGCGTCTTGGCACCTAAAGCTGGTTTTCCCCAAGGCGTAACCGGGCCGCTTCTACCGATGGGCGCTCGTCCTTCACCACCGCCGTGGGGGTGATCGACTGGGTTCATGGCGCTACCTCGGACTTTGGGGCGGCGGCCTAAGTGGCGCGATCGCCCAGCTTTCCCCAAGCTCAGGTTTCGCGCATCAGCATTGCCCACTCGACCAATCGTGGCGTAACACTCCCTTCGCACCATGCGAACCTCTTTCGAGGGAAGTTTGAGCGTGACGTAATTGCCCTCTTTGGCAACAACCTGAGCCGCAGCACCCGCAGCACGAACGATTTGTCCGCCCCGACCAGGATTCAGTTCGACGTTATGAACTTCCGTCCCCAACGGAATTTTGCTGAGGGGAAGGGCATTTCCACGTTCAAAAGGGGCATCCATCCCGGAGATAACGGTTGTCCCGACCTCAAGACCTGCGGGCGCGAGAATATAGCGCTTTTCACCATCTTGGTAGTACAACAGGGCAATTCTGGCGTTGCGGTTGGGATCGTATTCAATCGCTGCCACTTTTGCGGGAATATTGCGCTTGTCGCGCCGAAAATCGATTTGGCGGTAGCGTCGCTTATGTCCGCCCCCTCGACGGCGGGAGGTAATGACACCGCGGTTATTTCGACCTTTTTTGCGATGCTTGAACTTAGTGAGTGATTTTTCTGGTGCGTCCTTGGTAATGTCAGCAAAGTCTGAGACGCTTGCCTGACGAGTCCCAGGGGTCATTGGTCGGTAATAACGAATACCCATAGCGTTGATTGTAAATTTGAGCGTTTGACCTTGAAGTTGGGAGGGTTGCCTTATTTCTGGAACGCTTACACTTCTGGGAAGAGAGCAATTGAGTCTTCGGCGGCCAGGGTCACGATCGCGCGCTTGTACAAAGGCTTGTAGCCAATGAATTTGCCGACGCGACGCTTTTTGCGAGGCGGACGCAAGGTATTAACTTTAGTCACTTTGACCTCAAACAATTGCTCAATAGCTGCTTTGATTTGAGGCTTGGTTGCCTTAAGTGCCACTTCAAAAACGTATTTGTTTTGCTCTAAGAGCAGCGTTGCTTTTTCAGTGACAATGGGCTTGATGACTAAATCCGCTAGATATCGGGGACTGAGTTCAGTCACTGTAAACCTCCTGAATTGTCTCAAAGGCTGAGTTGGCGATCGCAATTTTGTCAGCCGCGAGCAGATCGTAAACATTTAAGTGCGTTGCCAAAATGATTGTGAGATTGGCAACGTTGCGGCCGGACAAGTAGACGTTTTCGGCTTTCTCAGACAGGATGAGTAGGGCTTTTTCCGTTGGCTCAATTCCCCAACGAGTTAAAGCTGCGACGAGTTCCTTGGTTTTAGGACGGGCGAGTTGCTCGGCAAACTCTTCAACCACAACAATGTCTTCAACCCGACTCTGTAAAGCCGTTCTCAGCGCTAGTCGCCGTTCTTTGCGGTTCATTTTTTGGCTGTAGTCTCTGGGCTTGGGACCGAAAATGACACCACCACCTCGCCACAGGGGAGAGCGGATCGAACCCGCACGAGCGCGTCCCGTTCCTTTTTGTCGCCAAGGTTTGCGACCGCCTCCTCGCACTTCGGCACGGGTTTTCGTGGAAGCGTTGCCTTGACGGGCGTTGGCCATCTGACGCACGAGGGCGCGATGGACGATATGGGCGGCGTTTTCTTCTTTCGCAACAGACAAGTCCAAGGAGGCTTCTCCTACCTTTTCGCCTTGCCAATCTTTAACTACACAGGTCACCATAATTGTTAGTTGCTAGTCGTGCGCTTGGAATTTATTTGCCTACTTTGTTCGTGGGGGCAATGCTGAGTAAATTCCCCGGTTTGCCAGGAATTGCACCTTTTATAAGGAGTAAATTTCGTTCTGCATCTACCTGCACTACAGATAACTTCCGAATGGTTACCTGGGTTGCTCCGTAGCGTCCCGCCATCTTTTTGCCTGGGAAAATCCGTCCGGGAGTGGTCCCAGGACCGGTTGAACCGGGGAGGCGATGGTTTTTGGAACCGTGCGACATGGGTCCTCGTCGGAAGTTATGTCGCTTCTGATAGCCGGCAAATCCTCGTCCCATTGTTTTGCCCGTGACATCTACCAGTTGTCCTTCGCTGAAGATATCTGCAACAACAGATTGTCCGAGTTCAAAGCTGGCGGGATCGTCGAGGCGATATTCCTTGAGGTGACGAACTAAAGGAGCGTTGGACTTCTGAAGGTGTCCAATTTTGGGCTTGTTGAGTGCTTTTTCTTTGACCTCTTGATAGCCAAGCTGAATGGCATTGTAGCCATCGGTTTGTTGGGTTTTAATTTGCGTCACCGTACACGGCCCTGCCTGGACGACCGTCACAGGAATTGCTGCTCCTGTTTCCCGATCGAAGATTTGGGTCATGCCTAATTTGGTGCCGAGGATACCGACAGACACGGGTTTACCTCTCTATATCTATAAACAACACTTTTTAGAAAAACGCACGGGGCAACGGGAGAATCAAGAGAGTGCTTGGAATCTCCAGGCCAATTGTTCTCCCAAGCAAAAATTCTCCATTTTTAGGGGAGAATTTTATTCCTTTAAATAACTGCAAGTTTTTCAGTCTGTGGTTGCCGAACTGTGAGTGCAACCGAGGACTAAGAGCTTCACCTGGGAACCGTTCGGGACTTAAGAGTTGCGAACTCTCAGTATCGAGAACGAGGTGAGTTTGCAAGATCGGCTTAAACTCATTTTCATGAGAGGTTTAAGCTGAGAGGCTCTGATGCGATCGCAATGCTTAACGCTAGCGGCTAAATCAGAACAAAAATGCTGCTAATTCGCTAATTTCTAGTCTTAAACAAACTTATCGCAAGCCACAATCACCAATCCTAACTGTTAACTAAATATTAGTCAAGCCTAATTTCAATTAACCCTAGGTCGGGGCGGGCTGGCGATGCTACCAGTTTCAAAGGTTGAGCTTTTGAGCTTCGCGGAGAGAACGAATGGTGGCGATCGCCTCGCGCCCAACAAGATCGATTTCTTCGGAGGTGGTAAATCGTCCCAAGCCAAATCGAACGGACGCATAAGCCAGAGATTCGGGACGGCCCAGAGCTGTCAGAACGTGGGATGGCTGAGTTGAAGTTGACGAGCAAGCCGAACCCGAAGAAACCGCCGTCGTGGATTTCAACCCCAGGAGGAGAGCGGAACCGTCAACGCCTTCAACGCTGATATTGAGGTTGCCCGGTAGCCGCTGTCTTGGATGTCCGTTGAGGTGAATTCCGTCTAGCGGTTGAAAGTGCTGCCAGAGTTGCTCCCGCAGTTGCTGCTGGCGTTGGGATTCCGATTCCATCTCAGCTAAGGCTAATTCAACCGCTTTGCTAAATCCGACAATTTGGGGGGGATACAGCGTTCCAGAGCGCCGATCTCGTTCTTGTCCGCCGCCGTGAATTTGTGCGGACAGTTGCACGCGCGGGTTGCGGCGACGCACGTAGAGCGCTCCAATCCCTTTTGGCCCGTACACTTTATGGGCAGTGAGGGACATCAGATCGATCTGCATGGCTTCCACGTCGAGCGAGATTTTGCCGATCGCTTGTGCCGCATCGGTGTGGAAGAGGATGTTGCGTTGGTGACAGAGGCTGCCAATTGCTTCTAAAGGCTGCAAAACCCCAATTTCATTATTGGCGGCCATGACCGACACGAGGATGGTATCCTCGCGCAGCGCCGCTTCAAGTCGCTCTAAGTCCAGCAGGCCGTCAGGTTGCACGGGCAAAACCGTTATCTCAAAGCCTAGCTTTTGCAGGTACGAGCAAGGATCGAGAACGGCTCGGTGTTCGGTTTGGACGGTTACGATGTGTCGCCCTCGAGCGAAATAGGATTCGGCAACACCTTTAATCGCTAAGTTGTTGGCTTCGGTTGCGCCGCTGGTGAAGACGACTTCTTCTGGCGTGCCGTGGATGGCATCTGCCAAAAGTTCCCGCGCTCCCTTAACGCCAGCTTCTGCTTCCCAGCCGTAGAGATGGGCAATGCTGGCGGGGTTGCCAAAGCGTTCGGTGAAGTAAGGAAGCATGGCTTCTAAGACCCGCTCGTCAAGGGGAGTGGTGGCGTGGCAGTCTAGGTAAATGGGGCGATTAGACATGGGCGACTGGGGAGATTGTTGCTTGTTTCATGTTGAATGCTCCTCGTTTTGAGAGGGTGGAAGGTCGGCAAGGGGGCGAAAGGCGCGCAGATAGCGTTCAAACCAGAGTCCGGCCGCAATAACTCCCAGACCGCAAAGGAAGAGGACGATCGCTCGGAAGAACAGGCTGGTGTTGTACTCTAGCAGGCGGGAAATAAGTTGGAGTGCGGCGAGCAGGATTCCCAACCAAAATCCCCGACGCTGTCCGGTTGCAAGGGATTCGCGCAGCAAACCGAGGGCGAGCAAGAAGAGGAAGGCGTTGAAAATCAGAACGGCGATCGCGCCGAGGGATTCCACCCGCCAACTCCACCACGCGATCGCGCCAGTGGCTAGCAGCAGGGTTCCCACAACTGCACTGGTGAGATCGAGATGCCACAGAGAACCCCGACGATACCCCAACTTCCACCAAGCAAAGGCGGTAACGCCACTGCCAATTAAGGCATCGAGCAAAACCGACCAATCGCTCAGCGTCAGTTCCTCACTGCCGGAATGGGGGGAAGACAGCCACAGCCATTGAAACGAGAAGAGGTAGAACAGCGTGCTGAGGAAAAGAAGGGCTAAGCTGCGCGCGAGGGGTTTGAAAGCGCGATCGCTCCAGGCCCACAACAGCGCAGGGGGAAGGACGCAGGCGATCGCGGCCACAGTTGCAGCAGCGGCGACGGAGCGGTCGAAAAGACTAGAAGCGAGAGACTGTAAATTGACTTCCCAAGAGACGATTGCTAAAGTCATCCCCAAACCAAAGAGCCAGCGAGAGCGGCACCCGAGAGCGAGGGGAACGGCAAAGGCGATCGCCAGCAACGGCATATGCTGGAGAGCAAGCTGAAAACCCGACCATTGTTCCGGTGGATAGAGGTCGCGAATGCCCAAACAATAACCCAGGCCCGCCAGCACTAAGGCAACAAAACCGAGCATTGTCAAGCGCAAGCTGTAAGCCATTGCTAGCACTCCCGCTCCCCAAACGAGGTAAAGCTGGTAGATCGGGCCGCTTTGGTGAAACATTTGGGACATCAGGGCGATATTCGCCCCTAACATCAAGGCTCCGAGTAAGAGCAATCCTTGTCCGACGCGCGATTGCCAGCGATCGCCCGGATATCGCCACCCCCAAAATCCGGCGACGTTAATTCCGACAAATGCCCCCAGCAGCAAAACGACTTTGACTTCCCGCGACCAAACTTGCCAGTTGGCGGCTACAAAGGCGATCGCGGCCAAGCCGAGGAGAAGGCTCCCAAAACCCAACAAAATCAGGATAAAGCGATTGCGAGCGGCTGCGTCGAGGCGGTGAAATTGGTAGCGACGGGCCAATTGTTCGTAGAGGGAAGGGTCAATTAACCCTTCGGACTGCCATTGTTCGACTTCCTGGCGCAACTGACGGCGAAATTTCTCTGAAGCCATAATTCTTTCATTGAGCCTTGAGCATTAAGCTGCGATCCGCGATCGATGTTTATTCCTCATCTGTATCGAACCAAAGAATTCTCAAAGCTAGAATGATAAACCCCAGTGCTGCCAAGACTTTGAGCAGGCGCGCGGGCAAAATTTGAGCAACACCTTCGCCGAGGAGTACGCCAACCAAACTGGCCAGCAAGAGAGCGGCGACCGTCCCGAAAAATACGGCGCGAGGGGATCGGGAGCAGCCGCTGAGAGCGATCGCGGCAAACTGACTTTTATCGCCAATTTCAGCCAAGAAAACGGTGGCAAAGGTCAAGCCAAGGAGTTGTAAGTCCATAGTTGCTTCCGGTTGCGTCAATTACCCTTGGATTGCATCGCCTAACAGCAACACAGAAACCGCCAGCAGCATGGTTGCAGCTGCAATATTCATCGTTCTGGGGGAAATGCGTCGGGACAGCCAATATCCCAAGAGTACGCCAATCAAGCTAGTGGTAATTAGGGCCGCCGCCGCACCCGCAAAAACAATCCAAGGGGAATGGGACTCGGCGCTAATGAGCAAGGTGGCGAGTTGGGTTTTATCTCCCATCTCAGCAAGCAGAATGGTAATGAAAGTGGAGCTGAAGGTTGCCCAGAAACCCAGATTGCATTGGGGTTCTAATTCGGTTTGGGAAGCGTTTAGGGGGTGTGCCAACGTTGCTTGCTTGCGGGAGTCAATCGAGGTCATTCAATTTTGGGCGGATAAATCTTAAGTTATTTTAACCTTTAGCACGATCGCGCTGGCACTTTGGCGCGAACGAGATCGACAAAGTTGGAGAGCAGTTGCAGTCCCGCGGTGGATGATTTTTCGGGGTGAAACTGGACGGCCATTAAGTTCTCGCGAGCGATCGCGGCGGTGACAATTTGAGAGCCGTGGGTGACTGTGGCGGCGCGAATGTCAGGATCGATGGGATCGACATAGTAGGAGTGGACAAAGTAGGCATAGGGGCGACCGCCTAAGTTTTGCCAAAGCGGAAGGTGGGGTCGGGTATAGTCGAGTTGATTCCAGCCCATGTGAGGAATGGTAATGTCTGGTTCGGAACGAAAGCGGCGCACCATCCCCGGAATAATTCCCAAACCAGGTTCGGAACCTTCTTCCGAACCGTCAAAGAGAATTTGCAGTCCCAAGCAAATCCCCAAAAAGGGCTTACCGCAGGCGATCGCTTGGCGAATGGGGTCGGCGAGATGGCGCGATCGCAAATGCTGCACAGCCGGGTCGAACGATCCCACGCCGGGAAGAACCACCGCATCGGCACGTTCGATCTCTGCTGGAGAATCCGTGATTTTAGGCGTTGCTCCTGCATTGGCCAATCCCTTACAAGCCGAGTGCAGATTGCCCATATCGTAGTCAATTACCGCGATCGCAGCCATATTTCTCAATCCTTTCCATTCAATTGAGCGAGCTATCAAATCTTGATAGCTTTGCCATCTTCACCATTCTAAGCAGAATCGCTCCCAACGCCCTCAAAATTGGCTGAAGGCTAAAAACTCCCGCTCAATTGCATTCTTTGGGACTGCACAACTTCGGCATACAGGGCTTCCACCTGAGTAATATTGCGACTGAGAGTATAACGTTCCAACACTCGCTGTCGCCCTTTTTTCCCCAAGAGGATGGTTAATTCGGGGTGATCTCGGAACAAAGGAAACAGCGTTTTCAGTTGGGTTGTTACGCCTTGGGTATTGAGAACCACTCCCGCACCCTCTTCGAGAACTTCTCCGTCTGCACCCGCATCGGTGGCAACACAAGCCACGCCGCAGGCCATCGCTTCGAGGAGAGATAAAGATAACCCCTCAACCAGGGAGGGGAGAACAAAGACATCGGCAGCGCAGAGAATATTAATCCGTTCCTGTTCGTCCTCAATAAAGCCCAACCAAATGATGCCATCTTCTTCACCGTAGAAAGGCATTAGAGACGACTTGAGCGGGCCGTCGCCGACGATGACAAGTTTGCTCCCAGCGCCCATTTCGCATAACTTCCAGGCTTTGAGCATGGCTTCAACATTTTTTTCGGTGGCGATGCGTCCCTGGTAAACAAATAAGCGCTTGGCCTGAATTCGGTCTTTGAAGCTTGAGTAGCCGGGAGAATATTTCTGAACGTCCACGCCGTTGGGAATGACGGCAACGACTCGTTCGGGAACGCCCAACCGGATCAACAGATCTCGCTGGATGTGGGAGAAGACGATGACGCGATCGTAGTTGGCTAAGAAAGGAGCGTAAAGTTGGTAGGTGAGGAACTGAGTGCTGGATTTTAGATTGCGAAGTTTGCTATCGAAAGCGGGATGAAATGTGGCAATGAGGGGAAGATTCAACTCCTCGCAAATTTCGGGGAGTCGGAAGTCGAGGGTTGAGAGGGTGAGGGAAGCATGAACGAGATCGGGGTTGAGTTGCCGAAGCGATCGCGTCAATACCTTGCTCGATTTCGGCGTGGGAATTGTATAAACTTGCGATTTATAAAAAAAAGGGAGCGTGACTTCGGGGCAGTCGGGCCAGCACTCCAGCTTGTCTTCTTCTTGAGAAAAGTGAAGGAAGCTCACCTGTTTGCCCCGGTCTAACAGGGCGTTGGTAATTTCTCGACCGTAGGTGACATTGCCACAAAAGGGAGATTTTTTGCCAAGCCAAGCAATATGCATATTAACCCGTTAAAAAATTAAAGGTTTATTAAAAATTAGATATTAACCCAGGAATGGCAAGACGATAAAAAATTTGTCGAATCAACAGCCTTTTTCGCTCGTTTTGCCCGTACGGGAAATATACCAGGTTAGGAGTCCGCCAGCGAGGGCAATTGCGGCTAACCCTAGTAAAACAACTTTTAAACCAAAAAAGGTTTCGGCAACGCCAGCTAAGGCTAAGGGCAAACTCAAGGCAATATTAACGGCGTTGTTTTGCAAGCCAAAGACTTTCCCTCGCATATCTTCTGGGGTTTCGGCTTGAATGGTGGTTTGCATCGGTACCCCAACCAGGGCCGCGAAGCCGCCAAGCAGTCCCGTCATTAACAAAGCAAGGACAAGTTGTTGGGTCGAGAGGGACAAACCCACGAGAGACGCAGCCACTCCTAACGCCCCCCACAAGCTCAATTGGGCATTTGCAAAGCGCTGTCCCCAATGTCCGAGAATAAAGGCCCCACAGCCCATTCCTACGCCACTGGCGGCGAGCAGGAAGCCAAATTGTTCCGCTCTCAGTCCCGGAATGGTTTCCGCGAGGCGCACGGCGAGAACGGCGAGGGCCGCAAAGACGGAGAAGAGAATGGTGAGTTGAATGAGGGCGTTGCGAACTCGATGATTTTTCCCCAGGTAGAGGATGCCTTCCCAGATGTCTTGGAAGACGTGGGGGCGATCGCGATCGCGAACTTCGGCTTTTTCCCCCGTTTTCAGGAGCAGCAAAATCAGTCCCGCGATCGCATAGGCTCCTCCAACCACACAGTCTTGACCTAAATTTCCTTCTAAACCCCAGCGAGCAAAGAGTGTATCGGCCAAGGCTAGGAGGGGTTCCCCAACGGCAAAACCAATAATCAGCAAGGCCATCATGGTGGTGGTGTAGAGAGAGTTGGCCGGGAGCAAATTGTGTCGCTTGACAATCAGTGGGATGGCGGTTTGTTCGGCGGGAGCAAAGAATTGGGTCAGGGTGGACACCAAAAAGGTTACGCCAAGCAGAGCCAAAAAGCCGACGGGTAAGCCGAGAACGGAACGGAGATCGCGAGAAATCCAGAGCAAGAAAGGAAGTGCAAGGACAAGAATGCCTCGGAGTAAATTCGAGAGGACGAGAACCCGTTTCTTCGACCACCGATCGACATAAACGCCAGCGAGAGAGCCAAAGAGAACAGCGGGGATGGTAAAGGCAATCATCACGCCGGATACCCAACCGCTAATGCTCTGATTGGCAGCTTGGAAGCGACTGGCAATCAGGGCAATCATCAGGACAAGGTAGACCTTATCTGCCAATTGCGAGAAAATCTGGCCGCCCCAAAGCACGAGAAAGCGACGGTTTTGCAAAACCGGGCCGAACCCTTGTTTGGAAGCAGGACTGGGTTCGGGGGGATGGGCAGGCGGTTGTTCGATTTCGGTTGCGGTTGAGTGATGGCTGGGCCGATCTGACGGGATGTGGCGGATGTCTTGTTGAGTTTGTTCGGGATCAAACAATTGCATACTGCCTTGCTAGGGGTTGAGTCAACTGAATTTTAAGTTTTTTAAAACTCCGATATATATAACGTATCAATTAAGGCCGCAGAACGAATAGATTTGCCCAAGTGATATTGAGCGTAGCGACGCAGAAGCCGCTCGATATTGAGCAACGCAGCTTTGAGATTTTCTGAGCTGGAGAGTGTTTGGGGGGCAGCGGGAGACGGAGCGATCGCGAGTTGCTGGAGAAGCGCTAGCTCGATTCCTCGCAGGCGGAAATCAATGCGAGGCAGAGCGCGGAGAGGAGCTGCTGAGTCAGGGCTAGCACCCTCGAAAACCGCCGCATCAGTCAGAATGCCTCCGGCCTCAAAACTGAACTTGACGCGCTGTTGCAAGTCCTTGGGGTTCGGCGCGATCGCGCGTCTGGTGAGGCAACAGCACCGCACTTGCGGCTCCAAACCCGCAATTGCTAAAACTTGGAAAATCCCGCAGGCCAGATGAGACAAAATCGCGATCGCAAAGTCCTGAGAGTTTTGGGCTGTGGAAATGGCTTCAATGTGCCGCAGATAGTCGTTCAACAAATCATAAAATTCGACTTGGGGTTGTTCGCTCAAAGCCACGCATAGCAGGAGTTCGGCAAGGTACTGACTGGCGGTCAGTTTGCCCAAATCTTTGCCAAGCTTGGGGTACGAGGCCAGGGTTTCGGCTTGGACGATCTTGTCGAGCGATCGCCCCTTGGCAATCAGCAACTCGTTGACCACAAACATCTCAATTCTCCCGCGCAGTCTGGATTTTGGCTTCCTTGCCCCCGGAGCCACCGCCCGCACCAAGCCAAACTCCGGCGTTAGCACCGTCACCAGGCGATCCGTCTCCCCCAGCGGCATACTTTTGAGGTTAATTCCCGTCGCTTTATAAGTTCGGCTCATATCGCAAAGTTCGCAGTTTAGAAAGAAGACAAAAGGACGCTCGCTCGGAGCAATTCGAGCTGGGAATAGCGATTTTGATTGTGAGACTATCCGACCGGATGCTGTCCGTAATAAGGGAGAGCCTCCGACCAGTGAGGACGCTTGCCTTCTTGCCACTTCTGTTGGGCAAGAGACAAAACACCGGTTACAGTTGCGCCCAGATTTTCTGGCGCTTCGATTAACTGATAATCGGCATCTAACTGTTCTAGCACTTGCTGCCAAGCGTCCGGCGCGATCGCCCTATCCGGTTGGCAGACCTCCAACACGTTCCCCGACGACTGCCGATAAATTCCAGCAAAAAGCTGTCCCCGACTCGCCGCCATTTGCACGGCTAGCAGGCCATTGGGCATTTCTGGAGCGCGCGATCGCGCCACCGCCGCCAAAGTTGAAATCGCAAACAGCGGAATCTCTAACTGCTGGGCCAGCGTTCTCGCAGCTACCACGCCAATGCGAGTGCCGGTAAACCCTCCCGGTCCCTTAGCAACAGCAATAAAACTGAAATCTCCCCACCGTAAAGGCTTAACAAAATTGCTCAAATATACCTGAAGTTCGGCAGACAATGACCGCCCCAAATCCCAAGTTTGAACGCGACCGTTCTGGTTCAACGGTGCGATCGCCAAACCCAATTGCGGACTTGTGGTATGGAGAGCAAGTCCGTAACCCATTGAAGTAGATAAGGAAGACATAACTAAGGTGAAAAAGAGCGCGCTTGGCCTGCAACCTGTTATTGTACGCTCCTCAGGACTGCCCTCACCTTCAACTCTTTTGTTGGACTGTGTTTACAGAATCGTTACCCAATCGCTCAGAAGACTAAATTGAGGGTATGATGCCTTAAAATTACAGCTTGTTCGCGCCTGCAAAGATTCGGAATTAAATTGCTAAGTATTTTGACTTAAGGAGAAAATTTTGGCAAACACGACATCTTTTAAAACAGATACCTCAGAAGAAATTTTTACGGCGGCCCAAAAGCTCATGCCGGGAGGGGTTAGTTCCCCCGTGCGCGCCTTCAAATCTGTTGGCGGTAATCCCATTGTTTTCGATCGCGTCAGTGGTGCTTATATTTGGGATGTCGATGGCAATCAATATATTGACTACGTTGGGACTTGGGGCCCTGCCATTTGCGGCCACGCCCACCCAGAGGTCATTGCCGCCCTCAAGGAAGCGCTAGAAAAAGGAACCAGCTTCGGCGCGCCCTCCGCCCAAGAAAATGTCTTAGCGGAGATGGTCATTGATGCCGTTCCCAGCATCGACATGGTACGCTTTGTCAACTCCGGAACTGAAGCTTGTATGTCCGTTCTGCGACTGATGAGAGCCTTTACCGGTCGGGACAAAGTGATTAAATTTGAAGGGTGCTATCACGGCCACGCCGATATGTTCCTGGTGAAAGCCGGATCGGGCGTTGCAACCCTCGGTTTGCCCGACTCCCCTGGCGTTCCTAAAGCAACGACTAGCAGTACCCTGACGGCCCCCTACAACGACCTAGAAGCGGTTAAAGCCCTGTTTGCTGAAAATCCCAACGAAATTGCCGGTATCATCCTCGAACCCGTCGTTGGTAACTCTGGCTTTATTCCCCCAGATGCTGGTTTTCTCGAAGGGTTGCGCCTGCTAACAGAAGAAAATGGCGCTCTGCTGGTGTTCGATGAAGTGATGACCGGGTTTCGCATTGCCTATGGCGGCGCGCAGGAGAAGTTCGGAGTCACTCCAGACCTAACTACTTTGGGTAAAGTGATCGGTGGGGGACTTCCGGTCGGTGCTTATGGCGGACGCAAAGATATTATGTCTATGGTTGCGCCTGCGGGGCCAATGTACCAAGCGGGGACGCTTTCGGGAAATCCACTCGCGATGACAGCAGGCATTAAAACCCTAGAATTACTCCAAAAACCTGGAACTTACGAGCAACTGGAGAGCATTACGCAGAAATTGGTTGCGGGATTACAGCAGGTGGCGAAGGATACAGGCAATGCGGTCTATGGTGGCAATATTAGTGCCATGTTTGGAATGTTCTTCATCGGCGACCCCGTTCGCAGTTACGACGATGCCAAGAAGGCAGATGGCGCGAAGTTTTCTCGCTATCATCGGGGAATGCTAGAGCGCGGAATTTACCTAGCGCCTTCTCAATTTGAAGCGGGGTTCACATCCCTCGCTCATACCGAGGAAGATATTGACAAGACGTTAGCTGCTGCGAAGGAAGTGATGTCAGCCCTGTAAGTCGCTGAGGAGAAACAAATGGGGTGGAGAATTGGGAAGATTCTTCATCCCTGCTTCCAGTTCTCTCCAGTTGTCGCACGATCGCGAACTTGCTATAATACAAAGACAACACTCTTGGGGCCGTAACGGTTTCGACAGGTTGGCGAAAGCAACTTTTGCGATCGGGTCGAGAGCGAGTCTCCTCTCGTAAATCAAAGACTCAAACAAAATGTAATTGCGAACAACATCGTTCCTTTTGCTCGTAAAGCAGCTCCTGTTGCTGCCTAAATAACCTCATATAGGTTCGAGCGTCTGTAGTTTGACTCCGTTAAGGACTGCGGACTTAACCCCAACGGATGCGCTAATTTGTTTTCTTTAGCTGGCGAATTGGCAAAGAACTAAGCTAGAGGTCCTCCTCTCATCTGGGGCAATAGGTGAGTCCCGCCTAAGGGTTAGAAGGGCTACACCCGCGAACGAGCAAAGTGTCAATACCCAGTCTGGACAGCAGTTCGACTCTGCTCGGCTCCATTTTTTCAGTCTTGTTTGGCAAACAGATTCAGGCGCGCGATCGCCTTTTCCCGCGCCAATCGATCGCTGCTAGCGCTGCAAGCTACGAGGATCGAGAGCATCGCGCAAGCCGTCTCCCAGAAGGTTAAAGGATAGGACTGTGAGAATAATCAGCAGAGCTGGCGGCCAAATCAACCAAGGTTGCAAGACTAAAATCGAGGCGTTGGTTGCGAGGGAAAGAAGATTGCCCCAGGACGGATCGGGTTGTTGAATTCCCAAACCAATTAGACTTAAAACCGACTCCGCTACGATAAACCTGGGAATTGAGAGCGTGGCTGCAATAATGACGTAGGTCGCGGTTTGGGGGAGGACGTGACGAAGGATGATGTAGACGGGGTTTGCCCCCAGCGATCGCGCCGCCTCTACAAACTCCCGTTCTTTAATGGAGAGGACTTGTCCGCGAATGACCCGCGCCAGTCCCGCCCAACTGACGAAGGAGGTAATCATGATAATGAGCAAAAAGCGCTGAGCGCTTCCCAATCCTGGCGGTAGAACGGCCGCGAGGGCCACCAGCAGGTAAATGGTGGGAATGGTCATCAGGACTTCCACGCCGCGCATGAGAATGGCATCGATCCAGCCGCCAAAGTAGCCGGAGATCCCGCCAACGAACATCCCAATGGGGAAGGAAATAGCAATGCCAATTAAACCGATACTGAGGCTGACTCGACCTCCGAAGATGAGGCGACTCAGTTGATCGCGGGCCTGATCGTCAGTTCCCAGAAGATTAAGGGTTCCCTCTCCGACAGCGCCGAACAGATGGCGATCGAAGGTGAAACCCAAGATGTTGTACGACCAACCTTTGGTGAAGAGGCGCAGGGGAGAAGGCTGGCTAAAATCTGCTTTCAGTTCGCGATCGCCGGTTTCCAGAATGGTCGGCCCTTGGGTGGTGGGATAAACGTGGGGCCCGATAAATTTCCCCGAAGCGCGATCGCGCCAGTAAATTTGGGTAGGGGGCAGCAATGAACCATCCATTTGAGAGGCGTAGGGGTCGTAAGGCGCGACAAATTCCGCCGCGACAACCAGCAAGTAGAACGCGAGCAGCAATACTGCCCCAAAACGAGCCAGAGGATTCTTTTTAAGCTTTTGCCACCAATTCATACTTTTCGGGAAGGGAATCGCGATTGTTTAAGTTCTTGTCAGATCCGTTGGGCAGCGACCCTCGCGATTCCTCAGTGTGGAACGCCTAGGGATTCACGGTCTACTGCTCCTCATTTCAAGATACAGGGGAATAGTCCTACATCTCGCGCACTTTCCTACCATCTTCGACCGAGCTCTTTCACCGCGACTGCCCCTCAAACTCTACGAAGCGATTTGCTGCTGATATTCTGCTTCTCCGATCTTGTGTTCCACGACAAAGACGTTGGAGTAAAGATTGGCAACAATTTGCTGTCCCTGTTGGGTTAGAGAAAGATACTGAAGCGCATCTTGAATGAAGGGAAAGACTGCATTCCAGTAAAACTTAGCATAGTTGCGGCGCAAGTCCCCTGGATTCTTAAACCCCATCATTTGATTGGCTCCCGTTTCCTCAAACTCGTAGAATAGGGCGCTAATTTTCTTGAGGTAGCGAGGATCGCTGAGCTGGCCAATCAGATCTGAGGCCCGAATTAACCCAGAATAGTTCTGCGTTGCCTTGTGGTCATCTTTATTAGGGACGGGGAAGCGCGTTAGCTCGATGCTGCGCTTGATAAACTCGGCATCGATGAGCTTGTGACCGCCGAAACGCTCGTCAATGAAGAGTTTGCCCCGATCGACGTGGTAAGGGGTAAGGGAGGCATCAGAACAGCCTTGAGGCAGATGTACCATCTCGTCATTCTTCCCCGTTGCATAGAGTCTCTCCGCCTCTCGATCTTGGCGGCACACGCCTTTGACGTAGCCAATATCGTGGCAGAGAAGTGCAATGACAAAGTGGAGCCAGTCTTCGCTGGAAACGCCGCCTTCGCGAATGTGCTTGCCGCGCAGAATTTCTTGACCGACGAGGGAGACCAGGATGGAATGTTCGACATTATGATATAGGGCATCGCTGTTGGCAATATTTTCCATTGCCATACTCCCCGCCCAGGCAATAATCTCTTCGTAGCTCTGTTTTAAACCCCCATAGGTGCGACGGTAGCCCGATCGCAGTCTTTTGACAAATTCGTCAATTAAGATTTCTGTGGCGTTAAAAAACATCTGCTGTCCTCGGTTTGCGGTAGTGTGCAGGTCAATTTTGGCTGTTAAAATTTGTGGCGCGATCGCCGCTCTATATCGATTGTAGTCTTCTTAAGGGGAGTGAGGATAAGGATTTAGATTGCCGTCTCATCTTTATCTTGTACTGGCACGAATTTATCGAAAGATATAATTTTGACATTGTTCCAGGTCACGATGGCACGGCGATCGCGATCGCTCACTTTCGCTAAGGAATGAGTTTATGACCCTCGCTGCCAATTTAGTCCCGTGGTTGCAAGAAAGAACCGCTCTCAACATTCTTTCGGAGGAGGTTTTGGGCGCGATCGCCGCTTCCATGGAAAAACGCTCCTATCCGGCGAAACACGCCCTCGTTCGGGAAGAAACTCCTCTGGAGGGACTGTACCTCCTCCTCAAGGGACGCGCGGAAAGTAACAAGCCTCTCAATTCTCCTCAGAGCAAGCATCCTGTTGGTTTGCTCCCCGGCTGCGCGATCGGCTTGCAAGAATTGCTTCTGCGCCAACCGGCCCAGGAAACGGTTGTCACTCAAAGCGACAGTCAATTTTTGTTCCTCTCAGCCGCAAGATTTCAAGCGTTGGTGGAGCAATATCCAGAAATTTCCCGCGCAGTTGTCGGGCAACTTTCCGAGGAAGTTGAGTCTCTCGCCTCTCAACTCGACACCGAACAAGAACGACAGACTCTTCTGCGTCCCTACCTTGTCACCAAAGCCAAACGGGGAATTGTTGGTAGAAGTCGCTATGCCGTACGCCTGCGAACACAAGTGAGACAAGCATCTGAGGATCGTCAGTCGGTACTCATTTTCGGCGAACCAGGGTTGGAAAAGGACAATATTGCAGCGCTGATCCACTACGGTTCTGACTTTCGGCGAGAGGCGATCGCGCAGATTAATTGCAACCTGCTCCAAAATAGCGGTGCGGAACTCTTCGGTCGGGAGGGAGGCAAACTCGGATTGATCGAAGCAGTGGGAAAAGGAACCCTCGTTCTCAACAATATTCAAGAGTTGCCCGCAGAACTAGTTGAACCCATTGCGGACTGGCTGGCAACCGGAAGTTACACAACCGTCAGTCGTCCGGGGGAACCGGGAACAGCAAAGAGCAAAACCTCGGAAGCACGGATCGTCGCGATCGCGGAGCAAGTTGTGCCGGATATTGCCTGCTGTATGGGACACACCATCAAAGTGCCGCCATTGCGGGTGCGGAAGGGAGATATTGCCGACCAGGTAAATTACTACCTCAGTCTCATTTGTCGCGCGCGCGGCATTTCCAAACCGCGCCTGACCTTAGAAGCGTTGCGACGCTTGCAAGCGTATGACTTCCCCAACAACCTGCGGGAACTTGAAAGTTTGGTGCGTCGGGCCGTCACGCAACTCTCCCTCGGTGGCGACCTCACCGAAGAAATTATTTGGCCCTCCCAAAGTAAGAAAAAACAATTTCGCCTCAACCTGCTCAATGCTTACCCGGCGTTGCGGAAATTTCTTCGCAGTCCATGGTGGCCCGATCGCCTTAACTACGGTTTTACCCTCACCGCTTTTGCCGTTGTTGTTGCGCTGCTGTTTCTGGGCCCCCAGACGCGCGATCGCAACTTTGCCCTCAACCTCTTTTGGTGCTGGTGGTGGCCCCTCGTCCTCCTCGGTTTTCCCTTCGTCGGTCGCCTGTGGTGCGCCATTTGCCCTTTCATGATTTACGGAGAAGTGACGCAAAAGCTCTCCCTCTGGCTCTTCCCCCGCCAGCTCAAACGCTGGCCGCGACAGGCCGCCGAACGCTGGGGAGGGTGGTTCCTCTACGGTTTGTTTGCCCTCATTCTTCTCTGGGAAGAGCTGTGGAATTTGGAAAATACCGCCTATCTTTCCTCCTGGTTGCTGCTCCTCATTACCGCCGGGGCTGTCATTTGTAGCGCCATTTTCGAGCGTCGCTTTTGGTGTCGCTACCTCTGTCCCATCGGCGGGATGAACGGCTTATTTGCCAAACTCTCAATGACCGAGTTGAGAGCGCAGCAGGGAACCTGTTCGGCGGAATGCACCACCTATCAGTGCTACAAAGGCGGGCCGCAGAAGGGGGAAGGACAAGAAACCGACGGCTGTCCCCTCTACTCCCACCCCGCACAACTGGAAGATAACCGCGACTGCGTTCTCTGCATGACTTGCCTGAAAGCCTGTCCCCACCGTTCTGTGGAAGTGAATTTGCGTCCCCCCGGCATTGAGTTGTGGACGACTCACGTCCCTCGCAGCTACGAGGTGGCGTTGTTGTGGCTGCTCTTGGGAGCGGTATTTCTACACCACTTACCGGAGTTGCAAGTTCGTTGGGGTTTAAGCTTCGATCTCGCTCAGTTCAACCAGCACGGTGTCTTGGCCGCAGCAGCCTTATTTCTCCCTATTCTCATCCCCCTGCTCGGTTACAGTGTATTGCGACTCTTCTTTCGCCTCTTTTCCACCTTAAAACCGCGCAACTTTGTTAGTCTGTCCTACGGCTATTTACCCCTCGTTTTAGCAGCCAACTTAGCCCACTATTTACCCTTGGGTTTGGGAGAGGGAGGGCGCATTCTTCCGGTCAGTTTTGCCACTTTTGGGTTCAACGGCACGCAGTTCCCTATTTTGGTCGTTCATCCGGCCGCGATCGCCTTTCTCCAAGGCAGTAACCTCATTGCTGGCGTTCTCCTCTCGATCTGGCTTACTCAGAAAATTGCCCGCCAACCGCTGCGCTGGCTGCTTCCCCAACACTTGAGCGCGATCGTGCTGGGAATAGTTTGCTGGCAGATTATTCTGTAATTCTTGAGATGGGGATAGTAGGTAATTGAAGCAAGAACTTCTCAAAAAAAATCATGATGAGCTTTTAATGCAGATTCAAGCTAAAAAAGTTGTTAGGGTGCTTCCGTTATCGGTGAGATCGCTTTGAGGTTGCTGGCAAAGAACCCAAAACAATGCACAATTTAGTATTTTGATCAAGACACTTAGAGCTTAAATCTGAGTTTTTGGAGTAAACTAGAACAAAATTACTGTTCTCTAAAGCATATCCAACTCAGTCTATGTCTCTAGATTCATATCGTTCAAATGTTGAACGGCTCACAAAAGAGAAAGCAAATCTTGAACGAGATCTTGCAAAAGAGCGTAGTAAGATCGCACAGTTACAAAAATCTATATCGTCAACTACCCGCAGCATTACAAGAAACACCAGCTCCAGTACACTTCAATCAAAGCAAAGGAAAATTGAGTCAAAACAAAAAGAAGTAGCTCAGTGCCAGAAAAAAGCGGCAGATTTAGAGCATAAGATTGCTGGGAAAATAGCAGATCTCAATCGGAAATTGAAGAAATTGGAAAAAGCTAAAGAGCACGATCGGAAAAAAAAAGAAGTTGGATCTAAAAAACGTAGAGAGAAAGAACTTCGACACGTACAGACAGTTACACGCGAAACTGAGCGACAAGTACAACTCCAAAATCAATTGAGAGGTAGTCGTTTGATTATTAATTTAGCTAAGTTACCAGAACGTATCAAAGTGCTTTTTATAGCATCAAACCCAATCGATCAAACTCAACTGAGATTGGATGAAGAAATACGGACAATTACAGAGAAGATTCGTGCCTCTGAGCATCGAGACTCGGTTCAATTAGTCTCCTGTTGGGCGGCACGTCCGCTCGATCTTCTACAAGAATTGAATGCACACAAGCCTCACATTATTCACTTCAGTGGTCACGGTTTAGATAGTGATGAACTTATTTTTCAAGCGGACGATGGTAGAACTAAGTTAGTCAGCAAGGAAGCTATTGTTGCAACTATGAGTACTCTAAATGACAATATCCGTGTAGTGATTTTTAATACGTGTTTCTCTCATGCTCAAGCAGAAGCCGTTACACAGTACGTTGACATAGCTATCGGCATGAAAGATAGTATCTGTGATGATGCTGCACGAGTATTCGCTGCACAGTTCTATGCTGCTATAGGATTCGGACGTTCTATCAAACAAGCATTTGATCAAGGTGTTACGGCACTCTTGTTGGAAGGCATTCTTGAAGACGATGTACCAGCCCTTTTCACGAAAGAAGGTGTCAAGTCAGAAGATATCATTTTAGTGCGTCCAGTGTCGCTGTAAATTCTTCACTTCCTACCAGAGAAGATTGAGTTAAGGCAGTTTGAGCAGCCTTCCCCCAGCTTAAGTCTTCTAGTTCTTCTAGTCTGGAAATGAGTTGTTGATAAGCCTCTGCCGAGAGAATAACGTGGCTAGGTCGTTTTTGTTTAGTGACCAACACGGGTTCAGCAGTTGCGCGATCGAACACTTCTCCATGTTGGTTGCGAGTTTGTGTCAAAGTGTAGCTTTTCATTATGGGAAAGCATTGACTGTTTTGTACATAGTAGCAAAAATGTACATTTTCGCCGACAACTGCACTCAGAATGTTTTGCTAGTTAGCTGTGCCATAATTTTTGAGACAGTTGAGTTCAATCTGATTCGGCTCTTTCGTCAGATTGACTTTAAATTTACCCTCAATTTGTCCCGTACTTAGGCATCCAGTTACAATTCAGTATAGATTTTCCAATCATCGATCGCTCAAATGCATCTCAGGATGCTTTTTCGATTACCGCACCAAAATTATCGCTCTGCCAGCAAGGGAACAAAAAAGATGAATACAATTCTGGTTATTGAAGACGAACAAGCCGTCAGAACTAACCTTCTGGCAATCTTAAAAGCCGAAGGATTTATGGGTGTTGGGGCTGAAGATGGAATAGCCGGCCTACAACAGGTTAAAGTTGAAAAACCAGATTTAATTATTTGCGATATTATGATGCCCGGCCTCGATGGCTATCAAGTTCTAACTCAATTGCAAGAAGATCCTGAGACTGCTTTAATTCCTTTCATTTTTCTGACAGCAAAGACAGAGTGGCAAGATGTTCGCCACGGAATGAAGTTGGGGGCAGATGACTATATTATTAAGCCTTTTGATGCAGATGAATTGCTGGCTGCGATCGATGCCAAGTTGAAAAAAAAGGAACTTTTATCTCAAAACCTCGACTTGCTGTCTGGCGAACTCGATCGAGTCAAACAGCTCATTTCGGCAAAAGATGAGATGCTCGAAAACTTCAATCAAGAGCTTCGCCGTCCTTTGTCTAATATCAAACTAGCAATAGAAATGCTTGAAAAGGAAGGCGATCGCATCCATCGAGAGCGCTATTTGGATGTTTTGCGCTCCGAGTTCGATCGAGAAATCACACTGCTCAAGCAAATTAGCGAATTGCAAAAATTGCTAACTCCGGACAATATTAATCTCCTCAATCAGTTCCATTTACTGCGTAAAGTTGATTCCGAATAAGGTTCAGCCTCGTTGCCACCTCGTAAGCTTTGGGTTTTCAATCCAGAGTGCGGGTTTAAACTGTTGGGAGGCGGAAAGACCCTTTCCTACAACCAGTTGCCGACCAAGACGAAGGCAGACCAGTAGTAAGGGTGAGCAAATTTCTCTTCCTGTAAAACGGCAACTTGGGCGCGGCGAAGGGCTTCGGCCCGAGAGATATTACCGCCGCTTAGCTCCTCATAAAAGCGAGTCATCAGCACGGAGGTGGCTTCATCGCTCACGTACCACAAACTAGCGAGGGTACTGCGGGCCCCCGCTCGCACGGCAACTCCGGCTAACCCTAACGCCGCTCGCTTGTCCCCAGCCGCCGTTTTACAAGCACTGAGAACGAGGAGTTCGATCGGCTGCGTTTGCTTGCTATCGGCTCGCAACAGGCTATTGAGTTCTTCAATATCCAGCTTGCTATCCCACGTCAAGAGATAAGTTCCCTCTGCATTGGAGCTAAATTCGCCGTGAGTTGCCAGGTGAACGATGGGGAAGGAAGAGGCACTTACTTGCGCTTTAAAGTTGTCTTCAGTAAACGAGCGATCGAGTAATACTTCGGCAGGAACTTCTGCTTGAATGCGGTCGATCTCGTATTGGACGTTGGGAAGAGCGTTGAACCCCTGACGTGCTTCGGTGAGTCCGGCACTGAGAACTTGCAGGGACTTTTGGCTCAAAGGACGCGGGTCGGCTAGGTTGAGGGTTGGGGCGGTGGCAACGCTATATTTCTCCACAACGTACTGTTCGCCGTCGTGGAGGGTGGCAATGGGGATGCTGCGGAGCAGTCCATCGGCAACGAAGACGAGGGTTTTGATACCGCTAGCTTGCAGTTCCCCATCAATTGGGCCGATCAGCCAATCGTAGAGCTTTTTCGAGTGTGCGAGGCGTTTTTTGTGAAAGGCTCGCAGGCGAGGACTGAGAAGAAATTTCCGCATTTCGGTGAGGTTCTCTTCAATTTCTCGCTCGGAGAGGGGGGTAGCGTAGTGGCGGAGGGGTTGGCCGGGAAGGGCGACGATGGTTTCGAGGCGATCGCGCAAAATAATGGAGTAGAAAACGGCGGCTTCTGGGTCGAGTTGGTCGATGGGAACGCCGCGCGCGTCCAAACAGGCATCCCGAAAGAAGTTGTCGAGTTCGGCGAGTTGCAGCGCTTCGATCGCGTCGCGCGCCTGTTTGATGTTTTCTTGACTCGCTTGGCCGCTGGCGGAGGGAGAGAGCAAAATGCTGGCAAACTCCCGGTACACGGGTTCGACGCTGTCGCGGAAGGAGAATTGAACGTCGGTGCTAATGGCGGCGAGGTCGCTGCGAAGCGATTTGAGGGATTTGACGGCTTGGGAATAGGCCGCGATCGCGCTTTCTCGATTGGCTGGGGGACAAGAACCCTTTCCCCGACACAACACCCGTCCCAGTTGCCACTGCCACTGATAGGCAAGGTCGGTGGCGCGAATGCTTTGAGCGACGAGCAGGGCTTGTTCTGTGGCTGTTTGAGCGTCTTCCCAGCGCTGATTTTGCTCGTACAATTTGCCCAAACTCCCCAAGGCATAGGCTTCTGTGCGGCGATCTCCTAAGTTCCGAGCATCTTGCAGGGCCCCTGCCAGATCGCGAGCGATTTCTGCCGAAGAAGGGCCCGAGGCCGCATCCTGTCCCTTGAGTTGCATTAAGTTCCGAGCAAAATTAATGCGCGCGTAAATTGCCGTTGGGTTGGGGGGAAGTTGCTGCAAATTGGCTTGAATTTTCGGAACGAGAGCGATCGCGCGCTCGAAGTCTTTCTGTTGGACGAGCAGGCCGAACAAATTGAGTCGAGCCTCGCTCTCGATCTCTGGAGAAGGAGATGCCGCGATCGCTTGTTCGTAGGCGCTTAAGGCAGCTTGCCGAGCGCCCCGATTCCCGTTCTGTTGCAGCTCAAATCCCGCCGTTTTTCCCAAACTAATTAAAACGGAGGCGATCGCTTCCCGGTCTTGCAATCGTTTTGCGATCGTCAAGCTCTCGCGCAACACGGTTTTCGCCCCTTTGTTCCGCCCTTGTTCGCCGTCTTCCAGCCGTCCCACTGCCAGCAGCACTTCGCCTAAATTTTGCAGTGCTTGCACTTTCAACAAACTATCTGGTTGCCCTTCTAAACTTTGGCCCAACCCTTGTAACTGCTTGCTGGCCTGGTTATAAAGGCCCATCGAGCGCATCGCTTGCACTTGATTCATTTGACTGCGCGTTGTCCCTAACAAGTCCCCGGCCGTCGCATATTTCTCTCGAGCCTGCTGCCATGTTTCTCTGGCCAATTCGGGCTGCCCCGACGACAGTTGCAGTTGTCCTTGCACCTCTAAAATTTGGGCAAAAATCTGCAAGCTCTCTTGACTTTCTTCGAGCTGCCGAACCCAGTTCAAACTCTCAGTTAAAGAAGCTTTTGCTGGCTCTAATTTCCCTAATTTTAGATAAACCAAAGCCACATTTCTCAGGGCTGTTGCCTGACCCACGCGATCGCCTTGAATTTCGTAGCGCGCGATCGCTTGCTGGAGAACTTGAAGGGCCGAATCAAATTGTCCCAGTTCGTAAAGTTGCAGGGCTTGCTCTTCAAGATCGGCAGACAATTCCGAGCGAGTTTCTAACTGCGCTCCCGCAGCTAAATCGGGGAAGGGAAAGGTTTTTTTCTCAAACGCGCGAGCCGCATCAAACCCGCCAAATCCCAACAGAAAAAGCAGCAGCCAGAAAATATTTCTTCTCATCGCGATCGCCCAATCATCCTGATTTTTAAAATGTCAGCACTCAGCGATCGGGAAATAGCGAATAGGCAATAGGAAAATTGTTCAGCCTATTGCTACGCTTTGATAGAGCTACCTTCTTTCTTGCTTCTGATGTAAGTCTCAATTCTATTCAAAGTCTGAAAGCTGAGTGCTTATTCTAAAATTATAAGCGACTCAATTCATCTGCAGGAAATTCCTTCAACGTCTTTTCTAACGCAGCGGTCGCAAAATCTAGCTTAACCGCGCGGTGGAAATTGGGCTGTACGGTAATGTCATCAATCGTATAAACATTGACAAAACCAAACTGAACGGCTTTGATATCGGCTTGTCGGGGGATAACTTCTACGTACTTTCTCAGATAGCCCGCGCTCAAATTTAACTCAACATCAATGCGGTGATAGTTGCCCACGTTGACAAAACCAAACATCTTCACATCGACTTGAGACTGTTCTTTCGTCATCACCTCGTGAAGCGTTAAACTGCCCGCATCAATCATTTCTTCAACTTGGTTGGCATCGGTGAGATTTTTCTTAAATAAACCGAGGAGTTGGACAATTGCTCTGCTGTCATAATCTTTGAGGGCGAGTTCGAGATCGACCCCTAATTTTTCCTCATTAATATTGCTTTTGAGAAAGGCGATCGCGCTATTGTTAACGCCTCGTCCTTCCGGGCGCTTTTCGGTTGCCTCTTCTCTCTCCTCAGCCTGTCCCAAGCGCAGCAAAAGTTTGTCCAAACCCAGCACTTTACGCCGCACAGCTAGCAGCAAAGTAGACCTCAGGCTGGAACGAAAAAGTCCAATTGGATCGAACAACCACCACAGTTTGAGAAAAGAAGGAGGGTAGCTGTTGGGCAAGTGTTTTCCTTCACCCCAGCTCTGTTTGAGGGGGCGATCTTTTAGATAGCGAGAGAAGAACCTCAGCCGCCAATAAGGGAGAAAAATCAGCAGTTTCCCAGACTCAAAGCGGGTTGCAAAATCCCAGCGTTTTTCTACAACCAATTCAATTTCGTACAGTTGTAGAAGGGTCATGTGCTGTCCTAAAACGCCTATGTGGAAATCTCGAATAAAATCCGCCGCCACTTCCATCTGCTTGAGGAGCGTTTTTTCCAGCGGTTCGAGAGACAAGTTCTCCGGACAATTGAGGGAAATTGCGTAAGCTTGTTCGAGCGAGTGGATGGGACTGGGATGAATGTGTCGTCGCTGAAGTGCTTGTCTTGCTTCTTCAGTGCGATCGCGCAAAAGCTTCGCGGCCAATTGCTGAAGATGAGACTGGCGGTTGGAATTGCGAGTCATGGAGTTGAGAGCGATTTAAGAGTGTTGAGACAGAGAACCCATTTTCGCAGTTTCGCGGCGCGATCGGCGTAGGGGGTGGAGGGCGATCGCTTGCAAGGGATAGCGCGATCGCGGGCGTTCCTCGTGAATTTGCTCTAAAGCAACTTTGAGATCGGCGGTTAGTTGTTGGGAGTTCTTACGCGAGGCCCCCCCGCAATAATTCGCTACATCGAGAGGTTGAGCGATTTCCACCCGAACGCCGCACCGCCAAGTGGGATAGGGCTGAGAATAACAAACGCTAACCGGTAAAATCTTAACCGTTTCGCCGCCTCTCAAACGAGATTGCGCCCCCAGAGCGATCGTCGCCACGCCTCGCTTGAGGGGTCGAACGCGGCGTTCTCGATAAATATCGCCCTCCGGGAAAATCACAACCATTTCACCGCGACACAACAAATCGATACTGTAGCGCAAGCTCGACCGTCCCGGACGCTGCGGATCGACCGGAAAACCGCCCAAGTGCTTCATAAACCAGCCCTGTACCCCCTTATACTCGTTAGCGGAAATCATGTAGTGCAAATGCCGCCCGCTCGCCAGCTTTCCGGTCGTCAAGGGGACAATCAGCGCATCCCAGCGAGAGCGGTGCGTTGGGGCGAGAATGACCGGCCCCGTGCGGGGGATATTTTCCTGTCCGGTTACCTCGATCCGACTGAAGTAAGCGGGCGAAACTAGGTATTTAACCAGCGGATAAACGAGATGGGCAACCCAAGGCGTAATGCGAGAGGAGATTGAGTCGTGGGTTTGCGAGCGTTTGGTGCAGTTGAGCGAAGAATTAACCTCAGTCATAGAAGTTTGATGGCAGTCTGGCGTTTCAATCGAGAGTCCGTTCTTCCTCACCTTAAGTGGACTGCTCGCCAAGATCTTCTCTCCAGGGACAGTTAACCCATTGTCATTCAGACAGGACGCTCACAGTTTAGGCTGACTGCCTTCGGGCAAGTCGATAAAGACGCGCTCTCCCGGTTCTAAACCGTCCAGAATTTGCGTTTTTTCGCCGATGGTTCGGCCAATGGTGACGGGTTGAAACTTGGGTTTATTGTCCGCTCCGATAACCATCACGCCTTGTTTGCCTTCTTCGGTGACAATGGCAACGGTGGGGACAACAATGGTACTGCTCAGTTGCTGGCCGATGAAGGTGACATCCACATTCATTCCCGATCGCAACTGCTCTAACCCCGTATCAATTTGGATGCGAACTTCAAAGGAGGTGACGTTTTGCTCGACGATCGCTTCGGGAGCAATATGTTTGACTCGGCCGCGAAAGGTGCGATCGGGATAGGCATCGGCCACAATTTGAACCGCTTGTCCGGGAAGCAGTTGGGCGACATCCACTTCGGGGACTTTGGCCACAATTTCGAGACCTTGCGCGATCGCCAGAATTGATGTTGAGGTTGCCGAAGCAGTACTTGATGCTGAGGTGGTGGGGGTCACAAAGGCCCCTTCGGTTGCATACTTTTGGGTAATAATGCCATCGAAGGGCGCGCGAATGACCGTATCGTTAAACAAAACTTGGATGCGGTTCAACTCTGCTTTCGCCGACTCTACGGCAGCTTGGAGGCGAGCAATCTCGCGAGTTTGACTGGCTTGTCGCTGTTGCAACAAAAATTTCGCTTCAGCTAAAGCAGCGTCCAGTTGCCGAATTTCAGGAGTTGTGGTGCTAGAGACTTCTCGCAAGCGCTGCTGGGATTCAAGGAAGTCCGCTTGAGCGCCGACCATGTCTGCTCCCAACTCATCAAAGCGATCCTGAGAAATCGCGCCTTGCTCTAACAAATTTTTATTGCGCTCGACCTTGATTTGAGACAGTTTCAAGCGCACCCCCGCTGCATTGACCTGTTGTTCGGCTTGTCGAATTTGCGCGGGAATCCTCTGTTGGGCTTCCTTGAGGCGAGCGTCGGCTTGAGCGACGCGGGCCCGATATTGGGCAATTTCCCCCTGAATTTTGACATCCGCCTCTTGCAGGGCCGCGATCGCTTGTTTCACATTCGCCTCAGCCTGCATTCCTTGGGCGCGGATCTCAGCATTTTCCATGGCCGCGAGAGGCTGTCCGGCTTTCACTGAAACTCCCCGATCCACCAACAATTTTTGCAAGCGACCAGAATTTTTAGGGCTGATATTGACGCTTTTGAGCGGGACGATTGTTCCGCTGGCGCGAATTCGGGACAGCAGCGCTTCTTCTTTTGCGGGAATGGTGAGTTCCTCAACATCTCCCCTCGATTGAACTGCATTAATTGTTGCAACTGTGGCGATGACACCCACCAAGAGCGTACCGCCGATCGCGGTTCCCAGTATCCAGGGGAAGGGATTTTTAACTTTACCAACAACGGGAAGTTCCATGAGTTTGGGATCGTAACGATTGCGCGGCAAAATCGAGAGGAGGAGAGAGCGCAGCCAACGAGGGCCGCAAACCAGCAGATGGGATCGAAGCCTTCTGAATTCCGAACGTGGAATTTCGCTAGCCCATTGTGACCTATTTCATCCTAGCGTTACCACTGAGAACCGACAGACTCTCAAGTGCCACACAACTAAATATCCGCGCGCTGACTGTCAAGATCTCGCTCGTTTTTCCAGGAAGGCTTTGCAGATCCCCTGTGGTTCTTAATCGTTCGAGGCGGTATCCGATCGCTTGCGTTCTGAGAAACCCCAGAAGAAAACGAGAGCGATCGCAACAATGGTCAACCATTCTGGCGGCACAAATGCTGGGTAAACCGCTTTGAGCAGCAGTCGAACGCCGACGAACCCAACCGTGACATATCCCGCATCTTCGAGATGCGTATATTCCCCCAGCCAGCGGATGAAGAGTTCTGCGAGGAAACGCAAAGCCAGCACGCCAATGGTTCCTCCGGCAATAATCAACCAAAGTTGGTCGGCCACCGCGATCGCAGTGGTGACGCTATCGAGAGAAAAGGCTAAGTCGGTAATCGCGATAATGGGAATGACCTGCCACAAGGAGGAAAAACCCGAGCGGTGATGGTGTTGGGTATCTTCTTCCGAGAGGAAATATCGAAACGTCAGCCACAATAAGTAAGCCGCTCCCAACACCTGAAATTGCCAAAACCGAATCACCCAAGTGGCTGTCAAAATAAGGGTGATGCGGAGAACATAGGCGGCGACCAAACCGAAGTTGAGGGCACGACGCTGAAGTTGGGGGTCTTCTAAACTTTGGGCAATTGATGCCAGGGCGATCGCATTATCTGCAGAGAGAACGGCTTCTAAGGCAATGAGAATGACAAGGATAAAGGGAGTAGTCAGCCCTGTATCTAAGGGCGTGCGAACGAGTTGCTCTAGCATCAACGTTTGAGTAATCCGAATGTTATATCGTGTTTTTCGTACAAGTTTTGTAACTATTCTTTAGCTTAACCTTTTGCTTAGAATTTCTGGACTGCCTCCAGTCAGATCTTTGACTTTCCTCATCTTTCTCTGCCAACAGCCTCTCCCGTAAAATAACGTCCAATCTTCTCCCGACATTGTCCTCGAATTGCCCGCAGACCCATCACAGAAATCCATGAAAGCGGTAAAGCTACAATCGAAGAAGAAGCTCTCAAGAGAAGTCAAGATCGTGAAACGGCGTCAAGCATTGCGATATGGGTTGTTGCTAGGTACAATTCTAGGGTGCGCTCGATGGTTGCACCGACCCAATGGGACTCAAGCTGCCGCACCAGCATTTCAACTGCGAGATCGCCCCTATGACTGGGTTTTTCTGTATTGGATGCCCTACGATAACAACCTTTCCCGGTTCGGCCCTCCCATCCTAGACGCGATCGCTAAAGGCATCCACAGCCAGAATATCCTGGTTGCAGTACAAGCTGATTTTTTGAAAACACCGCGACTATCTCGAACTATTTTGACGCAAGACCGAGTTGAGACGCAAGAATTGACAGCAGAGAACAGTGCTAGTGTAGAAGTCTTTACCGAGTATTTGAATTGGGCCGCATCTCAGTTTCAAGCCAAAAACTGGGCGATTGTTTTTTTAGGTCATGGCGGCCGTTTAGATGAAATCAGTCCCGACGTTCATGCTGGAGAGGATCGCGCAAAAACGCAATGGATGAATATTCAGGATATTGGCAATGTCCTCTCTCAATTCAACGAAAAAATAAACAGTAAAGTTGAGATATTTTTCTTCCAAAACTGCAATAAAGGAACCTTTGAAATTCACTACGAGTTGTGCGAAATTGCGAACTATACGCTGTCTTCTCAAAAAATATTGGGAGCGCCGAATTACTATTATGAATCTCTCTTTCAATTCCTAGGTCGTACCCCCGATATCAATGGCATTCGTCTGGCAGAAAAGATTGTTGAGTTTGAAAGAAGCGATATGTATTCTAGTTATACCGCAACTCGCAATCACCTATTTCCAAATCTTGGCGTTGCTTTAGACAATCTCATTGATTCTATTTTGTCCGGCGATCGCGCATCCCTTAATCTTGAAGGGATTTCAAAATACAGCTACGCCAATGAAAATTTTGTCGATCTTGTTGAATGCTTGTACTTGCTTGCTCGACAATCGGGAGCCGATTTAGTCAAATATCAGAACTTTATTGACACAGTGCAGCGTGCAATCTCGTATTTTCCCAATCCCGATCGCCTGGAAATGGCTTTCCAAGATCGCAAGCAGCAGGAACTCGAACGTTTATCCGGACTCGGTTTATTCGTGCCAGAAAATCGCCAACAACTCGAAAAATACGCTCGCCTATCAGCGTACGCAGACTTGAAGCTAGCGACTCTGTTTGACACCATTGGATTTGAATCGCGCGAAGCAACCTTGTCCTGAGTGTGCCGTCATTGAACATCAGGGTTGACGCAGTCATCGGGAAATGAGGCAATGAGAAGATGGGGCAATCCATTCCTCCTTCATCTTTGCGATCGCTAAAACATATGGGATTCAAGTTAGGACTGCGCGAACCCTTCTTTTTGTGGCTGGCTAACTCTTTGCCTCGCAGCCATATTGCCGATCTCAAATGGCGGGCCCGGGCCCTTTCTCTGTGCGGGGTACAGGTGGAAAACAACTTGCGAATCTTCGATCCGGTAGAAATTCGACCGATTGGCGGTGCCTCTCGAATTAGAATTGGCAACGGAACCTTTATCAATAGCGGCGTTCGTTTTGCCTGCGATCCGCCAGCCACGATTGCGATCGGCCGCAGCGTGGAAATTGGGCCGAGATGTTCTTTTGAGACGAGAACTCACTCAGTGGACTTTTTCGACAGCCGGCGAACGGGCAGAAATGAATCCATTGTGGTGGAAGATCGGGTGTGGATCGCTGCCAATGTCGTGATTTTACCGGGGGTGCGAATTGGCGAGGGAAGCGTCGTTGCAGCAGGTGCGGTGGTGACCAAGGACGTGCCGCCTTATACCGTGGTGGGAGGCGTTCCCGCCAAATTTATCAAGACGGTGGAAGAACGCGCGATCGCTACAGAATAGCTGGCGGACGGACGGCAGGAGCGACCCGTTCTAGGGTTTTGGTAATGCGATTTTCCCAAGAAAATTGTTGAACCAAGGCGCGATCGCGGATGTGGTCGGCCGTCCAGCGAGGATATTTTTGCAAAACGGCTTGCAAGCAGCGAGAAAATTCGCTGGGGTTGTCCGGTTCGCACCAACCATCAACCAGAGGCGAAGTCTCAAACTCTCGTAACGGCGGAATTCGGGTCGCCACAATAGGATTGCCCGCCGCAATATAGTCAAATAACTTCATCGGCGAGGTGAAACTGGCGGCTTCTCCGGACAGATGGGGGTATACCAAAACATCTGCGGCTTGCAACAAACTGGCAAGGCGATCGTGCTGTAAATACCCCACTAAGGTGATGTTGGTGACTTGCTTCTTCCAGAGGATTTGTTGATACGCCTGGAGTTGCGCGTCTGTGCCGCCAGCGAGGGCAAACTTCACTTCTGGTAATTGAGGCGCAATGTCAATCAACAGGTCAATCCCTTTAAACTTGGCAAGTTCGCCCGCGTAAACGACGAGATGGTGAAAGCGATCGGCGAGGAGTTGCGATCGCCAAGCTCGGGCCGCCTCCGGCTGTCGTTCCCAAAACAGTTGGTTAAACCCATTGTGCAGCGTCAAAATCTTATCTGCGGGCATCCCGTTGCGAATTAAGTCTTCTTTCACCGTCTCGGCCACCGTCACGGTTGCTTGCAGCAGGGGACTATTGACAATTTCGGGATCGTACCGCTTATTTTCGTAGTGATCCCGCTCGTAAATGGCGGCAATTCCATTTTTGATGGCTGCTTTGACAAAGTTCCAGTCGCGACTGTGGACGAGTTGAGCGTGGCGGCTTAGATGAAACGGGAGGTAATATTTGCAGGCGATCGTGCTTGAGTTGGCGAGCTTCCCCCCGATGCGATCGATGGGGTAAGGCATGGGCAAAGTCGCAATCTTCAACCGATCTTGCAGGTTGTAATAGCGGGTTAAGCGATCGCTCGGCCGTTGCGGTCGAAAAGAGTGGAGAAAATCGAAAGGACGAATTTCTCTCCACTCTTTAGCGAGATGAACCAAAACCGTTGAGTAGCCTAAATTAGCAGCGGCATTGGCCAGATGGACAATTTGTACGAGATCGGCCCCTGCCTTCGGGAGCGCCTCTCTGACGAAAAAAACGTAGTGTTTCCTCCCTGCTGCTATCACGGCATTTCCCTCCTAGTCCCCAAACAGAGACCGGTTCAACCTTAACATTAAGCCGTTGCAGAGTCAGAGTCGCGAACCGCTAACTGCTCGCCGCTGGGTAACTCCAGACAGTAACCCGCACCGTACACGGTTTTGATGTATTTGGGATGGCGAGGATCGGGTTCTAGCTTGGTTCTCAAGTGTCGGATGTGAACCCGAATGGTTTCAATATCATCGTCGGGATCGTAGCCCCACACTTCTTTGAGAATTTCGCTGGGAGAAACGGTTTGTCCGTGACGCTGGAGCAAGCAGTGGAGTAGCTCAAACTCTAGGTGGGTGAGCTTCACCGTTTTGTCGAACCAAATTGCTTCAAAGCGCTCTGGAATCAGCGTCAGGGGTCCGTAATTCAAGATTTCCGAGTGCTTCGCCGCTTGGGGAATGCGATCGGTGCGCCGCAGCAACGCCCTTACCCTCGCCAGCATTTCTTCCAGCTCAAAAGGCTTGGTCATGTAATCGTCCGCACCTGCATTAAAGCCCCCAACTTTATCTTGCGTTTGATCGAGGGCTGTGAGCATTAAGACCGGAATATCGGAGGTCCGTTCGTCTCGCCGCAACCGCTGGCAAACGGTGAAGCCATCTACTTTTGGGAGCATGAGATCGAGCATGATGAGGTCTGGCTGTATTTGAACCGCGAGCGCTTGACCTTTAATGCCATCACTAGCCTGGCTCACGTCGTATCCAGCCATCTCCAAATTGATGGAGACTAGTTCTGAAATTGCAGGGTCGTCATCGATGACCAGGATTCGAGGCATTACTAGAGTTTTGGCTAATTATGTATTGTTGTTACAGTTTTTGTAGAACTGTTTTAGGAAAGTGAAGATTCCTGTACTGATTATAAGCATGAATTCCCAATTTTTTGGGAATGTTTTTCCAGGTCGCGAGGGAATTTTGGCTGTTTTGATAAAATTGTTAAAATTCCTTAACATTGTCGGAGCCTACCGCTAGGTCGGCGGAGCCATCGCGCCGGAAAATTCCTTCAACTTTTTTCGGTTCGCAGCAATTGCGCGAGGGTAGCTTCCATCGCGGCTGTGGTTTGAGCGGCGACAGAGAAGAGCAGAGCTTCTCGATAAACGCGCTGAGCGGCGTTGGTTTTGGCGTTGGCCGCTCCGCTAGCAGCAACAACGGCGGACTGGGAGCAGCGTCCGGCGAGGTTAATGGCCCAAGCTCTTAGGGATAATTTCTCCTCAAAGTTGCTATTGAGTGTCGGTGCGGACACAGCAGCGAAGATCTGAGTTCGGCAATCATTCAATTCGCGATCGAGGGCTTGATAAGCGTCCTGAAGGAAGGGCAGATGCTTCTGTTGGTAGCTCGCTTCTAACCGATCGAGGCCGGCTCTGGCACAGCCGAGGGCGAAAAAACTCTGCTTGAGAACGTTTTTCCGATCTTGCTCGTGGATGCGATCGCGCGGCTTGATGGCCAGAATGCGATCTTGCTCTAGGAACCAGCCCTCTATTTTCGCCCGCACTGTATTGGTTGATTCCATCGCGGCGAGGGCCATGGGAGCGCCAAAATGAAGTTTTCCGCCAAAGTTCTGATGTCCCGCCTGCAAGGGCAGCAAACCGTACAATGCTTCGCCTGTCGGGAGGGTTGCCCCAACGATAAAATGCTCGAAAAAGCCATAGCCGGTAATCCAGGGAACTTCCCCGTGCAGTTCGTAACCGCCCTCGACAGGATGTGCTTCGATCGTCGGTTTCCCCGGACGGCGCAGTTGGGAAAATCCCAAACCGATTAAAACGCTTCCCGTTCCCAACTTCGGCAAGAACTCTTGTTTGAGAGACTCATTATTGCTGTTGGCGATCGCGGCCCCTGCGCTCTGATGCTGGGTTTGCAAAAACGCTAAGGCCCCGGAGTAGCGAGCCACTATTACTTGAAAGCGGGCAAAATCGACCGGATTCAATCCTTGTCCCTGCAACTGTTTGGGAACTTGCAGGGCCAGCAAAGCGCGATCGCCTAACCCTTGCAAGGCCGATCGCAAGCACTCAGGCTGTTCGTCGATTTCTGATGCTCTGGGTGCAACCCACTCGCGCAAATAAGCCTCTGCAACCTCCAATAAGAGGTGATCGCTCTTCAATCGCATTGAAATCTTACCGCTCAATCTTCGCAATCTATCTTAACAATCTCCAAAATCTCTCGCTAGCGGCGATGCGTAACGTCGCAAATCAATTCCCCAACTCCCCGCCGCTCAAAGGGGATCGCTCGACCCTTCTGAGTAATTTTTTTTCGTCGGCGACAATCATAAATTTCGACGGGCAAAACAACACCATCAACGCTGACAGAAGCGCGATATTCCCAATAGTTTTTGGCACTGCGTTTAATCTGAAGAATGCAAATTGATTTGCCGCCATAGGTTCGACAGAAAGCCGCTTGTGCGGGCAAGGCAAAATTGAAACACAGCAGCGCGATCGCCGCGCAGAAGATAGCCCAACGTCTAGACACGGGTCAGCTTGATAAAGAATTCACAAAATTGTCTCAAAAGTTTTGGTAAAGAGCCAGCGCACCCCTGTCAGTTTGAGTTGCCCGTGCCATAATCAGCACAGAGGATCGCACCAACAGCTATGGGAAAATTACTAGGAGGACAGTATCAGTTCGTTCAAGTCTTGGGTTCCCATGAGTGCCGCCACACCTATCTAGCCGCAGATGTTCGCCGTTCGGGCCATCCGAAGTGCGCGATCAAGCGCCTGCAACTGGAGAATCAGAACTCGCAAGTGCTGGAGTTAATGTGCAAGCGGATGGATCGGCAGGCCAAAATCCTGGCAGCGATCGCAGAACACGATCGCATCCCCAAAGTTCTCAGCCATTTTTCCGAAAGCAACAACTTCTACATCGTCCAAGAATTCGTCCCCGGTAATTCCCTCAGTTCGGAGATCAAAAGCGGCTATCGACTGTCAGACTATCAAGTGATTCAAATTTTGCAAGAAGTCTTGCAAATCCTCAGCTTTGCCCACAAAAAAGGAGCCATTCATCGCAACCTCAAACCCTCTAACATTATTCGCCGCCATCCCGACGGGCGGTTGGTGATAACAGATTTTGACATTGTGCAATCCGCTCGTTTTCTGAAGATTGAGAGCATCGAGAAAGGTAAAGAAGCTGAGGACAGCGAAGCATTAATTTACGTTCCCAACGAGCAGTTACGAGGGCAAATTTATTTCAACAGCGACTTCTATGCCTTGGGAATGCTGGCCATTCGAGCGCTAACGGGGATCGGGACAAGCGATTTAGCCAATCGCAAGCGCGCCCAAGATTATCGGGGGAATGCGATTCTCTGGCCGGGGGGAGTCCCCATCAATCCTCAACTCGCAGCTATTGTCGATCGAATGGTTCATTTCGATAGCACGCAGCGCTATCAAACGGCCGAAGAAATTTTGGCAGATTTGCAAATGCTGACCGTGCGGAAGTCCGCTGCTGAAAAAATTGCCGCCCGACCTTCTCGCCCGCGTCCTCCCAAACGACCCATGCGACGATGGCACGGGGCCAGGAAAGCACTCCTCTGGACGGGGATCGGGGTTGTGGGACTCCTGTGTGTGGTGCTGATGGGGGGATGGCCGCAAACCCTTATGGCACGATATTTTCTGGAGGAAGGGGCGCTTCAGAGTCGGGCGGGGAAAGAGCGCAAAGCGATCGCCGCCTACAGTCGGGCATTGACGTGGAAACCTAAAGATGCGATCGCTTACTATCAACGAGGTATGGCCTATTCTCGTCTTGACGAACGGTCTGCTGCCTTAGCCGATCTCACGAAAGCCATTCACCTTAGTCCGGAGAATGGGGAGGCCTATTATCAACGAGGCAATCTGCGCTTGAAGTTAGGCGACGTGCGGGGGGCGAAGGACGACTACACCCAAGCAATTGACTTAACGTCAAATCTTCCTCAAAGCTACGTCAATCGCGGTAGCGCCCGCGCAGCCCTAGGCGATGAGGAGGGGGCGATCGCCGATTACACCCAAGCTCTTAAGCGCAATCCAAAACTGGCGGCAGCCTATCTCAACCGCTGTTTATCTCGTTCTAATCTCAAGCGTTTGCAGGGTGCGCTTGAAGACTGCTCCCGCGCGATTGACTTGCGCCCTAACGATTCTCGTGCTTACCAAAACCGAGGGCTAACCCACCGTCGCCTGGAACAATTTCAGCGGGCAATTGAAGACTACAATATCGCCATTCAGCTCGATCCTAATGACTCGGAGCCTTACTACAATCGCGGGTTAACTCGCGACGACTTGGGGGATAAGCGGGGGGCGATCGCGGACTATTCTCAGGCAATAGAGCGCAATCCCCAGCATCTTCTGGCTTACTACGACCGAGGTGAAGCCTACCGCGCCTTGGGCGATCGCGATCGCGCCATCCAAGACTTCCAGCAAGCTGCCCAGCACTGTCTTGATTTGGGCAAATTAGATTGCTACCAAGATGCCCAGTATCAAATCGAGAAACTTCAAGCCGATTGAGCGTCGCTCGACTGGAAACTTAAAATAAGTCGCCGTCCCGTTCCACCAGAAGAGTTGCGACGGCTGCGGCCGGCGATTGTCGGCGCTTCAACCTCAGACTGTTGGGGGGAAGAGAGGGGAGCGGGAATCGGAAGGCCCGCGCTCAGAGAGACGGTTGCCAAGAGCAGAACGGCGGTGGAAAAGCGCATCATAACATTCAAGCCAATGTAGCATTTGTTACTTCCCTATTCCCTCGTGCGGCCGTACCATCCGGAAAATTTTTAATACTTCTATCCAGACGCGATCGCTCCATTCCAGCGCACAATGAACTCGGTTAGTTACGCACAACAAGGACATGGGAGAACAAAAACGGATTGGAATCCTCACCAGTGGAGGCGACTGCGCGGGTTTAAATCCCATCATTCGTGCCGTCGTCCGCCGTGCGGTCAATGGCTATGGCTGGGAAGTCGTGGGCATTCGAGAAGCCACCCACGGACTGATGAAACGCCCGCCAGAAGTGACAGAACTGAAAATTCACAAGGTCGATCCCCTGCTGATTATGGGTGGGACAGTCTTGGGAACCACAAACAAAGGCAACCCTTTTGCCTTTCCCATGCCTGACGGGACGCTGAGCGATCGCTCCCAAGAAATTATCGATGGCTACCACCAGCTCGGTTTAGACGCTCTGATCGGTATTGGCGGGGACGGCAGTTTAGCCATTCTGCGCCGCCTGGCCCAACAAGGCGGCATTAACCTCGTCGGCATTCCCAAAACCATTGATAACGACGTGGGGATCACCGAACGCTCCATTGGCTTTGACACCGCTGTCAACATTGCCACAGAAGCGCTCGATCGCCTCCACTTCACCGCAGCCAGTCACAACCGAGTGATGGTTCTCGAAGTCATGGGTCGCGATGCCGGTCACATTGCCCTCAACGCCGGTATTGCAGGAGGGGCACACATTATCTTAATTCCCGAAATTTCCTACAGTCTGGAGAGTATTTGTCGCAAGATCGAACAGCGACACAAACTGGGACTGAACTATACCATTGCCATTGTTTCCGAAGCCGTTTGTACGGCCGCCGGCGAAACGATCAAGCAACTGGGCCAGTTTGGAGAGTGTCGCCTGGGAGGGATCGGTCAGTATCTCGCTGACGAAATTACCAAATGTAGCGGCGCAGAAACTCGCGTCACTGTCTTGGGACACACGCAGCGAGGCGGACTGCCATCTCCTCACGATCGCTTGCTGGCCTCCTCCTTCGGCGTGGCGGCTGTGGATTTAATTGCCGAAGGCTATTACGATCGCATGGTTACCTGGCAAAATCGTCAAGTGGTCAGCGTTCCCATTGCCGAAGCGATTAAAGACTACCGTGCCGTCGATCCCCACGATACTCTCGTGACGACAGCACGCGGTTTGGGAATTTGTCTGGGAGACTAATCTGGAGTTCAGAATTCAGAATTACGTCTAATGTGTATTAGACATCTCCAGCAATTCAATTTTGACCACGCTATTTCAAGGGTTGTCAGTCCATTATTGGAGATGTCTATTAGAGAGCTATAACCCTGACTCTGTCGTTGCCTATTCCCTTTTGCCTTTACCCAGCAAAGGTTTCAGGTAATGTACATTAGGCGTGAATTGATAAATGTTGAATGCTTAATGTTCAATGAAAGGTGCTTTCGGATCGATTGTTGACCAATGGCTGGACGAACACCCCGTCCTCTCTTGGTTGTCCCATCATCCCTTTGTGACGGTGGGTTTGGTGCTGCTGTTGTTGTTGCTGTTCCAAGGGTTGTTTGGTGCGATCGCGCGGTTTAGCGAACAGTTTTGGCTCTCGCTGTTTCAGTCGCCGCTCAAACTCGGTCAGTGGTTTTTTGGGGTTGGGGCCAAGTCGCTCAAAAGCGTGGCGAGTCGCGACCTGAGTCCGAGCGATCGCCAAGAACGACTGACCGAGATTTTCAAGCGCCTAGAAGTCCTTCGAGCAGAGCAAGAAACGCTCTTGACGGAGGTAAAATCGCTCCTTGCTCAAGGGGGAATCCGTCTCGAAAAAGAACAAAACTCTAAGGCAAAACGTTGAGGGAGTATAAATTTAATCTATAGCGTGTCTCTATCCAGTGAGGTACAAAGTTCGGCCCTTGAGGGAAAAGGCAATAGGGAGCGTACCTCATTAGAGTGAGAATTGCTGTAGATCCTTTAAGAAGCTCAAAATCACGCAAGATGAAACTCTATCAATTTTCTGCGACTTTAATCGTGGCTCTCTTGCTGAGTCGCTCTCCGGCCATTCAACCCGCGATCGCTCAGGAACCAGAACAGGAGCAGACTCCTGTCGAAAGATCTCAATCGGTCTGGAGCGTCTTTACGTCCCCGCAACAAGATTTTAGCGTGCTGATGCCGGGGGAACCGCAAGCAACGAGTGCTAGCACCAACATCGACGCGATCGCGGTTGAAATTCAAGGATTTGTCGTCCAGCGATACGAGAATACCGTTCAATATCTAGTGACTCGAATTGACTTCCCTGCCGACCTCGACACTCAAAATATCGATCCCGAACAATTTTTAGAAGCGATGCAAAATCGAATTTTAGAACAAGCCGGGGGAGAATTGTTAGACCAACAAAGCGTCACTTTAAATAATTATCCGGGACGAGAAATGAAACTACAAGCTACGCAAGGCGATCGCGCGTTTGTGGCTATTAATCGGTTGTATTGGGTCGATCGCAAACTCTATCAAATTAGCGTTACCGTTCCTGAGGCGCTCGAACCAAGTTTGGCAGGAAGCAGTACGGGATTTTTGAATTCTTTTAAACTCATCGGCAGTTGAAAAACGCAAGCAAAGCGTTCTCGCTTTCTCCCTAGTAGCACCCTATTTGGCGATGGTAGACTCCCCTCCTCCTCATAAACCGGAAGAGATTTTGAGCTATGATGAGTTTGTCCGCGCGATCGCGCAAACGATCGCGGATAAATTAGATTTACCAACGTCTCAATCCACTCAAGACTCTGAAGTCCTCGCCAATACTACTTATCCCCGTCACGACAAGTTAGTCTCCATTCGCCAGCGGTTTAGTGGGTTGGTGTTTGTGCTGTTGCTGTATTCAATGATTGACAGCTTTTATCCAGTCTTTCAAGGTTTTGAGCAACCCAAGTTGGGTATTGTTATCTCTTTTTTAAGTATTTTGTCGGGATTGACTTTGATTTTATTGCTCGTCTTTGAAGTGTTTTTGGGAGCGGGATTAGATGTAGAGATTGAAGTCAAACAAGGTCAAAATATTTTACAAAAATATCATTTTATTCCCTCTTTAAATCGCCTTCCTTTTTTATTAGCCTTCTTAGGCTTGGGTTTTTTTACCATTATTTTAGGGTTTGCCAGTCTCTATGCCGAACTTCTGCGACAAAACGCGAGTAATTTCTCTGGGTTAGAGGAAGGTTTTCTTTCCATCTATTTTTCAATTGTCACTTTTTCAACGGTGGGCTACGGCGACATTTATCCGGTTTCTTTGGCAGCGAGAGCTTCGGCAATTTGCGAGATTTTTATTGCCATGTTTTTCAGTTTAGTAGCGCTTTCAACCACTCTTTCTTGGGTGACTGCGTACGAGCGCCAGCAACACGATTTCGCGATCGGAGAGCGCATCAAAGAAATTCGCAAACAAGAGAGAGAAAAGCAATAATTTCTCCGAATTAGCAATCACTATATCGGGAAACGTTCCTTATTTGCTCGAAAAGATGGCTGCTTCAATCTCTTGGAGTGCTGTCTCTAAGTCATCGTTGACGATGGAGCGGTTAAAATCTGGACTGGGGGCAATTTCTGCTTCGGCCCGCTGGAGGCGTTTGGCGATCGCTGCTTCTGAGTCCGTCCCGCGATCGCGCAATCTTCGTTCTAATTCGGCCATAGAAGGGGGCAAAATAAAGAGACGAAGGGCATCGGGAAAGGTTTTTTGAATTTGTTGCGCTCCCACGACTTCAATTTCGAGCAAAACCGATTTGCCTTGCTGAATCTTTTCCTCAACGGCCATTCGAGGCGTGCCGTAGTAGTTGCCCGCATATTCCGCCCACTCTAACAAATTTCCTGCCACGATCGCTTCCTCAAATTTGGAGCGAGTGAGGAAGTAATAATCTCTCCCATCCACCTCTCTCCCGCGAGGAGATCGCGTTGTCGCCGAAACCGAAAGGTAAAGGTCGCGATGGCGAGCTAGGAGCGATCTCACGAGCGTTCCTTTACCTACGCCACTAGGGCCGGTGATGACAATCAGTTGACCTGGATGCATGAAACTCAACCGACCGTTTAATGGGTATTGCTCGACTCTTTACTGGAAGAGAAGCGGTGAGCTACCGTCTCTGGCTGGATGGCGGAGAGAACGACATGGCTGGAGTCAGTGACGATCACCGCACGGGTTCGACGGCCGTAGGTCGCGTCAATCAGTTGTCCGCGCTCTCGCGCTTCTGTAATAATCCGCTTAATAGGGGCTGATTCGGGACTGACAATAGCCACGATTCGGTTAGCTGAGACAATATTGCCAAAACCGATATTAATCAACTGAATGTCCATAACTAACCCCTAAGCTGTTCGAGGAGAAATTGTTTGCTTCTCTCTCCAATGGTAGCGACAAAAATTAAGCCTTACAATGTTTTTAGCGACGAAAATGACTATTTTCTTGCTTTTTGAGCGATCTTTCCGTTTTTAACTCGGTTAACCACTTCAACTGTGCGTCCTCAATTTTTCAGAATTCACGCCAAATATGAATGAGACGCTAAAATCCCGCTCGTACCGTTGCTTTTTCTTCCCTATTGCCTATTGCCTATTGCCCATTCCCTTTACCCAGCAGGGATTTCCGATCGTTCGCATCAGATGTAACTTAGCTTCCTTTGCAATGCAATCCGTTGACTTTACGACTCTCGCCGCCGCTTGTGCCGAACTGCGGGACGGTTGGGTTCCGGCTCGCCTCGAACAAGTTTATCAGCGCGATCGCCACACGATTGCGATCGCGCTGCGGACCCTGAAAAAACGGGAGTGGCTGACGGTGTGTTGGCACGCACAAGCGGCCCGAATTTGTATCGGCGATCCGCCTCCTCGCACGCCGGATACGTTTACCTTCAGCGATCAATTGCGCCACCAACTTGGCGGCCTGGCCCTCACGGCGATCGACGCGATCGCGCCGTGGGAGCGCATTCTCGACCTGCAGTTCGCCAAGCGTCCCGGCGAACCTCCCCTCTGGCATCTCTACGTTGAAATTATGGGCAAGTTTAGCAATGTCATTCTTGCCGATGGGAACAATCAAATTGTCACCTGCGCTCGCCAAGTGAGCGAGCAAAAGTCGAGCGTCCGTCCCGTGCAAACCGGACAGCCTTACGAGCTTCCTCCCCCGCTGCTGGCGACGGTTCCCAGTTTGAGGGAATCTCAAGAACGCTGGCAAGAACGAGTGAGTCTCATCCCCAAGGCGATTGGGAAACAACTGCTCAAAAGCTATCGGGGTTTGAGTCCGGCGGTGGTTCGCTCAATGCTGAAAGCGGCAGAGATTGACCCGGAACAACCGAGCGATCGCCTGCAAGCTTCCGACTGGAATAAGCTGTTTGAGTCCTGGCAAACCTGGCTCCAGATGTTGGAGTCCCAAACCTTCCATCCCGGTTGGACGGCGGAAGGGTACACCGTTCTTCCCTGGCACAGTCTCCAGTCGGAAAAGAGCGTACAAACCCTCCTCAACCGCTACTATACCGAGCAATTCAATCGCATCGGTTTCCAGCAACTCCGCCACCAACTCGTCCAGAAAGTTGGCAATCTGCTGCGGAAGTTGCGGCAAAAAGCGCAAACCTTTCAAACGCGCCTGCAACAATCCGACGGTGCGGAAAAGTACCGCCAGCACGCCGATTTATTGATGGCCTATCTGCAAGATTGGCAACCCGGAATGAGGGCGATCTCGCTCCCCGATTTCGAGACGGGAGAGTCGGTCAAAATTCCTCTAAACCCCGAAAAGAACGCGGTGCAAAACGCTCAAGCACTCTACAAGCAACACCAAAAACTCAAGCGCGCTCGCACGGCCGTCGAACCGCTACTGCGAGAGGTACAAGCCGAAATCGACTATTTAGAGCAGGTAGCAGCGGCCTTGAGCCAACTGGAGAAGTACCGTAACCCGGACGATCTGCAAGCGCTGGAAGAAGTTCGGGAGGAACTGATCCAACAGCAGTATTTAGACGCAGCCAAAGCACGATCGCGCCCCAGCAATACCGAAGCACAACCCCATCGCTATCCCACCCCTTCCGGTTTTGAGTTGTGGGTTGGCCGCAACAACCGTCAGAATGACAAACTTACCTTTCGCACGGCGGGGGAGTACGATTTGTGGTTCCACAGTCAAGAGATTGCTGGCTCTCACATCCTCTTGCGCCTCGAACCGGGGTCTGTGGCGCAGGAGGACGATTTGCAGTTCGCAGCCGATTTCGCCGCCTACTACAGTCAGGGAAGGGAGAGCGATCGCGTTCCCGTTGTCTATACGCAGCCGAAATACGTTTACAAACCCAAGGGTGCGAAGCCGGGAATGGCGATTTATAAGCAGGAAACAATTATTTGGGGGCGATCGCAACGCGCTAGCGACTATCTCCAGCAGCGATCGCGCAGTAACGATTGAGTTGTTCCGCGAGTTGTTCCTCGACCCCCGACGCAAGCATCAGTTTCTGGAATTCTGCAGCGGTAGCGGCGGAGTCCTCTGCTTGGGCCGCTGCTGCCATTGCTTTTGCCGCTTGACTCCCTTGCTTGTAGCTCTGGGCGAATTGTAAGCGATAGCTTTGCAGCACGGGGTCGCTCAGTTGCAAACCTTCTAGGGTCTGAGCTGAAATCTCTAAAGACTGCGCGATCGCGGACAAAAGAGCCGGAGAAAAACCATTGTCACCCCCCTCGATTTCCTCAAGCCTGCTGGTTTTGGCATCAAGGAGCGCCCTGAGTTGATTGCACTCAGCCGCCACAGCCGCATTGGGAGCGCTACTCGGAGGTGTCGGAACGCTAGAAGCGCCGGAGGGAACTGGCAAACTGGGAGGAGGGGGAAGCGTGGAATCGCCCGAACTCGGACACAGGCGATCTAAATCGATGACATTGCCTTGTCGAGTGGTGTAACACCCCTCATATTTCTGCGATCGCGCTCCCTCAAACGCGAAAGCGATCGCGACGAGAACAGTTGAGACTGTCAGACAGTTAAGGAAAACGAGCTTCTTTTGCATCAACCCAGGCTCCACAAATGAGTCACATCAACGCCAACCGAATGGATGCGCCATAATTCTCCGTTATACCTAACAAATGAAAAATAACGGATTTTAATAACTAATGGGAAAAAATAAAGTTTGTGTATTATGTTACAATTTAATTATTAAGAAATATTGCGGTGTTGTTGCACTGGGAACGCGCAACCCGGATTTTCTCCAAACAAAACTAAACGACAACAAATGAGGCAATGCCAGCTCGATCTGTAGCTGGTATTTTCTTTTCTATTGGTCGGGGTACAATGCTTGCGCCCTTTGGAATTGGGAGAACAGAAACGCGATCGCTCCGAATGTGCTGTCTCGAGCGAATTCTCAAACTGTTTGAGAGCGTCATGGAAAAAGCTAGACCTCGCCGAAAGTACTCACGTCGGGTACTGTCAACCCCCTGGCTCGCTTTCCACAATGGAAAAACAAAAGGAATTTTCGAGCCATGGTCGCTTGCAACCACGAGGAGACAGAAGCTTTTATGAAACTCGACACCCAATGTCCTGACGCGACGACAGTAGCACCATCCCTAACCGCTCCAGATACCGCCGTTCTCAAGGAGATTTCCTATCCCTCACAGATGGGGATTCAACCAGACTGGATTGTTCAACGCTTTCCTGAATATGCGGCTGACCATGGCATGGAACACGAGCTAAGCAGCGTTCGTACTGCCCAGCACAACGGCCATGACATCAAAATCACCACCACTTACCAAATTGAAATTGACGGCCGCAACGTTCACCTTCACGCTTTGGTCGCCAATAACGGTCAGTTGTTCTGCCACACCACCCCCTATGTGGAATACACCTCAGCGATCGAGCTAGTGAAGGCGCTACTGGACAAGTTTCCCGATGCTTTCCGGGGAATGGGCGATCGCCCCCACCACGACGACTCGACCCACCATCACCATCACGCCTAGTACCGCTACGCGGAATTCAGAATTCAGAGTACTGCTACGCAGAAGCAAGCTACAGAGTTCAGAATTTTGAATTCCTGGATTGTCAGTCTTTCATCGATTTTGAAGGGTAGCTCAATTTCTGCCAACCTGCACTAGTACCGCAATACGAACTTCAGAAAGCTTCGGCGACCCGCACGCCATTGACGATCTTTCGCGAGTAACAAATGACAAGAAAGAGGAAAAACGGATGATTCGCCACAATATTTTAGAGAATCAACAAGCCGCCGAGCAATTTATTACCGGCATTCGCCGCCTCAAAGACCCGAATATTACGCCTTGGCCCGGTCAATCCAACCTGTCGATGTACGACTTTTTCATTTTCTGGCACCATCGGGCCATGATGCTGTCTACTCCTGCGAACCAGGGCGATCGCAACGCCGCTCATTCCGGGCCGGTTTTCTTACCCTGGCATCGTTACATGCTGCTCATGTTCGAGTTCTCCTTACGGGAAGCAGTCGGAGATGACAATTTCCGACTGCCCTACTGGGATACTGCTGCTGATGCCGAACTCCAAACTCCCATTGCCTCTCGCCTCTGGAGTAACGAGCTGTTGGGTCAATTTACCGATGGTTCCCTCTGGCCGGTGCGCCTGGAACCCAATCCCACCGGGCGCAATCCACGTCAGATCGATCGCCCTCTCAGGCGGGAACTGGGCAGTGCGGGACGCATCGCTAATCGCTCGGAAGTCCGTTCTCTCGTGCAAGACCAAACCATTTATGACTTCTTGCCCTACGATCGCGCTGTCAGCGGGTTCCGCAATCAGTTAGAGGGCTGGAACGGTGTCGGACACCACAATCTCGTTCATGTCTGGATTGGCGGCGATATGTCAGAGTCTACCTCTCCCAACGATCCGGCATTTTTCTTGCATCATTGCAACGTCGATCGGATTTGGGCCGCTTGGCAGCAACGCCATCCCAGTGCCGCCTACGTGCCGGGACAGGATGCGGCGGAAACGTATCGCTTCCACCGCCTTGACGATGCGATGCACACTTTCTTTAGCCACGGGTTTGAGGTCGCGCCGCGCACCATGTTGGATTCGAGTCAGTGGTATCAGTACGATTCAATGGCAGATCTGCTGTGAACGTAAGTTCGACTCTAAGTCCGATCGCTTTGGTGCATTAACAACCAATCTTGTATTTCTCGCTGCAACTGTCGCAGTTCAAAGGGACTGAGTTGCTGTCCAAACAGATAGTTGCGAGAGTGCTGGGAAGACAAAAAGAGAAGCTTGCGATCGCGCAGCGTTGAGATCGCTAGACTGTGGCGCAACTGTCGGGATGCATCGACAAAATTGGTGAGTTCGATTGCTTCGATGTCGTCAATTTTTCCTCGCTCTCGCCGTCGATGGCGAGAAGGGTCTTGCTGAATTTCAAAATGGCTGGCGTTGAAGGAGATGCGGGTGGTTTGGAAGTAGTCGCCGCGATCGGAGTGGGCCGCGATCGCCCAAGCGACAAACAGAAGGGGGAGAAGGGAGGCGAAAATCCCGAGGGGAGCGGTTAGAAGCACCAGCGTCAGGTAAAATGCACTTTCAACCAGCGAGGCGGAGGTTAGCAAATCGAGCGCCAAAATGCAGACGGCCGCGATCGCGATCCCGCTGGAAATTCCTTGCTGCGTCTGTCGATCTAAACTGCGAAAATATTCGATGAGTTGGCTTCCCCACTCCTTCGCCTTTGCCCCTAGCCATCGCATTTTTTCTTTCGCCCCTTGCAGAACTTCCAACTCAAAACGGGATGGAATGAAGATGTCTAACCGTTGGGGAGAGCGGTAAATTCGAGCTGAAGTTGGGGTTTGAGGAAAGTCTGGGGAAGTTTTATTTTTCAACCCTTCCAAGGCCTCCTTGGCGCTGCTGAACCGCCGTTTTAGGGAGGGTTGTACCAGTTTTTCCAGCCAGACGATCGAGGGAGGGTCGATCTGAGGGGGGAGGCGATCGCGAAACTGCAGTTGCACGTCTTCTTGGGGAAGTTCGGCTGGCGAAACGCCCGTCAGCAAATGAACCAAAGTTGCCCCCAACGCATAGAGATCGGAGGCGGGAACGGCTTGTCCGCCGTACTGTTCGATCGGTGCGTACCCGTAAGTTCCCACAACGGTAAAGGTCGCCCCCGGACGGTTGGGACGCGCTTGCACCGCTCCGAAATCCACCAAATAAATGCGATCGTCCTCTCCCCAAATCAAATTGCTTGGCTTAATATCGCGATGCAGCAGAGGCGGTACGAGGTTATGCAAAAAGTTGAGGATTTCTAAAACTTCCGCCGCCACAGAGAACGCTTGCTGTGGCGACATCTTTCCCGCTCTCAGCTTTTGTTTGAGGGTTTCGCCAGGGATATAGTCCTGCACCAACCCGAACCAGAGCGTTTGCTCGTCTAGGGAAAAGTAATCGCGATACTTGGGAATCGAGGGGTGGTCTAGGTGTTTCAACACCTGTGCTTCCCGCTCGAACAACTTCAACTCTTCCCAGCGGATGGTTCCCCCCAAAGCTAAGAGCTTGAGAGCGACGCGATCGCCCACCTCTAAATCTTCTGCTAGCCAAGTCTGGCGGGCCGGATTTTCATTCAACTGTCGCTCGAGCTTGTAGCGATTTTGGAGAACAGTTTCAGGTGTCAGCATGACGACATTCTAACAAAAGCGCCATAGCAGATTGCGCTGCGAGAACCCCGACCTCGACTGGGGAATTGGGGAGATGGGGGAATCGGGGGAAAGTTTAGCCCCCGAAGCTTCCCAAGCTCTCAAGACCTTGAACTCTGAATTCAGAATTCTGAATTCAGTTAACTCGCCAGATACTCTCGCACATCAGACTTGCGCTTGCGAAGTTTCTTGAGAGCTTCCCGCTCCAATTGCCGCACTCGCTCCCGACTAATCCCAAGATGCGCGCCAATTTTCGCGAGCGTTAGCGGTTGCCCGTCGATGAGTCCGTAGCGCAGGGTGAGGACTTCGTGCTGCTGGGGGGTCAAGTCTGCCATCAGTCGCTCTAAATCGCCTCGCAGCGACGAGTGAGTGGCAAAGTCTTCTGGCGTGATGCCATCGTCTTCGAGCAGTTCGACCAACTCCGTATCTTGGTTGTCGCCGACTCGCAAGTCTAAGGAGAGGGGGTGGCGAGATTTTTCGAGATAATCTCGCACTTGTTTGGGGGTTAGGTCTAATTCCTCTCCCAGTTCCACGAGGGTGGCAGCTCTTCCCAAGCGTTGAGACAGGTTGCGCTGAGCTTTTTTGATTTTGTTGAGCTTTTCGGTGATGTGGATGGGGAGGCGAATGGTACGGCTTTTTTCGGCGATCGCTCGCGTGATGGCCTGACGAATCCACCAGTAAGCATAGGTAGAGAACCGGTAGCCTTTTTTGGGATCGAACTTTTCTACGCCTCGCTGCATCCCGATCGTCCCTTCCTGAATTAAGTCGAGCAAATCGAGATTGCGCTTGATATATTTTTTTGCAACAGAAACGACGAGACGTAAGTTAGCCTCGACCATTTTGCGCTTGGCCGCTTCTCCTGAGGCGATTTCTTGGCGCAATTCTTCCTCAGAAAGTTTGGCCGCCTTTGCCCACTCAGCTCGAGACAGTTCCTCGCCCTTTTCGGTTTCTAGGGTTTCTTTGAGCTTGTTGAGCGCGATCGCGCGCTGCACCCGCTTTGCATAGAGAATTTCTTCTTCGTGAGTCAGCAGAGGCACGCGACCAATTTCTTTTAAGTAAGTCCGAACGGTGTCAGTAGACGTTTGAGCAGTTTTCATTGCGGTGAGTGGGATAGGGGTAAACGTAAGAGTTAGTCGAGATAGTTTTTTAGGTCCCTATTACTAGGTTTCCCAAAAAGAAATTTTTTTCTAGCTTTTTTGGGAAAAAATTTTTCCTAGCGCTATAACGTAAGATTGATGACTCGGATCGGGTTTTGAGCAAAGTAGAATCGCAATGCGAAGGCGCGAAAAAAGGGTTGATATTTATGCCGATCCTATCTGTTATTGTAACATTTTTTTGCTTTTTCCTTCATTTTTGTTGATATAAAAGAGATAATTGAAGTTTTACCTATTTTGCTTGCGCCACCAAGATTAGCGTTTTCACCCTAATATGTCAATCAATACAAGTTAGTTACAATTGTACTACAAAAACAAAGCTCAGTGTTTCAACACAGCGATTTTGCCCAGTCAGACTCACGGGCCGAAGGGGAACGCCGGAATTTGAGACTCAAGTCTTGTAGCTAAGACTATTCCCGTGGCGTAAGGATTGTTAGCTATGGTTCGATCTTGGAATTGCCTCTTCGCGTTAGCGGTTTTGCTGTCCTCTGGAGCGATCGCGAACTCTCAGATCGGTGCAGCGATCGCGATTCCTCCTCCGCCAACCCGTCCGAACCCGGTCGAAACGCCAGCACTCGATCTCAACTCATTCGTTCAACTCTCAACGTTGAATGATGTTGCGCGAATGTGGGTGCAATTGGGAGAGTTTGATCGCGCTCTAGAATTGGTTCAATCCATCGGTGTGGAGAAAAACACCGTCTGGATCTTGCAGGAGATTTCCCAGGCCTTTCTGGAAGCAGAAGAGCGAGATCGCGCCGCCTTCGATCGCGCCATCATCGTCGCTCAATCGCTGCAAAATCGGGAAGACAAAGCGAGCGTGTTAAGTTCGATAGCGATGGTACTCGCATCGGTGGGAGAAGGCGATCGCGCGACGGCACTCATCGACCCAATCTTAGCGATCGTCCCCGAACTTTCGTCTGACTCCGATCGCGCTTGGGTCCTCAGTTACCTTGCTCAAACCCTAATCCAAACCGGAGAAGTGGATCGCGCTTTAGAGATGAGCGATCGCACTCTAGAACTGGCTCGATCGGGGGCAGAAAGCGAGTTGGTTGCTTCCCCAAACATCGGACTCTTCAATCCGATCTTAGACCTGCTGCCGACGATCTCGCTCTCGCTAGCGCGTGCGGGATACGCAGATCGCGCCTTAGAAGTTGCTCGCACTATTGATGATGAGTTCCAACAAGGCCTCGCGTTCCAAATTGTTGCCAGCGTCTTGACCGAGACCGAAGGACGCGATCGCGCCTGGGAATTGGCTCAAACCCTCGACGAGAGCGATCGCTTCAAAGCCAAACTGTTATTCGCGATCGCTAACGCCGCTATCGAAGCAGGAGAGGCAAATCGAGCCTTCCAAATTGCCCAATCGATCGATACTGAAAACTCCAGCAGAAATGCAATCTTGCTCGAAGTTGTCAAAGCTTTCGCTGACAAGGGGGAAACCGAGCGCGCCTTAGAAATTACTCAAGAGATCGAGCGAGATAGCTTTCATCGAGACGGGTCGCTGTCGCAGATTGCTGCTGCACTGGTGAAGGCCGGAGAAACCGAGCGCGCCTTAGAAATTGCGCGGTTGATAGACAACCCATCTTCTCAAGCGTCGAGCTTATCGAAAATTGCGATCGCGCTGGCGACGGAAGGAAAAGTTGACCGCGCCTTGGAAATTGCGCGATCGCTTCCAGAGGGAGTTCCCGCCGAAACGAGCGACTACGATGCTACCAACTATCAATTGGAAACCTTACAGCGGATGGCGATCGTGCTTGTCAAAGCAGGAAAGGTCGAACGCGCCATCGAAGTGGCTCAAGCTCATGATTCCGAGTGGGTCTTGAAAACCGTCGCGATCGCGCTAGCAGAAGTGGGAGAAGTCGAGCGCGCGCTAGAAATTGCTCGCTCCATTGATAATGAAAAAGAGCCTGGAGAGCAACAAACCCTAACCTTGTTCGGGATTGTCTCGGTACTCGCAAATGCAGGTCAAATCGAGCAAGCGTCGCAAGCGGCCCGGTTGATTGACAGTACTTCAGGATGGCAAGAGAACGCTAAATATCAGATTGCCTCTGGCCTAGCCAAAACTGGAGAAATCGAGCGATCGCTGGCAATGGTTCGGGAGTTGCCTCCCGGACACAACAAAGTTTCCGTCTTGGTTGAGATTGCCGTCGCGATCGCGGATAGGGGAACATTAGAACAAGATCGCCTCCTCGAACTCGCGCAAACCCTCAATTCCGATGAATTAAAAGTTGGGTTCTTGCGAAATCTGGCGCAGACTTTAATCGACCGAGGGGAGAAAGAAGAAGCTATTCAAACCCTCAATCTCACCTCAGAACTGGTGGGATGGGAACCGAGTTTCTGAGACAAGACTTGGGCGCGATCGCCCCAGGACTCCCCACAAAATCAAATTTTCGCGTTAAGATTACAAATGTAGAACAACTTGTAGCGTTTTCGGTTAGCAAGTTGCAACCATCCAAGAGGACAAAAAGGTATTTTGTCAGTTCCCTTGGAGGAAGCAATGACAAAAGCCAATCGACCCCACCAACGCCAAGTTGCACGTCAGTCGTCTCGCGGACAGCGAGGCTTCGTTCTGGCGATCGCGCTGAAAGCCATTACAATTGGCTCCTGCGCTCTGCTCACCGCAGCCAACATCCACCCCTACATCGGCATCAGTGCAAATTCCCTTGCTTGGCTGGCGATGGAAGCGTCCAACGAACGCACTATTCGACAGTTGCGGGAGGAACTGGAAGCGAAGGAGAAGCGCAAGGACTAACGCCTATTCTGCATCAACGACCTGGTTACTCGACTAACTGGGTTTTTTCATGTCAATAAACTGCCAATTTCCCTGTTAGCGCGCTTGACAAGCTTGCAGTGCATTACAAAGAATCTGCAAGCTCCTGAAGTTTTTCCTTAATAAGCTTTCTTGGATCGTCCTTTTTACATAGCCCACAATTGTATAACGCTTGAACAAACTTCTCTTTAATTTCCTGACGATAGAATTCACAAATCTGTTGACGATCGACCTTGCAAGCTGATTCATCCTTGTTGTTCTTCTTCTCATCTGGGTTGCCTTGAAGATAAGCAAGAACCTCCCCTGGCTTCACGCCACGCAAATTGTGCATCAGTTGATTGCGACGATCGTCTTCAAACTCTCTTTCAGACTGCCCAATCCAGTCTAGCAAAGCCCAAGATTTAAACTTTGGCTGCAAATTCTTGAGCCATTTAAAGAGAGCATTGTTGCTATTTGTACATTTTAAGTTATAAAGCTTATTTTCCTTCAGCTTTTTCCACAAGTTTAATTTTTCATCATCTCGCTCGACTGGAAAATTTAAAATTTGTAGAATCTCGATTTGAGTTGTCCTCAATTCTTTAAAAAATCTTTGTTTTTGTCATAAGCAAAATAATCTATCTGTAATAATTTATTTGCTTTTTTGTTGTTTTCTTTTTTTCATTACTCTCTGCTGCGCGATCGTTGAGGAATAACAGGCCTTGATTCGTCCATTGTAAAATTTCTAAAGGCGAAAAGTTGTAGTTTTTGCTGCCAACACAACCAATCACTGGAAATTTTTGATCGAGTGCCTTGATAACAGCAGCTTTCATAAAAGTTTCCTGTGCTGCCGCAAGCAAGGTGATTCCTTGTAAATAGTTCTCTTGCTCGAAAAAGATTTCAATTAAATCGAGAGCATCGCGAACTCGGCGACCGGCATCTGGTGGTTCAAACGGGAGCATCCCACTTTTTTACTAAGCACAAATATTCATCTGAAGAACGCCATTTAAATTAGCACATCGCAGTTTTAAGATTTGAGAGACATTTTTGGCATTCCACTGTGCGCCCACAATCTTC